>JAEEGJ010002575.1_pt1 | contig 88527 bp, 71 predicted proteins | sample 8958761 | NCBI WGS metagenome assembly JAEEGJ01 (sample SAMN16246546, study PRJNA631951) | gut metagenome | biome: gut microbiome; feature: rumen; material: RS-attached | host: Bos | place: Iran: Karaj | collected 2018-10
TTTCCCCAGCAGGATGCCCGAGAGTATATCGCCGTCTTGCGCCGTGTAGTCGTCGGTCAAGAACTCCAGTGCCGTGCCGGTGGTCTCCGTGGTCGAGAGGTTTACGGGATAGATGTTGTTCCTCTCGAGGGTCTTGCTTGTCACCGACTTGCGGTAGTTCGTTGTGCCGTTGGTAGCGCAAAAGTGGATGGTCTTGTCGCTGGTAATAGGCCGTAGGGCTACATAGATGGGTTCATTGCCGGTCGTGCGGCTGATTTTGTACACGTTCGTGCCGTCGAAGACGCTCAACTTCGTGACGCTACTGTTCACAGGGGTGCCCGAGGCGTTCTTCACTGTCAGTTCCAGGATGGCCAGCTGGTTGGAGAGCGTTATACCGGAGGGCAGTGCCGCGTCGCTAGTGAGCGTGCCGTCATAGACCGCCAGATCGTAGTTGGTGGCGAGGGTGGCCAGCGTACCATCCTGAGCTTCAAGATTAGTGAAGTCAACGGTGGCATCGTCGCTATTGACGGCTGCACTCGTTGACACCGATTCCTTTGCCATTGCAGCGGGATAGATATAACGTACAGCTCCGTCGGGCGCGGGGTCGGTCAGCGTCACGGTAAAGGCGGCCTTCTTGCCGGAGTTGGTTATATCGCCGTTATCTTGGAGCGCGCTACTTACTGCTTTTACGGTCTGGTTGCTGGTATTCTTGTAGATGACCGCTATCTGGTCCCCCGCCGCGAAGGTCTTGTGCCCGGCAGCATCCAAGGCCTTGGTAGCGCCACCGTCAAAACCGACAGTGGCCGTGAGGGTGACGGTCCCGTTATTCTCTTGCAGCTGCTGCGGCTCTTCAAACTGGTCGGCGCAGCCGCTATTCAATGCTCCTGCGAGAACGAGGGCGGAGATGGTCAGAAACTTGTAGATCTGTTTCATGCTTTCTTCGTCTTACGGGTTATTACCAGTCTTGAGCGGATTTACGATTATAATTCTCGACTTCTTCGCTCCCGAAAAGGATGCCTCCTTTCATTCTCAGCTCCACCGTCTCTGAGGACGGGGATACGTATGCGCGTTTTGTTGGTTTATTCATAGATTGTCCGAAACCTTTTCTGGCCGACAAAATAACGAATTATTCGTGAAAATGAAGTCAAAAGAGTGCAAGACTTTGTGTGTCTGCGTCAATTTTGACGCAAACGAACAAAACCTACACAGAAACCACGAACGACTGCTGTTGATACTGGCTGCGATAGCCTGTCACCCGGTCGAGCAGGATGAAACGTGCGTGTACCTGGTACTCCTGCAGGTCGAGGCCCCAGCTGCTGGGATCAACAGAGATGTGTACTGGCAATTCTCCACACGGACGATCAGCCAGAACAGTCCGCATCTTGCCCGAGTTCCGCCCTTTCCCCGGCGAGGTCAGTTGAATCTTTGCCAGCAGCCAGTATCGCTCCGGATTGAATACCGGGTCGACGACCACGTTCACCGACAGAACGACCATACCATCCACGAGCGACGCGCCACCCACCTCAACAGCGAACGGAGGAAACGACTCGAAGGCATGCGGCTCCGGTACATGCTCATCCCCGAGACGAGCAAACCCGTGATATTGGGTTTGGTTTCCGGACATCCTCATCTCCGCCTTCCTATGAGGATGGCACTGCTGTTGATGCCACCCTCATCTCGGCACTTTCTAATTATTTACAATTACTCCAATATTTTGACATATATGTTTGCATTTATTCCAAAATGTTGTTCGATTTCTCCATAGATTTATTCTATAGAAGAAAAATTGCTTAGTTTTGCCCTAAAAATTTCCAAGGCACTTCGCGTGAAAGAGGTCACACCCGTAACAATAATCCAGAGAAGGATATGAACATGTTTTACCATTTGAAAAAGAAAATAATGTGCAAGGCGTTGGAAAGGAGGAACAGTCAGGCCCCTTTTGATTACCAATATGCCGAAGCCTTCACTCTGGACGGGGTGGCAGATTCACTTATTAACAACTCCTATTATTTTTCTGCCCACAACGCTAAAATGTCAATCTTTGTGCGCCTGGGAAGGCGTGCAGACAAGGATGAGACATGGTTTGCGTTGTTTTGGGAGAACCGTCTTTATATGTTGACACAGGAGTTTTTTCCTGCGAGAGAGTCTCCGCTGCGGGTAGAAAAGAACAATGAAGAGGGCTGGATGGTCTCTTTCAATGGCATTCTCAATGAAAATAATCAGGCCGTCTTTTCCGCAAGATTTATCCCCACGCAGCAGCCCATAGATTTTACCAGTAACATGCCACCGTCCAGAATGGCCACCGGTATTGCCAATGAAAAATGGAGCAAATCCTTTTTTGACTCACTCCAGAATGTAAGCGGCCAGTGCCATTATGAGCAGGAGGGCCGGCTGGAAGGCAACATGACCTTAAACGGATCATCTGTCACGTTCAATTTACCCTGCATAAGGGATCATTCCTATGGGAAAAGGGAATGGAATTACATGAACAATCACTTGTGGCTGATGGCCGTTTCTCCTACCTGTCAGTTTAACTATTCCCTTGTCTCTTACCCTGTTTTAAGCGTATTGGAAGTTGGTAATTACAGAAATGAAGCGGGATTGCACTATATGTTGGAGTCCAATCTTGACTTCCGTCAGATCAGTACCGGAGACGTCCCGAAGGAACTGGAATTTGACGTCCGAATGGACAATGGCCGCACTGTCCATGTCGTCTCCCGGGTTATTACGGGCGTGACTTACCATTTCCAGGACGGGCAATACACCCTTCATGAAAACATAGCAGAGTTCCGAATAGACGGGCAGGTGTGCCGGGGAATTTTTGAAATAGGCTTCAACTGTGACAAGGGAAGATATTTCAACCAGAGGAATCTAAACAGCATTATCCGATGAGAATATACCAGTTGGGACAGTTGCCGGAGGAATTATATCCGGCTGTAGGAGGAAAAGCCAAGGGGCTGGATTTGTTGGTTAGACACGGGTTTCAAGTTCCCCGCGGTTTCGTGATAACCGATATAGACCATCTGGACGAAGATGCAGTATATCAGGCATTCGACAATTTAGACACCCCGTTGGTGTCGGTGCGGTCATCGGCCTCTAATGAAGATCAGGCCGGGGCTTCCAATGCCGGCCAGTATGAAACCTGCCTCTTTGTAGACCGCCTTCATATAGTTGAAAGCATAGGCAAGTGTCTGGAGTCGGCATCGTCCCTTCGCGTAAAGGAATATACCAGCCATTTTAATCTGGGCACCATGGCAATGAACATTGTGGTCCAGCAGATGGTGGACAGCGAAAAGGCGGGGGTGCTTTTTACGGCCGCCCCCGGCAACGGCTCGGCCATGCTGATAGAAGCTGTGAAGGGACAGGGCGAACAGCTTGTGTCCGGACAGGTTGCCGCCCACCAGTACCAGATATCAAGGAAATGCTATCATCCCTGTGCCGATGATTTGATGGCGGAGAACGAGATTCGGAGGCTCTATGAAACCGGCAAACGCGTAAGGACGGAATTCGGAGAGGATAAAGACCTGGAGTGGGCCATTCACGGCGGAGAACTTTATCTTCTGCAAATGCGTCCCATTACAACGGAGATTATTGACATTGAGGAGTTTGATAGGGACGATGACCTGACGGGACATCTTTTTACCAATAGAAATGTGGGGGAAATGATGCCCGGGGCGGTCACCCCGCTCACCCTTTCCACATCGGCTAAAGCCATTGACTACGGGATGCGCTACATGCAGGTGCTGTCCGGGGTGTATTCCTCTCCGGACGAGGTGCAGCCCCTACGTTTTATTTCTTCCTTTTCGGGGCACCTGTTCTTCGACATGAACCTGCTGTACAACATGCACGCAAGGGTGAGCATTGCGAATCCTCAGTCCATGAACCTGTCCATCATGGGCGAATACCACGACTGCCCCGGAGTGACCATCCCTTATGCCAACCCCCTGGTCCGCGCAGTCAACTCGGTCAAGTTCCTCAGGTATATACTTTCCGGCCATGGGACAATGAAAAAATACGACAATCTGATTGCCAAGATCCGTTTTACGCAGGCCGGTTCTGCCAGAGAAATATACGGGAGCATCGACGGGAATCTTGCCTTACTGGATGAAAGCCTTGTCTATCATTATGCTTCATCGTCCTATTCCGGAAGCGCCACCAGCACCCTGTACATGCTGCTGGACAAGTATTTCCCGGACAAGAAGGTTTATCAGTCTTTCCTTTCGGCCCTGCTTTCCGGCATCCCGAATATTGAAAGTGCCGATATCCTTTCGCGCTTGCAGGAGATGGCGCACATGATCCTGAACCAGGAGCCCGGGGCTATAAAGTTCAATACCCGGGAGCTGCTGGCCTATATAAACGGCCAACCTCAGGTGAAGGAGAAGTACCAGAAGTTCTTGCTGCTTCACGGCCATCGCTGCGTCAAGGAGGCCGAAATGCGCAGTAAGCCCTGGCGGAAAGATGAGATTCCGCTGATGAACTATCTGTCCAGCGTCATGTCATCGCCCATGAATCTTGTGCAGGAGGAAAAACGTATCAACTATCGCAAGGAATTCTCCTTCATCGGGAATCCCCTGTTAAAGGCAGCGGCCATCACTTATGCCAAAAAAGCACGACAGGCCGTTGTGGATCGCGAATATACGAAGTCTCGCCTGATCAAGATAATAGACCTGTTCAAGACCCAGTATGCCCGCCTTGCCGAAAAGCTTGTGGAGGATGGACTTCTCCCGGATGAAGATCTGATTTATTTCCTGACACACAAGGAGATAGGCATGCTATTTACGGATGCGCCACGCTACAGGGCCATTGCCGCAACCCGGCGGAAGGCCTTTGCCATTCAGGAAGAATTGTCATTTGATGATATCTATATTGGCAAGCCGCAGGCTAACAGTTATGAATTGGAGCCGGATGACGGTGTCATAACGGGCGTTCCCGTTTCCAACGGCGTATGCGAAGGCATTGTACGCATCGTCATAACCCAGAAAGATGCCAATCAATTGCAGAAGGGAGAAATCATGGTGGCCCGCTTCACGGATGTGGGCTGGACGCCATACTATTCAGTTGTAAACGGCCTTATTACTGAGATAGGCTCGTCCCTTTCCCATGGGGCGGTTGTGGCCAGGGAGTACGGGCTTCCCACCCTTGTGAATGTCAAAGGCGCTACCAAGCGCCTTAAGAATGGGGATCATATTATTATGGATGCCGAAAAAGGGACGATTTCGCTTTGCTAAAGAGGAATTCTGTTCGAAAAGAGGACGGTCATCGAGATGGATGCCCGTTCACAACAACCGCCACCGCAACCTATATCCAGAATCTCGCTCTCGGCCGGTACGCCGCCGAAATCAAGTCCCCACGACGCCATAGTCATCGGACTTGCCAAGTTACAGAAACTCCTACAGGCCCAATATCATCACATAACGGACCAATTGTTCAATATCAATGTCGGGAAAATTGGGTTTGGTTTCCGGCCATCCTTCCAAGCTGATTGCTGTCCCCGAACCTGAGTCCTTGATTTTTCCGTTTCAAGAGCCATTATCTCCGTTTCATCTATAAACCTCTTTCCCGCGCGCGAGGAAATCATATACTTTTTCGTAATTTTGTCCTCGCGACAGATAATACGCACGATGAAATCCGGATTCAACAAACACGATATCGCACGCGACGCGTGCCAGCTCTTCGGAGCGCAGGCGCACCAGGGCTATGACTGGTGGTGGCATTCATTTACCGGATATGATATCGAAACGGGCGAGGCGAAGCCTTTCTTCATTGAGTTTTTCCTATGCAACCCTGCGCTGGGAGGGGAAGAACCTGTCTTCGGTCAGATTCCCGGCAAAGCGCAGAAGCCGTCTTACCTGATGGTTAAGGCCGGTGCCTGGGGTGAGGATGCCGCCCAACTGCACCGTTTCTGGGGGTGGAAGCGCATCCAGGTGGATTGGGGCGTTCCCTTCAGCGTCGAGGCCGATGACTGCTTACTCACGGAAGACCGCACCCACGGCCACGTCAAGATCGAAGGATCCGCAGCGCATCCCGAATGGATGTGCCAGGACGGCGAAATGTCCTGGGACCTTAAAATACGCAAAATCACGGCATTCAACGTAGGATTTGGCGCCGACGAGGTCTTCCGCCACGCCGAAGCCTTCGAAATGTTCTGGCATGCCGAAGGAATGAAGTCTGAATTCGAAGGAGAGGTCATCTGGAATGGCCGCAAATTCATCGTCCGTCCGGAAGACTGCTACGGCTATGCCGACAAGAACTGGGGCAGGGATTTCACTTCTCCGTGGGTGTGGCTTTCCTCCAACAACCTTGCCAGCGAGATTAGTGGCAAAAAACTCGCGGACAGTGTTTTTGATATTGGTGGCGGACGACCCAAGGTGGGCCATATCGCCCTTCCTCGCAAGCTCCTCTCTGCCTTTTGGTATGAAGGGAAGCCCTATGAGTTTAACTTCTCCAAGGCATGGACAGGCGTGCATACGGAGTTCGACTGCAAGGAGACTGATACGCAAATTATCTGGCATGTGGAGCAAAGAAGCATCTCAGGACGGATGGTCACGGATGTCACCTGCGAAAAGAAAGACATGCTCCTTGTGAACTACGAATCTCCCGACGGCACCAAACGCCACAACCGTCTTTGGAATGGTGGTAATGGCATCGGGACCATCCAACTCTTTGATCATCACGGAAATCTGATAGATCGTATCCACGCCGAGAATATCGGCTGCGAATACGGTGAATACAATAATATTTAACATGGCTTTGTTTTCATTATTCTCCCCTCGCCCTTCGTACGAAGTATTTGGTTCCCAGGGAGGAATTTCTTTTACGCTCACACTTCCTGATTCGTTTGATCCATCAAAAGACAAGTGCCCGCTGGCCCTATTGATGCATGGGTTTATGTCAAAGAAGGAGATGTATCCTATGCCTGCTATTGCAAAAGCCCTTGCCAAAACCGGGATAGCTTCCATCCGTTTTGACTTTGATGCTCACGGAAAAAGTGAAGGGGATTTTATCAACATGACTATCTCCAGCGAGATAGCAGATGCCAAAGCCGTATTGTCATACGCCCGCAGCTTACCCTTTGTGACAGATATAGCATTGATTGGTCATTCACAAGGCGGCGTTGTGGCAGGAATGCTGGCAGGCGAATTGGAGAGTGGACCGGACAGGCCCAAATGTGTCGTTCAGTTAGCGCCGGCAGCTGTGCTGAAAGACGATGCGCTGGCGGGAAGGTGTATGCATGCAAAATATGTCGCTTCCAATCCGCCGGAATATGTCAATGTCTTTTTTCACAAACTGGGACGTGGTTTTATTCTGGAAGCCCAAAAACTGCCCATTTATGAGGTATCTGCACAGTTTTCAGGGCCGGTCTGTCTGATTCACGGGAATGATGACAAGATTGTGCCGGTCAAATATAGTGAGCAATACCACCAAACATATAACAACAGTGAATTGCATATTCTAAAGAATGAAGGCCATATGTTTCGTGGCAATAAGGCGTGTCTTGTTGAAACAATAACAACCTTCTTGAATCATCATCTAAAGAACGGCAAGTGATTTTCTCAACTTGCAAAATTCCGATTTATCTGACTGTATAAATAATTACTCGTTCCGGGAATTGATCAAGCTGACGGTCAACTTGAGCATGGTGTCCATTTCATCCATCCGGCTCTCGGCTATCATCAGCGTCAGCGCAACAAGGGCGTTATCAGCTATGCGTTTTCTTCCATCTTGACCGTAAAGAATCCCGTTGTTCTCCATAAACCAAAGGAACAGCGTGGCAGCAATTCGCTTGTTTCCGTCGCTGAAACTATGGTTCTTCGTCACCAAATAAAGCAGCATCGCAGCCTTTTCCTCAATAGAAGGATAAAGCTCCTGGCCATCCCAGGTCTGGTAGATCTGACCGATGGAACTATGGAATGACTGGTCTTTTTCATTGCCGAATAAGGAGCTCTCACCAAATTTTGTCTTCAACTCCTGAATGACAGCCATCGCATTTTCGTACGTGGCGTGGAACCGTTCCGGACAGGTGGTCTTCTCGATCTTCAGTGTCTGGTAATCGTAGCTATCCAGCGTGTCCAGTGCATACGTGTAATCTTGCACAACATCAAAGATTGATTTGATTTGTGCGGCATCTGATTCTTTGAGTTCAGGATAATTCATCGTCCTGCCCATCACAAAGATCAGTTGCTTGAGTTCTTCGTACTTCTGCTGGGAAAGATTGTTTCGAAGGACGTAGCCCTTGACCAAATACTCTTTCAGAATCTTGTTGGCCCAAATCCTAAATTGAGTACCCCGCTGCGATTTTACCCGATAGCCAACCGAAATGATTACATCAAGATTATAAAGTGTTCGTTCAGATCGTTGTGTTTTCCTGGGCATAGCCCCATGGCGAGTGGTATGTGCATTTTTTGCACATACCAATTCTCGCGACAATTCCCCTTCCCGGAAAATGTCACTAATGTGCCTTGAAACGACCGTTCTATCGCGTTGAAACAAGTCGGCCATCTGCTGTTGCGAAAGCCACACCGTCTCATTTTCCAGTTTGACATCAATCTGTGTCAATCCATCCTCCGTCTGATAGAGAATGATTTCACCTCTGTTGTCTACATCTTTCGTCTCCATATCTATCGAGTTTTAGACAAATATACTACAGAGTTTTCAAACAAGATCCGCAAAAAAGCAATTTATCAAAGCCTTGCGTTATTTGTCAATTGGCCCCTGTGGGGTAGACGAAAACGAAACCTGAACATCGATAAATCTCGATTTAGCGAACTACAATCCATCTTCCGCCCTTGTCCGGGCCTTCTCTCTTGACACGGCCCTCGGCCTTCAACTTGGCCAGTTGTTTCTCAATGGCCTTTTCTGTGATACCAATCTCATCAGAGAGTTTCTTAGCGGAATAATCGGGGTAGACCTGCAGCAGCGAGAGGATTTTCTCCCTACTTTTTACCTTTTTCTCCCTACCATTATCGGTTTTCTCCCCACCATCTTCTGTGGATTTAAGATAGGCATTGATATCAGTAGTGATCGTTTTTGTCATCTCTTCCGTCATGAAATCCTGGAAGATGGAGATGTCATCAGATTCTCTCGTGGCAATCAAAGCATTGATATAGTCACCTCTGTCTTCTTTCAATACTTTGCTCGGTACAAGAGAGAATTCAAACTGAATGTGGTTCATGATGAGCCGGGCCATTCTACCGTTTCCATCGGCCCAGGGATGGATGGTAACCAGACGGTAGTGGGCTTCGAAACTGAGGTTATATCGCTCTGCCATGGACATTTTCTTGGCACGCTGCGCATTGAGCCAGTCACAGAACTCCTGCAGCTTGGCAGGGACTTTCTGGTAACTCATATAAGACTTCCCTCCTACTCCAGCCGACACATTTACCAGACGCAGGTCTCCACTTGCGGATGAGAATTCTCCCAGCGCCGTTTTATAGATAGAGCCAGTATTCTGCATCACCAGCTTTGATAAGGTTTTCAGCACATCGACAGTAATCGGGGTCTTTACCTTTGCCAGCCTGATGCTCTCTTCGTAAGCCCGTTTCAAGTCAAGATTCATCATCTGCTCAATGATGGTCTTACCCTTGGCTGAAATTCCCTCATCGAACAGCAACTGGTTTTCTATTTCTGTAACGGTGGAGCCCTCGATAGCGGTAGAGTGAGTTATGATGGAGTATAGATAGAACTTCTCGTAATCTATCTGAGCGTCAATCCCGAGTTCTTTATAGCGCCCGATCAGGCCAATCAGTTGATCAATTTTTGCCATTTTCTCCCTACTTTTCGACACAAAAATAACACTTTCTCCCTACTTTCCCAATTATTTCTCCCTACTAATCTGGCCGACCCCACGAAAAGGCCGCCTCCAATGACAGGGAAGCGGTCATATCAATCGCCGACAAATTCAAAGAAATAGAAGTCCAGCCAGCCGTTTTTGTCGGCATAGAGGTGCTGCATGCCGCGATACGCGAAGCCCAGACGCTCGTAAAGCCTGTGGCCAGGCGTATTGGACGCCGTGGCATCCAGGCGGATGGCCTTCATGCCTTTGTCCTGCGCAAGCAGGATAGCCGCCCGGACCATCTCTGCTCCAATGCCTCGTCCCTGACATTCAGGACTTACTGCCAGGATATGAATCACGGCCACCTCGCTATCGGGTACTTCCTTCGACCACGCTATGGCATGGTAATCTTCGCACTGATACATCGTCAGCGCCATTGCGCCGATGATTGCATCCTGCTCCTTATATAGATACAGGCTTCCTTCCTGGATATATGCCTTTATGCCCTCGGCCGTCGGGTGCTTCCCCTTCTGCCATCGGGCATAACGCCCAATCCCGGGAGTATGCTCCATCACGTCGTCATAGAACGACAGAACGGACGCGTAATCAGCTATGGATGCCTGCTGTAACATCAATAAATTTCATGGCGTCGAGGGTCTTTTGCAGCACCTCATCCAGAGGCCAGCCGAGCATTTCCGCTCCCTGCTCGATCACCTCGCGTGAGCAGCCGGCGGCAAAGCCTTTCGTCTTGTACTTCTTCTTGAGGGATTTGAGTTCCATGTCCTGGACGCTTTTCGACGGACGCATCAGCGCGGCGGCGCCGATCAGCCCGGTCAGTTCGTCAGTTGCGAAGAGCACTTTCTCCATGATGTGCTCTGGTTTTACATCCACATGCATACCGTAGGCGTGGCTGCAGATGGCATGGATCATTTCTTCACCAACACCTCCTTCACGCAGCAGTTCAGGCGCCTTGATGCAATGTTCTTCCGGATACATTTCAAAGTCAATATCGTGCAACAGGCCCACGATGCCCCAGAAATCCTCCTCGTCTCCATAGCCCAGTTGTTTTGCGTACCAACGCATCACCCCTTCCACTGTCAGGGCATGATGAATGTGAAATGCTTCCTTATTGTATTTTCTCAGCAGCGCAAGGGCTGCTTCCCTAGAAATGTGATTCTCCATTGTGATTGGTTTATCTGCACAAAGATAGAGATTTTGTCCGTATTAAAATGCCGATTCGAAGAGGAACAAACCCTGTCTGATTCCTACAATCTCTTCCTATACTCTCTGGGCGTAACGCCTTTCATACGGAAGAAGAAGCGCCCGAAGGTGGTGGAGTCGGCATAGTTGATCTTTTCGGCGATCTCGTCGATGCTTAGGGATGTACTTTCAAGCAGCCAGATGGCCTCCATCAGCAACAATCGGTTGATATACTCCACGACGGTTCTTCCGGAGACCTGCCGGACAGCACGGGAGAGATAGGTGGGCGTGACGTTCAAGGCATCGGCGTAGAATTCAATGCCGTGTTCCCGGACAAAATGATTAGGAAGCAAGTCCATGAAATTCATGAACAACTCTTCCGTCCTTTTCCCGAACCCGCCGCGCTTGGTCTGTCTGGAAAGAATGGATGAAAGATCCATCAGAAAGATTGCGTATAGGCTCTTTAGCATTTCCTGACGCATGGGATTCTCGGAGATGAGATAGTCTTCGGCTATACGAATCAGTTTGCTGAACCGTGCGCTTTCTTCCGGGGAGAGATTCACAACAGGCTGACGCATCTCGAAGATGGGAAGCAGCGCAGAACGGACGGCATTTCGGATGGATGGCGTTCCCACAGTGAAGGATTCGTCGGCCACGAGACAGAGGCCGGCATAGTCGTCGGACACATCCTTCACACTGATAGGGAAACCGGGCATATAGATAAACAAATGGTTTCTTTTTATCGTTATCTCCCGTCCACTGTAGAGAAGGGTGGAACTGCCTCTCAGGACAATGATAAAAGCATATGTGGCTACCGTCCCGGGCAACGTATTCGTGCGCATATATGTTTCCTTGTCAGCCTCAAAGCTTAAGAACTTGCCGTCCCAATCCCTGTAGCGGGACTTTCCGTATTGCCACATCCAAGTGTCAGGAATCGTGTACATTGCGTCTTTGTGTTCTTTGAGACTTCGCAAAGATACATATAAAAATGTAGATTGTTTCGTATCTATCGGTTTTTGTTTCGTTTTGCTCACAGATTCTTCTGTGGAAAAACGTAACTTTGCTATTGTCATCAAAAGACGAAAGATCATTCACTAAAAACCAATAACGTTATGACAAAAGAAGAAGCATTGAAACAGTTCGCCTATCTTGGCGCAGTATGGTTTGGCAACAGCAAACAGCATTTCGCTTTTTCGGCCTACTGCCGTCTGAACGGCTGGAATAAACTGGCCGACAAGTGGAAGGAGGAAGCCGAAGAAGAATGGGATGAGGCTGAAGAAGTCCTTAACCGATTGGTTGAACTCGGCTGCAAGCCCGCCGATCTCCAGGAGGCTATGAAGACCATCGAATTCCCCTTCTATGACGACCCTAAGCAACAGATCGAGTCAGACTACAACCCCGAGGCCGTAAAGATGATGAGCGAACTGGCACAGGCCTTCGCCGATGACTATCCCACCCAGAAGCTTATCCAGAAATGGATTGACGGCGAGAAAGACCACATGGCCTGGGAGGCACAGTACCTTAACTACATTGATAAACTCGGATACGAGAATTTCTTAACCGCAATGATGTAAACCATGAAAGAGCAAGTATTGAAAGCCATGCGCGAATTCGGCGCACCCGTGAATGCCGGCAAGATTGCAGAAATTACCGGCCTGGACCGTAAGGACGTAGACAAAGTCTTCGCCGAACTCAAGAAGGAAGGCGCTATCGTCTCCCCCGTCCGCTGCAAATGGGAGCCCGCCCAGAAGTAAGCCTTCAAAACACGTGGCGTTGCCTGAACAACAGTTCCCCGGCTTTCCATTTCTGGAAACCGGGGGACTTCTTTGTTATATTCCGATTTAGGTACGACTTCCGCGACATCCCCCAGCCCGGCCCATGGCTAGTGGCCGGCCAATATAATTTGGAGAAGAGAAAAAGAATCGTTAAATTTGTAGAAATCAACAATTTCGACTTTTTATGGCGTCCCCCATCAAGTTGAAACTTTGGCAAAAAGTTATCCTGATATGCCTGGCTGGCGCTTTTGTGGGCGGCGGATGTCTCTTCCTGTATATGCTGCGTTTCACAACGTACTTGGGAGATGACCCATCGGCCTGCGTGAACTGCCATATCATGCAGCCGTACTACGCCACCTGGAACCACTCCTCACATGGCCGGGGTGAAGGTGCCGTAGCCACTTGCAACGATTGTCATGTCCCGCACGAGAACATGGCGCGCAAGTATGCCTTCAAGGGTCTGGACGGCATGAAGCACACGGCGGCCTTCCTCTCATTCAGCGAACCGCAGGTACCCGCCGCCAAGGACCCCAGCGCACAGGTCATCATGAATAACTGCATCCGTTGCCATACGGAACTCACCACAGAAATGGTCAAGCTGGGCAAGATGGATTTCAAGATGACGCAGGAGGGCGATGGCAAGGCTTGCTGGGACTGCCACCGGGACGTCCCGCATGGCGGGAAGAACAGCCTCTCGGCCACACCGGATGCCAAGGTTCCCTTCCCGGATTCTCCGGTACCCGAATGGCTGCAGAAAGCCATCGGCCACCATTCTCCCCACGGACATCTTCACGGAAAATAAAAAACAAACGATATGAGCGAAAAGAAACTGAAACCCATTCACGCCTGGCTGATTTTCGGCGGCTGCATGGTCATCGTCTTCCTCCTGGGCCTACTGGTCTCCTCGCTGATGGAACGCCGGGCTGAGGTAGCAAGCATCTTCAACAACCGCAAGAATCCGATGAAGGGCATCGTGGCCCAGAACCAGAAGTTCAAGAGCGACTTCCCGCGGGAGTATGAGACCTGGAAGGCCACTGAGGAGACGGATTTCCGCTCCAAATATATGTCTTCGGACATCCAGGACGTTCTGGCAGAGCGTCCCAACATGGTCGTGCTGTGGGCCGGCTACGCTTTCTCCTGGGACTATAATTCACCCCGCGGGCACTTCCACGCCCTGGAGGACCATCGTGAGATCCTTCGCACCGGCTCTCCTACCACGCTGTACGACGGTTCCAACCAACCCGGCACCTGCTGGACCTGCAAGGGCCCGGACGTGCCGCGCCTGATGGAGGAAGTCGGCCCGGCTGAGTTCTACAAGGCCAACTGGGCCAAGTGGGGCGCCGACGTGGTGAACCCCATCGGCTGCAGCGACTGCCACGACAGCGAGACCATGGACCTGCATATCTCCCGTCCCGCCCTGCGCGAAGCCTTTGCCAGCATGGGCAAGGACGTGGACAAGGCCACGCACAACGAGATGCGCTCGCTGGTGTGCGCTCAGTGCCATGTCGAATACTATTTCCATGACTATCCCGAGACGCCTGAGAAAGACCAGTACCTCACCTTCCCTTGGAAATACGGTCTCACGTTGGAAGATGCCGAGAAATACTATGACGAGATGGGCTATGCCGATTACATCCACAAACTGTCCAAGGCTCCTATTCTCAAGGCCCAGCATCCCGGCTATGAAACCTCGCTGCAGGGCATCCACGGCCAGCGCGGCGTCACCTGCGCCGACTGCCACATGCCTTACGTGGCCGACGGCGGCGTGAAGTACTCCGACCACCACATCCAAAGCCCGCTGGCCAAGATGGACCGCACCTGCCTGGTGTGCCACCGCGAAAGCGAGGAGACCCTCCGCAAGAACGTCGAAGAGCGTCAGGAGAAGTGCCTGGAGGTCCGCGACCGCCTGGAAGACCTGCTCGCCAAGTCCCACATTGAGGCCAAGTTCGCCTGGGACAAGGGTGCGACGGATGCTGAGATGAAGGACGCCCTGCAGGACATCCGCAAGAGCCAGTGGCGCTGGGACTATGCCGTGGCTTCGCATGGTGCTTCCTTCCATGCACCGCAGGAGGTGCTCCGCCTGATGGGCGACGGAATCGACTACGCCGGCCAAGCCCGCCTGAAGATTGCCAAGGTCCTGGCCAAGCACGGCTTCACCGGCGAAGTGCCGATGCCCGACATCTCCACCAAGGCCAAAGCGCAGGCATACATCGGCCTGGACATGAAGGACATGACCGAAAAGAAGGACAAGTTCATGAAAGAGATTGTCCCCCAGTGGCTGTCCATCGCCAAGGAAAACGGCAAATTGCTTGAATACTAAGTATGTGGGCTAAACCCTGGAGCATGAAGGAGGGCTTCCTCATCGGAGGAGGCCTTCTTGTTGTGGGGCTGCTGCTTCAGATTTCACTGGGCCCCATCAACTGGAGCCTGATGGCGTGGCCGGTCAATCTGATTCTGCTTGTCCTGCTGCTGGCGGCAGTCGGCATCCTGTATGCTTTGCGCAGGAAAGTGTATGCCGTCGAATGGATGATGCACGCGGGCGCAGCGGTTCCATGCCTCATTTATGCAGCGGCGCTCACCATCCTGATGGGGCTGCTGCCACAGGTTCGCATGGGTGGCATCCCGTGGCTCAGCCAGATGCTGCGTTTTTGGCCTTTCGTGCTCATCTGGACCTGGATGATGCTGATTTCGGCCCTGGCCGCGCTGAACCATCTGCTGCGCTGGAAAGTGCGCGAAATCCCCTTTATCCTGAATCATCTGGGCGTCGTCGTAGCTATTGTCTCCGCTACGCTGGGCAATGCCGATATCCAGAGCCTGCAGCTCACTGCCTTCACGGGAGAGCCTGAGTGGCGGGCGGTAGATAATGACGGAATGGTACACGAGCCGGGCCTGGCCATCGAGCTGCACAAGTTCACCCTGGAGGAATATGACGACGGCACGCCCAAGCGTTTCGCGTCGGATATCACCGTCTATACGGAGGACGGCAAGAAGGTCCGCGGTACGGTGGAAGTGAACAAGCCCCTGAAAGTGAACGGCTGGAAGATCTACCAGTATGGCTACGATGTGAGATACGGCACTGAAAGTCCCTACAGCGTATTCCAGCTGGTGCGGGATCCCTGGATTTTCTGGGTGTACCTGGGCATCTTCATGATGATTGCCGGCGCGCTGTGCCTGATGCTGTTCATGGCTCCTAAACCTGTACGATCATGAGTTGGGATTCATTTATCTGGTTCGCACTGGGAGCGGTGCTTCTCTGGGTTGCAGGCGCCTTCTTCGCGTGGAAAGAGCGCAAGCCGCTGGCATTTGCCTGCACGCTGGCCGGCATCACCGTCTTCTTCGCATTTATTCTGGGAATGTGGATTTCGCTGGAGCGTCCGCCCCTGCGGACGATGGGAGAAACCCGGCTCTGGTATTCCTTTTTCCTGCCGGTGGCCGGCATCATTGTCTACAGCCGTTGGCGCTACAAATGGATCCTGAGCTTCAGCACGTTGCTGTCTTTCGTTTTCATCTGCGTCAATCTGTTCAAGCCGGGCATCCACTCCAAAAGCCTGATGCCGGCCCTGCAGAGCCCCTGGTTCGCTCCGCATGTGATTGTGTACATGTTCTCCTATGCCCTGCTGGGCGCGGCGACCATCATGGCGGTCTATATGCTGATACGGAAAGACAAGACCACGGAAAAAGAGATCAATCTCACAGACAACCTTGTGTATGTCGGCCTCGCGTTCCTGACTTTCGGGATGCTCTTCGGCGCTCTGTGGGCCAAGGAAGCCTGGGGAACCTACTGGGCCTGGGATCCCAAGGAAACCTGGGCCGCCGCCACCTGGCTGTGCTATCTGGTGTACCTGCACCTGCGGAAGGCCAAGCCCAATGAGTGGCAGAGTGCCTGCGTCATCCTGCTGGTGAGTTTCGTCTGCCTGCAGATCTGCTGGTGGGGCATCAACTACCTGCCCTCAGCACAAGGTCTTTCCATTCACACTTACAATGTGAAGTAGAGGCAGGACGCCCGACTGGATGGCGCAATCGATTGACCCATTCAATAATTGAACTGGAGTTCGTCAACGTACAAAACCGTATGGCTGCTGCCGGTATAGTACTCGCCCAATGCGCTGGAAAGGATGCAGATTCCCACATAGGTGGGTGTGGCGTCCCTCCTGTATTCGATGGGGATCTCAAAATGGACATAGCCGTCGGTCGCCTGTGTCAGTGTCAGCACGCCCCTTCCAATCAGATGAGGATCGGCTTCCGGGTTATAGACGCCATCATTTGTGACCAGGTGCAGCACCTCGGGCCAGTCATACAGGGCCACTTCAATCTGGCCGTTGTCTGTTTCTCCCTTCCTGGAGACATAAGGCTCTTTGGCATAATTGATGACGCCGGGCAGATAGTGATAATATCCTGACAGGCTCTTGGGGCGACCTGTAAATGGCGTTCCGTTATCCATTTCTATCCCGGAGAATTTTACAACGCGATAAAAATGTCCGGTATAAAGACTACCGGCAGCAAAGCACCAGGTTATGTTCCGACTCACAATCTTTGCAGCCGCCTTGCCCGGCCCGGGTACAGCCACGTGTTCGTATTCCGGCATGGTGGTATTGATGCCCAAAACCTTCATACCGCGGTTAGCGCTATCCCACACACGTTGCTCTTCCGTGGCGCCTTTCGGGAAAGGATTCCAGGATGATCCCTGTTTGGACCACTCGTCCATGCTCATGTTGTATACTTGCTGTGCCTGGATTACCGGACAAACAAATAGGACAGCTATGATAATCAAAACTTTTTTCATCATTATCAAACGTTTTTCTATTACAAATTAATGAGCCGCTCGGTCTCCTCCCAGATTCTTTCGTCCAGCGAAGGGTCGATATACCGGCGCGGGATGTCCTTGCTCTTTTCTCCTACATAGTAGCGGTTGTGCTTTTCTTCCACAAGGGCGCGCAGCGCCGGACGGACACCGGCCTGCGGTGACTTGCACAGCGGCTTGAACAGCGCGTCGGCCAGCGGGTCGTACCAGTGGCCCAGATCGATCATGTCTGAAGCAACGATGCCCGGGTCGGCCAGATTGACGCGCAACTCCGGATAGCGCCGTGCCAGCTCCAGAGAGAACGACAGCAACGCGCGCTTGGCCCGGGCATAGGTACCCAGCTGGCTGAATTCTTTTTCGGTCGGCTGCAAACTTACTTCGTTCAGCGATACATAACGGCAGGTCAGCGACACCATATTCACGATATGCGCATCCTGCGGCAGTTTCGGCAGCAGGAGCTGCGTCAGCAGCCAAGGGCCGAAGTAATTGACAGAGAAAGTATTCTCTAATCCATCTTCCGTCAGGCGGAAGCCTTTCGATATGACGCCAGCGTTGTTGAAGAGTGCCGCGACCGAGCCAGTTTCCACTCCTTCTGCGAAAGCCCGCACGGATGCCATCGAAGCCAGGTCCAGCGGCTGGACCTCCAGATCTGCGCCGGGAACCCGACGGAGGATATCCGCCCGCACTGCTGCAGCCTTCTCCAGATTACGACAAGCCATCAGGATAGGAATCCCCTGGCTGGCCAGAGCCTCTGCCGCAGCGGATCCCATGCTGCCCGTGGCGCCGGTAACGATGATCCTCCCTTTCATTTCCATCGCACCTCCGCTGCTTCCACCTCCCGGCGCAGCCGCTCCGGCAGGTCGGCTACGCAGCGGTTGCATTTCATTTCCAGGGTATACATTCGCCCGATACAGTAATTGGAATGGCCGCAGGGGCTCCTGTCGATTTCGCCGCTGCGAAGTTTGTTGACAAAATCGGTATCCCTGATCAATGCCCGGGCCATCTGGATGCCTTCGAAACCCTGAGCGAGCACTTCTTCCATCTTCTGCCGGGAGACCATTCCGCCCACGTAGATCAGCGGCAGCTTGACCGCGGCGCGGAACTTCAGCGCATCTTCCAGAAAATAGGCTTCCCGGTAAGGGACGGTCGGCATGAGCTTCCTTCCGGCCAGCAAAAGCAAGGGCTTGAACCACATGTATTGGAGACGGGGAACATAGTGGGCCATCGTGCGGAGCGGCATGGCGCCACGCATGACTTCCATCGGAGCTTTGCTCACGAAGCCCGCTGATAGCACGATGGCATGTACGCCCAGCCGTTCCAGTTCCCGGGCTACCTCCAGGCACTCATCCTCCTGCATGCCCCCGCGGAAGCCATCGTACATATTCATTTTCACGAGTACGCCCATATCGTCGCCCGCCGCTTCCATGACGCGTCGGATCACGCGCTGCATCAACCGCATCCGGTTTTCAAGCGAACCGCCGTATGCATCGCGGCGATGGTTGGTATAGGGCGACAGGAACTGACTAATGAGATAACCGTGTCCAGCATGGATCTCTACGCAGTCGAAACCAGCTTCCCGCGCCAGCTCTACGGCATGTCCGAAATCTTCCACCAGCGCATCGATCTCGGGAAGCTTGAGGCCACGGACGAAGGTCGGCGAGTACAGGTTGAAGCCGCCCGAGGCACCTACGGGCATACAGCCGCAAGTGGAGCGGTGCGTCATGTTGCCGCAGTGTCCCAGCTGGATGGAGCATTTCGCACCGGCGGCATGCACCGCATCGGTAATCCGTTTCAGCTCTGGGACAATGGCCTCGCGCATCCAGAGCTGTCCTTTGAACGACAGGCCGCTCTGGTTGACGGACGCGTAGGCCAGCGTGGTCATCCCCACCCCGCCCCGGGCTACGGCCAAATGGTAGTCGTACAAGTCCTGCGACGGGCTGTTGCCATATGCCATGTTCTCGAACGCCGCAGAGCGGATAATCCGGTTCCGTAGCGTTACGGGGCCGATGTTGAAAGGCGTGAATATCGGAGATTCGATCATATCAATAGAAGAAAGGAATCATGCGCTTGGTGCGCGGATCAAGCTGTCCGGGGAATTCTCGGCGATAAAGATCATGGATGCGCGCAGCGCGCGGCGCCAGGTTGGCGAAGGTCCAGAGCGCGAAGACCGCACCCGCCCACGACCAGGTGAGGATCGCGAAGCCCGTCCATTCAAGGAATTCCCCGAAATAATTGGCGCTGGTCACATAGCGGAACATACCGCCGCGGGGCAGATAGTGTGCCGTATCGCCGGGCTTCCGTAAGTGACGTATAATGCTGTCGGACTGGATGTTAATGAACATTCCGGCCAAGAAAATCGCCGTGCCGCACAGGAAAGGTACGCTGGTCAGCCAGGACAAGGGATACCGGTCCACCGGAGAGACGTAGAAGATCCAGCCGCCCTGCATCAGGGCGTTCAGCGTATTGAACACCATGCCCATCAGCACAATGGACAGCGGCATCCGGCTGTGTCCGCGCAGCTGCAGCGGGAAGATGAACGAGCGGTGGAAATAGTGGCTCTCAAACAGGACCAGGAAGACCAGCCGGACCACGTCGTTGCGCCGGTCGGAAAACCACCAGAGCAGCAGCATCGCCACGAAAACCGGCGCCTCCATCAGGATCCAGCCCACATGGTTGTCGAGCGAAGGGCCCCACTTGGGCGTATAGAATTTTCCATATCCGGCATTCACGCGGAAAAGCGCGATAAACACCACCACCGCAATAGCAGCCATCACCGCCAGGAAGATATTGAATGTGTGCGGAGAGAACATCATTTGATCTTTTTCCAGAGAAAGGCGACCACTGAACCGGGCAGCAACGCAATCAGTGCCGGAAGCCATACATTCATGAAACCGGGACTGACAACGCGCCGGCGGCGGAACATGGCGCGCAAGGCCCTTTTCACCAGCCACTTGGGGGTCTTGATGATGCCCAGACGCACGCCCAGCCGCATCTTGTCTTCGGCCAAACTGTAAAGCGACGTAGCGATGGCAGCCGGACAGACGGTCGTAACGCCCACGCCATAGGGTTTCAGTTCATACGAAAGCGAGCGGCCAAAACTCCTGAGATAGGCTTTTGTGGCAGAATAGACGGTGATGCCCGGCGCGGGAATCCGAGCGGCCATGGACGACACATTGAGAAGGTAGCCACTCCCCCGTCGCTTCATGGCATTGCCGAAGAGCACGCTCATCCGGGTCATCGTAACCACATGCAGATTGATCATGGACTGGACCTTGTCGAGGTCTTCCGTCTGCAGTTCCTTAAAAAAGAACATGCCTGCGTTGTTGATGACGACATCGGGCAGCAAGTCCTCTTCCTGCGTACACCATTCGAACAGGATGTCAGCGGCATCCGGAACGGACAGATCCTGGTAACGTGTCCGGACATTGACCGGAAATTCTGCGCGCAACGTTTCCGCGGCAGCGACCAGTTCGTCCTGCCGGTTACTGACCAGAACCAGATCATAGCCCCGGCCAGCCAGCTGCCGTGCATATTCCAAGCCCATCCCGGAGCTTCCGCCTGTTATCAGTGCCGTCATTCTTTCGATCAATAGGACCGCGTTTCAAGCATGTGGGTTTGCCGTAAGGAGATCCGGTAGTCCGAAGGAGACATTCCCACAGCTCGTTTGAAATAGCGCCCGAACAGGGACTGGCTGGGGAAATTCAGTTCAAACGCAATCTGCTGAATTGTATTCACGGTCGAGGACAATTGCGCTTTGGCGTCAAGAATGACGTAATCTTCTATCCACTGAATGGCCGATTTCCCGCTGGCTTTCTTGACAAGAGTGGTCATGTATTTAGCCGAAATACTCATCTTGTCGGCATAAAAACCAACATCACGGTGATCCCGATAATGTTGCCTAAGCAGCTGCAAAAACTGCATCATAACTTCACTGTGGCGCTGCCCCGTTTCCTGAGCGTTGGAAGAAGGGTTGATAATCCTGCTTATCAAGATGTAGAACAACCTTGAAATCAGGCTGAACATCTCCTCCGTGCCGGAGCTGTTATCTTCACTTAGTATTATATTGTGCACCAGTTCTATAAGCGAACGGAATGTTGTGGCAGTCCTTTCATCCAGTTTATAAACGGGGTCATTCTCTACGTGCTTATGAAACAGATAAATATCACCGATGTTGATGCGGGACAGGAAATGCTCCGACATCAGCAAAAACGTTCCTTTAAAACTCTCGTCCACATTATTGGATTCCGCAATCTGGGAAGGAAGTGCGATGAGCAGGGAATCTTTTTGAAGATGTATGGGGTGTAAGTTGATAGCCCCATAGACGTCACCTCCGTTACAAAGGACAAGAAGGACCTGTTTGAGCTTATATGGCTCCCAATCGCCTCTGAAGCGGGGGTTGTGGAGGATAAGGATGTCTTCCCTGAATTGCTCAAACCATTCTGTACACGAAAGATCGATACGTGACATCTGGAGGTCGTCCAGGCGCTTCTGATTGAGCTTTTCGTTGTGATACATTCCTTGCACCAATTTCCGCAAAATTAAGCAATTTTTCTTCCCCAGGTTAAATTATCGGAAAAATTGAACAACATTTGGGAATTTATGCGAACAATCATGCCATTAAATTGGAGTAATTTTGCAAATCTTTTTCGCAAGAGAAAAACTGATGAAAATTCTTTTTATTCTGAATAATTATTACGGGATGGGAAACGGCCTTTCTGCATCGGCGCGCCGAACTGTACAGGCTCTTCGCGATGCCGGGCAGGAAGTTCGCGTTGTTGCGGGACCTAATGGTGACCCAGCCGGGCCGAAACCGGATTACGAACTCAAGTGGTTTCATTTTCCTGTTTTCCAGCCCATCATTGATGCGCAAGGTTATAACTTCGCTTCCACAGACAAGAAGATCATCGAAGAGGCCATGCGGTGGGCCGATGTGGTGCATATGGAGGAGCCTATGGTACTTGAAGCGAGAGCATGCAGGATAGCCCGACGGCTGGGGAAGCCCGTTACCGGAACCTACCACCTGCATCCGGAGAACGTCTTCTGCTCCCTGGCTCTTGGCTGGAGCAAAGTTGCCAACTATCTGCTTCTCAATGCGTGGAGAGATCTTGTTTTCAATCATTGCTCCCATTTGCAGTGTCCCACTGAGAATGTGCGCGAAAGGCTTGAGCATCACCACTTCAAGTCCAAGCTCCACGTTATCTCCAATGGTGTGGTTCCGGACACCTGTATCCGCCCGGAAGTACCTCCGGAAGACTATCTGGACCCTGCTCGTCCACTGAACGTGCTTTATATCAGCCGGCTTTCTGTTGAGAAAGACCAACCTACCCTTATCAGGGCCATCCGCCATTCGGCGTTTGCCGACCGCATTCAGCTCCAATTTGCGGGGCAGGGGCCAAAGGGGAAGAAATATATACGTATGGCTATGAAACTGTACGAAGATGGCGTAGTGAAATATAAACCGAAATTCAAGTTCTGTACGAGGGACGAGCTTCGTGCCCTTGCCGCCGGGGCCGACCTCTGCGTTCACTGCGCCACCATCGAAGTGGAAGGGCTTTCCATCATGGAAGCTATGCAGCAGGCTGCCGTGCCAGTGATTGCCCAAGGCAAGCACAGCGGGACCTCGCAGTTCGCGTTGTCCGATCGCAGCGTTTTCCAACAGAGGAATGAAAAGGAACTGGCCGAAAAGATAGACTGGTGGCTTTCCCATCCGAAGGAACGCTGGGAAGAGGGCAAGCGCTACGCCGAGTCAATGAAAAAGTACAATATCGACAAGTCGGCGGAGGCCCTTATCGAAATGTTCAAAGCAGCAATAGCAAACAAATAATCGATACAATTTGCCTATTTAAACAGGCACTCGACCAGGGGACGGTCTCCTCCGGAATAAGCCCTCAAGAACACCTGCCAGAACCTGATAGCCACGTTTTCTTCGTGCATTATCTCCGCTTCACACCCCTAACTGGATCAGCGGCCAGGGGGTCATCGGGCCAGGCGTGTTTGGGGTAGCGGTGGCGGAGTTCCTTCCGGACCTCAAAATAGGCCTCGTTCCAGAAGCTGCGCAGGTCGCTGGTGAGTTGCACGGGCTTGTAGCCTGGTGAGAGCAGCTCCATCAGCACAGGTCGCTTCCCGCCGTCGACGCGGGGTGTGTCGAGCAGGCCGAAACACTCCTGCAGGTGGACACGCAGCACCGGGGCCTCGGCGCCCTGCCGATACTCCAGCCGGATGCGGCTGCCTGTCGGGACTACGACATGCGTCGGTGCGATGCGTTCGACGGCTTGCTGCTGGTCGTAGCTGAGCAGGCCCCAGATGACAGCGTCCATCTCCAGCTTCCTGAGTTGGGCAGCCGACGAGGCCTTGCCGATATGGGTCGGCAGCCACTCCCCTGCCCGCTGCAGCACAGCATCCGTCGACACGTCCGGAAGATCAAGCTCCGGATGCCAGGCAGCGACAGTGGTTATACGACGCTGAATGTTCTCCACGGCGTCATTGAAATCGAACATGGAGCGGCCGTCCTTGAGTGTTGCCTCGCATATCACGCGCACCACTTCCTCGCGCTTCAAGTCAGAAAGCGGCTTCTCGTCCAACAGATGGACGCCCAGCCGCCATGCCCTGCGGGCAACGACGACGCCGGCCTTGGCGTCCCAATAGATATTGTCACGGACTGTCGCCATCGGCAACAGATCGTCTTTTGTAACGGGCGCCGCGAGGAAGATGCGACCTACGCCACCGGCACGGACGTGGACGCTGGCTACGGCCAACCATTCAGCGCCATTGAGCGGGCTGATCTCTTCCATGGCGACGATGTCGCCACTGGCCAGGCAGAAGCGGCCATGTCCCTCCTTCCAGGACCGGGCCGCACGCTCCAGATAGGCCGCGGCCACGAGTTGGCCGATTGTGTAGGCATCTGCACGTCCGTTGTCTTCCGGAACGCCTACCATGGCACGATACTGCGCCGCGATGCGGGCCATCCGTGCCCAATAGCCGGGATGTCCGCTGGCGCGTGCCTGGCGGAGCGCCTCGATGCGGAGCGTGATGTCCGGATCCTGTTCGGCGGCCAGCGGATCCTTTTCCTCCAGCAGCGCCGCGATGTCGGCAGCCAGCGCCTGCTGGCTTTCGTCCACCGCCGTCAGCAGCAGTTGCGCTACACGAGGATGGCAAGGGAGTTTGGCCATCGCCTGGCCGTGTGGTGTAATGCGACCGTCTGGAGCGATGGCGCCGAGAGCCACCAGCAAGGTCTGCGCTGCCTTGAGCGACGCGGCGGGCGGCGGCGTAAGCCACTGCAGGCGTTCGGGATGCGACTCGCCCCAAGCCGCGACCTGCAGTACCAGCGGCGCAAGGTCGGCCTCCAGGACCTCAGGCTGACGCAGCTCCGCCATGCGGCTCTCGGTGGCCTTGCTCCACAGGCGGTAACAGACGCCCGGCGCCACGCGGCCGGCACGGCCGCTGCGCTGGGCCGCCATATCCCGGCTGATACGCACGGTTTCCAGGTGTTCCAGCGCCGTGCGTCCGTCGAACACCGGCTTGCGGCAGTAGCCCGCATCCACCACGATGCGGACGCCTTCTATGGTCAGGGAGGTCTCAGCGATGGGCGTGGCCAGCACAACCTTCCGTTCGCCCGGGCGGCTCGGCGCAATGGCGCGGTGCTGCTCTTCCATGGAGAGCATGCCATACAACGGGCAGACGTGCGTCAAGCCCAGCGAATTGCTGAGCGCCTCGACACAGCTGCGTATCTCACCCTCGCCCGGCAGGAACGCCAGGATGTCGCCTTCGCGCTCCTTGTGCGCCATCCGTATCATCTTCACGGTGGCCTCAACGATATTCTCGGGGGTCACGTCGCCTTCATGCCGAACCTCTACCGGATACATTCTGCCTTCGCAGCTGACAGCCTCGGCCCCCAGCGCAGCGCATATACCCGTGGCGTCGATGGTGGCGGACATCAGCACCAACCGAAGGTCAGGCCGCAGGATACACTGGGCCTCGCGGGCCAGCGCCAGCGCCAGGTCTGTCTGAAGGCTGCGCTCGTGAAATTCGTCGAAGACCAGGATGGCCACGCCTTCAAGTCCGGGATCCGCGACCATCATCCGCGTCAGGATGCCTTCCGTCACCACCTCGATGCGCGTGCGACGGCTCGTGCGGCTCTCGAAACGAATACGGTATCCGACCGTCTCCCCCACCTGCTCACCCAGCAACGACGCCATCCGCTCTGCAATCTGCCGCGCGGCAATACGCCGCGGCTCAAGCATCACGATCTTTCCCTCCCCATCCGGCAGCGCCTGGAGCATCGTCAGTGGCAGCACCGTCGACTTGCCGGCTCCCGGAGGAGCCGTCACCACCACAGCCGACGCGGTCTCGAGGCGGCGGTTCAGATCTTCGGCGATGACGAAAGCCGGGAGGTGGGATATCGGTTTGATGTCAATCATTGTTGTAAATTACAAAAATACAAAATAGAGCACAAAATAACGCAGTTCGCGTACATCCCCTACTTTCGCCGCGACAGCACACTGTAAGCTAAGTGATTTTTTCTTATCTTTATCTCAAAATTGCACCATGAAACATATCCCTCATATCTTCCTCTGCCTGATTCTGCTGCTGGCATTCTCGGCCTGTACATCCAAGTCCCCCATGGACCGCTATATCGACGACCTGATGTCCCGCATGACGCTGGAGCAGAAGATCGGCCAGCTGAACCTCCATTCCGCACCCGGTTTCATCTCAGCTGAAAGGGTGATGGACAACGACGAGAACGCCAAATTGCTGCGCGAAGGCTTGCTGGGCGGCATCTATGGCAGCAGCAACCCTGCTCTGATGCGACAGTATCAGGACATCGCCCTGCAGAGCGGTGCCGGCATTCCCCTGATCTTCGGCATGGACGTCATCCACGGGCACCAGACGGTCTTCCCCATTCCGCTCGGCCTGGCCACATCCTGGAACATGGAACTCATCGAGAAGACGGCAAGGGTGGCGGCCCGTGAGGCGACGGCCTGCGGCATCAACTGGGTATTCAGCCCCATGGTGGATATCTGCCGCGATGCACGCTGGGGCCGCATCGCCGAGGGTGCCGGTGAAGATCCGTACCTGGGTGGAGAGATTGCAAAGGCGATGGTCTATGGCTATCAAGGCCGTGACGAAGTATTCGACGTCGACGAGGTGATGGCCTGCGTCAAGCACTATGCCCTGTATGGCGGCGCCGAGGCCGGACGGGATTACAACTCCGTGTTCCTGAGCCGGCAGGAGGCCATGAACGGCTACATGAACCCCTATAAGGCAGCATGCGAGGCCGGCGCGGGCAGCTACATGAGCTCCTTCAACGAGTTCGAGGGCATCCCGGCCAGCATGAACGAATGGCTGATGGACGATGTGCTCCGGAAGGGCTGGGGTTTCGACGGGTTCATCGTCAGCGACGCTACAGCCATCCTGGAAGAGACGGCTCACGGCATCGGCGACCTGCAGGAGGTAAGCGCGCGTTCACTGCAGGCGGGACTGGACATGGATATGAACAGCGACGGCTATGTGGGGACGCTCAAGAAATCATTGGAGGAAGGCCGCATCACCAAGGCCGACATCGACCGGGCCTGCCGCCGCATCCTGGAGGCCAAGTACCGGCTCGGCCTCTTTGACAACCCGTATCGTTATTTCTCCGAGGAGCGTTACGCCAGCGAGGTGTTCACGCTTGAGAACCGCTCCTTCGCCCGCAAGGTGGCCCAAGAGTGCCAGGTGCTCTTGAAGAACGATGGTACGCTGCCACTTCGGAAAGGCGCGAAAATCGCCGTGGTGGGACCGCTGGCTAAGGATGCGGCTGCCATGGCTGGCACGTGGGCGACATCTTCGCATAACGACGAGAGCGTGACACTCTGGCAGGGCATCTCCGAAGTCACACCGGCCAGCTATGCCGAAGGCAGCTGGCTCTACGGTGATGCCGCCATCGAGGATGCCGTTCGCTACGGGCTGATCCGTATGTTCGCCCCGGGCGTTCCTATCCCGCCTGTTCATGAGAGGCCCCAGAAACTGCTGGTCGCTGAGGCCGTCATGAAGGCGATCACAGCAGATGTGGTAGTGGCCTGTGTCGGCGAGATCGCCGGAATGAACGGCGAAGGAGCTTCGCGTTCCGACATCACGATCCCGGACAGCCAGATAGAGTTACTGAAGGCCGTGAAAGCCACAGGAAAACCTTTGGTCGTCGTACTGGTTACGGGACGGCCGCTGGTCCTGACGGATATCGAGCCGCTCGCCGACGCCATCCTGACCGTCTGGAGCCCAGGCATCGAGGGCGGCCACGCCGTTGCCGACGTGCTCTTCGGCGACGCAAACCCTTCGGCCAAGCTGACGACCAGCTTCCCCCGTTCGGTGGGCCAGCTGCCGCTGTACTACAATCATAAGAACACAGGACGTCCTCATCCCGACGATGTCCCCTACCGCAAGTTCACCAGCTGCTACATCGACGAACTGAACGGGCCGCTATATCCCTTCGGATACGGTTTGAGCTACACAACGTTCTCCTATTCTGACGTAAGCTTGAGCGCTGACGAAATGCCGCACGGTGGCCATGTCACCGCTTCGGTCACCGTGACCAACACCGGGTATCGCGACGGCATGGAAACTGTCCAGCTGTACATCCATGCTATCCACAGCACTTCCACCCGTCCCGTGAAGGAGCTCAAGGGCTTCCGGAAGGTTTTCATCCCCGCCGGACAGTCCGTCTCCTTAGACTTCCAGCTGAATGAAGAAACGTTGTCCTATTACAATCACGAACTGCAATGGACCTGCGAGAGTGGTGACTATGAGATCCTCATCGGTCCCGACAGTCGCGATACCCCAATGGCCCGGATATCGGTTCAGTAATCCAAATTCGCATCCATCCGTCCCCTGCAGAAGGCAAGGAACTGGGGATTGTCATAGGGATGGAAGAAATAGGTGCGCACTACATCCAGGGCGGCGTAAGGGCGCAGTTTCTTCTCCAGGGCCGAGAGATCGGCCTGTCCCGTATAAGCTTGGGCGAATGCCTGCCAGAAGGATATCATCTGCTCCCGGGTCATATGGGTCAGGTCCTGTACTGCGGGAATGACACTGTCTTCCATCATCATCTTATAGAGATGGGCCAGGTCTATCACCGGGTCCCCCACGCACAGCCAGCCCAAGTCTATCCAGTAGGGCTTGTCATGAGACAGGATCAGGTTCCCCGGCTGGAAGTCTCCATGCACGGCGGTGGCCGTATCGGCCATTTCCTCCACCAGGGAGGCCAGACGGTTTCTCTGGGCCTGCGTCACAAAGGGAGCAAAGGCTACGGCCTCCCGCATAAGAGTTTTGAGAGAAGGAACATAGCGACTCACAGATAGAGGATGTGCGTGCAGTTCGTGGCCGTATCGGGCCATCAGAGCGGCATATTCGGGGATACGCTCCGGAGCATCGGCACAAAGGCGGGAGAAGGATATCTTGCCTTCTATCTTTTCCGAAATATAGCCGTGCTCCTGGCCGTTCCGTACGATTTCATATAGCCGGGGCGTGGGCAGACCGGCCTCAAACGCCGCCTGCGAGGCATAGAATTCCTGTTCAACCTTTTCGGCCGATGCCAGGGTGCCGTGCACGAGCTTGAGCAGTTTCCCTGGATGTGCGTCCGAGACGAAAGCCTGTCCGTTATAGCCTTCGCCCACTTGCGTCCAGGCCGACAAATCCACTTGTGGATACGCTTTCATAGGCAATTATTATCGCTATCTGACTGCAAGTTATCTTGACTGCAGGCCATAAATCCGAATTTACCGGCTTCTACCTATTACTCGCAACCCAATCCTGCAACGTTTTCTTCGAGGCGTTATTCAGCAGCTTGCCTGGCTTCCAGTTGATGGCCGGATACTGGGCATGGAACTGCTTGTCGCGCCAGTCCAGGTCAGCGGAGGTGTACTTCACTTCGGGTTTGATTTCATAGAGGGTGGCGCCGGCCACTTGGGCCAGGTCCTTGGCCACGGCCTCGGTCGTGCCAGTGGCAGAGAAATAGGCTACGAGTGTTTTCATTTCTTTGGTTTTAAAAGAATATTCCAGGACAGAAAGTACCTGTGTGGCAATGCTTTTCATGCCTTCAACGTTGGGATGGCCGGCTTTCTTCTCGATATCGTGAAGCTGGAGGAAAGGAACGCCATAATGCGCGCAGATCTCCTGGGAGGATTCGGTGATGTCTTCACGCAACTCGGAGTTCATGACAAATAGCAGCCGGGCCTTGGGATACCGTTGCTTCGCATCCTGGAGCAGTTTGGCCAGAGCGGGTCGATAATAGTACAGATCCTCTGTCTGGAAATCCTCATACTTGAATTCGCCCACCGGGGCTCCCGCCCAGGAGTCGTTGGTCCCGCCCAGGATGACCAGCACGTCCGGACTGCCCACACGGGGAAGGCGCGTAATAAAGGAGCGGTCGGTAAAATCCAGGCCGTCGTACCCAGTGTAAGAAATAGTGGCCCCGCTATAGGATTCGTTGGCGTCCAGCTTATACCCGCCCTTTGTTACGACCTGGTGCCACCAGGTCTGATCTACGGAAGACACGTCGGTGAGGGATGTGTCAGGCGGACAGTAATACCATACGAGATTCCCTTCCGGGATGTATCCTTCGAAGGTAGTATAGGAATCACCCAGGAAGGAGATTTTCGGGGTTCCACAGGAAACCACAAGCAGTACAGCCGCCAGGATGAGTAGCAGTTCGTTCTTTTTCATACCATACTATTTAATCATCAATAACGCAATCACGCCAGCCAGCACGCGCCGCAGCATCTTCCTGTCGAAGAAGCCAAGGACGATCGATCCAACAAGCACAAAACACGCTACGATGGCTGCACCCCACAAAGAGACATTCGATACTAACATAAACTTTCTGCTCCGTTATGATAAAGGAAAAAAATCAAAATTCACACCGTTACCGGCAGCTGCGAAGAACACTTTCAGCGCATAGATTCCAACTGATGAAGCCGATAAAGCGTCCGTCGGCATCGACATAGTCGGGCGCCGGAGCCAGCCCTTCACCGGTCTCGGCATGGTAGTTCTCATGCATCGTGTCGAATGTATCAAGGTCTTTCAAAAGCAGGCGGGCCGTCTGCACGGCGATGGGTCGGAGCTCCTCCTTGAACCCGTAGTTCAGCATGCCGCCGGCATAGACCACCAGTGCGGGAATCCAGATGGGTCCCTGCCAGTTCGAGAAAGGAAGGATGATGTTCTTGTTGTTGTAATCGGGGTCGGATGCGGAAAGGGAACGGAGGCCGTGCGGCGAACGCATGTGCTGCCCGCTGAGCAGGTAGCGCCGGATCATGGCCTGTCCGTCTGCTTCCGGGGCGAGTCCGGCATAGAGCGGCCAGAAGCTCGAATAGCTGACGCGGCGGTAAAAGTCGCCGGTCTCGCGGTCCACGTTGTAGTAGCACTGGTCTTCGGCACACCAGAGCAGGTGCTGGATGGCGCCGGCCAACGCTTCAGCGCGTGCATTCCAGGTCTTGGCTTCTTCCTTCAGGCCGAGGGCGTTGGCGATTTCGGCCTGTGCGCGGAACTCCAGCAGCTGCATCGCGGAACAGTCGCAGGCCAGGAAGGAGCGCCGGTCATCCGAGAAATAGTTCAACGCAGGGTTATTGTCGGCGCCGCTCTGGAAGGCCATCTCCCAAAAATAGAGGCCCGTAGCTTCGTCGCGCTGGGTCGCGTCGCGATAGGCCAGCACGCGGCAGAGCCGCTCGTAATAAGGCCGTACCCATTCGAAGTCACCCATGGCCTGGCTGGCGCGCAGCACGCCCTGCGACAGGAAAGGTTTCATGAAGAAGGTACCACGCTTTACCCGCGGACCTTCTGTAGTCATGCATCCCGCCACGTATCCGTTTTCATCCATGCCTTCCAGGAAGTTCAAGGCCCAGTACTGCATGTACTCGGGCCGGCCCTTCCCGATGAACCAGGTGCCCATGAAGTAGCCGTCCCAATCCCACATCTGCTGGTAGAACCCCGCCGGAATCAGGTAGGGGTACTTGAGGAATCCTTCGGCCGGACGGACGACGCGCGGCGAGATACGGGTGAATTCATCGGAGAGTTGGGTAAGGACAGTCTGAAGTTCCTCGTCGGTGACGGATGGTTGCGGCTTGCAACCGTTGGAAAGGAAGATGGCAGTCATCATGGACAATATGAGAAATCGTTTCACCATGGTCACGAAAAAGGTCTTATGCAAAGTTAACAAGAAATCTTTAACCTCCTCGTTTATGCTATTTTTTTGGCAGAAATAGCTATTTTTGTATCATGAAGAAAATGAATATACCGCTGATGGCCACGCTGCTGGTGCTGTCCATCATTGTCTGCCCGATCCTCTATTTCACCGTTGGTCCGCGGCTGGACGCCACACAACTGGAAACGCTCAAGATTCTGGGCATCATCGCGGCCTGCAGTGCGGCCTACTGTTTCATCGTGGGCGAAGCCACCGGCAACAACAGCCAGATGGACAAACTCTGGAGCCTGCTGCCCATCGCCTACACCTGGATCATCGCCGCAAAGGGCGGCATGAGCCTTCGACTGGTAGTCATGGCCGTCCTGGCTACGATCTGGGGCATCCGGCTCACCTACAACTTCGCACGCAAAGGAGCCTACCGTCTCAAGTTCTGGGAAGGAACGGAAGATTACCGTTGGGCCATCGTCCGCTCCGGCCCGGCCTTCAGGAAGCGCTGGGCCTGGGCGCTCTTCGATCTGGGATTCATCTCCATCTACCAGAACGCCCTGGTGCTGATGACTACCTTCCCCGCCCTGGTTTCCATGGGCTCCGACAAGCCTTTTGGTTTGGTGGACGGCATCGCCGCCACCCTGATGCTGGGCTTCATCATCTGGGAAACCGTTGCCGACGAGCAGCAATGGGCCTTCCAGACGAAGAAGTGGGCGATGATCAACGCCGGGCAGAAACTTGAAGACCTGCCCGCGCCCTATAACAAAGGCTTCAATACCACGGGTTTATGGAGCCGGAGCCGGCATCCCAATTATTTCGCGGAACAGGGCACCTGGGTGGCATTCTATATCTTCTCCATCGGTGCCGGCATGGGCATCCTTAACTGGAGCATCATCGGCGCCCTGCTGCTGATCGTCCTCTTTCAGGGCAGTTCCTCGCTGGCCGAAGAAATCAGCGGCGGCAAGTACCCCGAATACGCGGATTACTGCCGCAGCGTGCCCCGCTTCTTCCCCGGTAAAAAATTGTCCGCTCTGCCGCTCCTGATACTGACACTGGTCTTGGCGGCCTGCCAGTCCCAAAATCCCGTCCTGACCGTCGAAGGCGGCAAAGTCCAAGGTGTTCCCGCCCAAACACCGGGCGTAATGGTTTTCAAAGGTATTCCCTATGCCGCAGCGCCGGTCGGCGAACTACGCTGGCAGTCACCACAGCCCGTCACACCCTGGGAAGGAGTGCGCGTCTGCGACACTTTCGGTCCCATCGCTCCGCAACCCGGCAACAAGCCCGGGACCTTCTACGGAGACGAATTCTACTGGGAAGGCACACCGGAGGAAAGCGAAGACTGCCTGTACCTGAATATCTGGGCGCCGGCCTCCACCCTCGGCAAGCCGGACTCCAAACTGCCCGTCGCCATGTGGATTCACGGCGGCGCCTACATGAACGGCTATGGCTATGAGGTGACGATGGACGGAGAAGAATGGGCCCGCCGCGGCGTCATCCTGGTGACGATCAACTACCGGCTCGGCGCCCTGGGCTTCCTGTCGCATCCGGAACTCACGGAGGAGCAGGGGCAATCGGGCAATTATGGCACGATGGACCAGATTGCCGCCCTGCAATGGGTCAGCGAAAACATCGGCGCGTTTGGCGGCGACCCTTCCCGGATCACCATTTTCGGCCAGAGTGCCGGTGCCATGAGCGTCAAGAACCTGCTGGTCTCTCCCCTGTCGCGGGACCTGATCGCCGGTGCCATCATCCAGAGCGGCGGAGGCCTGGGATCGCGGGGGCTCGTTTCCGACGGGGAAATCACACAAGCTACCTACGACGCCCAGGGCAAGGAAGTGATGGACAAGGCCGGTCTGGAGACGCTTGCCGACCTGAGGGCCGCCGCTCCGGAGACGCTCCTTGCGGCGGGCGGCTGGTTCTGGCCCCACCTCGACGGAAAAGTGCTCACCGAGACTTTCGACGAAGCGCTTTTCAATGGCACGATGGCGCAGGTCCCCATCCTGATCGGCTACAACAAAGATGACATGGCCGGTCTGGGAGGAGACTCCGTCGACCGTTTCTGCGCCATCCGCGATTCATTGGGATTCCCTGTGTACGAATACGAGTTCCTTCACGAGCTGCCTACTGATGAGGCGCATCCCGCTTCTCGGGCCGGCGCCTTCCATTCCGCAGAGCTCTGGTACATGTTCGGCACGCTCGACCGCAGCTGGCGGCCCTTCACTGAGGCCGATCATCAGCTTTCCGAACAGATGCTCGACGCCTGGACCGCCTTCTGCCGTAACGGCGACCCCGGCTGGCCTGCATTCAAGTACCATGCACCTTGCAAGAAATCCTTTGATATCTAGCGGTTCTAAAAGACACAGTTCTCAAGTTCTTGCACAATCCTCGGAAGGAGAACATCATCCGCGGGCAGCCAGTTTACGCTGTGGATCTCATCAGCCTTCAGCCAGCGCGCAGCCTCATGCTCATTGAGATGCAGCGCTTCGCATAGCAGTGAGCACATGTAGCAGTGCATCGTGAGGTGGAACGCGGGATAATCGTAATCGACGGTGTAGAGGAATTTGTCGATGCTGATATCCGCCGACAGCTCTTCCCGGATTTCACGGACCAGGGCTTCCTCAGGTGTCTCTCCGGGCTCCATTTTCCCGCCCGGGAATTCCCACCAGTCCTTGAAATCCCCATATCCCCGCTGCGTCGCGAAGATAGCATCTCCTTTGCGGATGATGGCGGCAACGACTTCTATTCTCTTCACTTGTCCTTCTTCATTTCCCGGATCAGGCGCTGGCCGAAGAACAGGCCGAGGATTCGGTGATACCCTTGGCAAGTTGCATCAGTTTCAGGGCGATGTCCGGGTTCAGGTCCTTGAGGCTGTCCTTGTCCAGTTTGCTCAGGTCGATGTCCATCCCGATATTCACCTTCGTCATGAAGGCGTTCAGGATGTTCACCTTCGGGCTGAGGGTCTTGACAGTACCCTCCACGGCGATGATACCGCGCGCCAGGTTGGTGAGGAAGGGGTCGACATCGTAATTCTGCTCCTGAAGGGAATCGAGAATGCTGTCCATGAGGTCGCCCAGCTCAAAATCACCGAAATCCGTCCCGGAGAACTGGCTGCACATGCCTTCGCACATCTCGAGCATGGCGCCGTGGTCGATCTCACCCTTCGGCCGTGCAACCTGCATCACCGCCCGCTTGAGACCGTAGGCATCGTGCATCACCACGCTGGTTACGATGTCAATCAGAAGCTGGCGATGCTTCGAACTCAAGATGCCCATCATGCCGAAGTCGATCCATTCGATGCCATCATCCTGGATCAGCACGTTGCCCGAGTGGGGATCGGCGTGATAGAAGCCGTCCGTGAGAACCTGTGAAGCGAAGTTGTCGGCAACCAGGTTGGCGATGCGTTCGCGCTCATCATCGCCAAGCGTGTCAAGATATTCCGTGTCACTGACCTCCTTGCCTGATACAAAACTCTCGGTGAGTACGGCCTCGCAGGTGAGTTCCCGATAGCATCTGGGACTTTTGACATGCTCGCGCCCGCTGTTGTTGTTCCAGAAACGGTCCAGGTTGTTCGCTTCGTTGGTCAGGTCCAGTTCCGCCATCGAGGTTTTCTCGAGTTCCACGATAAAGCTCTCGAGGTCGATGCCACCCACAGGCTTCTTGACGAACTTGTGAAGGATCTTCTCGATGAGGGCGAAGTCGCGCGCGACCGTGTCCACGATGCCTGGACGACGGACCTTGACGGCCACGACGGTACCATCGGACAGCGTCGCCTTGTGGACCTGGGCAATGGAAGCCGATCCCAGAGGCTTTTCGTCGAAAGAAGCGTACAGTTCGTCCACGGGCTTGCCCAGATACTTTTCGATCTGGGCCCGGACGGTCGCAATATCCATGGGCGCCACTTTCGAGCGCAGCGAAGCCAGGGCATCACAGTACTCACGGGGAAGATAGTCCGTCTGCTGGGAGGCGATCTGTCCGATCTTCACGTAGGTAGGTCCCAGGTCCTGCAGGATCCGTACTGTGATCTCCGGCGTGATGCCGCGGTCGTAATTGAACTTTTTCAGGATGGCAATGATTTCCTTCAGTCTTCCGTTGGTATCCGGCTCGGCCTTCTTGGCATCTCGCCGCTGCTTGATAAGCGCTGTAACAAAATTGGACACAAGTACGGTATTTCGTGATTGATTTTTCAAACTTAACAAAATCATTGTAAAATGCCAAATCTATCGTTCAGGTTTTTTCCGTACTTTTGTAAAAGATTCATACGAAATGATTAATATTTTAAGTTGGTTGAAGGATACGTTCACTTCGCGGATATCCGACCAGGACATAGAAGCTTTACAGGATAGCGTCAAGGTCTTGAATTATGAGCTTTCGCTGCTTCGCTACAAGGACATCCCGGGAAACGGTTATCGGGAGCGCAGTCCGCACACTTGCCAGTACACAGACATGAACGACGGTCACGGAATCCACTCCCTCCGCCACGGCCTGGTCCGTGCCTCCAACATAAAACAATCTTGATATGGAAGAGCCTGTTCTCAACGCCCACAACAAGGAAGAGTATCCGCCCATGCACACGGCGGAGCATATCCTGAACGCAACGATGGTGCGGATGTTCCATTGTCCGCGCTCGCGCAATGCACACATCGAACGGAAGAAATCGAAATGCGATTATTACCTGGACGCCTGTCCGACCGATGCACAGGTGACACAGATCGAGGCAAAGGTCAATGAGGTGATCGGCCAGGGACTCGACGTGACCATCGACTTCCTGCCGCGCGAGGAAGCCGCAGCCATCGTCGACCTGAGCAAACTGCCCGAAGACGCTTCCCCGACGCTGCGCATCGTGCGCGTGGGCGATTACGACGCCTGTGCCTGCATCGGTGCCCACGTCAAAAACACGGCGGAATGCGGCACCTTCCAGATTCTCAGCCATGACTACGAAAACGGCCGCTGGCGCGTACGCTGGAAAGTCACGGGATAAAACCTGCACCATGAAACGCTTTCTGATCCTATTCCTGCTCTGCTGCTGCCTCCCGCTCACGGCCCAGCAGCGCGAATACATCTGGCCCGCGGGGCGGATGCCGGATGCACAACCCGGCCAGATCGCTGCAATGACCGACGAGGCCGATGCGCCGGGTTTCCTGCCCGACGCGCACCGCATCCCCTACCTCGAATGGTTCCCGGCGCCTGCCGATTCCGTCCGGAAAGACGTCTGCATGATTCTCATTTCCGGCGGTTCCTACGAATGCTGCTGCGACGTGGGACTCATCCGATACTGGAAAGAGGAACTGACGCGACGCGGCGTACAATGCGTGAATTTCGTGTATCGCACCCCCCGGCCGGAAGGGCTTCCCATCTACCAGACGGCCTGGGAAGACGGCCAGCGTGCCGTCCGCCTGGTCCGCAGCCAGGCGGAAGCCAGGGGCTTCGATCCGGAGAAAATCGGTGTGGTCTCCATGTCGGCCGGTTCGCACCTGGCCCTGCTGCTGGCGACCAGCTCCCAGACACAGGCCTATGCCAGCGTGGATTACTACGATTCGATTCCCTGCCACATCAACTGGGCCATCGTCAATGCGCCAGCCTACGTCACGAGCGACGCTGAAGACGGAACACCGGCGACCCGCGAAGGATACGGTACTGACGTCACGCTGAGCAGCGTCTTCGCCTTCGATGCGAAAACCTGCCCGATGAGCCTGCACCACGGAGGCAAGGACCCCTACTCCCCTAACGGTTCCACACTGGTATACAGGAAATTGCGACAGATGGGCGTGCCGGCCGAACTGCATCTTTATCCCGGGAAGGGACACGGCGCCTTCGGTTTCGAGCGCGGCATCGAATTCATGACCCAGATGGGTTATCTGGGCGGACCGGAGCCGGAAGTGGCCTTGATGGACCGTTTTCCCGAGGATCTGGTACCGACTTCCTATCACAAGGAAAATGTCTGGCCCGATGGCAAGATGCCCGATTTCCAGGAGAAACAGTGTACGCCCTATCTGGAGTGGTTCATTCCAGAACACCGGACAACCGATGCCATCCAGATCATCTATTCCGGCGGCGCCTATGTGGGCAACGGTACGGAAGGTTTCGAAGTAGCTCCGGCCCGCCGATACCTCAACGCACTGGGCATGACGGTCGTCACAATGAAATACCGTACGCCCCGGCCGGAAGGGTTGGCCAAGCACACATCGGCCTGGCAGGATCTGCAGCGGGCCATCCGGCTGGTACGCAGCCAGGCTTCTGCCTACGGACTCGATCCGGACCGGATCGGCATCATGGGTTCATCGGCCGGCGGCCATCTCACGCTCATGGGCGTGACTTCTTCTCGGCACAGGTCATACTGGCCTGTCGATGACCTCGATACACTTTCCTGCAAGGTCCAATGGGGCATCGGCATCTATCCCGCCTACGCCCTGACGGACGGCGCTGACGGCTACAACAAGACGGGCGGCAACGATGACTCGGCGCTGCTCGTACCGGAGTTTTCCTTTGACCTGGATACGGCGCCGATGCTGTTCCTGCACGGCGACGCCGACGGCTATGCGGCCATGAATTCCGTGAAAGTCTGGGAGCAGCTGCGGGCCATGGGCATCCAGGCCGAATTGCATACCCTGGCCACCCGCGAACACTGTTTCCAGCAGACCGCCTCCCCCGGCACGGGCAGCTACAACTGGCTGGACCGCATTGCGGACTTCCTGCAGGCCTTCCGTTAATCCAAACAAAATCACTATCTGGTCCGCATCAAAATCGACAAGAATGGCGATGTCGGCTACGAGAAGGTCCGCATGAACTATACGCCACCCAAAAAGAAATAACAAAAAATAGGAGCGGCCCGAACCGCTCCTATTTTTTTTGCAACCAGCTTTCCCTTATTTCACGAGGGTCAGCTCGTTGATGATGTTGGTCGCGCCGCCGAACTTCTCCACCATCCAGAGGACGTAGCGGATATCGACGCAGATGCAACGCTGGAGTTCAGGCTCGAACATCACGTCGGAACTCATGCTCTCCCAGTTGCCGTCGAAGGCCAGGCCGATGAGGTTGCCCCTGGCATCGAGCACCGGCGAACCGGAGTTGCCGCCCGTGATGTCGTTGTTGGTGAGGAAGCAGGTGTGCAGCGTGCCGTCGGCATCGGCCCAGCGGCCAAAATCACCGGCGAGTACCAGCTCCTTCACCTTGGCCGGAAGGATGAATTCCGGATTGGTGGGATCTTCCTTCTCCAGCAGGCCCTTGGCGGTGGTGTAGTACCAGTAGCTGAGGCCGTCTTTCGGCGAATACGGCAGCACGTGGCCGTAGGTCAGACGCATCGTGGAGTTGGCGTCCGGATACATAGCCTGGCCTTTCTGCCATTCCATGAGGGCGGCTGCGAAATTCTTGCGGGCCTTGTTGTACTTGGCCTCGTTCTCGTCGACAGCGGGGCGTCCGCCCGGACCGGGACGCATTGCGCTGCCATAAAGGGCCATATAATGCTTCATCAGCGGTCCGGTAATGGAAGCCATCAGCCCGGCGGCCGGGTCGTTCTGGAGCTGCTCTTCCGTGGCGCTGGACAACTTTTCGTAGGAAGTGAGCACGCTTTCGTCGAAGAGCTTGTTCACATAAGCCGGAATGTCCATCGTGGCGAAGTCTTCACCCGGGATTTCCAGGAAGTCTTCGGGCTTGGCGTTGTTGCGGTAGAACTCGAGCAGTGCGATGGCTTCCTTGCGGTCCAGTTCAGCCACATAGTCGCGATAACTGGGCTGAAGGCGCGGAACGACACTTTTCATCGTGACCGTACTGTCTTTTTGGTGTGCACGTCCGTAAGTGTTGACCAGGGAGGAGAACAAACTCAGCAGCTCGATCCGGCTGGGAGCCTCGGAGATGAGGGTGACGGCGCGGGTGGAGGCGTCATTCCTGGCCACATAGGCGGCGATATCCTCGATCGGTGTGCCGTAGCGTTCGGCGCGGGCCGGGTCGGCTGCAATCCATTCCTTCAGCGCAGCTTCCTTCTCTTCTTCGCGGCCGATGATGTTCAGGTTCTTGAAGGCGAGTTCCTCACCCTGCCACTTCTTCCAGCCGTTGGCGCTGCCGGCGTACGTGTCGGCATACTTCAGCTGGACGGACGGGTCGGCGCACATGGCTTCCCACATCAGGTCCTGACGCACGGTGCGGGCGTCGATGCGGATGCGGTTGGTGGCGATCATCTGCTCGAGCTGGGCTGCCGTCTGGTAGCGCTGCGTACGGCCAGGATAGCCCAGAATCATGGCGAAGTCATTCTCCTGCGGTCCCTTGAGCGAGATCTTCAGGCTCTGGGCGGGACGGTATGGCACGTTGTCAACATCGTAGTCGGCCGGCATGTTGTTCTTGTCGGCGTAAACGCGGAACATCGAGAAGTCGCAGGTGTGGCGGGGCCACATCCAGTTGTCGGTCTCACCGCCGAATTTACCCATCGAGGCCGGCGGAGCGCCCACGAAACGGACATCACGGTACGTGCGGTATATGATCAGGTAATAGATGTTGTCATTGTAGAAGCCTGTCACGACGGCACGGCAGCCCGGGTTCTTCTCCGTGGCAGCCGCGATGATCTCGCGACGGGTCTTGTCCGGATCGTCAGCTGACTCTACCTGCGCCGTGACATCTTCCATCGACACCAGGAAGGTGACGCTCAGGCCCGGAACAGGAATCTCCTCGGCACGCTCATTGGCCCAGTAGCCGTCCATGAGGTAGTTGTGCTCGTCGGTGGAGAGGCCCTGGATACTGCCGTAACCGCAGTGGTGGTTGGTCACCAGGAGGCCCTGGTTGGAGATCATCTCGCCGGTGCAGCCGCCGCCGAACTGGACGATGGCATCCTTGAGCGACGATTTGTTGATGTTGTAGATTTCCTGCGGGGTCAGTTTGCAGCCTGCCGCCTTCAGGTCTTTTTTGTTCATTTGCTGGATGAGCGGCAGCAACCACATGCCCTCATCAGCGACTGCACTCAGGGAAAGGGTCAGTGCAGCGAAAAGTACGAGAATTCTTTTCATGATGATGAATTGAGTAATTGGCAACAAATATAGGAAAAAAGCCTAAAAGGCGGACAGGAAAGCGTCGCGTTCGGCAGCCCATGCGGGGACCTGCCACATGGCATGTCCGCAGTCCGGCACGCAATAGTAACGTTTGTCCTTGGTCCCCAGATTGTTGTAAATGGAGAAATTGGTATGCGGCGGACAGGTCGGATCCTGCAGGCCGAAAGCCATATAGACGGGGCATTGGATACGCGGCGCAAAATTCTTCACGTCGAAATACGAGAGCATCTTGAAGAGCTCCGCACGGTCGATCTCTTCCTTGTCGGCCTGCTCGAACACTTCGTGCACGGGCCAGTATACGATCTTCGCATAATCGGGATAGTCGCCCAGGAAAGGAACGGCCGGGCCGATGGCCTTGATGCGGTCGTCCAGCGCCGCGGCGACAAAGGTCAGCGCGCCGCCCTGGCTCTCGCCCAGCGCGACGATGTGGTCGGTATCGGCCTTGTCTAGGGAAGCGACGAAATCCACGGCCCGCTTGGCATCGGCGAAAGCGCCTCTGTAATAGAAGGTCTCCCTGGCACCCAGCCCGCGGTCGATCCAGCGGTCCTGGTCACCTTTGAAAATGCCCTGGTCGCGGATGCTCACCGCATATTCAATCCGGTCCGCCGCAGCGTTCGGATCAAAATAGTACACCGGTGCCCCGTAACCCATGTACTGGAGACATACAGGATACTTGCCCTCTGCCACGGGAATGGAGATGATGCCGCCCGCAATGCCGCCGCCCCAGGAAGGATAGCGCACTTCGTAGCAGGTACGTTTCTCATTGGAGAACTCCGGAATCTCGGTCCAGACTGCCTCCAGCGGAATCTGGTCCATCTCGGCAAGGGTCTGTTCCCAGAACGCGTCGAAATCGGGCTGGGCGTCCGGCAAGCTGACGACCGCGTCGGGTCGCACGCCGATGTTCCAGCGGATGGAATCACGCAGCCGCACCTCGTAGAAGCCCGGCTGCAACTTGCCCAGCGGCACGGTCAGGGTACTGTCCGGAGCTATTGTAACATCCTTTGAAAGAATTACTTCCGGATTCTCCGCCATCAGCGAAAGGTCCGTCACCAGCTGGAACGAAGCCGGTCCGGGGGCCGCTTCCACCCTGGTCGTCAGAGTATAGGGAGCCGGTCCCGTGAAAAGCCAGCCCTTGTCGGGAAAGGAAGCCCCCGTGGGCGTTTCGATCTCCGGCGTACAGGCCGCCAGCAAACAACAGCCCGCAAGGGCCACAATCCATGCATGTTTCATATCGTATGACATTTAAAAACCTTCAATGGAAAACAAGACCGTGGGCAGCAACAGCAGGAAGCCCAGCACCAGCAGCACGACCACTCCCTTCCATACCCATTTCACCCATTTCTCGTACGGGATGCGGGCCATGGCCAGGGCGGCGACAAGTACGCCGGAGGTCGGAGTGATCATGTTGGTGAAACCGTCACCGAACTGGAAGGCCAGCACCATGGCCTGGCGAGACACGCCCACCAGGTCGGCAAAAGGTGCCATGATGGGAATCGTGATGGCAGCCTTGGCCGTCGCGCTGGGTATCAGGAAATTGATGAGGGCCTGGATGCCGTACATGGCAGAAAGCGAAGCCACGGGGCTCGTGCCGTCCAGGCCGTTCTGGAGGGAATGGAGGATGCTGTCCACGATGCGGCCGTCCTGCAGGATGACTACGATGCCGGAGGCGAAGCCCACCACCAGCGCAGCGGAAAGAATGTCTTTTGCGCCCGCAATCAACTCATCTGCGATGCGGTTGGCACCGAAACCGGCGATGATCCCGCAGACGATGCCCATCAGCAGGAAAAGACCGGTGATTTCAGGCATGTACCAGTCCCAGCAGGTCACACCCACGATGAGCAGGACCACCGTGGCCAGCAGCACGAGCAGGATCCATTTCTGCCGGGCAGTCAGTTCGGGAGCCTCCGCCGTTTCAACAACAGTTGCTTCGGGCACGCGACGGGTACGACGCGCATACAAGACGACGAACAAGACCATCAGCAGCGTCAGCAGTCCCCAGCAGAAAAGCCGGTAGTTCATGCCCGAAAACAGCGGCAGGCCCGCCATCCCCTGCGCGATGCCTACCGTGAAAGGATTGAGGAAGGCGCTGGAGAAACCGACATTGGCCGCCACATAGACGATGAGCATGCCCATGAAGGCATCGTAGCCCATCGAGACGACGAGCGGCACCACGATGCCGATAAAGGGAATGGTCTCCTCACTCATGCCGAAAACGGCGCCGGCGAGCGAAAAGAGCAGGGTCAGCGCAACCAGCACCAGCTTGTCATACCGGCCCACACGCCGGATGAAGCGGCTGATACCCGCAGATACGGCACCGGTGGCGTTCAGCAGCCAGAAGGCGCCGCCCACCACCAGGATGAAGATGATGATGCCGGCCTGCTTCACGAAACCGTGGTAGATAGCGGAAAATACCTGCCAGGTCTGGGGCACGGATCCGACCGGTTCGTAAACCAGGGTCCCGTCTTCCGCCGTCACATATTGTCCTCCCGGCACGAACCAGGTCGCTACCGCGCAAAGCGCGATGAGCATGGCAATGATGACGTACGTATTCGGGACCCTGAATTTCACAAGGCCTAAAGATACGGATTTTCCGGCAAAAATGCCAATTATCCGTATCTGACGGGACGTCAAGCAACTGTTCTGGCCGGACGTCCCGCAGACTTACTGTTTGCGGACTTTCCCGTTTGCATCGCAACGCAGATTGATCGTACTGCTGACAGTCTGGCCGTTCAGCGTATAGGAGAAAGTAACGGAGCCGGTTCCTGCCGCCGTGAAACGGAACTGCCAGCCACTGCCGGAGACATATCCCTGCGCCTCGATCAAGCTGGATGTCGAACAATCAACCGAACTGACCTGTTCCCGGCTGGTCGTCCCGCTCGCAAAGGCCGTGGAGACCGTGACGGATACTTTCCGGATCACGAAATTCCGGTCGGGATCTTCCTGGGATTCCAGGGAACCGATGGTGAGCGACTCCGGACATTCCAGCGCTTCAGCCGCATAGGTGGCCGTTGCCGTCATGCCTTCATACGTGGCCGTGACCGTCTTTCCGCTGCAGGCCGCCGTCGCCGTCAGGCGCCCGGCCGAGGCATCGACAGACAGGCTTCCCTGGTCGGAATAACTACATGATCGGGTAACATCACTGCCGGAGCCGTCGCTGTAGAGGGCCGTCACCGAGAACGGTTGCCAGTAGCGCAGACTTCCGGAGACGATGCTGACCAGTTCATAGGAAGCAGCATCAAAGCGGATTCCGGTCAGCTGGCGCGTCCTCTTGCCTTGCTGCAGGCTGATGGAAACATCCTCGACGCCATCCCCCCGCAACACCAGCACACCGGTGATTGCTCCGGAGAAACTCTCATTGGCGGCAAGCGGCCAGATTGTCACCGATGTGGCGGTCTTCGACCAGCCGAAGTCATCCGGACACGACAGGACCGTCCAACTGGTGTTGGAATTGATGCTGACGTCCTTTCCTTCGCCGGAGCCGTAGGCATCCCAGCTCCATGACAGGGACAAAGGACTGGCATTCAGGTATTTGGTCTCAGGTATCGGCGCCGCCGCAACGGTCAGCGAGGCATCCGTATGCACGTCTGCCGCATAACCGCTGAAATGGCCCCGGATCAGCGCACTGCCGGCCGAAACACCTGTGACGGTGTTCCCGGAAATCGATACATGCGAACCGGAGGCCTCGTTGCTGAACGAGGATGCCTGCGTGCTTACGACCGTGGGATAGCTGTTTCCGCCGTCGGTACTGGCATACAGCACAGCCGAAGCCGTCGTCGTCCCGCCCACTTCGATGCTGTCGTCAATCACGCTGGTCACAATCTTGTAGCGGATCTCCGGCTGGTCATTCTTTCCCCGATGCCTCAGTGTAACCGTCCGGCTGGAGACATCCGTGCCGGAAATGGTGAGCGTGGTTTCAAGGTCGTCCGTTGAAGTGTTGGTCGTCGTCGGGAAGACGGTGACCGTCGCATCGCCCGAACCGCTTTCGGGGCTTATGCTCCAGTGGCTGCCTTTTCCACTGATGGTCCAGGAAACATTGCTGGTAATCCTGAACGTCCTGGCGGACGAAGAACCGGAAGCGTCTGCCTCCCAGGTCAGTTCCGTGGGACTGACAGAAAGTGCAGGAGTCGGGCCCGGCGGGTTGACGGGATCCGTTTTCGCAGCGACCTTAACCAGGGAATAATTGGAATACCCGTCATAACTGGCCCATATCCTGCCCGTTACAGCGCTGGAGCTCGTATTGTTGGCGGAGAGGGCCCGCGAGCCCGCATTCCAGGATGCAACGGCAAGCAGTTCATTACTGACTTCCCATGCCGCCTGTGCCGAAACGTCAATATATCCGTTCGTCCCATATGTGGGATCCACCACATCGTTGTCATAGCGATAGAGAAGGGCCTTGAAACTGCGGGTCTCATTCCATTCCAACTCGGGCATGGACGGTGCCACTACGAGATCGTAGCTATAATTATGTTCCGTAACATCGATGGTTACGCCATTGCTGGTCAATCCCTTGAAAGATGCCGTAACCACCGCCGTTCCCAAGGCGACGGCCTGGCTCGAGGTACCGGATGCAAGTACCACGGACGGACGGGAACTCGTCAGCGTGAAACCGTCGTAGATGTAAGCGACCGTCTGGTCTTCATACACGACACGCAAGCGCCAGGTCTGGCTGGAGTTCAGGGAGACTTCCTTGCGGTCCCAAAGCCATTCATCCCCGTCTTTCACATTCAATTCTATCTGTGAGACAGTGCGTTCACGAAGGACCAGGCTGGCCTCGGCCTGTGTTGTGACACCCTTGGCCGTATAGGTCGCACGGACCTTCGTCGTTCCTGCCTGATACCCGGTCATGAACACACCGTTCCCTTCGCTTGTCACCAGGCCGTCCGAAGACCAGACAGCCTTGCCTGTGACATTTTCAGTCGTTCCGTCATCCAGAGTACAGATGGCCGAGAAAGTGACACGGGATCCATCGGTAAATGCCTCGCAGGATCCAGGCGTGATGTCCAGCCGCAACGGCTTGGCCGGATTCGTGAGCACGCCGTAGGCCTCCGCCGTCTTTGTGACGCCTTTTTCCGTATAGCTTGCCGAAAGCAACGCTTGAGGAGCGTTCTGCGACACGAGATCGGCTTCCCAGAAGTAATACAGATAATCCTCATCTTCCAGATAATCCGGTCCCATCCAGACCTCACTGCCGGTCGAGCTGGTATAATAAAGACGATATACGTAGACTTCTCCGCCACAGGAAGAGGGTGCATAGACGTTGAGCATGTGATAGTAGTCATCTGCCCACCAGGCGACGAAGTGGTTTCCCGACCATTCCGCCGCTGTGCTGACATCTGCCTCCGTGCCATCGTCATAAATGGCATACAGACGGAACTGTCTGGCCGTACTTTGGGCATAGTAGGTCTGGGAATAGCCGGATGCCCACAAATCATTCCCGAAAGCAGGCAGGTAGACTTCAGCAGGTTCCATGCGCAGGCCGGTCAGGATGCGCGGCCTGGTCCCGACGACCAGCGTCGCAGAAGCTGTCTTGCTGCCGTCGAGGGTCTTCAGCCGGAGCGTGCCTGTCAGATAGCCAACCCCGGCAGGTGCCGTCAGGGTCAGGACATCGTTGTTGCAGACGTCACCCCAGGCATGACCGGAAAGCGTCACCCCTGCCCTGACCAGGGCGTCATCGGCCTCGACAATATATTTCAAGCCCGCCGGCGTGCGAAGAATGGCCTCTTCGACCGATCCGCCCGCCGGAAGTTCAATGGTTTCGTGTGTAAAGGCAAGGGAACGGGTGTCCGTGAAGGAACCCGTTTCCAATTTCCAGTGGGTGCTGGTACCTGACATCGCGGCGTCGCTCAGCACCAGCGTCACGGTATGGGTCCGGTTGCGGACCACGTCGAAATTGTCGGTGGCATTTTCGCCAAGGCAGAAACGGCAAGTTACCGCCTTTTCCAGCTGGCTGCCGTCTGTCATCCGGAGAATGCCGCCGATCTCGATATAGCTGGGATAAGTGCCGGAAGGGATGTTGGCCGGTATCTTGTTCCAGGGGCTGCCACCCGCCGGCAGCAGCGTTCCCAGGCAGTTTTCCAAAGGATAATATGTGGCGGGCAGCCCTGCGTTGAGCGCGGCCAGGTCCTCCTCCGTGGCGGCGTCCGCCACCACGGAGCTTGCTGCGGCACGGGAGCGGCCGGCAAACGGCATCACGCTGGATACCCCGTGCAGGGACAGGCTCGTGGCCGTGAACGTCCACTCTGTCAGGCCGGACGGATCGACGACAATGTCGTAGCGCCCGGCCAGGCGGGTCAGCTGGACAGGAAGCTTCTGCCCTCCGGCCAGCTGCCGCCTGGAAAAGGCAATGGCGCCATCACTCTGCCAGGCCATCGGAAGGCCGTTGGCGATCGTTGCGTCGATGCGCAGCGCGGCCATTTCGTCGAGGGTCGTCGTTCCGACCGCGAAACGGCCCGTCTGGTCACCGACGTTTGCCAGGGCAAAATAACTGTACGGACGGTCGGTCATGACGGCCAGGCTCAGGTCACTGCCCGAGTCCTGATAGTATTTTGCATGCAGGACACCGCCCTCGAAGACCAGCAGGTTCCAGTTGCTGACGGCATCGTCCGTCCCGGTGTAACTGCTTTTGGTCCGGTGGGGATCGACAGCCGGCATGACGGAAAGTGCCGTTTCCAGCGTCTGTTCGCCGGAACGGCGGCCGGATTCCCCGGCCAGGGGGGACTGGCAGCCGGACAGTGCCGCCATCCATCCTGCCAGGATGAGAAGGAGATAACAGGATCGTTTCATGTTTCTTCCTTTTTAATCATAGAGACTGTAGATGTATTCGTCCTGCCAGTCGGCGATACGCAGATACAGCAGGGCATCGCGGAAATCGATCCGCAGGGAGAAATCGGGCAGGTCGATGGCAGCGGGATCATACCCGGCGGCAAACAGATACACTCCGACAGGGCTGGAAAAAAGGAGCCGGTGCTCGTCTTTCTCCCAGAATTCCAGCAGCAGGTCGCTCCGTATCTGGCGGGGAATACGCACACAGATGCGGCCCTCGCCGTCATCTTCCTGCACCGTATAAAGGTACTCTCCCTCGATGGCCGAAAAATCGGCGGCGTCAAAACCACAGGTCGTACCGCGGATCACCATATTGTACTGACGGCAGATGGCGCCGTCAGCTTCGTCGGTAAACCGGATCATCGAAAACTGCTTGTGGGGATACAGCACGCAACAGGCTTCCTCATCGGTGCAATCCACCCACTCAGAAAAAGCATAAAGGGCATCCATCTCGTTCCCGGCCTCATAGCTTACCCGCGTTCCTTCCGCGAGGAAGTCCTGCCAGGGCTTGTCATGTACGAGCGCCACTACCTGCACGTGGCTTTTCTCCACTGCGATTTCCTCCATTTCGGGGCATTGTTCCAAAGGATGCTGGGTCGTCCACCGGTCGCCGTCTTCCAGCAGAAGTACATCCACCCTGCCCGACGTATCGAGGGCCGGGTTGGCGGCAAGCAACGCCCGGTAGTCAATGTCCAGATAGCAGGGACAAGGGAACCGGTCTTCACGCACGGTGCAACCGATGCCTGCACAAAGCAGGAAACAGCCGAAAAGGAAGCGGATAAAATGATATTTCATGTTGTCGTAGATTAAAGGGGTTCGCTATAACTGGACCCCGTATCCCAGGCCGTGCGGGAAAGGGTCGCCACCAGACGGGCTTCCGCAACGGGTTCGTTGGGATCGGCGGAGCCGCTGGCACAGATGGTCAGGGTAATATCGCAGGTCGTGTTGCGTTCGAGGCCGATTCCGTCTTTCAGCAAGGTGACCGGATACCACCAGTCCGCGCCGTTCACGGTAGCCAGGACCACCAGCCGGGTTGCCGCACCGCTTTCCGGCGTTGCATCAGGACCCGTATGGTCAACGGTCACGTCGTTGGGAAAACTGTAAAAACAGGCATCCGGGGGATTGTATTCCTGGTTCCGGGCCAGGGAGACAGACAGGGTCCTGAACAAATGGGAACGGTACGCGGCCGGAACCTGTTCCACGGTGCTGATATAGTCCTGGCGTAATGTCGAAGATGCTTTTCCCGCTTCCCGGCCGCCGAGGTTCAGCCAGCCCGAAGGCGTTCCGGCCCCGTCCAGCGTCCAGGTCTCCCGGGCATTGATCAGGAATATCCCTTTGATGACCATCGCTCCGCCCGCAGCATATCCCGCGGGCAGACGGTTCCGGATGGAAGTCACCCGCACCCGCGCCGCAAAACGGCTCATGGAAAGATTCGCCTGGCTGGTTTCTCCGGAACGGACCTGTACCCCGGAGCTTCCCATCATCACGAAACCCGTAGCATCCGTCAAGCCACAGTCTGCCAGGCTGACAGCCGTACCCGACAGTGCCCTCTCCGTGGTCACGGCACGCAGATCCGGGCCATTGGCCACCGCATAGATCCGGTAGGTTCCTGCACCCAGCGACGGATATTGTTTCGTGTAAGGCAGGCTGACGGACGAAGCATCCAGCGACAGATAGTCGCAACGCGTGCCGTCATCCCTGAAGAGGAGCAGCTGCAACCGGTTGACGGCCACTTCATACGAAAAGGGCGTAATGTCGGAGGCAGCTTTCGTGGTACTGCCTGAGCCGGGAATGACGATGGTCAGCGCACCCTCCCCGGCCATCGGCTGCCACTGGGTACAGGCTGCCGCCGCCAGAGCGAGCAGCAGCCATGCACCCGGCAGCCAGCGCTGGGCACGAGCCTTTTTCATCAGAAATCCCCCGAATAGCTGGCGCCCTCACGCCAAGCGACGACACGGACTTCTACGGACAGGTTACCGTTCGAGACCTGCTGGTTCGGATCTTTCGAGCCCGGACCGGAAATCACGAATGATACGTCATAGCTGGTGTTTCGTTCCATGGACGGAATCGTCACGGGATAATACCAACTTTCCGACGGGGAGCCATAGGAGGCCCGGAGGACCAGACGCGTACAGGATGATTCAGCGGTTGCTCCGAAATGATCGTCCGACATGGCCAGCGGGTTCGGGAAGCTGTAGAGCGGCAGGTTGAAGCTTTCAGGAGTCTCGCTGCGGCTGACAGTCCTGTCTACGGCCTGGAAGGTCAGTGCGGCACTTTCGGCATCGGACGCCTTGGTGATGAAATCGGCTTCACTGGTCGACGTGTTCTTTCCCGACTTGCGGCCGGCGTAATTTACATAGACCGTCGGGGCTGCGGAGGCCAGGAGCGTCCAGCTTCCCAGGCCGTTTTCCAGAAACACGCCTTCCACTTTCAGAGAACCGCAATCAGACGGCAAGTTGTTCTGCACGGTCGTCAGGCGGACCCGGCTGACATGTCGTGTCAGGTCGATCGTGACAGTGGCGGGCGAATCGTTGCTGCCGCTCACCATCACGTTATTTTCCGTCGCTCCGTACATGAGGAAGCCGACTTGCGGGTCATTGAGCGACAGGGCGATGGCCTGCTGCTCCAGTTCAGACTGCGTCTGGATGCCGGTCATGGCCGGCGCATTGGCCACGGCAGCCAGTTTGTAATAGCCGGATTTCACCCCGCTTATCGCATGGACAGCCGTATTTTCCGGGAACACTTCCCGCTGGTAGAGCGATCCGTCCGTCTTAAAGATAAATACTTGTACATCTTTGAGATAGCTTTCTTTTCCCACGACATCCGTCACCGACTTGACGGCCGGCGAGCCTCCTGTGGTCAGTGAAACGATCAACGATCCGGTTTCGGATTCCGACGCGGAATCCAGGCCTGCCTGGCATGCGGTCATACAGAAACAGGCGCATGCGGCAAAAAGTAAGATTTTGTTCATGATATAAAGGTTTTGGTGTTGGTGTTTCTAAAAATTCCCCCGAAAGTCTCCTCCGGCTTTCCAGGGAGCGACGGATACCTGCGCCTGGAAATCCTTGTAGTCATCCGGGCGGTCTTCCGGATGGTCCACGCCGAAGCCGGCAATGGTCAGGTCGATGTGATAGTGGTGGTTGGCCTGTACTTTCTCCAGGGTTACGGGGTAGTAGGTGGTCCGGCCGGCCAATGTGGCCTTTACTACGAAGCGGGTGCAGCGGCTCCCCCACTTCTCCTTGTCATGGTTGTCTGGTGAAGCGTTGGGAAGTGCGTAGAAGCTGGGGCCTCCCCGCAGGAGTGCGGCGGGTTCATCGCCCCGGTCCTCCCAGTTCATCCGATTGTACCACAACGCATCGGAAGCAGGCAGCGAGTCGGTCAGGGCCAGGGGGCTGCTTCCCACGACATTGGTCAGGTACACATCTTCCACCTGGAACGGATCCGCCGCCAGCGGGCCCGTGAAATCCGTATGCAGCACATAGCTGACCTTGGCGACCAGCCGCTTCATTTCCACGGTGATCTTCTCGTCCGACTCGATGATGTGGCTGTCGAGACAGCCGACCATCACAAGGCCTCCTTCTGCATTCTCCGCAAGCGTCGTCTCCGTACGGCCGAGTTCCTGCCGGGTGATGCCCGCGACGGGCAGGTCTTCCTTGTTGGCGACCGCCACGAAATCGTAGGTCTCATCGGTCAGGTAAAAGTCGAAGCGGCCGTCGGATGACTGGTAGCAGTTCACCAGGTTGCCGTTCCGGCTGAAAACATAGAGCTGGCAGCGTGTCACCTGGATGTCTGAAATCAACGGCTCCGCGCTCCCCTTGGTAGCGGCCGACAGCGTCAGTTCCAGGCGGCGCAGCCGTGGTTCCTCCCGGCAGGCCAGACAGGGCTCGACCGGATTACAGCCGGATGCAAGGATGAGCAGGGCCGGCAACAGTGTATTCAAGACATGTTTCATCGTAGGGTGCATTTCAGGATTCATGGTTCAGATCGTATTTGCGGATCAGCGCGCTGATCTCCGGGTCCAGGTTACCGCGATGGACGAAGCGGTCGTTCTGGCTGCAGGCATGGAGATAACATTCCACGGCACTGCGTTCATCTCCCTGCCGCGCATAGACAAGGGCCAGCATATAATTCACTTCGGCGCTGCGGTCGAGGGTTTCCAGGATCGAACGGGCACTCGCGTTGTAGTCCAGGCAGCAGTAAGCGATGGCTGTATTGAAATCCGCATAGGGACGCAACAAGGTCAGCGCACGTTGATAGTCACGGTCGCGGATGGCCTGGACGCCAGCCATATAACTTGTATCCAGCACCGTCGTATGGATGGTGTCCTGTGCCATGTCACGCCGGTGCAGCCGGAAATCGAAGGACACTACGCGCAGGCGCGGATACAGGAAATCTCTCAGATAGGGATAATAATCGTCAGCCCGCATGGCCTCCTCGCGACGGTCGGGATCAGGCTCGAGGCGGCGCTCCCGGTACCGCGCTTTCTGGATGAGGGTCAACAGGGAATCGGCTTCGACCAGACGGTCGAGCTGGTCCCAGTTCTCGGGCACGGCATGGCTGCTGAAACGGATGCCGGGGCGTACGGGCGCGGCGGCGCGGCTTCCGTCGAGGTTGATGAAGACACCGGCCGCACGGTCGGCAGAATCGGCAAACTGCTGCATGAACCGTTCGAAATAACGCCCGACACTTTCGCTGCGGCGCTGCGAGAGCGCATCGTTGGCCTTCCACGACCCTTCCGGCGAGGCATGGGCCGTTACGACGATGCTGTCGAGGTCGAAAGACTCGTTCTCCAGCAAAGAGGCCAGGGTCGCACGGATCTGCAGGATTTCCTGCAGGTTTTCTCCCAGTTCTTCCCGGACCCGGTCGTCCCCCACTTCGAAGAGCAGCCGCGCTTCCCGCTGCACGTCCACCCGGCGGGAAACGATCTGGTCGAGGTAGCGTTCCCTTCCGTCGACAAAGGCACTCAGCGAACTGATATAGAAGGTCAGCGGCTCACTTTCCGGTACGGTATAGACTACCTTCTCCTGTTCGCAGACCTCGCCGGCGAGCCGGATATCCACCTTGCGCAGTTTCGGGCGCGTCTGCAGCGTCTGCACATAATTGTACACGAACTCCCCTGCCTCATTGACCATCAGTGTGTCCAGGCGCAGATGATCCGTCTGCACAGGAACCTTCACATAGCGGCGGAACATCTTGTCCTTGTCACGGATACGGCGTTCATTGCGGCGCACCAGCCAGCCGTAGGTGTAATAATCCACGGCCTGCCGTTCGCTCACGCCAAAGATGGATGCGAACTGCGCATCGGATACCTCTGTGCTGTCCCGGCGAAGGGCATAGAGCCGGGGCAGGTTGCGCTTGATCCAGATTTCCAGCTGGTGCATGTCGATGAAACGGGTGGTATCGGTGACAATGCTGCGCAGGAAGCGTTCGTATTGCTGATAGCCGCGCAACTGTGTTTTTCTGAAGTCTTTTCCGGTGATCAGGATGTCATCGAGCGCCACTTCCTCATCCAGCACGTTCATCCGGGGATGGAAACGGACCTGCCAGCGACTGTCCTGCATGGCGGCGGGCACGATGACCTGGAAGGCCAGATCGATCTTGCCATGCCGCTCCGCCACGTTGCGGAAGCGTGCCGTCACGCGGGCGGCCTGCAGGGTCTCGTTGGCAACCATCTCCCCGCTGGCCTCATCGCGCACCGCGTTCATGATGATGACTTCCCGTCCCATGAAATCATGGACGACGAGGCTGTCCTCCGCAAAATGCGGCAACTCGATTTCCTGAAAACCCGTCTGCCAGCTTTCCGGCATGGCCAGGGCGGCCGTCAGCTGGCTTTCCTGCAGCCGGTCCGCCTTCCGTGCGGTCCCGCAGGAAGCAGCCAGCATCCCGGCCAGCAACAGTAACATTAATGACGTCCGGTCCATGGTACTAGAATATGTAAGTGATGGAGACTTGCCATTCATTGGAAGGAAGCACGAACCAGCGTGTCAGGTCGCGGACCTGCGTTCCGTCCTCGCGGGTAACGATCCGCCCGCAGCGCGGGCATCTGTACCGGGTATACAGGGCATTCCCGAACCATCCGCCCACGCCGAAGTCCAGGTTCCAGTGGCGGTCGAGCATGCGGCTGTAGCCGACACCCAGGCCGACGCCTCCGGCGACGCCTTCTTCGGTCAGCGGGCGCCTGAGCAGTCCGCCACGGTTGTATTCTTCCACTTGCGCACGGGCACTGAACCACCAGGATGAGTATACGTTCCAGGGCCAGAAGCGTACGCCCAGGTACGCCGTACGGGCGCGGTTCTGAAATGCGGTTCCTTTGTCGGCATTGCCGAAATTCCAGTTGTTGTAGCGGGCGCCGGCATGCAGGGAGAGATGCTGGCTGAGGGCGAGACCGGCCTGCGCATTGACCGTTCCCAGATTCGCCCAGTCCAGTGCATTGGTGGACACGGAGAAAACCTGGGCGGAAAGGGAGCTTGCCAGAAGAAGGAAAAGAGCCGGTAAGAGGTAGCGTTTCATAGGGCTGCGTTTGTTTTGGATGGCAAAACTAAAGCGGCCCGATTCGAAAAAAAAACTCGGAATACTTATCTGGTCAAAGTTTTCAGCATCTCGAAAAACCGGCAGAAAATGCAAAATTTACAGGGCGGAAAGGGCTTCCTGCAAGCCGTTTTCCAAATAACTGACAATTTGTCGCACTCCGGACGCTGGTATCTTTTTTGATTTGACCTGTGCCAGAAACGAAAAATATTAAAAACCATAACCATGACGAAAGGAAAAATCGGAGTGACCACGGAAAATATCTTTCCGGTCATCAAAAAATTCTTGTATTCTGACCATGACATCTTCATGCGCGAGCTCGTAGCGAACGCCGTCGATGCCACGCAGAAACTGAAAGCCCTCGCCGGAACCGGCGATTTCAAGGGCGAACTGGGCGACCTGACCATCCATGTGGACGTGGACAGCAAGGCCAAGACCATCACCATCACCGACCGCGGTATCGGCATGACCGAGGAAGAGGTCGACAAGTACATCAACCAGATCGCTTTCTCCTCCGCCGGAGAATTCCTGGAGAAATACAAAGACAAGGCCGGCAGCATCATCGGCCATTTCGGCCTGGGCTTCTATTCCGCCTTCATGGTGTCACAGAAAGTGCGCATCGAGACGCTTTCCTGGCAGGACGGCGCCAAGGCCGTGAAATGGGAATGCAAGGGCGAGCCTGATTTCACCATGACCGAAAGCAAGAAGACGGAACGCGGCACCACCGTCACCCTCTTCCTCGACGCGGACAGCGAAGAATTCGCTGAAGAGGCCAAGGTCGGCGCGCTGCTGAACAAATACTGCAAGTTCATGCCGGTCCCCATCTGCATGGGCAAACAGAAAGAGTGGAAGGACGGCAAGTATGTCGATACCGACAAGGACAACATCATCAACGACACTGAGCCCCTGTGGACGCGCAAGCCCAGCGAGCTCAAGGACGAAGACTACCTGACCTTCTACAACAAGCTCTATCCAATGCAGGAAGACCCCCTCTTCCACATCCACCTCAACGTAGATTATCCGTTCAACCTGACCGGCATCCTGTACTTCCCGAAGATCAAGGACCGGCTCGAGGTCACGCGCAACAAGATCCAGCTCTACTGCAACCAGATGTTCGTCACCGACTCCGTGGAGAACATCGTGCCGGAGTTCCTGACCCTGCTGCACGGCGTCATCGACTCGCCCGACATCCCGCTCAACGTGTCGCGCAGCTACCTGCAGGAAGATGCCAACGTCAAGAAGATCTCCACCTATATTACCAAAAAGGTGGCCGACCGGCTGGAAGAGATTTCCAAGAACAAGAAGGAAGAATTCGAGCAGAAATGGGACAACCTGAAGCTCTTCATTGAGTACGGCATGCTGACCGACGAGAAATTCTGCGAACGTGCCCTGAAGTTCGCCTTGTTCAAGAACACGGAAGGTGCTTTCTTCAAGTATGAGGACTATGGCGAGAAGATCAAGGAAGCCCAGACCAACAAGGACAAGAAGACCGTGTACCTCTACTGCACGGATCCGGTGGCCCAGTACCCTTACGTGGAAGCGGCCAAAGCGAAGGGCTACGACGTGCTGGTCTTCGACTGCCCGCTCGACGCGCACTTCGTGAACCTGCTGGAGACCAAGCTGAAAGATGCCACGTTCAAGCGTGTGGACGCCGATGCGATCGACCGGCTGGTCGAAAAGGACGAGCGTGCGAAGTTCGAGATTTCAGAAGACGACGCCAAGTATGTGACCAGCGTCTTCGAGGAACTCCTGCCCAAGGAGAACAAATATGACGTGAAGGTGGAGAACCTGGGCGAAACGGCTGCCCCGATCCTGATCACGCAGAGCGAATTCATGCGTCGTTACCGCGACATGGCGGCCCTGGGCGGCGGCATGAACTTCTACGGCGAGCTGCCCGACAGCTTCAACATCACGGTCAATGCCGAGAACCCTGTCATCCGCAAGATCATGGGCGAAGCCGGTGTCAAGGCCTTGACGGCCGACAACACCCTGCTGAAACAGGCTGCCGACCTGGCCCTGCTGTCGAACGGCATGCTGAAAGGAAAAGCCCTCGCCGACTTCATCAAGCGCAGCGAGGAACTGCTGGGCTAATTAATCTTCACGCAAAGCATTGTCAGATCGTCGCTCGCCTCGGCTCCGTTCACGTGGCGGGCGACGGCTGTTTTCATCTGCTCGACCAGCGTACGGGAGTCTGTAAACGGGTTCCTTCCCAGTTCGGCGAGCATCGCTTCGTTACCGAACTGTTCGTGGTACTCGTTCTCCGCTTCATTCAGGCCGTCAGTATAAAGGAAAAGCACCTTGTCCCGCACACTGGCAACCTGCTGGCCCTCGAAAGAAAAGCCCGGCATCACGCCGATGACGGTATTGGGCTTGCAATCTATGAAATGCGGCACCCTGCCGTCGAATGAGATCAGCACCGGCGGGTTGTGGCCGCAATTGCAGAATTCCGCCCGTCCGCTCTTCAGGTCGATGCAGGCAAAGAACATGGTCACGAACAGCATTTCCTCATTTTCTTCAGCAAGGGTATCGTTGATATGACCGGCAATCTCGACCGGACGCAGTTCCTGGCGGGCCAGGATACGGAACATGCCACGCGTCACGGCCATGATCAGGCTGGCTGGAATCCCTTTTCCGCTTACGTCACCGATACAGATATAGAGCTTTTCATTCTGGATGAAGAAATCGTAGAGGTCACCGCCCACATCCTTGGCCGGAGTCATCGAAGCATAGAGATCCACGTCCGCGCGTGTCGGGAAGACATGCGGGACCATCCCCATCTGGATGTTGCGGGCAATCTGAAGTTCGCGCTGCATGCGCTCCCGCGAAGCCGTAGCCGCCGTCAACTCCCTGATGTGCCGGACCAGCGAGGACTGCATGTTCCGGAACGAATTGGTCAGCAGCCCGATCTCATCCTTGCGGCGGGTCTCGTCGAGCGGATGGTCCAGGTTGCCCGAGGCGATATAATCGGCCTTGGCCGCCAGCTGGGAAAGTGGTGCGATCTGTCTCCGTATCAGCCAGCTGAACAGGAAAAACATCAAGAACAAAGCACCCAGTACATTCAGGGTCATGAGGCGCCGTGCGCGGTTGAAAGTGCCGAAAATATCTTTTTCGGGACAGACGATGGCCACGCTCCAGCCCGTAGTCTCGAGTGGTTCGTAGAACACGAAACAGTGTTCCCCGTTCAGCATCAACTCACGCATCCCGGACTCTTTCCGTTTCATCGACTCAGCAATGGCATGCAGTTCCGGATCGTGATCGCCCTGAATGAAGAAATTCCCGAAATAGAGCTTCTCCGAATTGGGATGGATCAGGAAAGTACCGCTGTTTCCGATCATGACACAGTATGAGTTGGGGTACGGCTGCACGGAAAGCAGGGTCCGGGAAAGCCATTTCAGCGAAAGATCGACCGAAATGGAACCGGCATAGCTGCTGTCCCGGGTAAACAGCGGAACGCAGTACGACACAATGACCGTATCCATCCAGGGATAGTCGTCAGGGGCTACGTCAGAATAGGCCTCTGTCCAGCAAGCTTGTTTCAGCGCCTTCGGAGCCAAATACCAATCCCAGGTAAAATACTGGTAGTCATCCTTTCCTTCTTGTTCCCAGTCAATGGAATCGTCGGAAGTCCGGAACGCGAAAATCGAGTAATACAGTCCTTTTTGCGGATAAAAGTACGGTTCGAACGAGATGGAGCAGCTGTTCAGCACGGGATTGTTGCGTACGGTCTGGACCGCATAGGGCACCATGATGTCGGGATCGGCGATGTCACGCTCGATCAGCCAGGACATGTTGGCCGCCGCCAGCTCGGCATCTTCGAGGATGCCGTTGACGCGCATCACCGTGTTGTCCAGGACCTGCATGGCATCTTTATCGACCTCGTACCGGATGGCGCGGGACCAGACCCTCCAGATATATCCCATCATGATGGAAAGCAGCACGGCTGCCGCCAGCACGACCCACCCGCTGATCTTGGAAGACAGCGAATGGTGAAGCTTCTTATAATATTGCTCTTTCTGCTTCATTATTTGACAATAAAGCGATAGTGACCGGAAGGAAGCAGGTAAACGCCGCTCTCCCCTGTCTCCCGGGCATGCCGGCCGCCCTGCACCACTTCGCAGAAGACACTGGGCGAAACGGGAATCTGCACCCGGGCTGTGGTATTGGCAGGGATGACGAATTCGTATTCCATGCCTTCAAAGTTATCGAGCCAGCGCCAGCTGCTCTCAATGCGGCCGTACACCGTATCATAATGGCCGCGGACATAACGGAAACTGCCGCCGGGACGTGGCGCGAGCACAAAACTGTGATAGCCCGGATCGCTCTCTACGGGCTGGATGCCCAGCATGTAAGAGAACATCCATTCTTCGATGGCTCCGAACGAATAGTGGTTGAAGGAGTTCATGTCCACCGGACCGAAGCCCCGCTTGATGGTGTAGGAGTTCCAGCGCTCCCACATGGTCGTGGCGCCCTGCAGCACGGGATAGAGCCAGGAAGGATAGTCCGTCTGCTCAAAGAGCTGGTAAGCCACTTCGTCGAAGTCGTGTTTCGAGAGGACGAGATTGAGGTATGGGGTACCGATGAAACCCGTCGTGAGCCTGTAGCCGTGTGCGGCAACGTTTTCCACCAGGTTCTCGACGGCCAGCATCTCATGGTCGGCGTCGAAGAGTTCAGCCTGGAGCGGAACCACATAGGAAGTCTGGGTATTGGCCGTGAACGATGCGTCGGCGCCACCGGCGATCCATTCGTGGTACGGAGGCACATGCGCCGATTCCCTGGTGATGCCGTCGGGACCGACGAATTCCCGGTTGAAAGCCTCCTTGATCCGCTCGTACAAAGCCTTGTAGCGTTCTGCGTCGGCATATTTTCCGATGGCATCGGCCATCTTGCTCATCAACAGGGCGTCATAGGCGTAATAGGCCGTATTGGTCAGGGGCGTGTTGGTATGTTCGATCGCCACCCAGTCGCCATAGCCGCTGCCGGGCTGGATGTCATTCACGGCACGGTGCTGCAGGAAGTCCATATAGGCGGCCATCGAGGCGTAGTGTTCCCGGATGAACTGGCTGTCGCCATACTGGAGATAAAGCTGCCAGGGGATGATGATGCCGGCCTCCATCCAGCCCATGGCTCCCCTGCCCTTAGGGGCCCCCTGCGGCGGAACGCCGACATAAGGCACGAAATCAGGATAGCTGCCGTCCTTGGCCTGGCTGTCGCGGAGCGAATGGAACCAGCGGGTGAAGAAGGGATCGACGTTCATGTTGTAGGTGGCGGCGCGCACGAACACCTGCGCATCACCCATCCAGCCGAGACGCTCGTCGCGCTGCGGGCAGTCGGTCGGAATCGAGAGGAAGTTGCCGCGCTGGCCCCAGACGATGTTCTCGTAGAGCCGGTTCACGTCGGCATTCGACGACTCGAAACCGCTCAGCTGCCTGCCCACCGATTCCAGCACGAGACCTTCCACATCCGCCAGCGGCAGGGCCTTGTCGAGGCCGTGGATTTCAATGTAACGGAATCCGTGGAAAGTGAAATGGGGCTGGAAAACTTCCTGGCGTCCGCCCCGGCAGATATAATGGTCCGTTGCAAGCGCGCCACGGTAATTTTCATTGTATACCAGACCTTTGCGCGCTTCATAGACTTCTGCCGTCAACGGCGGGAGCGGATCTTCCGGCACTTCTTCCGGATAGATCATCTCGCCATAGCGGAAGGTGATTTCCTGACCTTCGCGGCCCCGCAGATGAATGCGCGGCACTCCCACCATGTTCTGTCCCATGTCATAGACGAAGACACCCGGCCTGGGCTCAGACACGGAGACTGCATGCAGTGTGATGTTGTTCCGGATGGGAGAGCCGATGTAGTATTGCAGTTCAACCTCATCAGCCGGGGGATTCACCACCGTGGCGGCAACCCAGCCTTCATCACTGGATCCGGCGTTTGACCAGCCTTCACATTCACGGCGGGCATCATAATCTTCCCCGTTCTGGAAACTGTCGCTGGTGATCGGACCCGCATTGAAAACCTTCCAGGAGCCGTCGGAAACAATGATTTCCTGCGTACCGTCGACATATTTCAGCAGGATCTTCGCCATGAGGGAAAGCTCCGTGCCATACTGGTCCTGCCATGCCGTTGCATATCCCGTGAAATCACTGTACCAGCCGGCGCCCAGCATCGCACCCACGGCATTGTGGCCCGGCTTGAGCAGATGGGTGATATCGTAGCTGTTGTACAGCAGGCGGAAGCGATAGTCGGTCGAGCCGGGATTGAACCAGTCGTCAGCCAGGCGTAAGTCATTGATCTTGTATTCGTAGATGCCCCGGGCCGTGGTATAAAGACGAGCGGAAACCAGTTTCTTCTTGACCTCAAAGGACTTGCGGAACATCGGGGCAGCGCTTTCCTCAGCCGGCGACAGGAGTTTGCGCTCGCCGCCGGCGATGGCATAAGCGGCATCGCTCGCATACAGGGTCGTCCCCCACACCCGCTCCGTCACGGTCAGGTTGGAGAAGGTGGCGGGAGTGCCTGCAGGCTGCTCAAAGCCTACCTGGTTGAAACGGCAGTACGGCTGCCACTCCTGTCCGGGGAACAATTCCACGACAACGGGCTCCTTGACGAGAAGGCTGCCATCCACTGCAGGCCATATCTTGTAGCCTTTGGCATAGTCCATCGCAACGACGCGCAGTTGGACATGGTGCCGTTTTTCGACGTTGGCATCTCCGGAAACCCTACTCACGAAACCCTGAAAATCAAGCACTTCTCCATTGTCAGCCGGATGACGGATGGCCAGGGCGAGATTCCGGCCGCCCCGCTGCAGCTGCACCCGCACAAAATGGGTTTCATCCAGCCATCCAAACAGGAAACCAGCCTCCCTGCTGCCAGCGGGCAGGGTCACGTCGTAGTCCAGCACGAAGTTGGTGCGATATTTCGAGAAATGCGGCTGTCCGCCCGAAATCCAGCGGGCACCCGACCATCCACTGTCCATCAAACCGGTCTCGAACCAGGAAGACGCCTGCTGCACCTTCTGCTGTGCATCGGTCACTTCCACGGTCCAGTCGTATCGCGTGCAGGGCTTCAGCTGCTCGCCGCGGTACACCACGCCCACCGACACGTCGGAATGGCAGTCGCCGGAGTCAAACACCAGCGTGCCGCTATCCGCTTCGCGGACCAGGATCCGGTACGACGCCTGATGCTGGTCATAGGCGTCGCTCTGCATTTTCCAGCTGAAGCGGGGCGACTGGGTGTCTATTCCCAGAGGCGTGGTCATGTAATCGACCTGCAGGTCCGTCACAAGGAAGTCTTTGACCGCCTCCTTATCGCAGGCGAACAAGAGGAAACTTGCCGCCAGAAGTACCAGTAATCTTTTCATGGACAGTGTATTTGAGGGTCTATTCGGCCATCCGCTGGACCTGTTCCATCACCCGCAGGAAGTTGCCGCCGGCGATGTGACGGATCTCGTATTCGGAATAGCCGCGCTTGCGCAGTTCAATGATGATCTTCTGCATCCGGCTCACGTCTTCCAGGCCGTCAGGCGTGACTTCGATGCCGTCGAAATCGCTGCCGAGTCCCACGTGCCGGAAGCCGACCAGCTGCACCACATGGTCGATGTGGTCCACGATTTTCTTGTAGGACGGACGCGGAAGGGCCTGCAGGGCTTCGATAGCCTTGCGCATCCGCTCCTGGACGGCCGGATCGGCGGGATTCTGCAGCCAGGCGTCCTGGGCTTCTTCCTGTTCGTCGATCAACGCACCGGCCTTCTCCGCATAGCTCTCATCGAGGAAGGATGGATAGAAATTGACCTGGATCACGCCGCCTTTCTCAGCCATGGCCACGATCATCTCGTCGGTCATGTTGCGAGGATGCTTGCTCAGGGCGCGGCAGCAGGAATGCGTCGCCACCACCGGAGCCTGGGAATATTTGAGCACGTCCCAGAAGGAAGCGTCGGAGATGTGCGACACGTCGATGAGCATGCCGAGGCGGTTCATCTCGGCCACCACTTCCCGGCCGAAGGGGCTCAATCCGTTCCAGACGGGCTTCGGCGAAGTGCAGGAGTCGCATATCTCGTTGCTGCGGGCGTGCGTCAGGGTCATGTAGGTGCAGCCCATGCGGTTGAACATGCGCAGCAGCGACAGGTCCTTCTGGATCGGCGCGCCGTTTTCCATGCCCATGAAGATGGAGATCAAGCCGTTCTTGGCATTGCGGCGGGCCTGCGCAGGGGTTTCGGCGAAGGCCACCTTGTCGGGGTTCTGTTCCACGGCATCATAGACATACGAAACCAGTTCGAGGGCCCGGCGCGTCGCCTGGTCGGGCGTCAGGAAGTTGGAGGTATAGATGGCGAAGAAGGCGCCGTTCACGCCGCCCTTCTTCATCCGGGGGAAGTCTATCTGGGATACGGGAAAACTGCCGGGCATGCACCCGATGTTCACGCGATGTCCGAAATCGGCGCCCTTGGCCAGCATCAGCGGAGCGTCACAGTGGGAATCGAGCAGGAACATGGCCGACGCGCTTATTTGTGACGTTTGAGGGTCGATGCACCGCCGATCTTGTCGCTCTTGATCCGCAGGTCTTCGGAATCACCGTAGTACACGCATTTCGAAGCGCCGCCCAAATCCACTGTCAGCTCTTCGGTCGGGAAGACACGGACCGAGGAGGCACCGGCAGCCTTGACATCCACGTTTTTGGCTTCGAGGGCCTCGGCATTGACTTTCGAGGCACCATTGCACTGCACGGTGAAATCCGTGGTCCGGCCGACGACGTCCAGCCGGGAGGCGCCCGTCAGGTCGGCTTTCACATCGCTCGAACGGAAACTGACGATGGCCTTGGAGGCACCGGAAAGCTTGACATCCACGTCCGGGGCTTCGATATTGAGGTTCGTCACGTCGCTGCCACCGCTCAATTCCAGGGAGAACGACTGCATGGGGCTGGTAAACTGGTCGTTGGAGCTGAGTTTAGAAGCGCCCGAGAGCCCGACATAGTGCAGTTCGGGAAGCTTGATGACGGCTTTCGCCACTTTGTTGCGGTTTTTCTGCTTGACCTTCAGCGGCAGCTTGGAGAAACTGATTTCCAGCACACCGGCCCGGTTCTTCACCACAAGATACGGCAGGAAATCTTCAGTAACTTCTATCTCGATTTTATAGGTATCGGAATGCTCGACGGTGATTTCGAAGGCATCTTCGGCCTGGATGCCGGAGAATCCGTCCATCTTATACGTTTTCTTCACGGTGTTGTCTGCATCTGCTACGGCAAAGGTGAGCAGGAAGGCTGCAAGAGCAAGAAAAATCTTTTTCATATCACTAAGGTTTTAAATGATAACTATTCTGTTTAACGGTTGTTTCTCTGGCGGACGACTTCGAAGAGCATCACTGCGGTAGCCACCGACACGTTGAGCGAGCCGGTCTCCCCCACCATCGGGATACGGGCGCCGACGGTACAGAGGCTGAGCACGGGTTCGGAGATGCCGGTCCCTTCGGAACCCATGACCAGCACGCTGGCTTTCCGGAGGTTGACGTCGTACATCGTATCTTCGGCTTTCTCGCTGACAGCGACGATCTGGAATTCGGAGTCACGGAAATAGTAGAGCGCCGTCCGGAGGTTCGCCACGCGGGCCACCGGCACGCGCAGCAGTGCCCCGGCGGAGGTCTTGACGGCGTCGGCGTTGATGGCGGCGCTGCCTTTGGCAGGGACGACGATGCCGTCGACGCCGGCACATTCGGCGCTGCGGGCGATGGCGCCCAGGTTGCGTACGTCGCTGATGCCGTCAAGCACCAGGAAGACGGGGTTGGCCTTGCGGGACAGGGCACCTTCCACCATCTCTTCGAAGGAAACGTATTCGATCTGTGCCAGGTAGGCGATCACGCCCTGATGTGCGCCTTTGACGAGCCGGTTCATCTTCTCGACGGGCACGAACTGGTACGGGATGTTGCGTTGCGTCACTTCCTCGAGCAACGCACGGAACTGTTCGCCTTCCAGCCCTTTCTTGAAGAGGATTCTCTCGAATCTGCGGCCCTGCCGCACGGCATCCGTCACGGGATGCATGCCATAGAGATAGTATTGATCGTTGACGGTGTCCATAGTTTCTCGCGTAACATACAAAGATATACTTTTTCTACAGGAAAAACAACAGGGAAATTTGGCAGGAACGCGATTGTTGGTTAACTTTGGTTTCAAATAGAAAAAACCACGAAACGATGAATACCAACAGACCCATCATCGCCGTCGGTCAGGACGGCAAACCGCAGGAATTCGCCACGATCGACGCTTTCGCCAAGGCCGTCGGCCTTTCCGGCCAGGCCGTGGCCGAAGCCCTCGAAGAGGGAAAGGACTGTGGCGGCTGGAAAATCTATGAAACGCCCGACAACTACCGGGACAAGATCGCCAACATGAAGAACCGGCAGGTCGAAGCCGAAAACCTGATGAAACGCATCCGCCTGCAGAACATCGGGATCTAGTACTTCACGCAGCGATACGAAGAATTAAGGGAGTTCACGAGATAGTTGGACGCATTGTGGCGCAGGCCGAAGATCTCGCGGCCTGAGGCGTCATGTTCCGTCACAAGCCGGTTGTTTTCCTGCTCCTGATGACACCAGCCCCAGCCGACGACGAAATGGTCGCCGGACCAGCCGACAGCCCCACAGGCCATGCTGAAATAGTCACTGCCTGACGGGATCATGTCGCCGCCACCTTTGACTTCACCTGTCGCAGGATCTATAATCAGACGCTTGACGTGCGTACACGGCGGCGTATGACCGTTGCCGTTGTCAAACAGCGTCAGGGAGTTGTCGTCGTGAAGCGTGGCGTAATGCTGGCCGTAGAAGCGCTGTTCTTCCGGCAGTTCCGCGCCCGCTATGCGCCAGAGGATGTCGCCGGTTCCGCCTGCGCGGTCGATTTTCACCACCGAGCAGAGATGCCGGAACGAGCAGAGCCAGTTGCCGTCGGGCAACACCTGGATGCAGTTGAAATGCACGCAGTCGTAGCTGGTGTCGAAAACGGGGCTCTCCCAGCCGGCCATCTCCGGATGGTCGCTGCTCCACCAGTCAAAGACCACTTCCCCATCTTTCACTTCCTGCAGATAGGCCACGCAGCGGGTCTTTCCCGCCACTTCCCTTTCGGTGTACATCGAAAGGATATAATGGTCGGGCGAAAAGAAATAGAAGTCGTGGCCGTCGATGGGCTCGCCGTCCGGCAAGTGCCCGTCTCGGCTGGCCTTGGCATGAATCGTTTTCACCGGATGGTAATGTCCGTCGAGCAGGACGCGCATGCCGGGGTTGTAGCCCGTGAAGGCCCGGTCGGCGAAGGCCGGGTCAGGGGCGTGGTAGCTGTAGTAGGTCTTGCCGTCCAGGACATGCTTCTTGAAATCCCAATATCCGTTTTCATCCATCGTTCCATCCTTTTCGCTTGGATCGAAGCGGTAGAACATCAGACGGCCGTCGTTGTCGTATTTCTGGATGAGGCGACGGAAGATGAACGACAGGTAGAAGTCTCCAGGCTGCTCGCCTTTCCCATGGGCCACGACCGGGGGAATGCGGCTGTTAAGCGTGTTCAGGAGGATGGTTCCTTCCTGTCCGCTGGTAGCATAGCGGATTTCAATCTGCTTTTCCGCCGACAGTTCCGGGACCGGCAACTTGCAACGTCCATGCTTTACCGGCACGCCGTCAATCCGGATTTCCTTGAATTCCCGGGCATTCAGCACCTGGATTTCCGCGTCGAATTCGATGTTCAGTGTGATCAGATCGACGGGCTCCGCGGCCGGCAGGGCGATATGGTAAGTTTCACCATTGACACAGAGTTGCATTTCCGTGGCCGGTGTCTGCTGCTTGCCGCAGGATGCCAGTCCGGCCGTCGCCACCAGGAGCAGCGACAGGAAAAGGAGACGGAAGGAATGGAATTTCATCGGGACAGGTTTATTTCAACCTTTAAATTTAGTCATTTTTGCGTATCTTTGCTCAAAGACATTTCTCGAACATGGAATACAACGGAATCGAGCGGCCGGCCGGCACGCCGGACTTTATCACGGAACTGCGGCCCGACGAGGTCTTCGTCTTCGGGTCGAATCTGGCCGGTAGCCACGGCGGCGGAGCTGCCTATGTGGCGTGGCGGAAGTTCGGCGCCATCATGGGCCAGGGTGTCGGCCTGCAAGGCCAGAGCTATGGCATCCCGACGATGCAGGGCGGCGTGGAGACCATCCGGCCCTACGTGGACGAATTCATCACTTTCGCGAAAGCGCATCCGGAACTCTATTTCTACGTGACCCGCATCGGCTGCGGCATCGCCGGTTTCCGCGACGAGGAGATCGCGCCCCTCTTCACCGCCGCCCGCGGCGTTCCCAATATCTGTCTGCCGGAAAGTTTCCAATGATCGACTGCCACTGCCATATCCTGCCTGGGCTTGACGACGGCGCGGCCGATCTGGTTGAATCGCTGGACCTCTGCCGCTGGTTCGTTTCGCATGGCTACACGGAAGTGGTCTGCACTTCCCACCGGACCCGCCTGTACCCCAATACGGCAGAAACCGTCGAACAAGCCGTGGCCGCCCTGCAGCTGGAGTTGGACCAGCGTGGCATCGCCCTGCGCCTCCACCCCTCGCTGGAATACCGGCTCATTCCCGAAACCTGGCGACCGGAGCGACTGCTGCCGTGGCAGGACGATCACCTGCTGATCGAACTGCCGCTGCGTAAACCCGAAAAGATGGGCGGCATCGTGCCGGAAAACGAAATCCGCCAGTTGCTGGCCGACGGATACCAGCCTGTGCTGGCCCATCCGGAACGCTATCTCTGGGCTTCGCCCGATGACTACGCCCGCTGGCACGATGCCGGTGCCTGCTTCCAGCGCAATCTGGGCGCCCTGGAAGGCTTCTATGGAGATCCCGCCATGGAAAGGACGAAATGGCTCCTCGAAAAAGGCTGGTACACCTTCCTGGGCACGGACCTCCACAACCGCCACTACGCGGAGTTTTTCGACGGGATCCTGCCATGAACAACTTCGCGGCGATAGACTTTGAGACAGCCAATGAGCAACCTTGCAGTGTGTGCAGCGTAGGGGTTGTCGTGGTGCGCGGCGGGGAGATCGTTGATTCGTTCTATAGCCTGATCAAGCCGGAACCGGAGTACTACCGCTGGTTCTGCCAGCGGGTGCACGGGCTGGGGCCGGCGGATACGGACCATGCGCCGGTGTTTCCGCAGGTATGGCGGCAGATTGCGCCGCGCATCGAGGGGCTGCCGCTGGTAGCACACAACGCCCGCTTCGACGAAGGCTGCCTGAAAGCCGTCTTCCGGGTCTATCAGATGGATTATCCTGACTATTCGTTCTATGATACGCTGGCGGCGTCGCGGCGTTGCTTCGGCCGTTCCCTGGCCAACCACCAGCTCCAGACCGTCGCCGATGCCTGCGGCTATACGCTCCGCAACCACCACCACGCCCTGGCTGACGCCGAAGCGTGCGCGGTGATTGCGATGAAGTTGCTCTGACAATGGGGTGCTCTACCCCAGAAGCTCAATCGTGTAGGTGAACGTATACTTCCCGCCGGGAGCAATGCGGTGGATGTATGTGCGACCGGAGATGTCTCCCGTGTAGCCATACGTGTCGGTAATGCCGCACCAGGGCTCGAGGCAGACGAAGGGGCAGCCGGGCTTGTTGGGCGCCCAGATACCGTAGGCCTCCGCCTGCGGGCAGTTGACGCGCAGAACAGGTTTTCCCTGTTTGTCGCAGAGTTCCGCAATGGCCACCTGGCCGTTCTCGAAGAGCAGGGCGTCATGGGCGAAGGTATCGGCCGTTACGGGCGTTTCATCTGTATAGTACACAGGGTGCTCGTGCGGCACACGGTTTCCCTCTTTCAGGCCCGAAACCTCGACGGGGCTGACCGGGCGGCCTTCCTTGTCGAAATAGCGCACATAGCCATGCACGGCGTCAGCCTCGTTGTAGTCGGGCAGCAGAAAACCCGGATGGGCACCGATCTGAGCAAACATATCGCAGGAATCGTGATTCTCAATCGTCCAGACAATCTCCACACTGCTGCCTTTCAGCCGGTACTCGGCTTCCAGCGAGAAACGATAAGGATAATTGTCATGCAGTTCATCCTTCATCCGCATCCGGCCCTTCCCCACCTCTTCGAACTCACAGTCACGGGCGAAACCGTGCTGCTTCATCGGATAGACCTGTCCACCGATACGGATCTCGTTGTTGTACGGTTTGCCGACGGCCGGGAAGAGGATCGGCGCGTGGCGGTTCCAGAAAGCGGGATCTCCGCTCCACATATATTCCCGGCCATCCTTGACCAGGCTGACCGGTTCCGCCCCATGGGGCGCTACCTCGATGGTGAGGATTTCGTTGGAAAGGATCATAGCCTTGTCAATCAGATTATTCAGAAAGATGACGGCCGAGGAAGTCCAGCACATACTGGTTGTATAATGCCCGGTCTTCGGGTTTCCAGAAGCCGTGGCCGGCCTTGAAAATCAGATGCAGTTCGCAGTGGTCGTAGACATTGGAGGCTTTGGCTGAATACTCGGGCTTCACCAGGCCGTCGTCCGTTCCGTGGACGATCAGCACGTCGCCCTGGTAGCCGGCGATATCCTGGTAGATGTCATAATTGTCGTAAAATTTCTCATAATAGAATCGGCCGATGGTCATGCCCATGATCGACACGGTGTCGGGCACGTCGGCCAGCGTGGGATACTGGGCGAAACCGTCGTCCGGGATACAGAGGGCAGGATAGATGAGCAGGATGCCCCGGATCTTGTCCGACACTTTCGGGGCCGTGATGGCCGACACGCAGCCGCCCTGACTCTCGCCCAGCAGAAAGACGCAGTCTGGATCGACACAGTCCCAACTGCGCACCATGTCCAGCACGTCCATCAGGTTCTGCCGCTCCGTAAAGATGGACATGGCCTCTGTCTTTCCTTCACTCTGGCTGCGCGGCGAACCTCCCGCAAAATCATAGCAATAGCATACATAGCCCAGCTTGGCCAGGGTATCGACCATCGGATAAAAACCGTGGTGCGTGCCGTTGTAGCCATGCGACAGGATCACGGCCGGATGCCGGCCGGGAGCCTTGGGGATGAAGGCTTCGCCATAGATTTTGTTTCCGTCGCTCACGCAGGAGATCTCCTGCATCGTATAGGACGGATCGCTCGGCGGCGTCATCTGCCAGCGAGGCTGGGCAGACAGACAAACGGAAAGAGCGAAAAGCAGGACGCTCAACAGGGAAAACTTAAGATTCTTCATATCTGTGCATTCAATCATATCAAATGTCTACAGGCTGGCCCACTCGTCCATCTTGGCGTCGAGGTCGCGCTTGAGTTCGAGGTAGTTGCGGGTAAGGTCCATGATGTCGACGTCGGGGGTCGGTGCGGCAAGGACTTTTTCGATGTCGGCCATCTTGGCCTCGAGTTCGGCGATCTGCTTCTCCAGGAGGTTCTGGCGGTTCTTGGCGCGCTTCTCTTCTTTGGACTGCTGCTTCTGCTGCTGATAGTCCGGCTTCGGCTGCGCCTTCCGGGAAGGCTGCGCGCGTTGGCCTGGTGGAGAAATCAGCGTTCCTCGTGACAGGGCGCCCTCGCCGTCACGAGGGTTCTGATTTCGCCCCGGATCAGCAGCCTTCCCGGAAGGCGCAGCCTCGATGTCACGGAAGGATTCGGCCTTCTTGTGACGGAGGAAGTCGTCGACGCCGCCGAGATGCTCTTTCACGCGGCCGTCGATGAACTCGTAGACCTTGTCAACCAGGCCGTTGAGGAAGTCACGGTCGTGGGAGACCACGATGATCGTGCCATCATAGGCCTGCAGAGCCTGCTTCAAGATGTCCTTGGAACGGATGTCCATGTGATTCGTCGGCTCATCGAGCGCCAGCAGATTGTGCGCTTTCAGCATCAACTTGGCCATGGCCAGGCGCGAACGCTCGCCACCGCTGAGTACGGCGACTTTCTTGTCAATATCCTCGCCCTTGAAAAGAAAAGCAGCGAGAATATCCCGGAGCTTCGTCCGGATGTCCCCTACCGCGATCCGGTCCAGCGTGTCGTAGACCGTCGCCTTCTTATCCAGTATATCTTCCTGATTCTGCGCGTAATAACCGATGTCGACATTGTAGCCTACCTTCGCCTCTCCGGCGAACGGTTCCAACTCGCCCATCAGGACGCGCATCATAGTCGTCTTGCCTTCGCCGTTACGACCGACGAAGGCGACTTTTTCGCCGCGCTTGACGATGAGGTTCGCTCCGTTCAACACGACCTTACGGTCGAGATTCCGGGTCAAGCCCGGAATGACGGGTGAATCGTACCCAATGACGGCGTCTTTCACCTCGAAGGCGACATCGCCGCTGCGTGGCGCCGGCGGGAACTTCACGTGGATGGCTGAGAGATCCTCCTCGTCAATCTCGATCCGCTCGATCTTCTCCAGCTGCTTCACGCGGGACTGCACCTGGTTGCTCTTCGTCGGCTTGTAGCGGAACTTCTCGATGAACTCCTCGGTCTTTTCAATCATCCGCTGCTGGTTCGCGTAGGCCGCCTTCTGCTGTGCGATGCGCTCCTTGCGGAGCTCAACATATTGGGAATAAGGAACTTTGTAGTCGTACAGATGCCCCAGCATCACCTCGACGGTCCGCGTCGTGCAGTTGTCAAGAAAGCGCCGGTCATGCGAGATCAACACCAGCGAGCCCGTGTAGCTTCCTTTCAGATAATCCTCCAGCCACTGGATCGACTCGATGTCGAGATGGTTCGTCGGCTCGTCGAGCAGGAGCACGTCGGGCTTCCGCAGCAGGATTTTCGCCAACTCAATGCGCATGTTCCAGCCCTGCGAGAAAGTCTCCGTCTTGCGCCCGAACTCCGACTTCTTGAAGCCCAGGCCCGTCAACGTGCGCTCCACCGACTCTTCCGGCGCCTCGCCCTGGGCAATCACCAGCGCATCATTTACCTCATTCAGTTCTACAATTAACTTGTGGTAAGCTTCTGATTCATAATCGGTCCGTTCAGACAGCTCCTGCGAGATCTCATCCAGGCGCCGGTTCAGTCGGTCCAGTTCGTCATAGACCGTCATCACCTCCTCGAGGACCGTGCGGCCGCGATGGTGCTCCATGATCTGCGGCAGGTAGCCGATGCGCTGGCCCGCCGTGCGCGTGATCTTGCCCGAAGTGGGACTCTGCAGCTCCATGATGAGCTTGAGCATCGTGCTCTTCCCCGCCCCGTTCTTGCCCACCAGGCCCAGCCGCTCGCGGTCGCCGATGTGCAGGCTTACCCCGTCAAGCAGCGTAAAGCCACCATAGGAAACCGTGATATCGTCAAGAGAAATCATGCCGTGGCCTCCTTCTTCTCTTCTTCCTCGTCCTCATCTTCTTCCGGCTCCTCCTTCTTGCAAACCAGGATGCTGATGCCATAGAGCAGGAAGAGCGGGATGGCAGCGATCAGCATGGAGAACGGATCGGCCGGCGTGATGATGGCGGCCAGGACAGCGATGACCAGCACAGCCCACTTCCAGCCGGAAATGAGGGTCTGGCGCGAGATCAGCCCGATCTGCGAAAGCGCCGCCAGCAGCGTGGGAATCTCGAAAACGATGCCGAAAAGCAGCACCGTGGAATTGACCGTGGAAATATAGGAATTGAGCGAAATGGTGTTGACCACCGCTTCGCTCACCTTGTAACCGTCAAAAAAGTTGATCATCAACGGCAGGATGATGCAATAGCCCACCGCAATGCCCAGATAGAACAGGAACGAGGCGAAAAGGAATGCCCGCCGCGTCGCCCGTTTCTCGCGCTGATAGAGCGCCGGCGCGATGAAACGCCAGATTTCAAACAGGATGTACGGGCAGCAGACGATCAGCGCGCACATCATCGTGACGCGCATGTGGACCATGAACTGCGTGGAAAGCTCGATATTGACCAGCTGCAGCCCGGTTTCCATGCCGAACCAGCGATAAAAGAAGAAATCGGAACGGGTTGGCGCCAGGATCAGCTTGTCAAAGAGAAAATTCTTGAAGAAGAACAGCACGATGAAAGCCACGACCAGGGCGATGACCACGCGGAACAAGCCCTGTCGCAGTGCTTCCAGGTGTTCCCAGAAGCTCATGTCCTTGGATTCGTCGAACTTTTCTTCCTCCACGGCCAGGTGTTACTCCTCTTTCTTCGTCTCTTTCTTCACCGGCTTTTCGTCGTCGTCATCCTTGACGATCTCGGCTTTGATTTCCTGGATGTCTTTCTCGGCATCCTTCATGCCGGCCTTGAAACTCTTGACACCCTTGCCCAGACCGTGCATCAGCTCCGGAATCTTCTTGCCGCCAAAGAGCAGAACGATGACCAGAGCGATGATGACCCATTGCCAGGGACCGATGACGCCCAGCGGAAGAATTACTGTAAATAAACTTGCCATAATAGCTGGTATTTAGATATTTATTATTTCTTGAGAGCAGCCAGTCGCGCCTGCAGGTTCTCGATCTTCAGGGTCGCGTCGCTAAGTTTCTTGCGCTCGGTTTCCACGACCTGCGCCGGCGCATTGGCCACGAACTTCTCGTTCGACAGCTTCGCTTTCACGCCCCGCAGGAATCCTTCGAAACGCTGGATTTCCGCCTCGATCTTGGCAATCTCACCGGCCACGTCGATCATTCCGTCGAGCGGCACGCCGAACTCCGTCGTGCCCACCATGAAGATCTCGGCGTTGCCGGAGAAGGAATCCACCAGCTCGATGCCCGAGACAAAAGCCATCTTCTTGATCACCGGGGCCATCACGCCCGGGAACATGCCCTTCACCTGCAGTTTCAGCGGCTCCTTCGGGGCGATGTTGCGAGCCTGGCGCACGGCACGGACATTCACGACCACATCGCAGGCCAGGGCAAAATCAGCGAGCAGCTGCGGGTCGTATTCACCGCCCGTGGGCAGCGGCCGGAACATGATCGTCTCTCCCTCGGCACGGTCTTCCAGTGCATGCCAGAGTTCCTCGGTGATGAACGGCATCACGGGATGCAGCATGCGGAGCAGGATGTCGAAAAATTCGATCGTCGCTTCGTAGGTCGCCCGGTCGAGCGGCTGCTGCACGTTGTCCACGAACGCGGGCTTGACGAGTTCCAGGTACCAGGAGCAGAAATCGTCCCAGAAGCACTTGTAGGTCGCCATCACAGCGTCGTTGATGCGGAAGTTCTCGTAGTCGTGGTGCGTCTGTGCGGCCGTCTGGGCGAGTTTAGAGCGGAACCAGTGCACCGCCACGCGATTGGCTTCGCTCTGCGGAACGTCGGCCACGGTCCAGCCCTTCACGAGCCGGAACGCGTTCCAGATCTTGTTGCTGAAGTTGCGGCCCTGCTCCACCTGGGTCTCGTCGAAGAGGATGTCGTTGCCGGCGGAGGTGCAGAGCAGGATGCCGAGGCGGACGCCGTCAGCACCGTATTTCTCGATCAGGCCGATCGGGTCGGGCGAGTTGCCGAGCTGCTTGCTCATCTTGCGGCCAAGCTTGTCGCGCACGATGCCGGTGAAATAGACGTTGCGGTACGGCACGTCATGCATGTATTCCTCGCCGGCCATGATCATACGCGCCACCCAGAAGAAGATGATATCGGGGGCCGTCACCAGGTCGCTGGTCGGGTAATAATACTTGATTTCAGGATTGTCGGGATTGCGGATGCCGTCGAAGAGCGAGATGGGCCACAACCAGCTGCTGAACCAGGTGTCCAGCGCGTCTTCGTCGTGACGCAGGTCTTCGGCCTTGAGGTTTTCGTATCCGGCTATCTGACGGGCTTTTACCAGCGCCTCCGCGCGGTTCATGGCCACCACGAAAAGTTCCTCCTCCCCTTCCGGGGTCGGGAGATAATAGGCGGGGATACGGTGGCCCCACCAGAGCTGGCGGCTGATGCACCAGTCGTCAATGTTCTCGAGCCACTGGCGGTAACTGCCCACGAATTTCTCGGGATAGAACTTGATGTCGCCTTCCTGCACGGGCTTGAGCGCTATCTCGGCCAGGTGCTGCATGCGGACGTACCATTGCTTGCAGAGGCGCGGCTCCACAGCCGTGTCGGGGTTGCGCTCGGAATAGCCCACCTTGTTCAGGTAGTCCTCCACCTTTTCCATGAGGCCGGCGGCTTCAAGATCCTTGGCGATCTTCTTGCGGACCACGTTGCGGTCGAGCCCGACGTAGAGCGGCGACTGGTCACTGATGGTGCCGTCGGGGTTGAAGATGTCGATGGTTTCCAGGTTGTGGGCCTTGCCGAGGTTGTAGTCGTTCACGTCGTGGGCCGGGGTCACTTTCAGGCAGCCCGTACCAAATTCGATATCGACGTAGCGGTCTTCGATCACGGGGATCTCGCGGCCCACCAGCGGCACGATGACCTTGTGGCCGCGCAGCCACTGGTTCTTCGGGTCCTTCGGGTTGATGCACATGGCGGTATCGCCCATGATGGTCTCGGGACGCGTGGTGGCCACCACGGCATAGAAGCGGCCCTGCTCGTCGCGGTGCAGGACTTCGCCTTCTTCGCCGGTCGGCTTGACGGCGGCCTGGTCGACCACGTAATATCTCAGGTAATAGAGTTTCGAGTGTTCCTCCTTGTACACCACCTCGATATTCGAGAGGGCGGTCTGGGCTTTCGGATCCCAGTTCACCATGCGGAGTCCCCTGTAAATCAGTCCCTTGTCATAGAGGTCGCAGAACACGCGGAGCACGCTTTCAGAACGGATCTCATCCATCGTGAAGGCAGTGCGGTCCCAGTCGCAGCTGGCGCCCAGGCGCCGCAGCTGCTTGAGGATGATGCCGCCGTGCTCACGGGTCCAGTCCCAGGCATGCTCGAGGAACTGTTCGCGCGAGAGGTCCTGCTTGCGGACGCCCTGTTCGGCGAGGCGGCCCACCACCTTGGCTTCCGTGGCGATGGAGGCGTGGTCGGTGCCGGGCACCCAGAGGGCGTTCTTGCCCAGCATGCGCGCGCGGCGGACGAGCACGTCCTGCAGCGTATTGTTCATCATGTGGCCCATGTGCAGCACGCCCGTCACGTTCGGCGGCGGGATCACGATCACATAGGGTTCGCGTCCATCAGGTTCGGAATGAAAGAATTTGTGGTCCAGCCAGTACTGGTACCAGCGGTCCTCAGTCTTTGAGGGGTCGTATTTGGCAGAAATATCCATTTGATGCATTCGTCATTCCGGGCTTGACCCGGAATCTCTATAATATCCTGCAAATGTAATGATTTTATCGTATCTTTGCATACCCTTAGAGACAGGACCATGAAAAACAAACTCCATCTCGTCATCTTCTCCTCCACCCTGCACGACAATACCAGTGTCATGGGCTCCCGCCTGGAACTCTTCGAAGGGCTCCGCCGCTTCGCCGAACTCGACCTTGTCTATCCTTCCATGCTTGCCACGGCTACGGCCGTCAACGGCCAGTTTGATGGCAGCACGAGTACAGGCCGGACACTGGTCGATGCGGCGAACGAAAAAACGCTCTGCTTCATTGCGACCGGCGGCACGGAAGAGATCTTCCGCAACTATGCGGAGGCGCTCCCCCGCCCCGTGCTGCTGCTGAGCGACGGACTGCACAATTCCTTTGCAGCATCGTTTGAAATCAAATCGTATCTGGCGCAGCGCGGCATCGCCAGCACGCTCTTCAACGCGCCGCTCGACGAGAATCCGGAGTTTTACAAGTCACTGGAAGAGAGTCTGTTCAGCACTGAGACCGTGCCCGACACCCTGACACCGTCCGAGCCGCTGCCGAAGTTCCCGAAAGCTGTGGTCAAAGCCTTTGAGAAGACGCGCATCGGCCTGATCGGCGGTGCGAGCGACTGGCTGATCGCCTCGGGCATCGACCGCGAGGCTGTGACGAAGATTTACGGCTCAACTTTCGTCGATATCCCGCTCCGGGATCTGGAAGTGGCGTTCGCCGCCATGCCGGACGACACGCCGGAACTGCGTTCCGTCTGCGCCCGGCTGGAGCGTTTCCTGACCGACGACCGGACGCCCGAGCAACTGCGGGAAGCCGCACGCATGTACCTGGCCTTGCGCAAAATCTGTGTGGACAAAAACCTCAACGCTCTGACGATCAAATGTTTCGGTCTGCTCAACAGCTGTCATACCACGGCTTGTCTGGCGCTTTCGCTCCTCAACGACGAGGGCATCGTTTCGGGCTGCGAGGGGGACATTCCCGCCCTCTGGACCATGCTCTACGCCCGCTACGCTTACGGCGTACCGGCTTTCATGGCCAATCCTTCGTCATCGAACCGCCGGGAGTGGACCATCGACTTCGCGCACTGCACCATTCCGCTCACCATGGTCCATGGCTACCGCCTGCCCTCGCATTTCGAGTCGCAGACGGGCATCGGCATCGCGGGCAGCGTGCCGAGCGGACGCTACCGCATCCTGAAGATTTCCGGAGAGAAACTGGACCAGTATTACGCGGCGACGGGCGACATCATCATGAACACCAACATTCCGCAGCGCTGCCGCACGCAGATCCGTTTCCGTTTTGCTTCCGAAGCGGAATTCGACCGCTTCTTCCGGGTCAGCAAAGGAAACCACATAATTCTGTGTAGAGCCGCTGGACAGGGAGGCCCATTACGTTGAAATAGGAACCCCGGATGCCGGTGATTCCCACGTAGCCGATCCATTCCTGAATGCCATAGGCACCGGCCTTGTCGAACGGTCTGTACGTATCGACATAATAGGCTATCTCCTTGTCTGTCAATAGCTTGAAATCCACCTCCGTCGTAACGGAGAAACTGTGCATGCGTTCCTGCGTCCGCAGGGCGACACCGGTCGTCACCGTATGCGTACGCCCCGACAGCGCCTGCAGCATGGCAACGGCCTCCGCCCGGTCATGGGGCTTTCCCAGGATCTTTTCGTCGAGAAACACCAGCGTATCGGCGGTGATCAGGACTTCTTCCGGTGCGAGCGCACGGTGGAAGGTTTCGGATTTATGCCGCGCCAGAAAAGCAGGGATCTCGGTATGGGGCAGTCCAGGATCGAAGGCTTCTTTTTCGTCCTTCCCCGGCTCTACGGAAAATGCGATATCGAGCCCCTTCAGCAACTCTCGTCTGCGCGGCGAAGCCGATGCCAATGTAAATGTATAATTATCAAACATTTCCCACTGTCATTCCGGGCTTGACCCGGAATCTATTCTTTATTTTTTCCTGTCAATTCAGCGAACTTCGTAATAGCGGCGGGATGGGATCCTTTCCAGGGATTGGTCGGATCGAACAGCCACTTGCCCTGGGGCTTGAGGACGCGCTCCACAAGGTCACGGATGCAGCCGCGGCCGCCGTTGTACTGCGAGACCCAGTCGGCCGCCTCGCGCACCTCCGCCACGGCGTCAGCCGGGCAGACGCCCAGGCCCGCCAGCTGCATCGCCGGAATGTCGGGAATGTCATCTCCCACATAGGCCACCTGCGCAGGCTCCAGCCCGATGCGCCGGCAAAAATGCAGCAGGTCGGAAGCCTTGTCTTTCGACAACATATAGAGATTTTCATCCGTAACGCCCAGAGAATGTGCACGGTGCATCAGGCTCGGCGACACACCGCCCGTGATGATCGCACACGGGAAACCATTGTCGACCGCCGTGCGCACCCCGAAACAATCCTTGGAATTGAACTGCCGCAGCAGATCGCCGTCGGGCATCGCCAGCACCAGTCCGTCGGTAAAGACCCCGTCCACATCGAACGCAAAGGCCTTGATATCTTCAAATCGCGTCATACGTCACAAAGGTAAGCATTTTTTACCGCATAAATAAAGCCAGCAGCACCGTCAACGAACTGATAGCCAGCAATACGGCGCCATACATCACCACCCACATGATGCCGGTTGAAATGGTCAGCCGTATGCTCTTCTTCCATCCCTCATTCAGCCACTGATGATAATCCACCACCAGGAGGATGCCCATGAGAAAGGCATCGATGGAAGATTTCTTGCCCCAGCTGATCAACACCGCAAAGAGCATGAAAAAGCTGAACTGGCAAAGAATGTAGGCCGCCGCGGCCGCGTGCGCGGACGGCCGCATCTTATAGCGCCGCAACACCACCCCCATGGACAGCCAGAGGAAGAAGAAATCCCCGAGGAAGAGCGGAATGCCCTGGCTCCTGAGGGCGCCTTCCAGTGCCGCCAACGAAGCTTCATGCTGGGTATCCACCTCTTCCGGATACTGATCCAAATGAAGCAGATTCCATCCTCGATGCACAATTATTACGGTGTTTCGGACCAGTTGGGCTCCGCGCGTATCGGGAATCGTCTCCGAAAGCTTCTCCTGATCGAAACTGAGGGGTTTCTTCGGCACTTCCTTGATGGGCTGCAGCACCGATGAGACCAAGGCAAAAAAAGCATAGAAAACAATCAGGGAGGTCAGCGGCGCCAGGTAGATCTCATGCCTGCCCCGGATATAATCGCGGATCATGTATCCCGGACGCAGGAGCAGATGGACGAACGTGCGCTTGGCGTCGTCGTTCAGGAACGGAATGCTGTCGAAGGCACCCTTGTAGAAGTCTTTGGATCCCTTCTTCCGCACCTCCTTCGGCTGCTTCCAGGGATTGAATCCCAGGTTCTGCCAGATCCGGAAGGCACGCCAGCGAACGTCCCAGGCGTGAAATTTACGATTGCTGCGCATCCTGCTCTTTCTTTTGTTCTTGTTCTTCTTTCTCGCGCTCTTCCCGTTTTCTTGCACTCCGGAGTTCATCCATATAGCTGGCCGTGATGACGCCGGAAGGCAGTGCGATGATCGCCACGCCGAAGATCGACGACAGCATGCTGACAAATCGGCCAAGGTCCGTCACGGGAATCATGTCGCCATAGCCTACGGTCGTCAGGGTGACAGTCGCCCAGTACAACGCATCGAAGAAACTGCCGAAGGTCTCTTCCCCGGTAGCCGGATTGAAATGAGGTTCTGCATTGAACATGACCAGTGCCGTGACAAAGATATAGAAAATAGCGATGCCCAGCACGGTCAGCAAGACCTCTCTTTCCTTACGGATCACCCGGAGCAGCACCTCGATCTTGTCGGTATAGCGGATCAGCTTGAATACGCGGAGGATGCGCAACAAACGCAGCATTCGGGAGACACGCAGGATCTTGAAACTGCCCGCAACGACATGGAGGCCGGGAAGGATGGACAGGAGGTCGACGACGGCCCAGGCCGTGAACGGATACAGGACGAATGACCATCCCCCTTTCTTCAGTCTAAAATCCGCTGTAAGCCATCGTAATAAATAATCAACAATGAAGATTGTGACCGTAACAATCTCGATGGTCTCAAACACCGGATAATCCCTGGCATAAGTAAGCGGGACGATGCTGGCGATGATGGCAGACAGCATCACGGCATCGTAGACCCAGCCCTGTTTACCGCCGCGGGCGGGTTCAATGATTCGATAGATTGTTTTTCGCATGTCAGAAAGCATTGATACTTTTTTCTACAACAGTGAAATGGATATCATGGCCGGCGTACGAGAGACCGTAGATTCTTCCCGGGTCGTCGTGGTAGGCCGGTCGCGGGTCCTGGGCGAGAATCTCGCGCAGGGTCGCCAACTGATTGTCCGTCAGGCTGGCGGCCAGTTCCGGGGCAATCTCGACGTCAAGCAGTTCCTGAGGCCTGGTGCCGACGAAGCCGTCGGTCGCTTCGGGATGGGCATCCACGCCAGGCAGATAGGGCTTGATGTCGTAGATGGGCGTCCCGTCCATCAGGTCGGCGCCGGAGACGAGGAGGACCCGGCCGTTGGGACCGTCCTCCACGATGGCTTCAAGACGGACGCACGACAATCCGATGGGATTGGGCCGGAACGGCGACCGCGTGGCGAACACCCCCATCCGCACGTTTCCGCCCAGCCGCGGTGGCCGCACGGTCGGAAAGGCCGGAGCGGCTTCCGAGAATTGCCAGATCAACCAGATGTGCGAGAAGCCGTCGAGGCCGCGAAGCGCCTCGGCGACGCGGTACGCAGGCTCGAAGACGATCTTAGCGCGCAGTGACGGTGCCAGGCCGCTCTGCCGCGGCAACCCGAACTTCGTCGGAAAATCGTTGTGGATCCGTGCGATGACTTCCACTTTGCTTATGCGCCGAAGAAACGGAAGGAGTCAAGGACCTCGAATATCATGTCCACATAGGTCCTCGATGTCTCATCCCAACGGAACCCAAGCCTGTGCAACACGTTCATCGTAAATGTATTGTCCGCCTGGTTCTCCACCAGCTGCGTCTGTCCTTCCGCCTGGTTGTAGGCGATGATGCTGGAGAGGATACGGGCCTTCTCCGGATCGGCGCCTGCCTTCTCCATCCGGCGGTTGAACTCATCCATTTCCAGATGATCCAAAGGGCTGCCGTCGTCTTTGTGCAGACGGGACAACACATCGTCCATCGGCAGCAGGTGATTGTTGGAGACGTGGAAGACACAGTTGGCCACCGGTGTTCCGGCCAGCAGCACCACGGCGCGGGCCGTCTCGTCGATGGGAGAGAACTCCATCCGGCCCACCAGCATCGGGTAAGGTACGGCACCCAGCATCCGGAACGCCTTCATGCGGCCCATTGAGGCGTTGGAGTTGAAATTGGCCTGGAATTCGCCGTCAGAGGCACGCGGAGACAGGTTTCCTACGCGGACGATCTTCGCGTTCAGACGGCCCTCAGCGACCTTCTCCAGAATATAGCGTTCGGCCAGGAACTTGGACACGACATACTGGTTATCCGTATTCTGTCCAAAGAACAGCATCTGCTCGTCCATGACTTCCGGGACGAGACCCTCGGCCATGCCGCCGACGCTCTCGGTGGAAACCTGCATCAGCCGGGCACCGGAAGCCAGGCAGAAGTCCACCAGGTTCTGCACCCCGTAATAATTCACCTGGAGGATATCGTTCCCACGGGAGAAGTGCTTGACATTGGCCGCACAGTTCACGACCATGTCGAACGGTGTTTTCGAAGCAAGGATCGAGTCGAAGACTTCCTTGCTGGTGATGTCCCCCTGGATCAGCCGGATGCGCCCGCCCACCAGCGGACGGTAGTTCTTCTCGAAATAATACACCAGCATTTCCTTCAGACGCTGCTCGGCAGTGACGGGACCTTTGCCCCGGAGGAGACACCAGATGACGGTATCTTCACCCGTCTGTTCGATCAGCTCCCGCAGGACATGGATACCCAGGAAGCCCGTGGCACCTGTCAGCAGGATATTCTTGCCCAGTTGCTGAGGCTCCCCTTTCAGGAAGGCGTCGAGCGTATTGCCCGCCAACAGGGCGTCGATGGCGGAATAATCGTACGCAGTGACATCGTCTTTCTTCTCATCCGGCTTCGGGCCGTCACCCTGGAGGGAGGCGGCCAGGGCACGGGCCGTCGGATAGACGAACACGTCGGCGTAGGAGAACTTCAGGCCACGTTTTTCCGCACTGACCAGCACGCTCGTAACCATCAGCGAGGTACCGCCCAGATCGAAGAAACTGTCTGTAGCACCCACGCGATCCATCCCCAACACTTCGGCGAAAATTTCGCACAAGGCGGTCTCGACTTTTCCCTCGGGCGGCACATAATCTCCGTCGGAAGTCATCTCGGGGGCCGGAAGGGCCTTGCGGTCCACCTTCTGATTCACATTCAACGGAATCTTGTCGAGCTTCGCAAAAGCAGCCGGGACCATGTAAGGCGGTTTCCGCTGCAGGATAAAATCCGACAGCGCTTTCTTGTCCAGTTCCCCGTCGCATACGACGTAGGCCGCGATGAACTTGCCGCCGGAAGGATTGTCGAAAGGCTGGACCGTGACATCGGTCACGCCCGGGAACTCCCGGATCACGGCTTCCACTTCCTTGGTCTCGACACGGAAACCACGGATCTTCACTTGACCGTCGTTGCGGCCCACAAACTCGATGTTGCCGTCCATCCGGTAGCGGACGATGTCGCCGGTGCGGTACACGCGGTCATACGGATACTCCCTTGCGAACGGATTGGAGACAAAGGTTTCCGCGGTCTTTTCCGGCCGGTTGAGGTACCCACGGCTGACCTGGGGTCCGGAAACCCAAAGCTCGCCCACCGCGCCGGCGGGAAGCCGCCGGCCCAGGCTGTCCACCACGTAGAGCTGGAAGTTGGACAGCGGATGGCCGATGGGGATGTTGGGTTCCTTCTTCTTCACCTCGAAAATCGTGGTGAAAATGGTGCACTCCGTCGGGCCGTATCCGTTATGGAAGTGATAGGAAGGCGGATCCATCGAAATGAGTTTCTCGCCGCCTACCGACAGATGCTTCAAGGAAGGATTCCCGGGGAAGTTCTTGGCGAACATGACGCCCACCTGGGTCGTCATGAAGCTGTGGGTGACTTTGTTGTCGGTGATGAGACTGCTCAGCAGGGACATGTCGTGACGGGTCTCCTCCGGGACGACGCACACGCTGGCACCGGCCGTGAGGGCGGGATACATGTCCATCATGCAGGCATCGAAGCCATAGCTGGCGTACGCTGCAACGCGGCTTGTTTCCGCAAGCTGGTAGTAGTCCCGGTACCAGGCACAGAAATACATGAGATTGCGGTGTTCCAGCATACAGCCCTTCGGAACACCGGTGGAACCAGATGTATATAGAAGAATGAACAAGTCTTCCGGCGCAGGACCCTCGGGAAGCGGCCCTGCCGGCAACGACGCGATGTCGGCCGTATCCAGGACAGGACCTTTATAGGAAGTAATCAGTTGCCGGTATTGCGCATCGACGATGAGCAGGCTCGCAGCGGCGTCTTCGACCATGAAGTTCAGGCGCTCTTCCGGATAGGAAGGGTCCAGGGGCTGATAGGCACAGCCCGCCTTCAGGGCGCCGAGGGAGGCGACGGCCATCAGTTCATTGCGGCCGATCAGGATCGAAACGACCTGTTCACGCCCGAGTCCCAGCGAGGCGATGTATGACGCAATGCGGTCGGAGACCTCGTCCAGCTCTTGATAGGTCAGTATCTTCGACTCAAAGAGGACAGCCGGCGCATCGGGATGGGCGGCAGCCTGTGCGCGGAAGAGAGACACGATGGTCTGTTTGTCGTCGACAGGAAGCGTATAGGCATTGAAGCCGTCCAGCATCTTTTCCTGGGTTTTTCCCACCAGCGCGAGTTTCCCGAGCGGACCGTCGGAAAGCATTCCTTGCAGCAGCTGCACCAGCGTATCGGCAAAACTCTGCATCAGTTCCGGACTGTAAAGTGTTTCGTCGTACTGGATCAGGATGTGATCGGCCGCCTCCCCGCCATTTACGAAGAGGCTCACGGGGAACATCGGGGTCTGGGTAGCCAGGTCCTCGTAGGAGATTTCCTTCCCGCCGATCCGGTAGGACTCCAGCAGGCCAACCTGATAGGCCATCATCACCTGCGGCTGGAAACCGTAGTCGGAAGACACCTTGGCGAAAGGATAGTATTCGTGAGAGCGGGACTCGGCGAACACGCGGTCCGTTTCCCGCAGATAGTCCTCCACTTTGTCCCCCCCTGTGTCGGCGGACAGTGCGAGCGTGTTCACGAACATGCCGATGGTATCGGATACCCGCAGGTCGGAGCGGCCGCTGCTCACGGTACACATGTACACATTCCGGCTGCCGGAGAAGACACCGACGGCCAGGTAGGCCGCACCTAGGAAGTAACTGGCCGGAGAAATGCCCAGTTGCTGGCAGCGGGCGGCGATTTCCGCACCCACAGGCAGTTTCAGGGATGCCACCACACCGGCCTCATCACCTTTCTTCCGGTCGGGAAGAATGGCGCTGGCACCTTCGCAACCTGCCATACGCTCCTGGAAGAAGGCCTCCGCGGCGGTGTATTCCTCATTGCCTTCCGAAGCTTTCTGGTCGGCAGCGTAGTCGAAGTAAGTAAAATTCTCCGGCACGGGATCCGTCCCGTCCATCGCAGCACAGAACTCCGTCATAAAGATGTCCATCGAACGTCCGTCGAAGACCAGGTGATGGAAGTCCGTCAACAAGTACAGGCCCTTCCCCGACTTGACGACGGTAGCTCTGAAAAGCGGTCCTTCGGACAAATTGAACGGATCCAGGAAATGCGCTTTGTAATCCGGGAAGTTCTCTTCCGGAACGGTGGACTCGCTCACCTCCGGCTCCTTCTCGCAAGGGACCAGCATCACCTTGCCCTCGCGCATTTCAAAGCGGGAATTCAGCGCAGGATGGCATTTCACCACCTTCAGGAAAGCCGTGCGGACAGCCTCGGGATCAAGGGTAGCCGGAAGGGTCCAGCAGAGCGGCAGGTTGTACACGGTCTCGCTGGGATTCTTCATGCACTCAAAATAGAGACCCTCCTGCTGGAAAGTCAGCGGCTGTGCCGATACCGTGCCCTGGGGAGTACCCTGGCGCATGGGGGCCTCACCGGAGAACATAAAGGAAAGCACTTCGTTCTCGATACTTTGGAGCGTAGCAGTCTTGACGAAGGAATTCATGTCCACCATGATGCCGAACCGCTTGTTCAATTCGACTGCAAGCCGGAGTGCCGCCAGGGAAGTAAGGCCCGAATAGATGAGAGGCTCCGTCAGCGAGAATCCGTCAATATGGGTGGTTTCACGGATGAGGTCGGCGAGTTTCTGTTCCAACAGGTTGAAGGGCACATCCTCCGCTGGCTTGCTCTTCTTGCGCATCTCGGGTTTCGGAAGCGCCTTACGATCCACTTTCTGATTGACATTCAGTGGTATAGCATCAAGTTGCATGGTCACAGAAGGCACCATGTAGGGCGGTTTCCGGTCCAGAATGAAGGCATTCAGCGCGTCGATGTCCACCGGGGCATCGCCGACGACATAGGCCGCCAGGAACTTGCCTCCTCCCTCGCCCTCCTCGTCGAAAGCCTGGACGGTGACATCCGTGATGCCGGGGAACTCCCGGATGACGCTTTCCACCTCCTTGAGTTCGATGCGGAAACCCCGGATCTTCACCTGCATGTCCTTGCGTCCGATAAACTCAATGTCGCCGTCAGCCCGGTAGCGGACAACGTCGCCGGTCCGGTACATGTGCCTGTAGGCGGGGTCGTCGGTAAAGGGGTTGTCAATGAACACCTCGGCGGTCTTGTCGGGCCGTCCCAGGTAGCCCATGCCCACCTGCCAGCCGGAAATCACCAGTTCTCCCGCGGCGCCCACCGGCAGACGCCCGCCACCCTTGCCCAGAATATAGGCATTGACACCCGGCAATGGACGCCCGATGGGGATGTCCGGTTCCTGCACGGTCACATGCTTGCTGACCACATAAGCCGTGGTCTCCGTGGGGCCGTAGCAGTTGAATAACGCAAACTTGGGCGGTGCCAGACTGACCATTTTCTCACCGCCGGTGTACATGGCCTTCAGCGACTTGTTTTCCGGGAAATTGATGGCGAACTGCGTGGCGACCTGCGTCGTCATCAGGGTGTGGGTGATGCCGTTTCCCTCGAAGAAATCATTCAGGGCAAGCAGATCCAGACGAATCTCCTCGGGAATGATATAGAGGGCCGACCCTGCCATGAGTGCCGTTGCATAATCGCTCATGAAAGCGTCGAAACCGAAGCTGGCGTAGACTGCCATACGGGAGGTTTCCTTGACGCCGAGATTGGCCTGGTTGTTCCGCCCGTAGACGGAAATGTTCCGGTGAATCAGCTGGACGCCCTTGGGAACGCCGGTCGTTCCACTGGTATAGAGCAGGATGAAGCGGTCGTCCGGCTTCGGAGCCGGAACCTTCGCCTTTCCCTCGGGAAGCGAAGCGATGTCCCTGGTCAGGAACACTTTTCCTTCATAGCCGCCGACCAGTTCCTCCAGTCCGGCATCCGCAATGAGAAGGGAAGCTCCGGCGTCCTGCACCATGAAAGAGAGGCGTTCGGCCGGATAGGAAGGGTCCAGCGGCTCGTATGCGCAACCGGCCTTGATGGCGGCCAGTGGCGCGACAGCCATATACTGGTTCCGGTTCAGGATAATGGCGACCACTCCGCCAGGATTGACGACGGAAGCGATATAGGCAGCCAGGTTGTCGGACACCCTGTCGAGCTGGGCATAGGTAAGTGTCGTATCCTGAAACACCACGGCCGGGTGATCCGGGAAGTTTTTCACATTTTCCCGGAAAGCGTCCAGAAGCGTCAGGCCGACGTCGCCGGAGAAGGGTTCCGGATTGAAGGAATCCGTCTCAGCCAGCTGTGTATCGGTAATGAAAGTGAGTTCTCCCACGGTTTCCGCCTTCCCCATCGACAGGAGGCAGGCGGAGAAACTGTCCGTGAACTGCCGGAGTATTGTTTCTGAGTACTGATCGGCCCGGTAACGGCACTCCATCCGGAAAGCGCCGTCCTTGCCAGCGGTCATGCGGAACGCCAGGGCGTCATCGCCGATTTCGGCTTCCGGATCTTCGGGTCCGTCGAAAAAGGCTGAAACGCCCGGTTCCATATCGCGGACGCAATCTGCATAGGAATAGCCTTTATCGCGGAGAACGAGTTCCTGCTGTTTCTGCCGTTTGGCCAGCAGCTCCTTCAAAGGCATCTCCGGCGTCCATTCCACCAGCACCGGCCACTGGCCGCCGCCGGTCGGGAAAAAGGCCTTCGTATCTGCGTTCCATACCGAGACGGTCATACCGAATGCGCTGGTCAACAGCACATCGGCCGGGCAACTGAAACGTTTCCGGAGAGCATCCAGGTCTTTTGTCCCGGCCAGAAGAGGAAATGTCACTTTTTGCATGCCGGGCTTCCCTCCCTCACGGATATCGGGGATCAGCCTCGTTTCCAAACCGGCACAGGCGGAAAACTGTTCGACAAACACAGACTGTGTCTCTTTTTTGACGGTATTATCAGGCATATCACTCTATTTTTTCATGGATTCTCAAAAATAGTTATCTTCAAAGTTACAAAAAAACGCGCAAAAAAGGAAATAAAAAACCGGACGGAGGGGAAACGCCGGACCATCTGGGACTATTTCACCGTCACATGGGGAATTTCACTCCAGCGGGTGGTGCGGTGGGGAGACTGTTGCTCGCGGGCACTGCGGGTGCGGCCGTCGCCCTGGATACCGAAGAGGAGCGAGCCGCGACCGTATGTGGCATTAATGGCGTCGATGGCCTGTGAGAGGCGTTCGTTGCGTGCATCGGCATCGGCGTCGCGGAAGAGCGAGCGCGGATGCCCGTCGCGCTGCACGATGCGCGTGAAGACCACGCCTGCCTTCTTGTAGCCGTATCGCGCGTTGAAGAACGTACGCACCGCTTCGGCGGCGGCCACGACGACGGTCGTATGGTCGTCGGTTCCGTCGGGGAATACGACCAGCTGGCTTGAGAAGGCCTGCGGGTCCTCTTCGTGGAAACGGTTGGTCACGGCGAATGCCACCAGCTCAAGCGCCAATGAGCCTTGCCGGCGCAACTTGGTAACAGCCGATTCGGCAAAGGTCGCCACCTGTCCGCAGAGCTCCCCGACGTCGCGGATTTCCTTGGCGAAACTGCGTGATACACAGATGGTCTGCCTCGGATCGATGTAATCTTCAAATTCGACGCAGGGCACACCCTGCAATTCTTTCCAGGTGCGCCAGCCCGGTAACGCGAACTGCCTGCGGACGTCATATTCTTTCAGCTGCAAATAATCCCAGGCCGTATGCACGCCCAGCAGCGCGAGTTTCTTCACGGAGCGGCGGCCGATACCCCAGACATCCTCCACAGGAAAGCGTCGCAGCACTTTCTCGATGTCCTGCTGACGGTGCATATAGCAGCCACCCTGCAGTTTCGGATATTGCTTGCAGAGCTTGGAAGCAATTTTTGCCAGGGTTTTGGTCGGGGCGATGCCTACGGAGACGGGGATGCCCGTCATCTTCCGGCAGCTGCGTGAAATATCCCGTGCATAGGCCGCATAGTCGTCGACCAGCGTGCCGCGCAGGTCCAGAAAGGATTCGTCGATGGAATACTGCTCCACCGACGGGGCAAATTCGCGCAGCACTTCCTGTACCCGGCGCGACATGTCGCCGTAGAGCGGGAAATTGGAAGAAAAAACGGCCACATGATGTTTCTCTACGATGTCGCGGATCTTGAAGAGCGGCGCGCCCATCGGAATGCCCAGCGCCTTGGCCTCATTGCTGCGCGCCACGGCACAGCCGTCGTTGTTGCTCAGCACGATCACCGGTTTTCCTTCCAGGTCGGGACGGAAAACCCGTTCGCACGAAGCGAAGAAATTGTTGCAGTCGGCCAGGGCGAACATCCTTATTCCCGGAGATTATGCTTTCTTGATGATATAGGTTACCACGCCCCAGATCACGAAGTCGTTGTCGGGCCCGACCGGGATGGGCCTGAACTTCGTATTGTTCTCGTTGCAGGGCAGCAGCACGGCACCTTGGGCTCCGATGGCCACACGCTTGACCGTAAACTCTCCGTCGATGAAACAGACGGCCTTGCAGTCGTTGTACGGTTCCACGGAGCGGTCGACGATCAAGATGTCGCCCTCGTCCATGTCGGCGTCGACCATCGACACGCCGTCCACCTGAAAGAAGAAAGTGGATGCGGAATGGCGCACCAGCAGCTTGACCAGGTCGAGCTTCTCGCGCACCTCCTCGGCCGGCGAAGGAAAGCCTGCCTTGATGGCGCCGACCAGGATGCTCTCGAACGAATCGGAATCAGAAATCGGATGGGGTTTCATGCCACAAAGATACGCAAAAAAT
>JAEEGJ010002577.1_pt1 | contig 88501 bp, 77 predicted proteins | sample 8958761 | NCBI WGS metagenome assembly JAEEGJ01 (sample SAMN16246546, study PRJNA631951) | gut metagenome | biome: gut microbiome; feature: rumen; material: RS-attached | host: Bos | place: Iran: Karaj | collected 2018-10
GCTTGTTTTAAGCGGTTGCAGGGCCAACTCCTGCGATTGACAACCTTGCGTTGTCGGGATGAGGCGACTCGAACGCCCGACCCCTACGTCCCGAACGTAGTGCGCTACCAACTGCGCTACATCCCGATTGTCGGAAATCGGGTGCAAAGGTACGCAGTTTTTTTGAAATACGTGCAGAAATCGGGATTTTTTTTCATTTTATTTATGCTCTCGGTAGTACTTGCGGAACTGGTCGTAGGCATCGCACTTGCGGATATACTCCTCCTGAGGCTCATCGCCCGTCAGCTCATAGAGTGCTTGATAAGCCTGGAACTGAGGTGCATTGCGGTGATAGGCCTGGACACTCTCGCCAGCCTCCCACGATACCGTGTACCAATGGCTCAGCCCCTTCACATCGTTGTAGAGCTCGCGATAGCCGAGGGCAAAGAGTGCCTTACGTTTCAGTGACAGATCAGTGCTGGCTGCTGCCTTCTGCAACATCTTCACAGCCTTCTGGCCCAAATCAACCTCGTGGACACGTACCGAGTCCATGCAACTCTTAAAATCGCGGAGTAACCACCAGCAGTCGCCATGAATACTGGCCTGGGCATAGCGCACAGCCAGGTTGTAGCAGTTCTGTTCGAGGGCCTTGCCATTGAGCATCTTGAGTGAGTTCTCCATCATCTGCACCTCTTTGCAGAAGTCGAGCTTGCGATGTTTCCACCATTTGTAGTCCTTCTCCCACGCCTTGTCCTCATCAAGCCACTGACGCTTGGCCCAAGGCTCTACATCCCACTGACGGATCAACGAATAATAGAGATAACCTTTGCTACGATTGTTGTTGTAATAACTGATGGGCACGGTGTTGAGCCAAGCAATGGCATGGTCCCACTGGCAGAGACGCATGTACTTGGTGCCGATGAGATCGCTCATAGCGGTGTCATTCTCGTGGATGTTGGCCTTGAGGAACTTGTCGAGCTTGTTATTGGCAAGCGAGGTGGTGTAATACAGGTACTTCTCCGTATCAGCGACATTAAGCGTATCGAGGTCGAAACCGGAACCAGCGCTGTGCAGGGCACGGGCGATAGCTGCCAAGCGCACAGGGTTAGGACGATAGTGAGGCACCAGCACATAATTGGTGAGGCGCGTCTCGACATTGTCGAAGAAGCTGTCGTCCGTACTTTCCTTCTGCTTCCCGCGGAGCCAGGTGAGCTCGTCGGCGAGATAGTCGTCGAAAGCCTGACTGGGTTTGGCCTGTGCAGCGGTGATATAGAGCATCAGCACGTGGGCATTATCTTTCATGCGGGCTGTACCATCAAGTTTCACGGCATCGAGGATATCCGTAGCAGCCTCTTTCTTCTTGCCACTGAGGAACTCGAGCCAAGCCTTGGCCATCTTCCACATGATGGGACAATCAGTCTTGCCCTCTTTGACAACCATCTCACAGAACTGCTGCATCTGCCATGACTCCTGGGCATTGATGTCGCGCACGAACATCTTACCATTGGCATAACCACTGCCACCGTTATCGACATATTCCTGGGCATTGTTCACAAAGTCGGTGAGCAGCCAAGGCAGTGCCTTCGAGGTGGGGTTCTGCTTATAGTGCTGACTGATGGCCTGATAGGAGCGCTTCAGATAGTACATTGTCATAAGACTCTCGTAGTCGTTCATCTCAGCAAAGAGTTGTCCTGCCTCAGCCTCACGCCCCGTCTTGTAAAGGGCACCAGCATAGATGTTGTGCATCATGTCCTTGTAGACGGTCTCGATATACTGACTGGCCGTCTGCTCCCAGAAAGTGATGTTTTCCTGATGCTGTCCGAGCATCATGTTACAGCGCATGAAAAGCAGTCCGTGCTGCGAACGCAATTTTGAGTTGAGTTTGCCCTGAGCGTAAGTACGGATAGCCTTCAGGTCACGCTGTTGGGTGGCAATCTCGTCTTTCGAGGGATAACCCCACTCGTACTGCTTATCCCGTTCAACGCTGACGCATTTGAGGTACTTCTGCAGGTTCTGTACATAGCTGACCATCAGGGCGTCGCCTTTCTGACGGGCAGCCTTCAGCACATCTTCATCATGGAAACTCCACCATTCGTCGGTGCTGGTGTCGCCGATGTAGGCTTTCCAGTTGTCGTTACAGGTTTTCTCTACACGGCTTTTGAAGCTCTGCCCGTAATAGGGGCTGAACAGATAGTAATTGTCTGTGCCCCATCCGCCACAGGCGAATGCCGGCATAATCAACGCCGACAAGAGGCTAATGATGATAAATCTCTTCATAGGTTTCTGGTTTATATCTGTCAATATTATCTTTGTCGAGATGATAGGTGATGATGGAGCGGCTGAGGTCGCTGCGTTCTTCCTCCATCGCATGTTTCACTTTCAGGATTTCCTCAGCCTCAACGGTGTACTCATATCTGACGCCGTAGACCATGCGAAGCCAGCGGAACACGGGATAGGCAGTAGCCAGAGGCAGAGGATAGCTGTCGAGGTGCTTCAAATAGGGACCAACATCGCGGTAATCGAGGATGGGATTGCGCTCCTCTGATTTGCGAGGGTCGCCAGTATTATAGACCATGAGTGCGCCATAGTCAACGGGCGGAGCCGGCATCGACAGCTGGTGCAGGCGGATGGTCGTAGATAGTCTAGACTTCCATAGGCGGCCTACTTCCTCGAGGAACTGATAATAGCGCTTGCGACTCTTCGAGGTGTAGTCGCAGTCGATTTGTATCTCACGGACATTCGGAATATCATTGGTCTCGTTCATCTGACGAATACGCGTCACGATCTTCTCAGCCAGGCCATCGTAATCGGCATGCATGCAGTCTTCCGTGATATAGACGGTGGGGATGATTTCAATGCTGTCAGGCAAGGTGTCGCTGAATGAGATGGTGGCGTTGGGCTTGGGCTCGCCAGAGTCATCCATCACCACATCGAAGTAACGACAATACACCTTATTAATATGATACTGCGATAAGAAAGCTCGCTCTGTGGAGTCGAGACGAAGGTCAGTGCGCCAATAATAGACGGCATTGCCCTGCTCGAGAGGTTTTCGAGAGGACTGCTTGTCGCAGGCGGTCATCGCCAGCAGCAGGAGCGTCACCATCAATAGGAGCCTGGTCTTCATCGGAATAATCAGAGCAATTCTGGCAATTGGAAAAGCTTCGTGCTGTTAGAGCCCTTGATGAGGATATAGTGTCCTGCGGGCTGTTTTTCGGCTATAGCGGCTTTCACGGCCTCTACATCCTTGAATTTGGGATAGTCGCAGTGGATGTTCTCAAACTCCTCACCCACCAGCCAGACGGTTTTGATATCCGTGGTCTGCAGATAGTCGACGATGCGCTGGTGTTCCTCTTGCGATACCTCGCCGAGCTCGCGCATAGCCCCCAGAATCGCCATCTTATTATCGGCCTGCATCAGTTTAAAATTCTCGAGAGCAGCCATCATCGACGAAGGATTGGCATTATAGGCATCCACGATCAGGTGGTTCTTCTCAGTAACGGTCATCTGACTGCGGTTGTTCGAAGGCACATAGTTCTCGAGAGCTGCACAGATCTGTTTACGGTCGACACCGAAGTTGATACCCACAGCGATAGCTGCTAACAAATTGTCGATATTATAGGCGCCGATAAGATGTGTCTGCACCTTGTGCCACTTGATGCTGCGACCTTCTTGCTCGAGGGTTAGCAGCGGCTCGCGCCAGCGGAACTTCAAGAAAGGATCGCAGGCGATGACCTCACCAGAGATACAACTGTACTGATTCTCCGAATCGGTGGAATATGGCGTGAGCCAGATGTCCTCATCATCGCTGATCTGATTCATCAGATGTTCGTTATCGGCATTGATGAAAATAAGACCGTCTTCACGGGTACGGAGGAAGTCATAGAGCTCGCATTTGGTCTTGATGACACCCTCAAAACTGCCGAAACCTTGCAGATGGGCACGTCCCACATTGGTAATCAGACCACAAGTGGGCTCTGCTGTCTCTGCAAGTGTCTTGATGTCGCCAGGATGACTGGCTCCCATCTCAATGACGGCAATCTCGTGTTCCTTCGTCAAACGGAAGAGCGTCTTGGGCACACCCACATCGTTGTTGAAATTGCCCTGGGTATAGAGCACGTTGTATTTCTGTGAGAGCACGGCAGCCACGAGTTCCTTCGTAGTAGTTTTGCCGTTGGTGCCTGTGATGCCGATGACGGGGATATTGAACTGACGACGATGTTCACGTGCCAGATCCTTGAAGGTCTGCAGACAGTCGTTGACAATGATGATTCTCTTGTCATCGCTGCCGGCGAGAGATGGATCGTCCACTATCGCGTAGGCACAACCTTTTTCGAGGGCCTGAACGGCAAATTTGTTACCATCAAACGACTCACCTTTCAGTGCAAGGAAGATGCTTCCTTGGGGACATTCACGGCTGTCGGTAGTGATGCAGGGATGCTGCTGGTAAAGTTTATAAAGCTCCTTAATACTCATAATAATGCTAATTTTGGTGCAAAGATACGAAATAATTCATAATTCATAATGCATAATTCATAATTATTTTGTAACTTTGTGGGCGATTTATGGACTATACGCTCAATGTGCATGGCCAACTGCTGGATTTGAGCCGGCCTTTGGTGATGGGTATCCTCAACGCGACGCCCGATTCCTTCTATGCAGACAGTCGTCAGCAGACGGAGGAGGATATTGCTTTGTGCTGTTCTCAGATGCTGTCCGACGGCGCTGCCATCATTGATGTGGGCGGCTGTTCCACACGTCCTGGTGGCGAGGTGGTCACTGAGGCCGAGGAGATGCAACGTCTCAGGATGGCCCTTGGTGTCATCAGGCGCGAGCAGCCTCAGGCAGTGGTCTCAGTAGATACCTTTCGTCCTGACGTAGCTCGTATGGCTGTGGAGGAGTTCGGTGCTGATATCATCAACGATGTGAGTGGTGGTACGCCAGAGATGTTCCGTATGGTAACGCGATTGCGCGTACCTTATATTTTGATGTCGTTGCAACCCACAATGCGCGAGATGCTCCTGTCGTTTGCCGAAAAGGTGCAGCAACTGCGCGATATGGGGGCGAATGACATCATCCTCGACCCAGGCTTCGGCTTCGGAAAGACGCTGGAGCAGAACTACGAGATCATGAATGAACTCGAGAAACTGTTGGTGATGGAACTCCCGCTACTGGTGGGCATCTCAAGGAAATCGATGATCTATCGTCTGTTCGACTGCACGCCTCAGCAAGCCCTCAACGGCACAACGGCCCTCGATATCATCGCCCTGATGAAAGGTGCCAGTATCCTCCGCGTTCACGATGTGAAGGAGGCGATGGAATGTGTAAGAATCGTCCAGCAACTAAATTGTTAAATTGTAAATTGTCAAATTGTAAATTACCACGGTGCTACTCGAATTTGGAATAAAAGACATTATCGACATTATCTTGGTCGCCCTGATGTTGTACTACATCTACCGACTGATGCGCGAGTCACGTTCCGTGAATGCGTTCAATGGCATCATTGTGTTTGTCGTGCTGTGGCTCTTTGTGTCGCAGGTGTTGGAAATGCGACTGCTGGGCACCATCCTCGACAAGTTGGTGAGTGTGGGAATCCTTGCAGTTATCATCATTTTCCAGGAAGACATCCGTAAGTTTCTTTTCAATATCGGTGGTCACCAGCGCATGCGGGCCCTGAAACGTTTCTTCGTCTCTTCGAAGCAGAAAGATAAGGATAATAAGGAAATAAAACAGATGATCATGCCCTTGGTGATGGCCTCCATCAATATGAGCCGTCAGAAGGTGGGTGCATTGATTGTTTTTGAACGGAGCGCTACTCTCGACGATATTGTGGCTACGGGTGACAGGATAGATGCCAATATCAATCAGCGACTCATCGAGAATATCTTCTTCAAGAACTCCCCGTTGCACGATGGTGCTGTGGTCATATCCGATAAGCGCATCAAGGCTGCTGGTTGTATCCTGCCCGTGAGTCACGATCTGAGCATCCCCAAGGAACTGGGTCTGCGTCACCGTGCAGCTATGGGTGTCTCGCAGGAGACGGATGCAGTGGCCATTGTGGTATCGGAAGAGACGGGTGGTATCTCTGTTGCCGTCAATGGCAGGTTCCGACTGCGACTATCGGCAGAGGAGTTGGAGAGTATCCTGACAGAAGAATTGTCATAAGTAAATAAATGTTTTAATCTTTAATTTAAAAACAAATTATGGATCTATTAAGTCAAATTGTAGCGCGTGCTAAAAGTAACAAGCAGCGCATCGTGCTCCCAGAAGCAGAAGAGGAGCGTACACTCTGCGCAGCCGACAAGGCCTTAGGTGATGACATTGCCGACATCATTCTGATAGGTAATCCCGCCAAGGTAGAGGCTTTGGCCAAGGAGAAGGGGCTCAAGAACATTGGTAAGGCCACCCTTATTGACCCTGAGAATTATGAGAAGAGTGAGGAACTGGCAGAGAAACTAGCCGAGATTCGCAAGAGCAAGGGCATGACCATCGAAGAGGCCCGTAAACTGATTAAGAATCCCCTGTATCTGGGTTGTATGATTATCAAGACCGAGGGTGCTGACGGTCAGATTTCTGGTGCCCTCTCTACCACTGGTGATACCCTGCGTCCTGCTTTGCAGATCATCAAGTGTCAGCCAGGCATTACCTGCGTGAGTGGTGGTCTGTTGCTGATTTCTAAGCAGAAGCAGTATGGTGAGGATGGTGTACTCGTCGTAGCTGACGTTGCCGTAACCCCGATGCCCGATGCCAATCAGCTCTCGCAGATTGCTGTCTGCACAGCTCAGATGGCAAAGGCTGTGGCTGGTTTCAAGGATCCCCGTGTGGCCATGCTGAGTTTCTCGACGAAAGGCTCTGCCAAGCATGAGGTTTGCGACAAGGTGATCGAGGCTACTCGTCTGGCTAAGGAGATGGCTCCCGATCTGAAGATCGACGGTGAGTTGCAGGCTGATGCCGCACTCGTTCCTTCTGTAGGTGCCAAGAAGGCTCCCGGTTCTGATATCGCTGGTAAGGCAAATGTGCTTGTGTTCCCCAACCTCGAAGTAGGTAATATCGGTTATAAGATGGTACAGCGTTTAGGCGATGCCATAGCTATCGGTCCTGTGCTCCAGGGTATCGCCCGTCCTGTGAATGACCTCTCTCGTGGTTGTTCTATCGATGACATCTACTACATGATCGCCATCACCTCTTGCCAGGCAATGGACGCCAAAAAGTAAAAAGGGTAAAAAAGTAAAAAGGTAAAACGATGAAGATATTAGTTTTGAATTGTGGCTCTTCGTCTATCAAGTACGCTTTGTACAATATGGACGACAAGAGTGTGATGACCAGTGGTGGTGCTGAGCGTGTGGGCTTGGACGGCGCCTTTGTAAAGGTGAAACTGGCTAATGGTGAGAAAAAGCAGATCATGCACGATATCCCTGAGCATACTGAGGGCGTGAAGTTCATCTTCTCGTTGCTCACTGACCCTGAGATCGGTGTGATCAAGAGTCTCGACGAGATCAACGCTGTGGGTCACCGTATGGTGCATGGTGGTGAGAAGTTCAACAAGAGTGTGATCCTCACCGATGAGGTGCTGAAGGCCTTCGAAGAGTGCTCTGATCTTGCTCCTCTGCACAACCCAGCTAACCTGAAGGGTGTAAATGCCGTAAAGGAACTGATGCCGGGCCTGCCTCAGGTGGGTGTTTTTGATACTGCCTTCCACCAGACCATGCCTCCCAAGGCTTTTATGTACGCTATCCCCTACGAACTTTATGAGAAGTATGGTATCCGTCGTTATGGTTTCCACGGAACCAGTCATCGCTATGTCAGTGCCCGTGCCTGTGAGTTCTTGGGCATCCCTGCTGAGGGTACGAAGATGGTGACCTGCCACGTAGGTAATGGTGGTTCTATTGCCGCCGTTGTCGATGGTAAGTGTATCGATACCTCTATGGGTCTCACGCCGCTCGAGGGTCTTGTCATGGGAACCCGTGCTGGTGATATCGACGGTGGTGCTGTGACCTTCATCGAGAAGAAACTCGGTCTCGATGCCGATGGAATGTCGAACCTGCTCAATAAGAAGAGTGGTGTAGCTGGTCTCACAGGTGGTTCAAGCGATATGCGCGATGTGGAGAGTGCTGCTAAGAATGGCGATCCTCGTGCCAAACTGGCTCAGGATATGTACTTCTATCGTATCAAGAAGTATATTGGTGCCTATGCAGCTGCTATGGGTGGTCTCGATGTTGTCGTCTTCACCGCAGGAGTGGGAGAGAACCAGACCTCTATGCGTGCTGAAGTCTGCAAGAACATGGAGTTCCTGGGCATCAAGTTCAACGAGGAGAAGAACAAGGCCCGTGGCGAGGAGGTGGTTATCTCTGCTGATGATTCTAAGGTCAAGGTGGTGGTCATTCCTACCGACGAGGAGCTGATGATTGCTACAGATACGATGAATCTGCTGAAGTAAGATTCCTATTTCCCCCCTTACATTTAGGGAAATCCCGCTTGACATTTCGGGGTTTCCCTTTGTTTTTCCCCTTAAATCGCCGTACCTTTGCAGTGTGAAATAAAAATAGTATGTCGAACTTAAAGATAAGAAAGGGTACAGTTATGAAGAAGATGTTTACAATGCTGATGATGGCGATGATGGCAATGATGACCTTCACCTCTTGCGAGGATGAAATGATCGCAGATACCCTCGAGGGTTCTTGGAAAGGTAATATGTATATCTCTACCTCTTGGAATGGCAGAGTTTACGATGCCACCTATACTGAAATCACGTTCCTCAAGGATCCGTTCTGCTTCAAAAGCGGTTCAGGCTACTGGGTGGATTACTATAGCAACGCCCCTTGGGACTATGTGGCAAACCATATCGACTGGACGGTCAACAATGGTGTGATCCATGTGTACTTCATCGAAGAGGACACCTCCATCGATATCTACGACTACCGCCTTAGCTCCAGCCGTTTCGTGGGAACACTTAATGACTATGGCACGCTGGTTGATTTCGATCTCTACAACGTAAGTCATCCGTACAGCTACTGGGACAACTACTACTGGGGCTACGACGAGTGGTATTACGATGACTACTTCTGGGCACGCACTCGTGGCATCGATGCCGACAGCGCAAAGACCATTGAGAAGCCGAAGCGCTTCGTGAATCCCAACCGCGATAAATAAATAATAATGAAAAGAAAAGCCGCTCAGATTTGAGCGGCTTTCTTTTTGTTATAGGTAAGTGAAACTGTCTGTTTTATATTGGCCGATGTACATGAGGATGAGATCGACAATTTCGTCTTCCGTCTTGCCGTCGGCAGTGATGACGAGATCGTAATTACGTGTGTCATAGCGGGAGGACTTGGTGTATTTGTTCACATAGTTCTCGCGCATCTTGTCCACCTTTTCGATGATCTTGCGGGCCTCCTCAGGCGTCTTGTGCTGCTTGCGGGCGACGCGGTCTATGCGGAAGTCCATCGAGGCCTGGATGAGGATGCTCAGGCGGTTGGGATGATCGCGGAATACAAAGAAACCGCTTCGGCCTGCAACTACGCACGATCCATCGCTGGCGATACCCTTCAGGATCTCCTGCTCTGCCTTGAACATTTCATCGGTAGTGAGCAGGTCGGGTTCATCGACGGAGTGTGCCTTATAGTAGTTAGCGTTATACTGATAGCCGATGGTCATCGTGCGCTTGAAATCAGCCCACCAGGTATGACTGCGACCCTTGAGTTTCTCAATCTGCTCCACATCGAGTTTATACATTTCCTCCAAGGCCTTGATAAGGGCCTTGTCGTAGAACGGGACTTCTAGTTTCTCTGCTAACTTCTGGCCTATGGTACGACCGCCACTGCCGAGTTCACGGTTGATTGTGATGACGAATTTTTGTTTTAGATTCATGACTTTCTCACTTTTAGCGTTACTCCGTTGCAAAGATAAGCAAAAGTTAGCAAAGTTCCAAATTTATTTTCGTATTTTCGATAAATCTTTTTTGAGGAGTTCTTCTGCCTTGGCCATCATCTCCTGAAGTTGGGCATTTGGATTCGCTTCCTGACGGGCGAGCTCAAGAAAACGCTCGTAGTAAGTCTTTGCTTGTTTCTTATCGGGGAGATAATAGAAGATGGCGTTGGCGATGTTGTAATGGGTGGCGATGGAGGTGGGGTTATATGTCATATGTTTCTTCCATGCCTCAACGGCCTGAGCGTATTGTCCCATAAGATAGTAGGCCTCGCCTTGAGAGAGAGTGATGGCTCTCATCGTCGTGGTATCAGGCTGTAGGAGTTTGGTGGCGAGATTGAGGTAACCAAGACCTTCGTCAAGACGGTCGGTATCAACACAGACGACCCCCAAGCGATAGGCACAACCAGCATGTTGCATCTGCGAGAGAAGGAAGGCGGGGAGCAGATGCTGATAAGCAAGCTCGAGGCTGTCGAGACGGGTGTAGCACATGCCTGCGGAGTAGAGGGTGTTGAAGGTGGAGTCGCCCAGTTGGAGCAGCCGTTCGTACATAGCGACGGATTGATCGAACTTACGGTCCATGAAGTAGGCATCGGCCAAGGCGCGGTTGACGAGAACGTTGGTGGTATCCTTTTTAAAATATTTTTCTGCTGTAGTGATGCCAGCCCAAGCCTGATCGGTACGGGTGAGGGCGGTGGTAACGGCAGCGACCACCTCGCCATCCATGGGGAAGCGGCTGATGAGGTTCCGACCCCAGAAGATGAGGGAATAAGAATCGTCTTGTTTCTGATAGCTGAGGGTGAGCTGGCGGAAGGCCTCGTGGGTGAGATCACCAGCAGGGACGTTCTTTAGCAGGTTGGCCGTGTGGAAGTAATTGCCACGTTTGTAGTAGCAGTCGGCAAGTTTCATCCTTGTGAGACTGCTGTCGCAACGGGCGTAGGCCTGCTGGAAGTATTTCAGGGCCTCGTAGGTATTGGACTCCTGCATACAGCTGTCGCCAGCCTGTACTAAAAGCGTGAGGGTATCAGCTACGACAGGCTCTACCACCTTCTTTTTCGCAGAAACCTCGCCCTTGGCGGACAGGGCCGTTACAAGGGCGAGGGTAATGACTATTAGTGTTCTCATGCTTACAAGAGAGATTTATTTCTCTGTGACTGAAATGACCAGATCATCCAACTCCAGACGATTAATATCTTTGAGATTGATGGTTTTCGTCATATCTTGTTTCTCGAAAGCCTTACCGTTGATCAGAATCTTCTTCACTGTTTTACCGTTAACGGTGACATTGCCGTTCTCGTCGATCTTGGCTCCTGGTAAGCGATTGACGATATCCTTGATGGTGGCGTTTTCAGTCAACTTGTATGATTTTTCGGAAATCACTTTTGGCGTGGAAGTCCCCGTAGCTGCTGGCGTTTCTTTAGCATTGCCATCTAAGCGGAAGGAAATAGGTACGGTGTACTTCACGTTGACGGCTTTGCCGCTCTGGGTGCCTGGGGTCCAGTTTGGCATGCTGCTGATGACGCGAAGACCTTCTGCATCGAGAGCGGGAGATACTGACTTTACAACTTTCGCGTCGCAGATACTACCGTCCTTGCATACCACGAAGCTGACGATGACACGTCCTTGAGTGTTAGACTCCATTGCCTCTTTCGGATAGCGGATGTTCTGGCTCAGATATTCAAAGAGTTTCGGTGCGCCACCAGGGAACTGAGGCATCACTTCGACTACATCGAAAATGTCCTGAGGTACTTCTTTCTGTTCGTTAGATGTGTAAGTGCCTTCGACTTTGAACTCTTTCTGCTGCTCAGCCTTGGGAGTCTCAGCCTCTTTCTTCTGGTCTTGAGCCTCTACGACCTGCATGGTCGTATTGCTATTGTACTTGATGGTGCCATTGATCTTGCCTTTCTTCACGGGCACCTGCTTCTGTGGTTCGTCGTAGACATAGTCCTTGACGGTCTCTGCGTTGAGGGCGAGTGTAACGCCCACGATGGGCAGGAGTGCGAGCAACTTCAGAAGATGGCTGCTCTTGGAGGTTTTATTTGTCATCATTGTGATTCGGTTTTTAAGGGCACTGTGAGTGATACCGTTGACAAGGGAGTACCCGCCGATGCCGCCGGCTTTTGTGATTAACAGGTATTGATATTGACGCGCATTGATGCCTTGAGAGAGTACCGCTGCATCGGCCTCGTACTCGTGGATGGCTCGCAAGTCTGAGCGCAGCATCCACATGGCGGGGTTGAACCATTGCAAGGCGGTGAGGAGATCAACGAGGAGTATGTCCCACGAGTGGTAAAGACGTATATGTCCCCGTTCATGAGCGAGTATAGATGCATCGTTTGTCTCGTAGTCACTACGATTCATCACTATATAGTGCATCCAGCTGAATGGCGAGAGGTCTGCGTTACCGGTCACGCAGAGCGTAGTGCCATCATCCTGCGGATGCTGCTCGCTATGATTGATAAGACGGATGATTCTGACCAACGAACAGAGGGTATGCCCCAATGCTAATGCCACACCTATTACAAATAGGATGGGTAGCACAGTCTGCCACAGAGGCGTTGACGAGGGTTCGTAGACCGTTGCCTGCAGACCGTCTATCGTCACCATCGGTGTCTGGTGCATCACCACCGTCTTGTGGTAGGTGATGACACAAAAGGGCAGCACGTAGCTTGCCACAGCGGTAAGCAACAGAACGATGCGATTCACACGGTGGAAGGTCTCGCGGGCCAGCATCAGACGGTAGAACATATAGAATACCGCGATGAGCAGGGCCACCTTCAGGTCGTAAATCAGAAAATCAGTCATGGCTGTTCTCAATTTGGTCGATGAGTTCTTTCAGTTCTTCTACGGAAATCTTTTCCTCCTTGACAAACGAGGAAACGGCTGAGAGGTAGGAGTCGTTGAAGTAGTTCTTGATGACACCCGCAATCGACTTACGTCCGTATTCCGTCTCAGTGATGAGAGGGAAGTACTGGTAGGTATTGCCGAATTGCTTGTGGTCGAGATAGCCTTCCTTCTCCAGTATGCGAACCATCGTGGACAGAGTATTGAAATGCGGACGGGGCTCGTCGTAGTACTCCAGGAGTTCCTTGACGAACATCGGACCATGCGCCCAATACAGATCCATGATTTCCTTTTCTTTATTTGTTAGCTTCTTCATTGTCGTTAATGCTTTAAGTTTCCAATCAATAATCGCGTCGTTGTCAATATCCGAGTGCAAAGTAACTAAAAATTTTCGTTATATACAACTAAAAGCCATAGTTATTAAACTAAATTAAGTAGTTTGTCTAAGATTTAACATATCTTTTTAAAAAAGTGAATAGTGAATAGTGAATAGTGAATAGTTTTTTGTACCTTTGCAGCGTTAATACAAAAACAGACATGATGAGACAGAAGATTGTCACCTTCGGAGAGTTGTTGCTCCGATTCTCAAAGCCCGGTCATCTGAGACTGACGCAGGGCGATATGTTCACCAGCAAGTATGGTGGCAGTGAGGCCAACGTGGCCGTATCGCTGGCATCACAGGGCGAAGATGTGACCTACATTACCCGCTTGCCCGATACCCCCGTAGGACATGCAGGAGCGATGAACCTGGCGCAGTTGGGTGTCAACACCAAGCATGTGCTCTATGGCGGACAGCGTATTGGTACCTATTATTTCGAGCCACCAGCAGGCATGCGTGCTGCAAAGGTGATCTACGACCGTTCAGGCTCTGCCTATTACGACCTGAAGCCGGGCATGATTCCTTGGCGTAAGATTCTGAAAGGCTGCACCTTCTTCTGCGTATCGGGTATCACCGCTGCCATCTCGCAGCAGGCTGCTGATGCAACCTTCGAGGCCTTGGATATTGCTGATGAACTAGGTGTGACGGTCTGCTTCGACATCAACTATCGTAAGAATCTGTGGCAATATGAGGGGGCCACACCTCGTGAAACCCTGAGCCGTATGCTCTCACGCTGTGACATGATGTTTGGCGATGCTATCGAGTTCGATTGGCTCTCGCAGCATCCGCAACCCCCGTTTACGGCTGTCGACTCCAATTTCGAGATGCAGATGAAAGAATATGGCGAGTGGTTCGACGAGTTGCACGCCCAGTATCCTCGTCTGAAACATTGGATGATGGGTATGCGTAATATCGTCAGTTCCAATCACCACACACTGACGGCTCTGTTATGGACAGAAGGTACATTGCTGCAGGCTCCCATCATGGATATTCCTGATGTGGTGGATCCCGTGGGCGTGGGTGATGCCTTTATGGGTGGATGGCTGCATGCTATCAGTCTTTTCCCCGATGACAAGCAGAAGCAACTGAACTACTCACTTTGTGCCGCAGCCCTGAAGAACACCATCCCAGGTGATTTCAACCTCTCAACGGAAGACGAGATTCTCGATGTGTTGCAAGGCCGTCATAACGCCTCGACACTCTATAAGACAATAGAATAAGACAGCATATGACAAATAGATGGTTACAGATTGTATGTGGGCTCGCGATGCTCCTTTTGGTGAGTTGTGAGAAGGAAGACGAAATCGTCTCATTGTCGACCCCAGGAACTGCAGAGCTCTATTCTGTAATCAACCAGACGACTGAAATCAAGTTCAGGTCGGAAGAAGCGTGGGAAGCTACTTGTCTGGCCAATTGGCTGACTTTCTCGCCCAAAAATGGTAAGGCTGGAGAGAATGTCATCACCATCGCCTCCACATCGACGAATAGAACCAAGAAGCCTCGTACAGCTGTTATGACAATTAAAGCAGGCGAAGAGACCAAAACCGTGCATATTAAGCAGCGCGACGAGTATGCTTATTTTTCTACCAACGAGGTGCTGAACTTAGGTAGCCGCGAGACGACCATAGGTATTGATTTCTATACAAATCTGGAAAAGGATCAGTTGTTTGTCTATGCTACTGCAGGTCTTGAAGATTGGATAACCGTGGGTGATAAGGCTCGTACAAGGACAGAGTATGAGGGATCTATTTATCCCCTTCATGTCGCTTACAACGATTCGCCGAATCCACGTGAAGGTGCTTTCTTCCTGACCATGAAGGACGACAAGGGTAACATACTCGGACTCGATACCTTATTTATATATCAGGAGGGTAGGGACAATGGCTATCAATCGTATGACTATTCGCAGGACGGCAAAGTGGAACTGCTGAACAAGGCGACGGAAGGTAAGGGTATCCCCATTGTACTGATGGGCGACGGTTTCGTGGATGAAGATGTCTCAGACAGTCTGTATGCCCGTACGATGAAGCAGGCGATGGAGAATCTCTTCAGCGAGGAACCCATTAAGTCGCTGCGTGATTATTTCAATGTCTATCAGGTGACAGCTGTATCACGTCGTAATCAATTCTATGGCGATGATTATACAGCTCTCGGCACAATCCCTGATCGTCAGACCACTGGCATCAAGGTGAATGCCGATCGTGTGATGGACTATGTGAAGAAGGTGGAGGACATCGATTCCATTCATACGTTGGCAGTAGTAATCCTGAATTCTAACTTGAACAAGGGCGTCACTTATATGATAAGAGACACCAAGAAGGATGATTACGACTACGCCATCGCCCTCTGTCCTGTAATCGACAGTCTGAAGAGCGAGAAATTCCGTCAGGTGTTGACGCATGAAGCTGTCGGACACGGCTTTGCAAAGTTGGCTGATGAGTATGTGCGTTCCACAGAAGGCTCTGCCACGGAAGATGACATCAAGCTATTGCAGCAGTTGCACAAGAAATGGTCGTGGTATCTGAATGTGGATTCAGAAAAAGACTCTACGAAGGTGCTTTGGAGTAAGTTCATCTTCGACAGTGAGTTTGCCAACGAGAAGATTGGTACCTATGAAGGTGGCTATACTTTCTTCAAAGGTGTTTACCGTCCTTCGGAGAACAGCATGATGAACCAGAATAATGCGCCCTTCAATGCTCCCAGTCGTCAGATTATATATAATAAGGTGATGCGAATGGGACTTGGCAAGACACCTACCTATGAAGAGTTTGTGGCGTTCGACCAACAGCACAAACCTACAAGCTGGAGCTATAATTCAACCACGCGTCAGATTAACTGGGATGAACCTTGGCTCTCCTGTTGTGTACGCGTTCTCTTGAAGTAATTACAATTGGCTTTCGCCCTCGATGTATTGCGACATGAGGAGATGTTCGCCATCCCAAACGATGTAGGAGAAATGGGTGATCCAGTCACCCAAGATAACCATACGCGCTTTCTTCGTCAGTTGAAGATCGATTTCGATGTGGCGATGGCCATAGATGAAATAGTCGACATTGGAGTGATACTGGATGTACTTCTTGGTGAAGCGCACGAGATATTCGCGGTTCTCACCCATGTAGGGCAGTTCCTCACCATCAGGACGCTTCAGACGACTGTGCTTGGCCCAGTTGAGGCCGAACCACATGCCCCAGCGAGGATGGATAGCTGAGAAAGCCCACTGACAGACACGACTGTGGAAGATGCTCCTGATGAGTTTGAAGCTCTTGTTGGGATCGCCCAGACCGTCGCCATGTGCCAGGAAGAATATCTTACCATAGAGTTCGGTGGTCTCAGGCTTCTTGTGGAGGATGACACCACACTCCTTTTCCAGATAGCCATAGGCCCAGATGTCGTGGTTGCCTGTGAAGTAATGCACCTCGACACCCATATCGGTGAGTTCGGAGATTTTTCCCAGGAAACGGGTGAAGCCCTTGGGCACCACATATTTATATTCGTACCAAAAGTCGAACATGTCGCCTAAGAGATAGACGGCAGCGGCCTTCTCCTTGATGGAGTCGAGGAAACGTACCAATCGGCGTTCCTGCATACGCTGATGGGGAACGGCGAGAGAACCTAAATGTGCGTCGCTTAAGAAATATATCGGTTTCATCGCTTTTAGTTGAGAATTGAGAGTTGAGAATTGAGAGTTTGCTTCCGCAGTTCTTAGTCGAAGCCGAGTTCCACTCGGGCTTCTTCTGACATCATGCTCTGGTCCCAAGCGGGTTCGAAGACGAGGTTGACGGTAGCACCTTTGACGCCCTCGACGCTCTCCACCTTGGTGCGGACATCCTCCAGGATGAAATCGGCAGCAGGACAATTGGGGGCCGTGAATGTCATATCCATTTCGACCGTATAGTCGTCCTGCACATCAATCTTGTAGATCATCCCAAGGTTGTAGATATCCACGGGAATCTCTGGGTCGTAGACTGTCTTCAACACATCCACGATCCGCTCTTCAATCTGGGTTCTTTCTTTCTGTGTCATATTTATGATGTTTTTATTGTTTATCCCAATTTACCTCCAGACGATGGAGCATGGTGGTACTCTCACCACAAGAGCCCGTATGCTGGATGGCGATTCCTCCAAAATTGTTTGTTTTCATCGGTGCAATGAGGTTGACAACATGGGGTAGCGTACTGTCCTCGGGCTGAGGCGTCGTGGTCTCAACATCCGCCTTCAAGTAACCGTTTTCTGCCTTTAAGGAGATGGTGCAACCCGTGCGATAACAAGTGGCGGATACCGCCTCGCTGATGCCCTTAACCTGTCCGTGGTCGTATTCCACGAGGTAGAAATCAACGGCTTTGGCATGCTTGGTGGTTCTGATGATGCGGAGACCGTAACCCGTGAGCGTCTTGGTATCAAACTTCAGACAGACGTCCATATACTGACCTGTGGCGGAGCCGAAACCCTGACCCGCAGTCTTCGTCGGATCGACGTTCAGTATCAGCGACATATCGCCATATTGCCCGTCAGCAGGCGTATACATCAATCGGGCTCCACGCTGTGCCTGCAGCAGACCTTTGCCCACAGCCCCGTTAAAGCCCTCGCCATATTCCCACATGGGCTTTTTGCTATCGAATGTCCAAGGGAACTCAGCAGTATCGGCGGGTTTGAAGCCATCCGCTTGCCAGGAGTCTGGCAATAGTCCGTGAGTGGTACCGCAGTAGATGTCGCTGAAATCAGTTTCGAGCCTTTCTGACCCTTTGATATTTTTATCCTTGATCCGGCTGCTGGCCACTTCCGTCATGTCTCCCAAGGGACTGCGTTGATGAGCTGGGCGTATGGTAGCCATTAACCTGCGACCAACATCGCCAGCACGGAGTTTGTATTGGCGTTGGGGACCGTCGTTGCTATAGGCCAGAACGACTTCCTTCTGACAGTCGTCTGTATCCAGCCGGCTCCAAATGATGCGAGACTCATCGCGCCGTCCCTGAAGGTCAAGGGTATAATCCAGATAGACAATACCATCCTTAATCTTAATGACAGGCTCCTTCAGGAAAGAGGGCGGTGGCAGTTGCGAGGGTTTGATGGTCATCTGGCATACAGCCACGCCACCAACAACGCTATCACCCACAGCACAGGCTGTAACAGGGAAACTGACAAGCTCATCTATATCCTCACAGGCGATGTCAATGGTTACGGAGTCGCCTTCTGCCTGATTCAAATAAGCCAGCTGATTGTATGGCGGATCAATCCTCCACACTATTCTTTTGCCAAAGCCATCAGCACGAAGCGTCACAGGCTTTCCACCTACCTGTATCTCTGCCTCATGCTGACTCAACCAAACGTAGGGCGGTTGATCTGTACGCATGGGGAGAGCGTCCATGACGATTGTGTTTTGCGGCTGGCGACTACCAATGAGATAGGGCTTGCCGTTGAGTGAAAAATTCTTATGATAACAGCGCAGCCAAGGTTGGGGATATGCCGTCCATCCGATATAGATACTATCTGAAGAGGCATGATAGCGACAATCGATCAGCGTCACAGGTCCACCCTGCTTGCAGAAATACATCTCGCGCTTGCTGCCTTTGACATAGAAGTCGCAGTCGATAAACAGCGGCCCTTGTCCGAACGTGCTCCAGAAGGGTTTCTGGCCATAGAGGTCGAAGGTGCAATGTCTGTAATAGGCTGAGCCGTTCAGAGCATCGTCGGTACATTCGAAATGGCAGTCCTCATAATAGGACTTCTGGGCGCCATTCAGTGGATTGAGGTTCAGACGACTGATAAAACGCACATTCTTAGCTACCAGCTGCTTACCATGTACATAGCCCACATGGGCTTGAGTGATGGCATCGCTGCGTTTCTTGCGAGAGAGGGAAGGTTCCCAGGGATAGTCGAGGTCGACATTGCAGTAATTGCCCATTGTGAGATTCTCGACAGTGAGTGAATCACACCAGAAATCAAACATGGTGAAATTGCCCACAGCTCCTTGCATCTGGCCTCGCTGAGAAGCCAGAACTGTCTGTCGTGCATCGGAAGAGAGTCCGATGAAATGGAGTTTTTTTGCTCGGATCACTATGCCAAACGGTTCACGGCCATTCTGTCCTGTGACCACCTCAGGCGTATTAGGATCGTCGACCCAATAGACGCAGGGAGCGATGTAGAGCGTGCAGCTGTCACCAAAGTGCGCAGCTGCCTCGCGGAAGTCGGAATAAGCGAAAGGATGATCTTTTGATTTGTCGAGCTTAGCATCGAGATAAAGATGGTGCGCATCGAGCTTTTCAGCGATATCGGCTGGCACAGACGAAGACACCTGTGCAGAGGCACTGAGACATGTCAGTGCGAACAGATAGCCGACCCATACTTTCATTATTTCTCCTTGTAGATGACCTTATTGGCACCGCTGGTAATCTTCAGAGCTTCTGGATGATCCTTGAGGAACGAGTCGATATGGCGTACGCGCTTCTCGGCGAGGATCTCGTCGACCGCAATCAGGATACCTGTCTCCTCGACATCGCCAAAGCCATAGTTGATAGCAGTTCCAAAGAGTTTCATGGTGGGCGAGAGACTCATATAGGCATTCACCAACGGGGGAATGTTGTAACCTAACTTACGGATTTCGCGGTTCAGAATACGGTAGTCATCCTTGAAATTCTTTTCAGAGAAAATCTGCTCCAACTCGCTTTCGTCAGTCTCGATTTTCAGCGGTTTCATCGGGATAATCAGATGTTCCTTGTCGTCGAAATGTTTCTTGAGGAAATAGAGAATCATATCGCGTCCCTTGCGGATATACGAAGGATACATGGTCATCTTGCCAAAGAAATACTTCACGTTGGGTTTGATTACCGTCAGCGCACCAAGACCATCCCAGAGGTTATCCAAAGCAAAGAGACTCTTCGCGCCCATGCGCGAGGATTGATAAGGTAAGGACACAAACGAGCGTCCCAGCTCAATCGTATAGGGCATATATTCCTTGAGGAACTTTTCTGAGAAATGAAACATATGACTGGTGGCTAGAAGCGGCTGGCCGTTCTCGTCGAGATCCCATTCTGTGCCTTCGAGATAACGGTAGCCACCGATGATCTCTTCAGCCTCTGGATTCCAGACGATGAGTTGCTTATAGCAATTCTCACAGGTGTCGAACTCATCGATATCCATCGACTTGCCCGTTCCTCCCCCTGCCTCACGGAAAGCGATCTCGCGCAGACGACCGATCTCCTTCATGACATTCGGCGCATTGTGAGCCGTCACGACATAGATCTCGTTGTGACTCTTGTTGGTCATGCGGAGCTGACGCTCACGGGTCAGTTCACTCTTCAAAATTTCCTTGGCAATGGGTTGGATAATCTCTTGTTCCATTATGATAGGGGTTTTAGGGTTCTGGTGATGATTTAGAGGGTGTAGACCTGATCTTTCACGAACTGCGCCCACTCTACAGGCTTCTTGCTCTTATCGAAGGTTTGCCAGGGAATGGGTTTGCCGATAGCGATGCGGAAGGTCTTGTGCACATTCTTGTACATCTCGTCGACTAGGAACAACATCGCCAGGTTAAATGGCAGACACTTGTCGGAGAAGTTGGCCAGACGGTAGAAGAAATTGGAGTTCTGTCCGCCGAAATGGATGGGTACGACATCGCGCTGATATTGTACGCTCTTGGAGATGAATGTCTTTGTCCAGGGGATATCGCGAATGACACCGTTCTTCTTGCGGGAGCAGAGACCAGCAGGGAACATCAGCATGTGGTTGTCACTCTGGAAGCCCGTCTCTACCATCGCTGGGAAGTTACGGCTCTGATTGCCCGTCTTGTTGATGGGGATACAGACAGGCGCCAAGCCTGGGAGGTTCATCAGCAGGTCGTTGACCAGATAACGGAAACGTCCATCGTAATGTCTTCCGATGATAGCGCCCAGTGCTACACCGTCCTCGCCACCAAGAGGATGATTGCTCACGAAAGTATAGAGTCGACCGTCGTTAGGATCAGGCAGATTCTCCTTTCCTTTGATCTCCAAGGTCATGTCGAGATAACGCACACATTCCTCGAGCCATTCTACACCCACCTTGTCGCGACTCTCCCACAAGAAAGCGTTCACCTGGTCTTCATGCGCCACGCGCTTGAGCCAGTTGACAAGGAAGCCAGGAACGAACTTTGCCTTAGCGCCCAACTTACCTTTCAGGATCTTATCGATATCAATCGTTTTCTCCATTTTTGGTTGTTTTCTCTCATTTCCTCTAACAAGGTGCAAAAATAGCACAAATCTTTCAAAAATGAGCAAAAAACGAAAAAAAACTTTCTGTTAAAATGCAATTAACTCAATTTTGCTATTTCCGAACTATCGAATTTTACAAAAGAAAGTTAAATTTAGAAAAAAGTGGGGAGTTTTGGAGGAAAGTGGGGGAAATTTATATAATTTTGTACCCACAACTATTAATTAGGTGAACGTATGCGTTTTTTAGGTAATATAGAAGCCAAGACGGACGTAAAAGGAAGAGTCTTCCTGCCCTCTGTTTTTCGCAAGGTGCTCCAGGCATCAGGCGAGGAAACACTGGTTTTGCGGAAAGACATCTACCAGAAGTGTCTGGTGCTCTATCCTGAAAGCGTATGGAACGAAAAGGTGGATATGTTGAAGGCACAACTCAAACCATGGAAACCCTCGCATCAGCAGATGCTCCGCCAGTTCATCTCAGAAGCAGAAGCCATTTCGCTCGATGGTAATGGTCGCTTCCTCATCTCCAAACGACTACAAAAGGCAGCAGAGATAGACCAAGACGTTCAGTTTATAGGCATGGACAACACGATAGAAATTTGGTCGCCGCAGCATCTGAAACAGATCCTCAAGAGTGATGAGGACTTCGGAAAAGAATTTGAAGACATTATGAATACCGACGACGCCGTATGTTAAATTCTTCGACGACATATCACATTCCAGTACTCCTTCAGGAGAGCGTCGACGGGCTTGAAATCAAGCCCGACGGTGTTTATATAGATGTGACATTCGGGGGTGGCGGACATAGTCGTGAGATTCTCAGCCGTCTGGGCAAAAAAGGTCATCTCTACAGCTTCGACCAGGATGCCGATGCGGAGAAAAATATCGTTGATGATGATAGATTTACCTTTGTTAGGAGCAACTTTAGATATATCAAGAATTGGATGCGCTATTACGATGTGGAGAAGATTGACGGGCTGCTGGCCGACCTCGGTGTCTCGAGTCATCATCTGGACGATGAGAGTCGTGGGTTCTCCTTCCGTTTCGATGCACCGCTCGACATGCGGATGAACAAACAGGGGGGCAAGACCGCTGCCGACATCGTAAACGACTACGACGAGGAGCAGTTGGCAGACGTCTTCTATCTCTATGGGGAACTGAAAAATGCAAGGAAACTCGCTGCCGCCATCGTTAAGGCCAGACAGACACAGCCCATTGCCACCACAGGTGATCTATTGCAGGTGACAGAAAAACTGTTTCCCAGAGAGCGCGAGAAGAAAGAGATGGCTAAGTTGTTTCAGGCCCTGCGTATCGAGGTGAACCACGAGATGGAAGCCCTGAAGGAGATGCTGAACGGCAGCAAGGACCTGCTTGGCGAGGGTGGACGGCTGAGCGTGATCACCTACCACTCGTTGGAGGACCGTCTGGTAAAGAACATGATGAAGGCCGGTAATACGGAGGGGAAGGTCCAGCAGGACTTTTTTGGACGTACGGAAGCTCCCTTCAAACCCATTGGTAAGGTGATTGTGCCTGAGATGGAAGAGCAGGAGCGGAATCCAAGAAGCAGAAGTGCAAAACTGAGAATAGCAGAAAGATGTAAGATGTAAGAAAAAAGAAGTAAGATGGCAAAGAAAGACGATATAGAGCTGGAGATCGAGGACGTGGTAGAAGAAGAGAAGGCCGCGCCTAAAGAAGAGGTGGACAGCATCAAGGAGCAAACGAAGAAGACGTTGCAGAAGATCAAGGAGACCGTTAAGGAGGAAGATCCGAAATTCTCCTCGGCCACTACCCTGCGTACCATCCTTGGTGGTGACTTCCTGACGGCACAGATGGTGCGCCATCATATCGGCATCATCGTACTGATCGTATTGTTCACCATCGTCTATGTCGCTTTCAGATACCAATGTCAGCAGGACATGATTGCCATCGACAAGATGGAGAAGGAACTGCTGGATGCCAAATATAAGGCCCTGTCGAGCAATAGTACGCTGACGGAGAAATGTCGTGAGAGTCATGTGCTCGATGCCCTGAAGAATAACAAGGACAGTTTGTTGCACGTATCTGACCAGCCACCATATATAATAAATGTACCTGAATAAGGAGAGAAGGAGTAAGGAGAGAGGGAGATGAGTAGGTTTAACAACAAAGAAGTCATGCCGCGCTACTTCGCCATCGCAGTAGTTTTCACGTTAGTCGGATTTGCCGTTGTGGGTAAGGCCATGTATATCATGACCGCCAAGAAAGACTATTGGACACAGGTTGCCTCGCGACTGAAGCGCGACTCAGTGAGTGTGAAGCCTACTCGTGGAAATATCCTCAGCTGCGACGGACAGTTAATGGCCAGCAGTATACCTGAATACAAGATCTTCCTGGACTTCCAGGCTGGTTCGAATGATACGGCATGGGTCAGAAAGAAGGATTCTATATGGACAGAGAAACTCGATAGCCTTTGTGAGGGTTTGCATGCCATCTTCCCACAGCGTTCGGCTGCTGAGTTCAAGGCCAACCTGCTGGCTGGGCATGATAAAGTGGTGACACGTAAATCTGACGGTAAGGAGGTGAAGACCGTAGGCGCCCTGCACTGGCCCATCTGGCCGAAGCGCATCGACTACAACACTTTCTGTGAAGTAAAACGTCTGCCTTTCCTCTCGCTACCGAAATACAAGGGCGGTTTCCATTGGGAGGAATATAATTCCCGTCGTCGTCCGTTCGGCTCTTTGGCCCAGCGTACAGTGGGTGATATGTTTGGTGCCAAGGATAGTGCTAAATATGGTTTGGAACTGTCGTATGATTCTATCCTGCGAGGTACCAACGGTCTGATGCATCGTCGTAAGGTACTCAGCAAATACCTCGATATTCCCGTGCTCTCGCCTGTTGATGGCGCAGACATCGTGACCACCATCGATGTAGGTATGCAGGATTTGGCTGAGCGCGCCCTCGTTGACGAGCTGAAACTTGTAAACGGTGAGATGGGTGTGGCCATCTTGATGGAAGTGAAGACAGGTGATGTGAAAGCAATCGTGAACATGCAGCGTGCAGAGGATGGTGAATATTACGAGATGGTAAACAATGCCATCAGTCATCGTTGTGAGCCAGGATCGGTGTTCAAAGTTGCCTCCTTCCTCGTAGCCCTCGATGACGGTAAGATCGATACCTCTATGACCATCAACACGGGCTGTGGCATCATGGAGATGCATGGTAGGGCGATGAAAGACCATAACTGGCGTCGTGGTGGCTATGGAACCATCAATGTGGCACGTGCCCTCGAGGTCAGTTCGAACATCGGCGTCAGTTGGATTATTGACAAGTACTATGGCTCGAATCCTACTCAGTACGTACAAGGTCTTTACCGTATAGGCATCCACGAGGATCTGAAGATACCGTTGGTAGGCTATCATCCTCCCTATATCCGTATGCCGGACACGAAGACCACCGACCGCGCCAAATATTGGAGTAAGACCACGCTGCCTTGGATGAGTATCGGCTATGAGACGCAGATAGCACCGATCAATACCGTTGCTTTCTACAATGCTATTGCCAACAATGGTAAGATGATGCAGCCCCGTTTCGTGAAACGACTGGTGAAGGACGGACAAGTGATCAAGGAGTTCGAGCCTGTGGTGTTGAAGGAACAGATTGCCAAGCCGAAGGCTATCAAGACGATGCAGACCATTCTGGAACATGTTGTCAGTCAGGGCTTAGGCAGAAAGGCTGGTTCCAAGTCCTTCAAGGTAGCAGGAAAGACAGGTACTGCTCAGGTGGCCGACCAATATGGCAGTTATCACTCTGGTACTACCCGTTACTGGTTGTCGTTTGCAGGCTTCTTCCCTGCCGATGATCCCCGTTATACCTGTATCGTCTGTATCAAGAAGTCTGGATTGCCTGCTTCAGGCGGTGGTATGTCGGGTGTGGTGTTCCACCATATTGCCGAGGGTGTGATGGCTCAGAACCTGAAACTGAGTGTGACGGATGCCCGTGATTCTTCGTCAGTCTTCAAACCCGCAGTCAAACAGGGCAATAGCACTGCTGCCGATTATGTGCTGACTGATCTCAATATCAAGGAGAAACCTCAGCTTCTGCAAGAAAAAGTGTCAGAGCATACCATCCCCAATGTGACGGGCATGGGTGCAAGAGATGCTGTCTTCGCATTGGAGAAGAGAGGTGTGAAAGCGATTATCAGAGGTCGCGGAAAGGTGAAGTCGCAAAGTCTCTATGCGGGAACCGAAGTGAAGCAAGGTATGAAATGTGAACTCTACTTGGAATAGTGAATAACGAATAGTGAATAGTGTTATGAAACTGATTGAACTGCTCAAAAATGTGGAAGTCCTCAACACCTTTGGTGAGACAGAGGTGGAGATTACGGGCGTGAATATTGACTCTCGCCGTATTGAGGCAGGACATCTCTTTGTAGCCATCCCAGGCACACAGACTGATGGTCACAAGTTTATCCCCAAGGCCATCGAACTGGGAGCAGCTGCCATTATCTGCGAGCGGATGCCAGAAGAACATGCAGAGGGCGTGACCTATGTGGTAGTGGAATCCACAGAGAGTGTTGTGGGTATCGTGGCCACACATTTCTTTGGCGACCCGTCAAGAAAGCTGAAATTGGTGGGTGTCACAGGCACGAACGGTAAGACAACCATTGCTACCTTATTATATAATATGTTCAGGAAATTCGGTCATAAGTGCGGTCTGTTGTCCACCGTCTGCAACTATATCGAAGACGAGGCCATTCCTGCAGACCATACCACACCTGACCCGATAGAACTGAACCGACTGCTGGCAAAGATGGTGGAGGCGGGCTGCGAGTATGCCTTTATGGAATGTTCGAGCCACGCCATCGCCCAGAAGCGTATCGGTGGATTGAAGTTCGCTGGTGGATTATTTACCAATCTGACACGCGACCATCTGGACTATCACAAGACCGTAGAGAACTACCGTGATGCGAAGAAGGCTTTCTTCGACGGGCTCGAGAAAGATGCCTTTGCAATCACCAATGCCGATGATAAGAATGGCCTGTATATGGTACAGAACACCAAGGCTCAGGTGAAGACCTATTCCATCCGGAGCATGGCCGATTTCAAGGCGAAGATCATCGAGTGCCACTTCGAAGGAATGTATCTCGATATCAATGGCAAAGAGGTGGGTGTGCAGTTTATTGGCAAGTTCAATGTCAGCAATCTGTTGGCGGTCTATGGCGCTGCTGTCATGTTAGGCAAGCAGCCAGAGGATATCCTCGTCATCCTTAGCACACTGAAGAGTGTCAGCGGACGTCTGGAACCCATCCATTCGCCTGAGGGCTATACGGCAATCGTCGACTACGCCCATACGCCTGATGCCTTGGAGAATGTGTTGAACACCATCAATGAGGTACTTAATGGTAAGGGAAAGGTCATCACCGTTTGTGGCGCAGGTGGCAACCGTGATAAGGGCAAGCGTCCGATCATGGCGCAGACTGCTGCCAAACTCAGCGACAAGGTAATTATCACCAGCGATAATCCCCGTTTCGAGGAACCGCAGGATATCATCAACGACATGTTGGCGGGTCTCGACAACAAGCAGATGAAGAAGGTGGTGAGTATCGTCGACAGAAAAGAGGCCATTCGTACCGCCAGTATGATGGCAGAAAAGGGTGATGTGATTCTCATAGCCGGCAAAGGCCATGAGGACTATCAGGAGATCAAAGGGGTGAAGCATCATTTCGATGACAAGGAAGTGGTTCGTGATATCTTTCAGGCGTAGCTAAATTGTCAAATTGTAAATTGCCAAATTGTAAATACAAGATATGTTATACTACATTTTCAGATTCTTAGAGCAGTATGATATTCCAGGCGCACATTTGTGGAGTTACATCTCCTTCCGTGCGCTGTTGACGCTCATCCTTGCCTTGTTGATCTCAGCATGGTTTGGTGAGAGGTTTATCAAATGGATGAAGCGTAGGAAGATTTTCGAGACGGAGCGTGATCCGAGCATCGATCCCTTTGGTGTGGAGAAGAAAGGTGTGCCCACGATGGGCGGTATCATCATCATCGTCAGCATTCTCGTGCCTGTCATCCTGCTGTGTCGTATCCGTAATATCTATATCATCCTGATGATTGTTACTACCCTTTGGTTAGGATTCCTTGGATTCATGGATGACTATATCAAGATCTTCAAGCGCAACAAAGAGGGTTTGAAAGGCAAATATAAGATTGTAGGCCAGATCAGTATTGGATTCATCGTAGGTCTCACCCTCTGGCTTAGTCCTGATGCTGTGGTGCGCGAGAATGTACAAGTGCAGCAGCAGAACCAGGAGATTGTGGTGAAGCACAAGAAAGAAGCGGTGAAATCGTTGAAAACCACCATTCCTTTCGTGAAGAACCACAACCTGAACTACTCTGAAGTATTGGGATTCTTGGGGAAATATAAAGTTGCTGCGGGCTGGGTGATCTTCGTGCTGATGACCATCCTCGTGGTAACAGCTGTCAGCAATGGTGCTAATCTGAACGATGGTATGGATGGTATGTGCGCAGGCAATTCCGCTATTATCGGTTCGACGTTGGGTGTACTGGCCTATGTTTCGGCACATATCGGTTTTGCGTCGTATTTCGATATTATGTATATTCCACAAAGCGAAGAGTTGGTGGTGTTCCTTTGTGCCTTCGTGGGTGCGATGGTAGGTTTCCTGTGGTACAACGCCTTCCCTGCTCAGGTGTTTATGGGCGATACAGGATCGTTGACTATCGGCGGTATCATCGGTGTCTGTGCTGTCATCATCCATAAGGAATTATTGTTGCCGATCCTCTGTGGTATCTTCTTCGTCGAGAGCCTCAGTGTGATTATCCAGACGCAGTGGTTTAAGATTCAGAAGCGTAAGGGCAAGCGCGTGCGTGTGTTCAGGGCTACACCCATCCATGACAACTTCCGTAAACTCGACTCACAGCTCGATGCCACGAGTACTTATATTCTTAAAGGATGGCCTCACCGTCCGTTCCACGAGTCGAAAATTACCATCCGTTTCTGGATTACCACTATTATATTGGCCGCACTGACCATCATAACATTGAAGATGAGATAAAAAGATGAATAAAAGAATTGTGATATTAGGAGCAGGAGAGAGTGGCGCAGGTGCCGCCGTCCTGGCAAAGAAAGAGGGATTCGACGTGTTTGTATCAGACATGTCGAAGATTGCCGACAAGTACAAGAAGATGCTCGACGACCGTCAGATCGAATGGGAAGAGGGTCAGCACACAGAGGCCAAGATACTCAATGCCGATGAGATCATCAAGAGTCCTGGCATCCCCGATACGGCTCCGATGATTGTGAAGATCAAGGAGAAGGGCATCCATATCATCAGTGAGATCGAGTTTGCTGGTCGCTATACGGATGCGAAGATGATATGTATCACGGGCTCTAATGGTAAGACCACTACCACTTCGCTCATCTACCATATCTTCAAGCAGGCTGGTTACGATGCTGGACTGGCAGGCAACATTGGCAACTCCCTCGCTCTTCAGGTAGCAGAGGATCCACATGAGTATTATATCATCGAGCTCAGCAGTTTCCAATTGGATAATATGTACGATTTCCGTGCCAATATCGCCATCTTGCTGAATATCACCCCTGACCATCTGGATCGTTACGACTTCAAGATGCAGAACTACGTGGATTCTAAGATGCGTATCATTCAGAACCAGACGCCTAATGATGCCTTCATCTATTGGGCTGACGACCCCATCATCAAGCGTGAATTGGAGAAATACGATATCAAGGCTATCCAGTATCCTTTCGCAGAACTGAAGGAGAAAGGTGTCATCGGTTATATCGAAAAGGGCCAGTATAAGATTGAGAAGCCTGAGCCGTTTAATATGGAACAAGAGAGTCTTAGTCTGACGGGCAAGCATAATATCTACAACTCTTTGGCTGCAGGTATTGCTACTGATATTGCAGGTATCAAGAAAGAGGAGATCCGAAAGAGCCTGAGCGACTTCCCTGGTGTGGAACATCGTCTGGAGAAAGTATGTGTGGTGCGTGGCGTGCAATATATCAATGATTCCAAGGCTACGAATGTGGATGCCTGCTGGTATGCACTGGAGTCGATGAAGACTAAGGTGATTCTCATCATTGGCGGTAAGGATAAGGGCAACGATTATGAGCCCATCAAGCCTTTGGTGAAAGAGAAATGCTCTGGTATCGTCTATCTGGGTGCCGACAACCAGAAATTGCATGATAACTTCGACAATATGGGTATTCCTGTTCGCGACACCCACTCGATGAAGGAGTGTATGGAAGCTTGTTACGAGATGGCTCAGCCTGGTGAGACCGTACTATTAAGTCCCTGCTGCGCCTCGTTCGACCTTTTCAAGAATATGGAAGATCGCGGAGAGCAGTTTAAAGAATTGGCTAGGAATCTCTAGAAATACTAGAATAGAATATGAAGATAGGAAATCTATTTAAGGGCGACAAGGTGATCTGGATGGTGCTTCTGTTCCTGTGCCTGATCAGCGTGGTGGAGGTCTTTTCGGCATCCAGCACACTGACCTATAAGAGCCAGAATTACTTAGGCCCCATCATAGGACACTCATGGAAGATGCTCTTGGGTGTAGGAATGGCGATTGTCATTCTGAACATCCCATGCCGTTATTTCAAGTTGATGACACCTGGTTTGCTCCTGATTTCCGTGATTATGTTGATCTGGGTACTGTTCTTTGGTGAGAAAACCAACGATGCAGGCCGATGGATCAGTCTTATGGGACTGAAGTTCCAGCCGTCTGAGATTGCCAAAGGAACACTCGTCCTGGTGACAGCACAGATCCTTAGTGCCATGCAACGGGATAACGGTGCCGACAAGCGTGCCTTCAAATATATCCTGATTGTGGTCGTCCCCTTCTGTCTGCTTATCGGTGTGGAAAACCTCTCCACAGCGGCTCTGATCTTCGCCGTTATCTTCCTGATGATGTTCGTGGGAAGAGTGCCTATGTCACAGTTGGGGAAATTGGCAGCAGGTGCAGTCCTCCTGCTCGCGCTATTCATAGGCTCAATCTATATGTTAGGCAGTCTGGACCAGAACGAGGAGAACAGTGAGACACAGACAGAGGCGATTGTCAATGGCGAGATAAAGAAAGACACCAAGAAGACGGCCTCTTTCCTGCATCGCTTCGGCACTTGGAAGAACCGTATCGACAAGAAACTGAACTCGAAACACGTGGCTCCTGCCGATTACGACCTGGATAAGGATGCACAGGTGGCACACGCCAATATCGCCATCGTAGGCAGTAATATTATTGGCAAGGGTCCTGGAAAATCTGTCGAACGCGACTTCCTGCCGCAGGCGTTCAGCGACTTTATCTATGTGATCATCATCGAGGAGCTGGGGATTCTGGGTGCTGCGTTCGTGGCGTTCCTCTATATCGTCTTGCTCTACCGTGCAGCCCGTATCGCCAGCCGTTGTGAGAACAACTTCCCTGCGTTCCTCGTCATGGGTCTGGCACTGATGCTGGTGCTGCAGGCATCGTTCAATATGATGGTGGCCGTGGGTATTGCACCTGTCACAGGACAACCCCTTCCACTCATCTCTCGAGGCGGCACATCGACCATCATCAACTGTGCCTATATCGGCGCTATGTTAAGCGTTAGCCGTTCAGCAAAAAAAAGAGGGGAAAAGTTGGCGCTAAAAGAAATATAATTTGTAATTTTGCACCCCAATAGATCATCAATATGGAAAAGGAGTTAAGAGTCATTATCAGTGGAGGCGGAACGGGAGGTCATATCTTCCCTGCAGTATCCATCGCCAATGCCGTCAAGGCCATGCGTCCGGATGCCAAAATCTTGTTCGTTGGTGCTTTGGGACGTATGGAGATGCAGCGTGTGCCGGCTGCCGGCTATGAGATCAAAGGACTGCCTATCTGCGGTTTCGACCGTAAGAACCTGCTGAAGAATGTCAAGGTGCTCTATAAGATCTGGAAGAGTCAACGTATGGCGAAGAAGATCATCAAGGACTTCCGTCCCCAGGTGGCTGTCGGTGTGGGCGGCTATGCCAGTGGTCCTACGCTTAACAAGGCCGCAGCCATGGGTATCCCTTGCCTCATCCAGGAACAGAACTCTTATGCGGGTGTGACCAACAAACTTCTGGCCAAGAAGGCTGAGAAGATCTGTGTGGCTTATGAGGGCATGGAACGTTTCTTCCCTGCTGAGAAGATTATCCTCACAGGCAATCCTGTGCGTCAGGCCTTGCTTGATACCACTATCACACGTGAGGATGCCGTCCGCAGCTTCGGCCTCGACCCAGAGAAAAAGACCATCCTGCTCGTAGGCGGTAGTCTGGGAGCCCGAACCATCAACGAGAGCATGCTCCGTCACCTCGACTTGATCAAGGACAGCGGTCTTCAGTTTATCTGGCAGACGGGTAAATACTATAGCGCAGAGATTGCAGAAAGATTAAAGGGACAAGATCTTCCCAATCTGAAGGTCACCGACTTCATTACCGATATGGGATCTGCCTATCGCGCTGCCGACCTCGTTATCAGTCGTGCAGGTGCCAGCAGTATCTCTGAGTTCTGTCTCATCGGCAAGCCCGTTATCCTCGTGCCCAGTCCTAATGTTGCTGAGGATCATCAGACGAAGAATGCCCTGGCTCTCTCCACCCGCGATGCAGCCATCTACATCAAGGATGCTGAGGCACCGGAGATTCTGCTTCAGACAGCCATCGATACCGTCAATGACGACGCCAAACTGAAATCGTTGAGTGAGAATGTGCTTAAACTGGCACTGCCTGACTCAGCCAATATCATCGCCAAAGAAGTTATTAATTTAGCAAATGGAATTTAAAGATATAAAAGCAGTTTATTTCATCGGAGCCGGTGGCATCGGCATGAGTGCCATCGCCCGATACTTCATTAAGAAAGGCCTTGTCGTAGGTGGCTACGACAAGACACCCTCCGAACTCACCCGTAGGTTGGAGATAGAGGGCATGCTCATCCATTATGAGGAGAACATCGACGAAATCCCCCATGCCTGTAAGAAGAAGGAATCATGTCTCATTATATACACACCGGCTATACCAGACAGTCATCAGGAACTCCGGTATTTCCGTGAGAATGGTTTCGAAATTCAGAAGCGTGCTCAGGTGCTGGGCACCCTGACACAGGCTCATAAAGGACTGTGTGTGGCTGGAACTCATGGTAAGACCACCACATCGACCATGTGCGCCCATATCATGCACCAGAGTCATCTGAATTGTAATGCCTTCCTCGGAGGTATCTCGAAGAACTACGGCACCAACTATATTCTCTCTGATTCCGACTACGTAGTCATTGAGGCCGATGAGTTCGACCGTTCCTTCCATTGGCTCCATCCCTGGATGAGTGTCATCACTTCCACCGATCCCGATCACCTCGATATCTATGGTACCAAAGAGGCTTATTTAGAGAGTTTCCGCCATTATACGGAACTGATACAGCCAGGTGGCGCTCTGATTATCCATCGTGGTCTTGAGATGCAGGAGAACCTGCAGGAAGGTGTCCGTCGTTATGACTACAGCCTCCACGAGGGTGACTTCCACGCAGAAAATATCCGTATCGGCAACGGCGAGATATACTTCGACTTCATCTCACCCATCGAGAGTGTCGCCAATATCAAGCTCGGACAACCCATCCCCATCAATATTGAGAACGGCATTGCCGCTATGGCGATGGCCCAGCTCAATGGTTGTAGCAAGGAGGAACTGAAATACGGTATGCAGACCTTCGGAGGTGTGGACCGTCGCTTTGATTTCAAGATTAAGACCGACAAGGTGGTTTTCCTCAGCGACTATGCCCACCATCCTAAAGAGATATATCAGAGTGCCAAGAGCATTCGTGAACTCTATCAGGACAAGCATATTACAGCGATCTTCCAGCCACACCTCTATACCCGCACCCGCGACTTCTACAAGGATTTCGCCGATGCCTTGAGCCAGCTCGACGAGGTGATACTGACGGAGATATACCCTGCCCGCGAAGAACCTATTGAGGGCGTCACCTCCAAACTCATCTATGACAACCTGGCCGAAGGTGTGAAGAAAGAGATGATCCTGAAAGATGAGGTGCTCAACTACGTGAAGACTCACGATTTCGAGGTGCTCATCGTCCTTGGAGCCGGTGACCTCGATAATTTCGTACCCCAAATCACAAAGATATTAAAAGCAAAATGACGTTTAACTGGAAGAAGACATTCATCGCCCTGATCGATATCGTGATAGCAGTCTATCTGGTATTGGCCGTCTCAGCATTCAATACACCTGCTGAGAAAGCCACCGTATGTACGGAGGTCAAGATCGACATCAACAACGAGGCTGTGGGCGGTTTTGTCAATCCCAGCGAAATCAAGAATATCCTGGAAAAGAACCGTCTGTATCCCCTCGCCAAGAATATGGCCGACGTCAATTCGCGGGCCATTGAGGAGACCCTGATGAAGAACCCCTTCGTGGAGAAGGCAGAGTGCTATAAGACACAGAGTGGACATGTCTGCATCAGTCTCCGTCAGCGCACGCCCATCCTTCATGTGATGGCCAGCAATGGCGACAATTATTATCTGGACACCCACGGTGCCATTCTACCGGAATCGAAGTATGCCACCGATATGATCATCGTGACAGGTAACATCACGAAGAAATATGCCCAGAAAACCCTGCCTCGCATTGGCAATACACTCCTGAAGGACAAGTTCTGGCAGAGTCAGGTGGTACAGATCAATATCCTCACTGACGGCACGGTGGAGATGGTTCCACGCATCGGCGACCATATCATCTATATGGGGCCTCCCGTCAACATTGATAAGAAACTCGAACGCATGCGCAAGTTCTACCTCTATGGTCTGAATGTGGCGGGCTGGAACAAATACAGTTACATCAGCGTGGAATTCGATAATCAGATTATTTGTAAGAGAAAGTAAAATAGAAAGAAGATGGCAGCAAAGGAATTTATCGTAGCAATCGAACTCGGCTCATCAAAGATGACCGGTATTGCGGGACAGAAGAACCTCGACGGCAGCATTACCGTCCTCGCCGTGGTGAAAGAGGATTCTTCGTCGTTCATCCGCAAAGGGTATGTGTACAACATCGACAAGACCGCACAGTGCCTGACCAACATCATTAAGAAACTGGAGAACCAACTCAAGACAGAGATTCTCCAGGTATATGTGGGTGTTGGCGGACAGTCTATCCGCAGTGTCAGAAACGTCATTGCCAAGGATCTGCCTGCGGACACTCGTATCACTCAGGATATGGTCATCGAACTGATGGATGCCAATCGCAACATGAAGTATCCGGATCAGGAAATCCTCGATGCTGCCGTTCAGGAATACAAGGTCGACTCCCAGTATCAGCTTGATCCTGTGGGCATTCAGGCCTCTCATCTGGAGGGCAATTTCCTGAATATCCTTCAGCGCACCTCGTTCTACCGCAATCTCAATAAATGTTTTGAGGTGGCAGGCATCAATGTGGCAGAGATGTATCTCGCACCCCTCGCCCTGGCCGATGCCGTCCTTACCGAGGCGGAGAAGCGTTCTGGTTGTGCACTGGTCGATATCGGCTCCGACACGACGACCGTCTCCGTCTATAGCAAGAATATTCTGCGCCATCTTGCTGTGATTCCTCTTGGCAGTAACAATATCACCAAGGACATTGCCACCCTCCAGATGGAGGAGAGCGATGCCGAGAAGATGAAACTGAAGTATGCCTCCGCCTATACAGACAACAACGACATCGACAACAACCTGAAATACTCCATCGATCCGGAGCGTCAGGTAGAGAGCCGCAAGTTCATCGAGATCGTCGAAGGCCGTCTGGAGGAGATCATTGAGAATGTCTGGTACCAGATACCTTCCGACTACTACGACAAGTTGCTGGGTGGAATCATCCTTACCGGTGGCGGTTCTAATATGTCCAATATCGAACAGGCTTTCCTGAATCACACCCATGTTGATAAGATTCGTACGGCGAAGTTCGTTACCCACACCATCAATGCCACCCAGGAGGACATCAAGGCTAAGGACGGCAAGATGAATACCGTACTGGGCCTGCTCGCCAAGGGTGATATGAATTGTGCTGGCAGTGCTGTCACCGACGATCTTTTCTCCGGTCAGTCCACTTCGGCTAGCCAGGCTGGTCAGACAAGCCAAGTTGCACCCTCCCGTCAGGCCCGTCAGGCCAGCGAGATTCCTGCAGGTGTCATCCGTACAGAAGCCGAGAAGCAGAAGGCCGAAGAGGAGCGTCGTCGTCAGCAGGAGGAGGAAGATCGTATCAAGCGCGAGGAGGAAGAGGCCGAGCGCCAGCGCATTGCTGCTGAGAAACGTGAGAACAGCTTCTGGAACAAAGCCATCAAGGGCATCAAGAAGTTTGGTAAGACGATTGTTGAAGAAGAAGACTAAGAAGTGAAAAGTGAATAGTTAATAGTGAATAGTTATGGCAGACAATATGAATTTCGATATCCTCGACTTCGGAGCCCCCGAAAAGGATCATAGCATCATCAAAGTGATTGGTGTCGGTGGCGGTGGTGGTAACGCCGTCAACCACATGTATCGTGAAGGTATTCACGACGTGACATTCGTGCTGTGCAATACAGACAACCAGGCCCTCAACGATTCTCCCGTGCCTGTTCATCTGCAACTGGGTAAGGAAGGACTTGGCGCTGGTAACAAGCCCGAGAAGGCCCGTCAGGCAGCAGAAGAGAGCCTTGAAGACATCAAGGGTATGCTCAACGACGGCACCCGTATGGCCTTTATCACAGCCGGTATGGGTGGTGGCACTGGCACTGGCGCTGCACCTGTCATTGCCCGCGTTTCTAAGGAACTCGGCATCCTGACCGTTGGTATCGTCACTATTCCTTTCCGCTTCGAAGGCGACCGTAAGATCGATCAGGCCCTCGACGGTGTCGAGGAGATGCAGAAGCATGTCGACGCCCTGCTCGTCATCAACAACGAGCGTTTGCGTGAGATCTATCCTGAGCTCTCCGTGCTCGACGCCTTCGGCAAGGCCGACGACACCCTCTCTGTGGCTGCCAAGAGCATCGCTGAGATCATTACCGTTCATGGCCTTATCAACCTTGACTTCAACGATGTGAAGACTGTGCTGAAGGACGGTGGTGTGGCTATCATGTCCACAGGCTATGGCGAGGGCGAAGGACGTGTCCGCAAGGCCATTGAGGACGCTCTCAATTCACCGCTTCTCAATGACAACGATATCTTCAATTCTAAGAAGATCCTGCTATCTATCTCGTTTGCTGGTTCAAAGGATGGTCAGCAGTCGCTGATGATGGAGGAGATGAACGATGTCAACGACTTCATGGCGAAGTTCGGTAGCGATTTCGAAATCAAGTGGGGTCTGGCCACCGATCCTGAACTCGGCAAGAAGGTCAAGGTCACGATTCTCGCCACTGGCTTCGGCATCGAGAGTGTCGACGGTATGGATGCCCACATGAAGAAGCATACACAGGACGATATCAATCGCATCGCTGAGGAGCAGGCTAAGGCTCTGGAGCGTCAGGATCGTCGTAATCGCTTCTATGGTGGCGATAGCACCGCCAAGCGTTACAAGCGTCGTCCTAACATCTATCTGTTCCGTCCTGAGGACTTGGACAACGATGATGTCATCTCTGCCGTGGAGTCTACGCCTACCTACAAGCGCACCCGTGAGATCCTCGACAGCATCAACTCTCAGGCCACTGGCGACATAGTGGCTGAGGATCCCGTTGCCACTCCCAATGATGAGCCTGTCCAGGGCACCATCAAATTCTTCTCGTAGAGGTTTGAGCTCCTCGATCAAGTTCTTATTAATAATAGTCATGTCATTAACGGGCATGACTATTCAAGCGCAGGGCCTTCCCACAGACGGCCCTCTGACCATTCGTCCGATGTTGCAACAGTTGGGCGAACGGCTGTTGAAAGGCAAGACGGGCAGCATCGTGGCTATCAATCCGGAGAATGGTGAGATCATCTGCCTGGCGACGAACACACCGCAGGGGGCCGACGTACGACAGGCCATCGGTAAACCTCAGGCACCTGGCTCCACCTTCAAGACAGCACAGGCGCTGGCACTTTTGTCAGAGGGTTTTGTCACGCCCGATACCAAGATGGAGTGCAACAGCGGCATCACCGATGGCAATATCAAGGTAGGCTGTCACAAGCACCGCTCCCCACTCAACTTGAAAGACGCTCTGGCACAAAGTTGTAACACTTGGTTCATCGTCAACTTCGGTTCGATGATCAACGATGCCTTCATGTACGAGACGAAAGAGGAGGCCATTACCACATGGCGCAGTTATATGCAGTCGATGGGACTCGGTGGGCCCATGCATATTGATATTCCTGGGGAACAGGGTGGACTGTTGGCTGGCGCCGACTATCTGAATCGCCGTTATAAGGAAGGCTGGGATGGCAAGACCATCTGGTGGGCAGGCATGGGACAGGGCGATGTCACCTGTACGCCCCTGCAGCTCTGCAACCTCGCCGTCACTATTGCTAATCGCGGTTGGTACTATGTGCCTCATATCCATAAAGACACCAAGAACCAGCGTTATCTCACCAAACGACAGACCAAGGTGGCGAAAGAAGCCTATCCGCCTGTCATCGAGGGCATGCGCCATGCCGTAGAACAAGGCACGGCCACAAGCATCAAGACCACCTATCCCATCTGCGGCAAGACGGGCACCATCGAGAATCCTGGAGAAGACCATTCCGCCTTTATCGCCTTTGCCCCGATGAACAATCCGAAGATTGCCATCGCCGTCTATATCGAGCACGGAGGCTTCGGTGCCGATCTGGCCGCCCCGATAGCAGGACTGATCATCGAGCAATACCTGAAAGGCAAACTCTCTGAAGCATCCGAGGCCAAAGCCGCCCGCCTCGAGAAAAGAAAATAAGAGCTGACTTTTTCTTCAGCGAAAGCCATTTTTTTGCCCGCTTTCCATGCCTATGCCAAAAATTTTCCATAGGGTCAAGTGGGTGGTTTTTTATAATACGCTGATTTGCAGCAGTTTCCGAAATTTTCGCGTTTGAATATTTTCCATAGGTAAGAGATACAACCTATTGAAAAATGTCGTATCTTTGCAACCGAGAAATAATGAATCATTGATAACTGTGTTTGCAAGATCACTGTACATATTCATGATAGGCATTCTGATGGTTGCTTGTGGGCAGCAGTCAGGTGACAGGAGTCTGGAGTCAGGAGTCAGGATTCTGGAGGAGGCTGAGGCTGCTTTGGCCAACGACAGCATCCGTCAGGGAGAGACCCTGCTGCGAAAGGCCATACAACTGTCGGAAGCGTCAGAGGATTGGCACACCAATTATATCGCGTACCAGCGATTGGCTTCAAGCATATCGCAGAGCAACCCTGAGGAAGCACTGCAACTGATGAAGATGGCCCTGAACGTCTATGAGCAGCATCCCGACGATGAGCGCAATCAGGTCATGTTACTCGACTATGCTGGCACCTATGCGGCACAAGTGGCTTTCAATACTGAAGGCGCATATGACGAAGCACTCGGGTTCATCAATCGCGCATACGATATCGCTGAGAAGAATCAGATGACAGACCTGATGTGTCAGACACTTACCAGTCTGGCGAATATCGCGTGGGCGCAGGAAGACTACCGGAAGTCACTCGATCTTGCCCGTCAGGCCCGATCGACGGCAACCACCGATCTGGAATCAGGCACCTTACAAGTGCTGGCCCGCAGTTATCTCAGCCTTAACATGCTCGATTCGGCAGAGACCACCTATCGCAAGATTGATCCAAGCGATGACGTTCATCTGGCCTATATCGTGCAGAGTAACCTCGCTAAGATTGCGCTCCGACGGATAGGCGCCACACAGATTGAGGACAGTCTGGATGAGGCCTTCGATCAGATAGAGGACATCTATTACAAGGCACTGGAACAGAAAGACCAGTATTATCAGGCGACGTTGAAGCAGGAAATAGAGAATCAGCAGCTGGAATACCGTTCAAAAATGTATGGGCGTACGCTCCTGATGGTCATCATTGCTGCGGCGATCATCGTTTTTGCGGTAGTGCTGGCTCTGCGTTATCGCATCCGTATGCAGGAACTGGAAAGACGTCGGCTCCAGGAGGAGGCAGGACATCAGAAGACCTTGTTGCACCAGACAAATGAAGTGGTGGCATTTCTGCAGAACTTCATCCTCGAACGTACGGAAGTGCTGAAGAAACTCAACCAAAGCGACGATTCCGCCATCACTATCTATCCGCACGACTGGAGTGAGATAGAGCGTACGCTCAACGCCGTCGACAACAACCGTTTTGCCAAGATACGCGAAGAATACCCCAATCTGCAGGAAGACGATATCCGTCTGTGTATCCTCACGCGATTGGGCCTCAGCAACCGCACTATAGGCAATCTCTACTGCATCACGGTCTCAGCCGTCCAGCATCGCAAACTCAAACTAAAGAAGGATGTATTCGGAGAGAGCAATCCGGACATCACGCTGGAGCAGATACTTAATAGCAAATAATAACAAATACAATTACAATAACAACAATGAAGAAACTATTATTCTTATTCATTTTGATGCTCACGCCAGCGTTGGCAAATGCAGTTGACAACCAACAGGAATCGCTCTATGGCGAATGGCGATTGGTGGGATGGTACGACGGGGGAATCTGGTTTGAGGTAGATACTAACTACGTCAGCCATCATCATATGAGTATCGAAATCAAGGATAAGGAAGAAGGCTATACGATGGCCTATTCCATGGTGAACGAGATTTTTGTAGGACTGTTAACTCTCAATGGAAACGAAATGATTTTCGATGGTGAATATAGAGGGGTTTCTACTAAGGTGCTGGGCACTCTCAATGAGAATCTTTTCTTTGAGGATCACATCTGTGACATCAAGTTCTATCAGTTGGAGGGGAAACAATTGAAATTGTATTATACCGACAACGATTACTTTGTGTTTACCAAAGACTTCGATGATAGCCAGAATTTGCCCTATGCATGGTATAATGGTGTGCCAGACCCCTATGTCGCAGAGGTGATGTCTGTGACTGACGAAGAGGTCACGGTGAATACTCTCCACAGTCCGAGTTACGCAAGTTCTTACGTCCGGCATCCTACACCCACCTCACAAGTTGTCTGCCATTTTGCAGCATCCGACCTCGCAACACTTTCATTTGAAGTGGGCGACAAGATTGCTTTCAAGATCGTAAAACATAAACGAATAGAGGGAAAAAGGGAGTTCCTATTGAAAGTTGAGCCTTGCAAGGGTTCCGAATATATGACCAACAAAGCAGGCATGATGCACAAAGATAATCGCATGGGATGGATGATCGTCGACGTTGATAGAGGGGCGCTTTCTGGCGTCAGCTATCTTTATCCCATGAAAACCCTGCCTGAGACGTACCAAAAAGAAGGCCTGTCTGTGATATTCTCTGGTGACCTCTATCCTACATGGCTTCCGCCCACGGTGGTTATTGGAGGTTCCGATTTTTATTATGTCAGTATTGACGCAATCGAACCAGACTCACAAGTAGAGAGTGTTCCCATCGACGAGGCACACTTTCCCGATTCTGCTTTCCGCGCAAGATTAATTGGACATTTTGACTGGGCCGCTGATAGTGTATTGACTAAGACAGAGGCAAAATGGGTAAGATCTCTTGACTTCTCAGATAGAGACATTAAGAATCTGAAAGGCATTGAGTATTTCACCAACTTGATAGACCTGAGATTTTCAGGTAAAAATCTTGAAGAGGTTGACCTCTCAAAGAATACTGAGCTGGTTTTTCTGAAAATTGAAAACACAAAATTATCATCTATCGATCTCTCTAACAATCTGAAATTGAATTATTTTTCACTTAAATACAATCTGCTTAACGCCATCGACTTATCAAAGAATACAGAACTCGGAGAATTCTATCTTAATGGAAACCAGTTGACATCGCTAGATTTGACTGGGCTCAAGAAGTTAGCCTACATTGATATTTCTTGCAACCATATAAAGGGTAAAGAGATGGATAAACTTATCGCATCGCTGTCATCAGAGAGCCCCAAATTATTCTATGTCATCAATACTAGCGATTCCAAAGAGGAAAATGTTGTCACAAAGTCGCAGGTAGCGGCTCTTCAGGCCAAGGGATGGAAGGTCTATCAGTGGAATAACGGCCGATCTAGTACTTACTTGGGCAGCGACCCCACGGATGAGTATCATCCGCTTATCGAAGAGGGTAAAGTGTGGACGTATCACTATCAAGGTTTTAATGGTCGAGAATTTAATGTGGGGCGCGTCATTGATGGCGATACCATCATTGGCGGATTGACGTATAAGAAAATCTACGATAAAATCGGGGGACAATATCAATATGCTTTGCGTGAGGAAGGAAAGAAAATATATATTGTCCATCCACATTATGAAACGGCTTCTTTGCTGTATGACTTCGGTAAGAATGCAGGAGACGTCATTGATGAATTAGAACACCCATTGATTGTGGCCAGCGTAGACACGATTGATATTGATGGTGTCAAATTCCGTCGTATGCGTGTTCAAGATGCTGGTCAACCAGTAGAAAAGTGGAGCAATGATTTGATTAATATGTATAATTTCTGGATTGAGGGTGTCGGCTCAGAAAGTCTTCTTGAAACAAGCATTAGAGAACCAGGCAACGCCTATAATCTGTTATCATGCCAAATTAACGGCCGAGTATATACCCAGCAAGAATTGTTAGGAATTGTTAGCAATTCAACGCCTCAGGATGATTATCGTCCGTTTGTCGTAGTAGGTAAGAAGTGGGATATGATTCGTTCTGATTTCGATGGAGACTATCATCATATTAATTACAGGTTGACGAATGAAAAAGTGGAGAAAGCAGGAAAGACCTACTTGAAGATGTATCGGAGAGAGGGCTATTCGGCTGTGGCCGATGATGAGAGATTATTGCGTGAGGAGAATCGAAAAGTATATATTTTCGACCCTGATTTGCAAAAAGAGTTTCTTTTGTTTGACTATTCTTTGAAGGCCGGTGATACCTATGAGACCTATTCGTATGATGAACAGAAGATGGTATCATACAAGGTCGTATCAGTTCGCAATTTTACAGAAGGGCCTGAGTCTATCCGCTACGACTATGATGAAGAAAGAGACAGTATGATAACGCAGCGCCGCTATTTACGGAAATGGACAGTTTGTCGTACAGATGATAATTCCATCCAAAAAACGTGGATAGAGAGCGTTGGATCTCTTGAAGGACCTTTGGCAAACCTCTATGCACGCCCCATATCTTTCAAGGATGATTTGGCTTATGTGGAAGATAATTATTATTATTATTACCTGCCATTCTCGTTCCATAACGAGTTTAGTCACGTTCATGGCTGCAACCTACCTACTGGTGCAGAAGATTATAAAGAAGACGACGAGCGTCATAAGCTTACTTACGAATTAGAAGGCAACCGCCTACATGTCTATGGAAAAGCCTTCACCCAATGTGGACCTAACAATTATGCCTATTTTTACGAGAAGAAAACTGATGACCCGTTGGTTAACAAGATTCAATTCGTAATACAAGAAGCGGAGCCGATGGCTGATTGTATGGCCCTCCACGCTACCAATTTCTATGTTCCGGGCTTCGACCCAAATATGAACTACATCGTGATAGACAATCAAGGAGAGGAACATCCTGTCATCAACAAGACCCCACAGATGGATTATCGTCCGTTAGTTGAAGAGGGTAAGGTATGGAAGGTTGGAACCATCCCGACTGCCCTGGACAGTCCTGTGCAGGTGGTTGACTACTACTACTTCGATGGCGATACGATCATCGGCGAAAAGACCTGCAAGCAGATGATGTGCCAACGGTATGTCAGTCCAAATTACTCAAATGAATACTGGACACCAAGACCTTCCCTGACCAAAGTGGGAGCATGGTACGAAGAGGATAAGAAAGTGTACTCCTTTGATGAGAGGCAACAGACTATGACGCTGAAGTATGACTTCTCACTCGAAGCCAACGACACCCTGCACTTCTTGAATGAAGATGGTTTTCCTCCTTTTATCATAGGGCCGAAGCAGATAGGAGGATTAGAAGGCTTTAAGGGTGTTTACAGAGAAATCATGATAGGCAAAGACATGCACAATACCATCTGGCTGGAAGGCGTCGGAGTTCGTGATGCCCCGTTCAGAAATGCATACGATCCGAGAGCTGATCTTGTGCCAGAGTTCCTGATATCCTGTACCGTTGGCGATGAAGTTATCTACCTCAACGACAGATATGAGGATGGGGCTACACCTGAAAGCATGGGAGCCCGAAAGAACCGCTTCGACTTCACTCATACGATCAAGACAAAGCCTAAAGCACGGAAAAGAAGTGAAGAGGAACCGTTATTATATGGCGAATACAACGACCTGAAGTTAGGCATTAATCTTAACCCGCTCGACGATGCTTATCAGGTGCGTATAACTGACGACTCTGGCAAAGTCGTCTACGAGAAAGCCGTCAACGCAGGCAACATCGTCGGCCTCAACATCGACATCTCTGCCTACGCGAAAGGCCGTTATACCGTCACCGTAGAGAATAGCGAGGAGTCGTTCACTGGCGAATTCTATGCCCAGACCACAGGAATTGTGGAAGTCATAAACAAAACGAAAGAGGTTAGAAGTAATATCTACAATCTCCAAGGCCAGCGTCTCAGCTCCCTGCAGAAGGGATTGAACATCGTTAATGGACAAAAGATTTTTGTGAAATGAGGAATCTTTGTACAAAGTTTGTTAAAAACAGCGCCCTTGCATGCAAGATTTGCGATGCTCGGGTGTTATATCAGAAAGGACAAATAAAAACGAAAGCGTATGAAAAAGAGCTTTTTATTATGGATGGGTGTTGTGCTGATGATGGTTATCGGCATGAGCAGTTGCAGTAGTGATGACAATGAGTCTCTATCGAACCACAATTGGACGCCGAACACACTTCTAATCACCAATAGTGAAAATGTTGATGCAGAAGAATACTCTGTGACAAACAACAAGTTTTATATAGACAAGATGCCTACAATGGAAAATAACTGTCCTGGTTTTATTTTTCATTGTGATATAGAGAAGGCATTTGATTTACAAAGACTGATAATCCGAATAATAGGCGTCAAGCAAGACATAAGTGCATTTCAAATGGAAGAGACATTCCAGTTGAATCAGTTTAACGCAAGTTTGCAACTAATCGAAGATGGGATGCAACTTGGAGCCACGAAAGGGAGCATCAAACTGATGAATAAGAAAAAGGCGGGCGACAAAGACGTATTAACCTTCCAAATCAACAATCTGACTTTCGAAAGGGGTTACGCCATTAATGGCATCGTGGATTTCGAATATGAAGGAACCGTGTGTTGAGTAAATAACATCATGGCTATACTTTCCAAAAACTGGAATAAAAGCCCTAGTTTACTGGTAAGTGAACTCAAATCCTTAATCTACTCTGTTTTGTTAATTATATCATGATCTGTAAGGCCCGAAGGGATGAAAATGTTTCAGCACCCTTTGGGCCGTTTTGACGAATATCGCGGAATTATTTGGAATTCTCGAATAAACTTCGTATCTTTGCCCCAAAATAAATAGAATATGGAGCAACAAACAGATATTCGTTGGATTCAACGCTATGCCAATTTTCATAAGGCTTGCGCTAGGTTACTGGCAGTGACGGAAGCTGACAGGTATATTGACGATTTGTCGGAGTTGGAAATTGAGGGTCTTGTGCAGCGATTTGAATACACCTTTGAATTAGCATGGAAGGTGTTACAAGACGTGTTGCAGTACAAGGGCTACGACTTTATGTTAGGCCCAAATGGAACAATGAAGATGGCTTTTGAAGACGGATTGATTTCTGATCATGACAATTGGCGGAAAATGGCCAAATCAAGAAATACGTTGAGTCATGTCTATGATGAAGAAGAAGTGCTCCCTATTGTCCGATTAATATATAGCGACTACGCTCCATTGCTAAAGCAACTAGATAAAACTCTAGAGGAGTTGTCACAAAATCAAGCGTATCAGCAGACATGAAATTTGGATTAAGCGACACGGTTATCAAGGAACTGCAAGATGTATTTCGCCGTCAAGTACACAGTAGGAACCGTCCCTACTGTGTAATTTTATCTCGGCACTATAGGGGCTTTAGTATGACACTAGAGGGTGTTTAGTGTAAGGGTAGAGGGCGTGAGGCTGTCTGCTACAAATATGAGGGCGAAATAGATTTGTAGCAGTTTTGTAGCATCGGTTTGTAGCAAGCGCGATGATGGTTAACTATTTGAGAATCAGAATCATCAATAATGCCGATTTTTGATTGATACAAAGATACATTTTATTTTGGAAAAATTGAGGGTATCAAATAAAGGGAAGAATCTTATAGAATATTAATATAGTGGTTTGTATCTGTTGCATTTGTATCTAAGAATATAGTTCCTGCAAGACGCTGAGGGACTTGAGATCAGGGAAGTCGGGAAGGTGGAGGCGGTAATAGGAGAGGGCAACCTCTAGGAGACGGTTACGCTCGGTGTGTGACATCTGGAAGAGGTGCATGGTGGCGTAGTCCATACGCATCATCAGCTGTACCTTCTGGGCCTCATCAGGCTGGAGAAAATCGCGATGGACGGGCGGAGCGGGTAGGAAGACACTTTCGCGGAGATCGAAATAGTCGCCTGGAGAATAGTCGTCGAGGTTGGGATAGAAGCCAAGGAACCGGCTCAAACGCATGAGGAATACCAGATGGAAGTTGGCAAAGCGGTTGTCCTGGCTATCGAGCCACTGGATACTATCAACGACATAATCGAAAAGGAGTGCATTCTGCTGTTCTCCCCGTAAGGCGTAATAGAGAAACTCGGCAATGAATAGTGCAATGGAGAGTTTATGCTGATCAAAGGGAATCGTAGAGAAGGGATGGAGCAGACGGACATCGGAGAGTTTCTGCAGTTGTAGGCGCGGGCGGACGTCGGTCTCGATCTCCAGCAAGGTCAGGGGTTGGAAGAACTGCTTCTTGATCTTCCCTTTGGGCGACTTCGGCAGACTGACGATAAACGAAAGTCTACCGTGACTACGGGTGAACATATCGACGATGAGTCGTGTCTCGCCGTACTTCAGTGAATGGAGCACGATGGCTGGTGTCTTAGTCAGCATACGAGTGCAAAGATACGAAATAATGCATAATTAATAATGCATAATGCATAATAATTGAGAGATGAGACATTTTTTTAAAAGAAAATTTGGTGGATTCAAGAAAAAGCAGTACCTTTGCACCCGCTTTTGCGGACAATTATGCATTATGCATTATTAATTATGCATTGTATGGTCCCTTCGTCTATCGGCTAGGACGAGAGATTTTCATTCTCTAAAGAGGAGTTCGACTCTCCTAGGGACTACAAAAAAATTAAATTCGCCATCTGCACAGCCAAGTGCTACTTGCAAGAGCAGGGAAAGGTGGTGATGGTCCTTCGGGGCTGCCCAGGGCGGTCATGATGATGCAAGACCCACAGGCTTTAATTTAAAAAGTATAAAGGTAAAAAATTAAAAAATTAAAGAAAAAAAATGGCAAATCACAAATCATCCGTGAAGCGCATCCGTCAGGAGAAGAAAAGAGCCCTTCACAACCACTACTACGCAAAAACCATGCGTAACGCTGTGCGCAAACTCCGCGCTATGACGAATAAGGACGAGGCTGCTGCCCTGTATCCCAAAGTACAGAAGATGCTGGACAAGCTGGCTAAGACCAACATTATTCACAAGAATAAGGCCGCAAACCTGAAGTCAAGTCTGGCACAGCACGTCAACAAACTGTAAAGGTTGATTGTTAAAAAACAATAGAAGCCGCGATTCTTTAAGAATTGCGGCTTTCTTTTTGTGTTTTTTTAGCAGATAAACTATGTTTATCTGACTTTTTTTTTGTAATTTTGCACCCATAATTCAATTAGTAGTAAAATGACAGACGAACAACTGAATCAGGAACAAAATTATTCCGCGAGTAATATTCAGGTACTCGAGGGTTTAGAGGCCGTGCGCAAGCGCCCAGCCATGTACATCGGTGACATCAGTGAGAAGGGACTCCATCATCTGGTGAACGAGACCGTCGACAACTCTATCGACGAGGCGATGGCTGGCTATTGTACACATATTGAAGTGACGATTAACGAAGACAACTCCATCACGGTGATGGATAATGGTCGTGGTATCCCCGTGGATGAGCACGAGAAGATGCATAAGAGTGCCCTAGAGGTCGTTATGACCGTGCTCCATGCCGGTGGTAAGTTCGACAAGGGCTCATATAAAGTGTCTGGTGGTCTGCACGGTGTGGGTGTCAGCTGTGTGAACGCCCTGTCCACCCATATGATGTCACAGGTATTCCGCAACGGCCATATCTACCAGCAGGAATACGAGAAGGGTAAGCCCCTCTACGACGTGAAGATCGTGGGCGACACCGACAAGACAGGTACCCGACAGCAGTTCTGGCCTGACGGAACTATCTTCACCACGACAGAATACAAATACGACATCATTGCCCGTCGTATGCGTGAGCTGGCCTATCTGAATGCCGGCATCACCATTACGCTCACCGACCTGCGTCCTGATGAGGAGGGCAACCTGAAGCAGCCCGAGGTGTTCCATGCCAAGGACGGTCTGAAGGAGTTTGTGCGCTACGTGGACCGTCACCGCACGCACCTCGTCGATGATGTCATCTATCTGAAGACAGAAAAGCAGGGTATCCCCATCGAGGTGGCTGTGATGTACAACACCGACTATTCGGAGAATATCCACTCCTACGTGAACAATATCAATACGATTGAGGGTGGAACCCATCTGGCTGGTTTCCGTGCTGCCCTCACCCGTACTCTGAAGAAATATGCCGACAACGATCCTCAGATCTCCAAGCAGATTGAGAAAGCCAAGATTGAGATTGCACCTGAAGACTTCCGCGAGGGTCTTACAGCAGTGATTAGCATCAAGGTGGCTGAGCCTCAGTTTGAGGGTCAGACCAAGACCAAGCTTGGTAACTCGGAGGTTGCTGGTGCTGTGCAACAGGCCGTAGGCGAGGCATTGGCCAACTACTTGGAGGAGCATCCGAAGGAGGCCAAGATGATCTGCGACAAGGTGGTGCTGGCTGCTACCGCCCGTATCGCCGCCCGCAAGGCCCGCGAGAGTGTGCAGCGCAAGAACCCGATGACGGGTGGCGGTCTGCCTGGTAAGCTGGCTGACTGTTCTAACAAGGATCCGAAGGACTGTGAGATCTTCCTCGTCGAGGGTGACTCAGCAGGTGGAAGTGCCAAGCAGGGTCGTGACCGTCATTTCCAGGCAATCCTGCCGTTGCGTGGTAAGATCCTGAATGTGGAGAAGGTACAGTGGCACCGTGTGTTCGAGGCAGAGTCGGTGATGAACATCATCCAGAGTATCGGTGTTCGTTTCGGTGTTGAGGGCGAGGGTGACCGCGAGGCCAATATCGAGAAATTGCGCTACGACAAGATCATCATCATGACCGATGCCGACGTCGATGGCTCGCACATCGACACGCTGATCATGACGCTCTTCTACCGTTTCATGCCGCAGGTGATTCAGGGAGGCCATCTGTATATTGCAACCCCACCGCTTTACAAGTGTACTTATAAGAAGGTGTCGGAGTACTGCTACACCGAGCAGCAGCGTCAGGCCTTCATCGACAAGTATGTGGCTGGCGACGAGAACGCCACTGCCCTGCACACACAGCGCTACAAAGGTCTTGGTGAGATGAACCCAGAGCAGCTTTGGGAGACCACCATGAATCCCGAGAACCGTCTGCTGAAGCAGGTGACCATCGAGAACGCCGCTGAGGCCGACGAGATCTTCTCGATGCTGATGGGCGATGATGTTGAGCCGCGTCGACAGTTCATTGAGAAGAACGCGACCTACGCGAATATCGATGCATAACAATAATCCCCGCCAGTCGGCGGGGATTTATTTTATTTGTATTCTTTCGCTTTTCGTTTGCCGCGAAGTACGGCTAGGGCATTGAGGGCCAACGCCTCCATCTCGTCCTCACCAGGGAAACAACGGATGGGTGCGAGGAAGCCGATACGCTCACGCAGACGACTCACAATGTACTCTGAACGGGCTAGTCCTCCTGTCAGCAAAATAGCATCGATGTTGCCGCAAAGCACCGCACTCTCAGAAGCGATATTCTTTGCCACATGATAGATCATCGCATCGAGGATGAGTTTGGCGTGCTTGTCGCCATAGTCCTCGATACGACGGAGCACCTCACGCACATCATTGGTACCCAGATGAGCATTCAAACCAGCCTTACCCGCAATACGTTTCAGGAGTTGTTTCTCATTATACTTACCACTGAAACAAAGACGAATCAGATCGGAAGCCGGCAAGGAGCCTGCGCGTTCGGGTGAGAACGGTCCTTCGCCATCAAGGGCATTGTTGGCATCTACCGCCCTTCCTTTCTCATGGGCAGCTACGGAGATACCGCCACCCATATGACAGATAATCAGATTCAGATCCTCATACTCCTTGCCGATCTCAGCGGCATAGCGACGGGCGATGGCACGCTGGTTCAGAGCATGCCAGATGCAGATGCGGTTCATCAACGGAGAGCCGGAGATGCGGGCATAGTCGTTGAGTTCGTCGACGACACCGGGGTCAGCGATAAACGAACGACAATGAGGGATCGTTGCCGCAATCTCATGGGCAATCAGGCAACCGAGGTTACAAGCGTGATTATGGAGGGCGATGCCGCTGTGGGTGTCCTGAATCATCAGGTCGTTGATCTCATAGGTACCGCCTTCGAGGGGCTTCACCAGTCCACCACGACCGATGACAGCATCAAACTCCACTGGGATATCAGCCTGACGCAATTCGTCGAGTACCAGCTGACGACGGAAATCCTGCTGCTCTATCACGTCATCGAAATGGGAGAGCTCCTCAGGGCTGTGGACGATATTACGGACGAGCACAGGTGTCTCATCCTCGAAGACCGCCATCTTCGTCGAGGTAGAGCCGGGGTTGATCACGAGTATCTTCATCTTTTTCTTTCATAGAGTTATATTGCAGCTAATGCCAAAGAGTAGTATTTGGATTCAGGACTGTCGGCGCGTGAGGGCAACACACAGCAACACTGGGTACCCTGCAGCACGCCTGCGGTCTTGGCATAGCCGAAGAGCGTGATCGTTTTGTAGAATACATTACCTGCCACGATATCCGGGAAAATCAGCGCATCGGCCTGACCGTCGATGACGGAGTGGATACCTTTTTCGCGCAGGCTCACGGAATCGAGCGAAGTCTTCAGGTCAAGGGGACCATCGATGATGCAACGCCCGAACTTGCCTGTCTGTGCCTCGGCGATAATCTCCAGATAGTCGACCGTATAAGGGAAGGTCTTGGCACTGACCTTCTCTGCACAGTGGATGAGCGAGATGCGAGGTTCCTCGATGCCCAAAGCGTGGCAGACGTAGTTCATATAATGAATCTGCTGGCGACGCTGGGCCTCTGTGGGCACGGGAATGACGGCTGCATCGGTAAAGAAGAGCAGCTTTTCATATTTGGGAATCTCGGCCATCGCCACATGGGTGAGCACATGACCAGGACGGATGATGCCATTCTCCTTATCTAATATCGCGCGCAGGAGCACATCAGTATTCACAAGGCCTTTCATCAGGATGTCGGCCTCACCACTTTTACACAGTGCCACAGCTCTGCGGGCACACTCTTCCTTGTCGTCGCCATCCACGTAGATGGGCTCGATAAATCCCATTTCAACGCCTTTCTCTACAGCGTAACGGGTACTGGCATCGTTGGCACACACGACGGCTACACGCTTCTTATCTCCTCGCTGCTGGAGGAAGATAATCATATCGTTTAATGTCTTTATGGGTTGCATTGCTTTATAATTTTTGGTTTTATGCTGCAAATATACAAAATAATTTGTATCTTTGCAAACGAATAACCAAAAAACAATGATTATGAAGCAATATATGCTCATTTCCGCCCTATTTTGCCTATCGGCAACGGCACAAACCACCCAGGCACCGATGGTGCTGCAGTACGACAAGCCTGCTACCTATTTCGAAGAGTCATTGTCCATCGGTAATGGAAAACTTGGTGCTTTGGTCTATGGTGGTACTGACGACAATATCATCTACCTGAATGACATTACCCTGTGGACAGGCAAGCCCGTGGACCGTAATCTCGATGCCGATGCCCACAAGTGGATACCAGATATCCGCAAGGCACTCTTCAACGAGGACTATGCATTGGCCGATTCCTTGCAGTTGCATGTGCAGGGACCTAACTCGCAGCATTTCCAACCCCTCGGCACGCTGCATATCAAAGATCTGGGCTTGGGCGAGATCAGCAACTATCACCGCAGTCTCAACCTTGACAGTGCCATTATCAAGGATAGTTATGTGCGCGACGGTGCTATTGTCACGAGAGAATACTTTGCCTCAAACCCTGATAAACTTATCGCCATTCGTTTGCGAGGCGCTGTCAACTGTCGTATCGCCCTGACGGCACAGGTGCCCCATAAGGTAAAGAGCATCCCCACACAACTGACGATGACAGGCTATGCCACAGGTGATCCGCAGGAGAGCATCCACTTCTGTACGATGCTCAATGTGAAGACTGATGGAGAGGTGTCGGCTGCCGACTCTTCGCTGACCATCACGAATGCCAAGGAGGCAATTATCTATATCGTCAACGAGACTAGCTTTAACGGCTTCGACAAACATCCCGTCAATGAGGGAGCACCCTACTTGGAAAACGTTGCCAATGACATCTGGCACACGCAGAATTACAGTTTCGACGAGTTCTACGAAAGGCATCTCGCTGACTATAAGGCCATCTACGACCGCGTGAAGATCAGACTGTCCGAGAAATCGGATGACTCGGAGTCTTCTGAGTATTCCGATCATACCGACGCCTTGCTGAAGGCCTATACTGATGGTGGGGGCCAGAGCCGCTACCTCGAAGAACTCTATTTCCAATTCGGACGTTATCTGCTCATCTCCTCTTCGAGGACAGACAATGTGCCTGCTAACTTGCAAGGTCTCTGGACGCCCCATCTCTGGTCGCCCTGGCGAGGCAACTACACCGTCAACATCAACCTTGAAGAGAATTACTGGCCTGCCTTCGTGGCGAATATGGCGGAGATGGCACAACCTCTCGACGGCTTCGTGAAAGCCCTCGCTGCCAACGGACAATACACAGCCAAGAACTATTATGGCATCCACGAGGGCTGGTGCTCGAGCCACAACTCTGATATCTGGGCGATGACCAATCCTGTAGGCGAGAAGAACGAGAAACCGGAGTGGGCCAACTGGAACTTGGGCGGTGCCTGGCTCGTTCATACCCTTTGGGAGCGTTATCAGTTCACGCAGGATAAGAATTATCTGCGCACGGTGGCCTATCCGCTGATGAAAGGTGCGGCACAGTTCTGTCTGCGTTGGCTCATCGAGAATCCCAAGGCACCTGGTGAACTCATCACAGCCCCCAGTACATCGCCTGAGAACGAATACAAGACGGATAAGGGCTATCATGGTATGACCTGCTACGGTGGCACAGCCGATATGGCGATTATCCGCGAACTCTTTATCAACACCATCGCTGCAGGTAAGATCCTGGGCGAGAGGAACAAGGAGATGGAGAAGGCTCTTGCCCGTCTGCACCCCTATACCATTGGTCACATGGGTGATATCAATGAATGGTATTACGATTGGGATGACTGGGATTTCCAGCATCGTCACCAGAGTCACCTTATCGGACTCTATCCTGGCAATCATCTGACAGATGCCACGCTACAGAAAGCTGCAGAGAAGTCATTAGAGATTAAGGGTGACAAGACCACCGGTTGGAGCACAGGCTGGCGCATCAACCTCTGGGCACGTCTGCATAAACCGGAACAGGCTTATCACATCTACCAGAAACTGCTGACGTATGTCTCACCTGATAAGTATCGTGGCCCTGACCGTCGTCGCAGCGGAGGAACCTATCCCAACCTTTTCGATGCCCATCCGCCTTTTCAGATCGATGGAAATTTCGGTGGTACAGCAGGCGTCTGCGAGATGCTGATGCAGTCTTCAATGGTCAATGGTCAATGGGCAATAGAATTGTTGCCAGCCCTGCCTGAAGCATGGAAAGAAGGAGCCGTCAGCGGTCTTTGTGCCCGTGGCGGCTTCGAGGTCTCTTTCGAATGGAAGGGTGGTAAGGTACGTGCCTGCCAGATCAAGGCCAAGAATAACAGTACCGTTACCTTGTTGTATAACGATCAGCAGAAGACCGTCAAGCTGAAGGCCGGACAGACGCAGCCCGTCAAAACGTGGTAGTACGGATACGCTGATTATTCAGCGTACATGGCGTCGATCTCTTTTTTGTAATTCTCGTTGAGCACGCGACGTTTGATCTTCAGCGTATTGGTAAGCTCGCCCTTCTCCATCGAGAAATGATGGGGTAGGAGAGTGAAACGCTTGATCTGTTCATAATGGGCCAGCTGCTGCTGAAGGGTGTCGATGCGCTCCTTCATCATGTCGTAGATCTGCTGGTTGGCACAGAGCTCTTCACGACTCTCGAAGGCGATATGGTGCTCGCGCGCGTACTCTTCTAATAAGGGATAGACGGGGATGATCAATGCCGAGACGAACTTACGCTGGTCGGCAATGATGGCTATCTGATCAATAAATTTATCCACCAACAGCTTTGACTCGATCATCTGCGGGGCGATATACTTGCCGTTGGAGGTCTTATAGAGGTCTTTGATACGCTCCTTCAGGAAGAGTTCGCCGTCTTTCAGATAACCGGAGTCTCCGGTACGAAAATAACCGTCGTCGGTGAAGGCTGCCTTTGTCAGATCTTCGCGGTTGTAATAGCCGATGGTGATGGTGGGACCCTTGAGCAGTACCTCACCCTCTTCACTGATCTTCACGTCGAGACCTTCGATGGGGATGCCGACACCGCCCACGGTGAAGGGTTCGCCAAGATGGTTGCAGGATACCGTTGCGAGACTCTCCGTCAGACCGTAGCCTACCACCATGTTGATGCCGATGGAATGTACAAACTCCTCGACCCTTGGATTGACCGTCGCACCAGCTGTTGGGAAGAAGTGGGCATTCTCGAGGCCCAGTTCCTTACGGACCAATGAAAAGACGGTCTTGTTGAGCATCTCGTACTCGAAATGCAGGGCCAAAGGTGGACGCTTGCCTTTCGAGAGATAATCGATGTTATGTTTCTTACCAACACTGAGGGCATGCTGGAAGAGTTTTCGCTTGGGGGCACTGGCTTTCTCAATCTGTTCGAGAACACCCATGTAGACCTTTTCCCAGAAACGGGGCACTGACGACATACATGTGGGATGTGTCTCCTTCATCGACTGCTGCACCTCCAATGGATAGGTGTTCACGATTAACTTGGCACCCTCCGTCAGACAAAGTATCTTCCAGCCTTTCTCAAAGATATGGGTGAAGGGCAGGAAGTTCAGTACACGGTCGTCTTCGCCTACAGGCACGCATTTGTGATTGGCCTCGAAAGCAGCGTGATATTGTCCGCAGGTGAGGATAACACCTTTGGAGTCGCCCGTGGTGCCAGAGGTATATAGGATATTGGCAATGTCATCCATCGATGCCTGTGCTTGCAGAGATTCCACCTCAGTCTGGCGCGGATAATTCTCGCCCAGCTTCAGGAAATCGTCGAAGTACATGGCATTGGGGTCGTGGGTGGAGATGCGCACATTGCGATCGAAGACAATGATGCGCTCGAGTGTCTGACACATCGAAACCACACGACGCGCCTTGTCGTACTGCTCCTGTTCGCCCACGAAGAGGAACCGTACCTTGGCATCGCTCACCATGAACTGTATCTGCTGCTCACTGCTGGTGGCATAGAAGGGGATGGTGACGGCACGGATGCCCCAGGCGCCGAAATCACAAAACAGGTATTGTACGGAGTTCTGTGAGAAGATACCTACATTTTCCTGCAGCTTCACACCAAGGTTCAGCATGGCATTTGATACCTTCTTTACCATATCCGAGAACTGATTCCACGAGCATGACTTCCATTCTTTGCTGCCGAAGTCGCGGTAGATCAGTGCCTCGCGGTCGCCGTAGTTCTTGGCCTGGTCGTGAATGAGCCGTGATAAATGACTGTTTGTCTGCATATTAATAGTTGTCTAACAATTGTACATAAGTGCTGATGGCGTGTTCTATTTCCGAGATACGGATGAACTCGTCGGCAGAGTGGCTGCGTGAAGAATCGCCAGGACCCAGTTTGAAGGAGGGGAAGGGCATCAGTGCCTGATCGCTGAGCGTGGGCGAGCCGAAGGGCTTCATACCCATGGCGATGCAACGCTGTACCAACGGATGGTCCTCAGGGATGCATGACGAATGGAGACGGAAAGAACGGGCCTCAAGACGACACTTCTGCATCTTCTTGCGCAGGAATTCAAAGAGGAACTCGTTCTGATAATATTCGTTCGTACGCACATCGATCACGAAATGCAGGTGATCAGGAATCACATTGTGCTGGGTACCGGCTTCGACGACTGTCACCGTCATCTTTGTGGGACCGAGTAGTGGGCTGACCTTTCGGAATTGATAATCACGCAGGTAAACCAAGTCGTCGAGGGCTTCATAGATGGCATTTACGCCCTCCTCACGGGCTGCATGACCGCTGACGCCATCGGCATAGCCATCGATGACCATCAGTCCTTTCTCGGCGATGGCAGGCTGCATACTTGTTGGCTCACCGACAATCGCCACATCAACATTGGGTAAGTGGGGGAGTACGCGGCTGAAACCGCCCTGTCCTGATACCTCTTCCTCGGCTGAGGCCACCCAGAGTAGGTTGTAACTGCGGGGCTTGTGCAACAGGATACGGTAGGCCTGGAGCAACGATACCAAACCACCACCGCAGTCGTTGGAACCCAGACCATAGAGCATGTCGCCCTCAATTGTGGGTTTGTAGGGATCACGCGACCATGAGGCAACGGGCTTGACGGTATCGATATGCGCATTGAGCATGACGGTAGGACGGTTGTTGTCCCAATCGTAGCAACCTACCCACAGGTTATTGCCTTCTCGGCCATGAGGAAGCCCCCAATGGTCGAGGTAACGACTCAACAGATCGGCAGCACGGGTTTCATTCCTACTCACAGAAGGTGTTGCTATCAGCGCCTTCAGCAGCTCAACGGCATCGTTTGTGTAATCTCTCAACTCCATATCTCACTATTCACTAATCACTATTCACTCTTCACTATTCACTAATCACTATTTCCCTAGCCACGACATCGGGTTCAGTGGTGTGTTGCCACGACGAAGCTGGAATTGCATGATTCCATCGCCTCCGATCCTGCCAAGTGTCTGACGGGCACTTACCCTTTGGCCATTGATGACACTGACGGCTGCCAGGTTCGTGTAGACGGTGAGATAGGTGCCGTGGGAGATGATAACCACCATGGCTCCATCATAACCGAATACCGCCGTCACCTTACCATCGAAGACACTACGGGCGTAGGCGCCTGGCTGACCCTTGATCTTGATACCCTTATTGTCGAGGGAGATATTTCCCTTAACGCCATCCACGGAGTACTGACCAAAACGGTTGACAATCTTGTATCCACCAGTCAGTGGCATGGGCAGACGACCGCGATTGCTTTCAAAGCTGCCTCCGAGTTTGCGATCTTCAGTAGAGACTGTCCAGTCGCTTTCTTCCTTGACCTTGCGCTTCTCTTCAACGAGTTCTTTCTCGCGGGCCTTGGCCTCTGCAGCTGCTTTGCGCTCCTCTTCCTTTCGGGCTCGCTCCGCTTTGCGGGCTGCCTCTTCAGCCTTACGCTTCTCCTCAGCACTCTTACGGGCTGCGGCTCGGGCTTCTGCCTTGGCCTTTTCCTCGCGGGCCTTGGCTTCTGCTACACGACGGGCATTCTCCCGGGCGGCAGCCTCGGCAGCAGCTTTCTTACGAGCCAGTTCTTCGGCACGTTTTTTCGTGGCTTCTTCTGCGGCCTTTTTCTTCCGTTCTGCCTCAGCACGGGCCTTAGCACGGGCAATCTCCTCAGCAATCATCTTGTCGATGCGGGCATTGAGCTCAGCATCTTTCTTCTGTTGCTGGCTGATGATATCCTGTATCTGCTTCTGCTGTTTCTGCAGGGAGGTGACTACATTCTGCTGCTCCTGTTGTTTACCCTCCAGGGCTTTCTTCTCCTGTTCGCCACGGTAAAGCAGATCGTTTTTCTGACGTTTGGTGGCCGACAGTTCTTCTGCAGCCTTGCCCACCTCATTCTTCATGGCCTCCACAGCCTCACCCTGTGCCCGTTGGTAGATGGCGTATTCACGCACAAAGCGCAGACGACGGTACATCTGTGAGAAATTGCTGGCACTGAAAATAAACATCAGACGGTTCTCGATATTCCGGTTTCGGTGCATATAGCGCAGCGACTTCATGAAACGCTGCTTACGCGTGTCGAGTTCCTGTTCCAATACCTTGATGTGCTTATTCAGCTCATCGATGTTGTTATCAAGCTTGCCGATGTCATGACGGATAGTGTCAATGGTCTTACGTTTGTCGTTTATCTCATTGTTGATGACCATTAGCGTCTGCAGGCGTTGCTTGACATTACGCTCGTTTTCCACGAGCTTCTTCTTCTGTTCCTGGATGTTCTTCTGTATCTTCTGTCGTTCGTTCTTCAGACTCTGCACGGTGACGACAGGCTGCTTGGCCTTGGTCGTCTTCTGAGTTTTCTGAGTACTCCGAGATTTCTGGTTACTCTGAGTTTTCTTGACAGCAGTAGTCTTGGTGGTGGTCGCCTTCCTCTTCACAGAAGAATTTTTCTTCTGCTGGGCAGGAACAACCATCACCATGCACAGACAGAGCAGCAGGGTGAACAGACGGTTCATCTGTGATTACAGAGACATGAAGCGGGTCAGGATCTCGTCGATCGTTACCTCACGGTATTTGTTAGATACCTCAGTACGTGTCTCCCAATCAGTATCGTGCTTGATATAGTTCAGCGTCATACCGAGCTTTACTTCCTTGTTCGGGGCAGTAAAGGTGATGGCCGATTTCTTGGGGAACTGCTTGTTGTTGACCATTTCAAACTCCTCGTAATCCCAGTTCAGCTGAGAAGAGGTGTTGTTGATCTTATCTCTGTAAAGCATGTTGGCCATGCGGATCTGACCGTCAGCTCTGCTTGCCAGCCAACTGTACAGCATCTTGCCAGCCTCCAGGTTGATCACCATGTCATCGCCATTCTCAATCATCGTGTACTGAGCAGTGTCCACGGGCATAGCCTCTTTGTTGATGCTATATTTGGCAGGTCTTGAGAGCTCGTTCCAGAAAAGGGCCTGCATGGTGTTGAAGTTCAGACCGTTGTTACGCATGAAGTCCACCTGTACATAGGGAGCCTTCAGGTACTGCTTGTTGATACGGTCCATGATCAGGACATAGTCGGGTGTCAGTTCGATGCGTCCTGCCTCCACGAAACCGAAGGCCATCAGCTGCAGACGGATACAGTCGTCACGCTTCATCTTCAGGTTGCCCGTAAGTGTCAGTTTCTGAGCGCCAGTCTCGATAGAGAACTTCACTTTCGAAGTGATAAACTTCTGTGAAATGGCATTCTCCTGCACCTTGGCAATGAAGCCCTTTGTAGCCAACTGTTCAGTGGTCAACGGCTTGTTTTCTACTACGGCCTTCTTTTTAGAGGCACATGAACTCAAGATAAGCAGCATTACAGGAGCTGCAATTTTCAAAATACTACTTGTTTTCATTACTTTACGTATTTTTTAAGTTTGATTTTTCGTATTAAGACCTGATTCTCAGGAGCTGTCTTCAGGGCATCCTGCCAGTAGACGAGCGCTTGGTCTGGCTGCTGACAGAAGGAATAAATATCACCTGCATGTTCCAGAATGACAGAGTTGTCCATGGAGTCATCCTTGTTCTGCAGGGCCTGGTCGATATAGATGCGGGCTTCGCTATAGCGTTGCTGCATAAACAATATCCAGGCATAGGTGTCGAGGTAGGTGGCGTTTTTCGGCTCTGCCTTGATGGTCTTGTAACTCATCTGCTCGGCCTTATCGAGTTGTACACCTTCCTCGCTCAGATAATAGGCATAATTGTTCAAACAACCGATATTGTCGTCCTTCCACTGCAGACAGGAGTCGTAGGCGGCATAGGCTTCCTCGGCCAGTCCCTTCTGATGGAGAATGTCACCCATCACGGCGTAGAAGTCGGACACGATATGCGGATTACTGTTTTCATTGATCACCCCGATGCCATTCTGGAAAGCCGACAAAGCCTCGTCGAGCTTTTCTTGTTTGTAGTAGGCAATGCCTTGGTAATAGTAGAAGGCCATCTCATCAGGATTATACTGACGGGCAGCCTGACAGAGTTCTATGATACGGTCCATGTCTTCTGCCTCCCAGGCATTGCCCACCAGCTGGAGGCGTGCAGCAGAATTGTCGGGGGCAATGTCGAGTACATGTTCCAACACGGGATTGATACTGTCTTTCGGCATCTTCTTCAAGTCCATATAGGTGGCCTGGAGAATCAGCATGTCGGCATCGGGTTGCAGGGCGTTCATCTTTTTGAAGAGCGACAGCACTTTGGTGCTATCACCTCCGTTGGCCTCGCTGGCCATGATCTCCTGACGGATCAGGTATACTTTGTTCTCTTGCTGGGTATGACGACTCAGCAACAGCCGTTCTAACAGCGAGTCGGCCGTATGGTTGTCTTCCTTGGCCTGATAATAGTTGCGCAGAGCCATCAAGGCACGACTGTTGTCCGATTCTTCCTTCAACACCTGATGGAACACCTCGAGGGCCTGCGTTTCTTCGCCATTCATCATCAGCATGTCGCCATACAAACCTTGATAGTTCAGGTCGTTGGGATATTGCTTGGCGAGTTCGGAAATCTCGACAATGGCAGCCTTCTGATTGCCCATTTGTGTATAGCATTCACTCTTGGCCATCGACAGACGTTCGCTTTTCCCGTCGATATTCTCGATACGCTCCAGCACGGAGATGGCATTGGGATAGTCCTTCACCTGTTGGTAGAGTGAAAAGAGCATTTCCAGGAGATCCTCCCTGTCTTTATTGCGGTCGTAGAGTCGCTCTACCACACTGATGGCGGTCTTGTAGTCCTTCTGTCGGATATAGACCTGAGCCAGCGTCTCCATATAGGTCTCGTTATCGGGATTCAACTCTGCTGCCCGCTTGAAATGGGTCAGCGAGAGGGAATCGGCATCGAGGGCATTGTAATACTGTGCTAGGAAATAGTGAACCTCTGAGGCGTTCGGATTGATGTCCAAACAATGACGCAGCAGGTCGAAGGCAGCATCTGAATGTCCTTTCTCCCGCTCTAAGATAGCGTCGAGGAAGAACTGGTCGTATTTCCGTTGTTGTTCTTCAGACAAGGGCTTGATGACAGGAGCCTGGGCAGCTTGGGCCACAGGTTTCTGGGCCGTGCCACAGGAAAGGAAAAGGTAAGAGGTGAGAGGTAAGAGGTAAGAGAAGACGATGGTGAGCACCAATCGTCCTCCTGCCACCATAAACCTCTGTATAAATCCTGTATGACTTATTCTCTTAAACATCTTCACTATTCACTTTTCACTCTTCATTATCACTTCACTCCCGTATGACCGTATCCTCCTTCGCCACGAACGGTCTCGTCGAGCACCTCAACAGCCTCAAAATCAGCCTGTTCGTGACGTGCGATCACCATTTGGGCAATGCGCTCACCGTCCTCTACCACGAAGTCTTCCTGTGAGAGGTTGATCAACACCACGCCGATCTCTCCGCGATAGTCCGCATCAATGGTGCCTGGTGAATTCAATACGGTGATACCCTTCTTCAGGGCCAGTCCACTACGTGGACGCACCTGTGCCTCATAGCCTGCAGGCAGGGAAATATGAAGGCCCGTAGGAATCAGACGACGCTCCAACGGCTTTAACGTGATGGCTTCGTCAAGATTGGCCCTGAGGTCCATGCCCGCGCTCTGACTCGTGGCATATTGCGGCAGTGGTTGATGCCCTTTGTTTACTACTTTTATCGTCAACATGTTTTCGAAAACTCATTTAATAATGTGCAAAGGTACAATATTTTTGTGACAAATGACATAAAAACATAAAAAAATTATGTTTCTTTTGTTCTTTTGTCTAAAAAAAGCGTATCTTTGTGGCCAAGTTATGATGAATTGGCAGCAATTAATATCCAACAAGCGTCTCGGACAGGAGCATAAGCATCCCGAGCGCCACGACGACCGCACAGAGTTCAAACGCGATTACGACCGTCTGATTTTCTCTGCCCCTTTCCGTCGTCTGCAGAACAAGACACAAGTGTTTCCTTTGCCGGGAAGCGTGTTTGTACACAACCGACTGACCCACTCCCTCGAAGTGGCCAGCGTCGGCATGTCATTGGGCAATGATGTGGCCCGACTTCTCACCGCCCGTCATCCGGAACTGGAGAATACGCTTTTCTCCGAAATCGGACAGATTGTGGCCACGGCTTGTCTGGCACACGATATGGGTAATCCGCCTTTCGGCCACAGTGGTGAGAAAGCCATTCAGACATATTTCACCGAAGGACCGGGCAGCGACCTGCAACGGGAGGTCAGCCATCAGTTCTGGGACGATATTACTCACTTTGAAGGCAATGCCAATGCCTTCCGTCTGCTCACGCATCAGTTCAAGGGTAGGAGAGCGGGCGGATTTGTCATGACTTATTCCATGTTGGCAAGTATTGTAAAATACCCCTATTCCTCCTCAGCTCCGAGTAAGAAAGGTAAGTTCGGTTTCTTTAATTCCGAACGTGATATCTTCCGGAGAGTTGCCGATGAATTGGGTATTATTTGCTTGTCTGAGCCTGGTGATCCCCTGAAATATGCTCGTCATCCCCTCGTATATCTGGTCGAGGCTGCCGATGATATCTGTTATGAGATCATGGACATTGAGGATGCCCATAAACTTAAAATTCTTTCATATGAAGAAACAGCCGAATTATTGCTCAGTTTCTTCGATGAAACGACACGTGGAAAGATCCAGCAGCGCATTGTCGACGAAGGACTGACCGACGATAATGAAAAGATCGTGTATATGCGTGCCTGCGCCATCGGACTGTTGGAGAGTGAATGCGTGAAGGTGTTTGTCGAACACGAAGACGAACTCCTCAGTGCCACTTTCGAAGGGTCGCTCATCGACCATATCGCACCGTTGCCCTGTGAGGCCTACAAACACTGCGCCAAGCTTTCCGTCAAACGCATCTACAAGAGCCGTCCCGTACTCGATGTAGAACTGTCGGGTTATAAGATCATGGCAACGCTGATGGAGCATTTCATCGAGGCCGCCCACCATCCCGACCGTTTCTATTCCAAACAGCTCATTTGTCGTGTCAGCAGTCAGTACGACATCGATTCTCCAGATCTGGAAACCCGTCTTATGGCCGTCATCGACTACATCAGTGGCATGACCGACGTCTATGCCCTTGACGTCTATCAGAAAATCTGCGGCATCTCCCTGCCCATCGTGTGATTTTGCACCAGAATGACTAAAAATACAAAGCAATGAAACGAATAAACATTTATGAAGAAGCCAGCAGGTGTCTGTTGTGTCAGGAGGCTCCCTGTACGTTGGCATGTAAGACCGGCGACCCAGCCAGAGCTGTCCGTGCGATCCGTTTCGACAACCACAAACCAGCTGCACGCTGGGTGGCTGACTGTAGTGATGCTGACCTGGAGGCTGCCAAGGCGGCCTGCATCCGCTATGACTGGCCTCTCCGTCTGAAAGAGATGCTTCGCAGTATCCATCCCGATGATGTTACTGCCGACTATCCCAGTCTGGAGATTGACTTCTGTGGTATTCATTGCGAGAACCCCTTCTTCTTGGCTTCATCGGCGGTGTGTACCAACTACGAGATGGTGGCCCGTGCCTTTGAGGCAGGATGGGCTGGTGTGTTCTATAAGACCATCTGTATGCAAGAGATCAAGGAAGTGTCGCCCCGCTTTGATGCCGTTCATAGCAACGGGGTACATGGCGATTTCTATGGATTCCGCAATATGGAGCAGTTGAGCGAGAATCCTGTCGAGATGGATTTCGACATCCTGCGCCGCCTGAAACAGAACTATCCCAAGAAGGGGGTGGTGGCTAGTATCATGGGACAGACCGAGGAGCAGTGGGCCCAGTTGGCCCAGATGGCGGAGCAGGCTGGTTGCGATGCTGTGGAACTGAACTTCTCCTGTCCTCAGATGCGAACGACGGGCATGGGTAGCGATGTAGGTCAGAACGCAGAACTGGTGGCTATCTATACCAATATAGTGAAACATGCTGTGAAGATACCCGTCATTCCGAAGATGACGCCCAATATCACTCATATCTATCACCCTGCTATGGCAGCCTTCTTTGCTAAGGCCGATGCCATCTCAGCCATCAACACCATCAAGTCGGTCACGATGGCCGACGATGCTGAGGTGTCGGGTCGTCGCACCGTTTCAGGCTATTCCGGACGTGCCGTGAAACCCATTGCCCTGCGTTATATTCTTGAGATTGCGAAGCATGATGTATTAAAGGGTGTACAAATCAGTGGTATCGGTGGTATCGAGACCTGGCGCGATGCCCTGGAATTCATACAGTTGGGATGTAACAACGTGCAGGTCTGTACAGCTGTCATGCAATATGGCTATCGTATTATCGACGACCTTGTGCTGGGTCTTCAGCGCTACATGGCTAAGCAGGATATTACGAAGTTGAGCGACCTGGTAGGATCGCAGCTGTCATCGTTTATTACACCAAGCGGACTCGACCGCACCACGCTTATCTATCCTAAAATCGACCGTGAGCGGTGTGTGGGTTGTGGCCGTTGTGAGTTATCGTGTCGCGATGGTGGTCATCAGGCCATCACCTTCGATATTGCCACGCGTGAGCCGCATATCGTCGGCACCAAATGTGTGGGTTGTCACCTCTGCCGCCTCGTTTGTCCTACGGGTGCTATCGGTCTCACCAAACGTATCGAAAAGAAGTGATTTTGAATATAAAAAGATGACTATATGAACTGTAAGAAACTGATCACTGCTGCTCTGTTGGCTATTGCCCTGCAGTCGCCGGCACAAGAACCATTGTACGTGGGTGGCGACCTTTCCGTGTTGTCCAAGTATGAGGAACAGGGTGCCACGTATTTCGATAAAGATGGGAAAGCCATTACCGATGTGCTCGCCTTCGTGAAAGAGCAGGGATGGAATACGATTCGTGTCAGACTCTTCGTGAATCCGACAGGGGAGGACAAGGCCGTCTGCCAGGATTTGGCATATGTGAAGAAACTGGGTGAGCGCATCAAGGATGCCGGGCTCTACTTCATGCTCGACTTCCATTATAGTGACACCTGGGCCGATCCTGGTCAGCAGACGATACCGGCGGCTTGGAATGTCTATAGTTGGTATCCTTCGCAGACCATCAGACAGTATACAGAGGAATGTCTGCAAGAACTGGTGGCGGCTGGAGCTGCGCCCGATCTAATTCAGACAGGCAACGAGATCAGTTTCGGCATGTTGTGGGGCTTTGTGCTGAATGGCAAGTATGAGGATTGGGATGAACTGGGCGGTCATCTGGAAGCGACATCCGACTGGAAGGGCTATACCGACAAACACTGGGACAATTTCTCAGAGATGCTGAAAGCAGCGGGTGAAGCCTGTAGGAAGGTGTGCCCTCAGGCGAAGATCATCATCCATACGGAGCAGTGTGCCAACAATCCCACGCTCGATGTGGCTTTCTTCAAACGTATCCAGCAGTACGGGATCGACTACGATATCATCGGTGTGTCGTACTATCCCTATTTCAAGGGTGAACTCTCTAATCTTGACAAGGGTCTGACACAGCTGGAGCGCAATTTCCCGGAGAAGCAGATACAGATAGTTGAAACGGGCTATCCTTCTAAGTGGGAAGTTCCGGGCACGACGTTTAATTATACGAAGACCTATCCCTATTCGCCCGAAGGACAGCGGAAATACATCGCCGACTTGATCACGATGCTGAAGAAGCATCAGCAGGTGAACGGGCTGAACTGGTGGTATGCCGAGGCGAATGCCAAGGGATGCACAGGCTCTCTTGCCACAGGATGGTATAATGCCAGCCTTTTTGACAATGAGACAGGCAGAGCCCTGCCCGCCCTCTATGAGTTGAAGAACTATTCCGGTGGCGGATCAGGTCTCAGTCATATATCTCTCGATTGCAGATATGCCGACAGTTGGTACACCATCGATGGCATACGGCATCTTTCGAGCCCTTCGAAGTCAGGACTATATATCCACAACGGACAGAAGGTAACCGTCAGGTAGAGGCCATCAGCATTTGCCTAACTCGTGGAAGGAGTAGTATTGGCCGTCGGTCACGATGACGTGGTCCATGAAATAGATGCGCATGAGTTCGCAGGCTTTCTGGATGCTTTTGGTCAGTTCTTCGTCGGCGCGACTAGGCGTCAGGTTGCCGGAAGGATGATTGTGACACACCGCCAGAATGGTGGCATTGGCGAGGACCGCCTCTTTGAAGATGATACGGATGTCAACGGCCGTTTCGGTAATGCCCCCATGCGAAATCTTTACTTTCTTGATGAGCCGGTAATGTTGGTTCATCAGTAAAACCCAGAATTCTTCTACATCGAGGTCCTGCATCAGGTGGTGCATGTGACGGTAGATCTTGGTGGCGGTGCTGAGGTCGGGACGCTCCTCAGGACTCTCTGCCTGACGACGCTTGCCCAGTTCGCAGGCTGCCAGGATGGTGATGGCCTTCGCCTCGCCGATGCCCTTGTACTTCGTCAGATCATGAATGGACTTCTTTCCGAGGGTGTTCAGGTTGTTGTTGCAATCGGCGAGTACATGTTTCATCAACTCGACAGCGCTCTCATCGGTGGAGCCGGAACCGATTAGGATGGCCAGTAACTCGGCATTGCTCAGTGCCTCGGTTCCGAGGTCTGCCATTTTCTCACGCGGGCGGTCTTCCTTTGCCCATTGATTGATGTTGAGTTTTTCCATATTGATTTAAGTTTTAAATGAGTGAATGTGTTATTTGTAGAATGTTCGTTCAAAGGCCTGGAACTCATCTTTCTTCAATATACATCGTTTCCACCAGGATTCGATGAACCCGAGGCCGTAGCCCATCAGTTGGACGAAGGCCGCTGGGATGGATAATAACCCAACCCAGAGGCTGCGGTTGCGGATGCTGGAGTCGATGAAGATGATGAGTGAATAGAAAAGAATCGGCAGCAGGGCGAGGATGCAGAAGACAAAGCCCACGCCTTGGTGCATATTGTCGGTAGGACGGAGTCCGTAGGCATCCAGTATCTCGCCTTCAATATACAGGGATGCTCCCAGCGCGAAGAGCAGGATGCAGGTAATCATGCCAAGCGTAAAGACGGTGGGTAGCAGGTGGACGAGTTTCAGGGTGCCGGGGTGACGCTTCATCAGGTTGATACGGGCGATGCCGCTGTTGTACACCTGACGGAAGAATTTTTTGAAGTCTGTGCGACGTTTGTGCCAAACCCAGGCATCGGGGAATAGGCGGGGTTGATAGCCTGCCTCCACGATACGGTAGGAGAAATCGATATCCTCGCCGAAGCGCATCTTCGTAAAACCACCCAGTTCCAGATAGACATCACGACGGATACCCATATTATAGGAACGGGGATAGAACTTGTCGAGTTTGGCCTTGCCACCTCGGATGCCACCCGTGGTGAAGAAGGAGGTCATCGAATAGCTGATGGCCTTCTGCACAGGTGTGAATGAGGGGTGGGCTGCATCAGGGCCGCCGAAGGCAACGATGTCTGATGTTTGATGTCTGATGGCTGAATCTACAGCTTCCAAATAACCTTCGGGCAGCACGACATCGGAGTCGAGGATAATGAGCCATTCGCCGTTGGCACGTTCCGCACCGTAATTGCGACTCTGACCTGGGCCGCTATTCTCTTTGACATAATAATGCAAAGCAAGGATGCTTGCGTATTTATTGCAAACATCCTTGCAAGGTTTTACCGAACCATCCTCCACAATAATAACCTCGAAATCCTTTTGTGTTTGATTAGATAGGCTTTCGAGTAATTCGTCCACTTCGTCAGGACGATTGTATACGGGGATGATGATCGAGTATTTCATTTACTCCTTCACGCGGTTCAGATAGCTGCCGTCGCGGGTGTCAACCTGAATTAGGTCGCCTTCGTTGATGAAGAGGGGCACACGCACCTCAACACCAGTCTCCAGAGTAGCGGGCTTCAGCGTGTTGGTAGCGGTATCGCCCTTGACGCCGGGCTCAGAGTGAACTACACGGAGGTTGGTCTTAACAGGCATTTCAGCATAGAGGATGGTACCGTCAGTGGTGTCAGAGACAACCTCCACGATATCGCTCTCCTTCATATACTCATGACCGATTACGAGCTCGTTGTCGATGGGAATCTGCTCGAAGGTCTCCTGGTTCATGAAGATACGACCGCTCTGGTCCTCATAGAGATACTGATAGGGACGACGCTCGATGACTACATCCTCGAGCTTCTCACCGATGTTGAAACGACGCTCCAGCACGCGACCGTCAGAAACGTTCTTAACCTTGATGATCATAATTGTGTTACCCTTACCTGGTTTGCGGTGCTGGAAATCGATGCAAACCCAAATGCTACCGTCCATGCGAATGGCGGTGCCTTTTTTAATGTCTTGTGAATTAATCATATACCTAAAAATGTTACTTTTATATTGTTTTCGGGTGCAAAGGTACGAAATAATTATGAATTCTGGATTACGAATGACGATTTTTTCCCGAAAAATTTGCGTAATTCAAAAGAAATGAGTACTTTTGCACCCCAAATCGTTGAAAAAGTAACAAATAAATAGTAAAAAAGCAATGAAGAGAACATTTCAGCCGCACAACCGCCGTCGCGTAAACAAGCACGGCTTCCGTGAGAGAATGGCTACCAAGAATGGTCGCCGCGTTTTGGCTGCACGTCGCGCCAAAGGTCGTAAGAAGTTAACTGTTTCTGACGAGAACCACGGAAAGTAATTTCCTCATTTTCGCAGAAAATGATGCTAAAATAGAAAGAAGTAGAGATTTTCTTTGCTTCTTTTTATTTTTTTTCCTATCTTTGCAGCCATGAAGACAAAGGATTTCTTTGGGAAGTTTGTGAACATCTATCTCCTGGGCAATCTCCTGGCGATGGTACTTGTGATTGTGGCTCTGTGCTTGGGCGTCAAGTATGGGCTGGAGTGGTATACTCATCATGGCGAGGGTATCAAGGTGCCTAAGATTGAGGGCATGTCGTTTACCAATGCCAGAACACTGATATTGGAAGACGGCCTGAATATCATGGTGGCCGACTCGGGCTATAACAAGAAAATGCCCGCCAATTGCATCTTGGCGCAGAATCCCGGACCTGGCACCTTGGTGAAGTCGGGACATACCATCTATGTCACGGTCAACTCACCCTCATCTCCCTCTTTTGCCATCCCCGACCTGGTGGATAACAGCAGTTACCGTGAGGCGGAGGCGAAGCTGGCGGCCATGGGCTTTAAACTGCTGCCGCCGAAACAGGTGGCTGGCGAGAAAGACTGGGTATACGGCATCCTGTGTCGTGGTCGCAGGGTCTCTGCTGGTGACATGATCTCAATTGATTTGCCCTTGACCTTGATGATTGGCAGTGGCGACTATGATTCCGACGATTTGGAGATTGACTATATTGAGCCGGAGTATCGTATGGGTGAGGAGGACGCAGAGGTAACTGGCCCCTATGAAGAAAGAGACGACTTTGAAGAGATAAAGGAGGCTACAGGACAGTGAGTGAGGTAATGGACGATCTTGAACTTGATGATGACGAACTGCTCGATGCAGGTGAACCTTCCGGCGATGAGGAGACGTTGTATGAGCACTTCCGTATAGAGGTGGATAAAGGTCAAGTGTCCGTACGTATCGACAAGTTCCTGGCAGAACACCAGCCACATTCCAGCCGAAACAGAATCCAGAAAGCTGCCGATGCCGGTTTCATTCATGTCAACGGTAATCCAGTCAAAAGTAATTATAAGGTACGCGCGGGTGATATCGTCACCCTGATGCTAGACCGCCCCCATTATGATACTACCATCGAACCCGAGGATATTCCTTTGGAAGTAGTCTATGAAGATGATCAGCTGATGGTGATTAACAAACCTGCGGGTATGGTGGTGCATCCAGGATGTGGCAATTTCAGCGGTACACTCGTCAACGCCATCGCCTGGCACCTGAAGGATCTAGAGAGCTATGATCCGAATGACCCTGAGGTAGGACTGGTACACCGCATCGATAAGGATACCAGCGGTCTGTTGGTCATCGCTAAGACACCTGATGCCAAGACTTCACTCGGCAAGCAGTTTTTCAACAAGACCACCCATCGCAGCTACAATGCGTTGGTATGGGGCAACTTCGTGGAAGACGAGGGTAGGATAGAGGGCAACATCGGTCGCGATCCGAAGGACCGTCTGCGGATGGAGGTCTTCCCGCCCGACTCCGAGATCGGTAAGCCTGCCGTGACTCACTACCGGGTGATGGAACGCTATGGCTATGTCACGTTGGTGGAATGTGTGCTCGAGACGGGTCGTACACATCAGATCCGTGCCCACATGAAACATATCGGCCATCCGCTGTTCTGTGATGAACGCTATGGCGGGTGCGAGATCCGACGCGGGGAGCGCACGGCCAACTATAAGGCTTATATCCAGAACTGCTTCAAGCTCTGTCCGCGACAGGTGTTGCACGCCCGGACATTGGGTTTCGTGCATCCCACCACGGGTCAGCAGATGGACTTTACCTCGGAATGGCCTGAGGATATGTCTGCTTTGATAGATAAATGGAGAAAATATACAAATAGCAAGATAGAACAATGAACAAAAGAACAATTGCCATCGTATGTGGTGGCGACTCATCGGAACACGATGTATCCTTGCGCTCAGCACAAGGACTCTACTCCTTCTTCGACAAGGAGCGCTACAATGTCTATATCGTTGACATCAAAGGTATGGACTGGCATGTGGAACTGTCGGATGGTACAACGACGAGGATCGACCTGAACGACTTCTCTTTCATGGAGAACGGTCAGAAATGTCTGTTCGACTATGCCTATATCACCATCCACGGCACACCTGGCGAGAACGGTAAGCTGCAGGGCTATTTTGACCTGATCGGACTGCCTTATTCCACCAGCAGTCTGTTGGTGGAGGCCATGACCTTTGACAAGTTTGTACTGAACAATTATCTGCGTGGTTTTGGCGTAAGTGTGGCTGATTCGTTGCTCATCCGCAAGGGTTATGAGGAAGTGGTCAGCGACGATGAGATCGAGGAGCGCATAGGCATGCCTTGCTTCGTTAAGCCCGCAGCCGACGGCAGCAGCTTCGGTGTGTCGAAAGTGAAGTGCAAGGACCAGCTGGCCCCCGCCATCCGTAAGGCTATCATGGAGAGTCCGGAGGTGATGGTGGAGTCGCTGCTCGAAGGCACAGAGATCACCCAGGGTATCTATAAGACCCGTGAGAAGACCGTTGTCTTCCCTATTACCGAGGTGGTGACTAAGAATGAGTTCTTCGACTATGATGCCAAGTACAACGGTCAGGTGCAGGAGATTACCCCTGCCCGTATCGCTCCTGAGGTGGCTGAGCGTGTGTCTCAGATTACCTCTCATATCTACGACATCCTCCATTGTAACGGTATCATCCGCATCGACTATATCATCTCTCCTGAGGGTAAGATCTCGATGCTCGAGGTGAACACCACACCTGGAATGACTGCCACCAGTTTCATTCCTCAGCAGGTGGCTGCAGCAGGTCTGAAGATGGCGGATGTGCTTTCTGACATCGTTGAAAACCAGTTAGGCTAAGATAATAACGCAGATGAAAGTTCCAGAGGAGTTTAGTGAGATCAGACCGTATGAGCCGGAAGAGATGAAGCAGGCCTTCGAGGACTTGCTCAGTGACCGACAGTTTAATGTCATCATGAAGGGCTTTGCACCCTGGCTGCCGAAGTCGGTGCGCAATGGCTTGCTGCGTCTGGCTTTCACAGGTGTGAAGACGCCCCTCGACTTCCAGAAACGTTTCATGAAGCCTGTCGTCAACTACATCATCCGCAAACATACTGACGGCTGTCAGTTTGATGACGCTGCTCTTGTAGGATATGACAAAAGCCATCGCTACACTTTTGTCAGCAACCATCGTGACATCGTGCTCGACTCTGCTTTCCTCGATGTGAAACTCGTGGAGGCCGGCTATCCCACCACTGTCGAGATCGGCATTGGCGACAATCTGCTCATCTATCCCTGGATCAAACGTCTCGTCCGTATGAACAAAGCCTTCACAGTACGTCGTGGTCTCTCGCTTCGCGAGACTCTTGCTGCCTCGCAGCTCATGAGCCGCTATATCCATTTCGCCGTCACGCAGAAGAAGGAGAATATCTGGATTGCCCAGCGTGAGGGAAGGGCCAAGGACTCCAACGACCGTACCCAAGATGCCGTGCTGAAGATGTTGGCGATGGGTGGCGACCTGAAAGATCTGAATATCGCCCCCCTCACCATCAGTTATGAGTATGACCCCTGTGACTACCTCAAGGCCCAGGAGTTCCAGCAGAAGCGCGACAATCCGTCGTTCAAGAAGTCACGTCAGGATGACCTTGACAATATGAAGACAGGTATCTTCGGCTATAAGGGACGCGTGGTCTACCGTACGGCGGCACCTGTCAATACCTGGATTGACGAACTTGCCGATTTCCCTAAGGCCGATTTCTTCAAGGCGGTTGCTGAGCGAATGGACAAAGAGATCCACAAGGGCTATGAACTCTTCCCCTGCAACTATATCGCCCTTGACGAACTTAATGGCGACCAGGCCAATAGTACCCATTACACCGCTGCCGACAAACAGCGCTTTGAGACTTACCTCTCTGGTCAGCTTGCCAAGATCACCCTCGACAACAAGGATGAGGCTTTCCTCCGCGAACGCATCTTGACGATGTATGCCAACCCCGTCCGCAACAAGTTGTCTGCAGGATTGAATGCTTGAATGAATATGTATTTTTGCACTTTTATCAAATAAATGTAGAGTATGAGAAAACTATTGACTTTAATTACCGGTATGCTTCTGATGGGATCTTTCCATGCTGAGGCAGCAGAAATTGAAACGGCTAAGGAAGCTGTAAAGAATATGGGAGTGGGTTGGAATCTGGGTAATACCCTCGATGCCAACGATGCTACTAAAACGTGGAAATCTACCGAAGAACATGAGATTTGCTGGGGACAGCCCGTGACGAAACCCGAACTTATCAAGATGATGAAGGAGGCTGGCTTCGGTGCTATCCGTGTGCCAGTGACATGGTATCAGGAGATTGACTCGGAGGGCAAGATCAACGAGGCTTGGATGAACCGTGTGAAAGAGGTGGTGGACTATGTCATCAACGAAGGACTGTACTGCATCATCAATGTGCACCACGATACAGGTGCCGATAAAGGTTCGTTTAAGTCGTGGATCAAGGCCGACGAAACCAACTACACACAGAACAGGGCGAAGTTCGAGTCTATCTGGAAACAGATAGCCCAGACTTTCAAGGACTATGACCAGCATCTGCTGTTCGAGGGTTATAATGAGATGCTCGACGCCAATAGTTGCTGGTGTTATCCGACATTCTACGAAGATCAGAAGAACTATGATGCGAATTATGCCAAGAAGTCCTTGGAGACGATCAATAACTATGCAAAGAGTTTTGTGACTGCCGTTCGGTACGCAGGTGGCAACAATATGAAGCGTAACCTGATTATCAATACCTACGCTGCTTCTCCTGGTGGCAACTGGGGCCATGCCAATGACGTCGTGGAGCAGTTTAAGTTGCCTACTGGAGAGTCGGACCATATCATTGTCGAAGTACACAACTATCCGAATATATCAAGTGGTTTTAACTCCGCAAAAAGCAATATTGACTGGATTTTCAGCAATATAAACGACAAAATCATCAAGAAGCTGAATGTGCCGGTCATTATAGGTGAATGGAGCTCCAGCAATGTGGATAGCGGAGCAGGTAAGACCGACTATGATGCCCGCAAGGAAGATTTTCTCAAATTTGCAGACTATTGGGTGAAGAAGGCAAAAACGCTTAATATAGCCACCTTCTATTGGATGGGCCTCTCAGATGGCGCCTATCGTAGTATCCCAGTCTTCAACCAGGCTGATCTGGCAGAGACCATCGTAAAGGCCTACCACGGCAACAATTTCGAAGGCAAGTTCCCCTCGCCTTCTACTGAGACCATCGAGTACGTCGTGACGTATGTGAGCGATTGGTCGGAATTGTTTCTCTACGGAGACTGGAATGACAATGGTATCAAAGTGAATGCCTATAAAGGTATCAGGGTAGAGATGGACAAGGCCTACGGCGACAAGTTGCAGGTGAAGATCTATGGCGATAAAAGCGGCAGTGAGTATAAAACCCAAGAGGTGAAACTGTCGGCGAATTCGGCAACGACCACAGTGGATTTCGATGCCTCGAAGCTCGGAACAAACGTCTATCGTATCACGCTCCAGACAATGGTTGGTGCGCAGGAGGCCAGGGTGCGGAGTGCCAAGTTGATTAAGGCCGACGGTTCAGAGGTGGATGGTTCGATTACTGTGGCCTGGGGTTGTGAAGTGAAAAGCGAAGCTGTGCCATCGGGTATCCGTTCTGTTGAAACCGTGAGAACCGACGGTGCCATCTACGACCTGCAGGGAAGGCGTATACAACAGACGCCGCAGAGGGGATTATATATCCAAAACGGAAAGAAATATATGGTGAAATAAAAGAACGATGCCGATCCACTGAGGATCGGCATTCTTCTTTTTAGTCTAATATTCGTTCGAGCTCATCGATTTCCTCGTCTGTCGTAGACCAGCTGGTGACGAAACGACAGATGGTATGATGATGATCGGTCTGGCCAAAATGTGTGAAAGCAACCTTCTGACTGAGACGCTCTGCCTGTTCGTTGTCGATGATGACAAACTGTTGGTTAGTAGGTGAGTCGACCAGAAACTGAAAACCTTTTCTTTTGAAGAGGTCCTTCATCCGCATGGCCATTCTGATGGCATGCTCCGAGAGCTTGAAATATAGCTTATCAGTGAACAGGGCCTCGAACTGCAGACCGATGAGTGCTCCTTTGGCTATGACGGCACCGTGCTGCTTCTGAATGGAGAAGAAGTGCTTGTGGGCTTTGCGGTTGGTAAAGACCACGGCCTCACCGCAAAGGGCACCGATCTTCGTACCGCCGATATAGAACACGTCGCAGTGACGGGCCAGATAGGGCAGGGTGATGTCGTTGCCGGTGGCCATCAGACCGTATCCCAGACGGGCCCCATCGATATAAAGGGGTATCTCATAGTTCTGACATACCTGATAGATGTCGTTGAGTTCCTTAGCGCTGTAAAGCGTGCCGAACTCCGTGGGGAAGGTGATATAGACCAGTCCCGGATGCACGGCATGATCTTTGTTGCCGTCGTGCATATAGTCGTCGAGGTACTTGTCGAGCACCTTGGCCTCCAGTTTTCCATCTGTGTCGGGGAGGGTGATGATCTTGTGCTCCGTGAACTCCACGGCACCAGCCTCGTGCACGTTGATATGACCGCTGCCGACACAGATAACACCCTCATACTGATAGAGCATCGAATCGATGGTAGTGGCATTGGTCTGCGTACCTCCCGTCAGGAAAAAGATCTGCGCATCAGGCAGACCACAGGCCTCGCGGATACGAGCCTTGGCACGTTCAGAGAACTCGTCGAAGCCATATGGTGTAGGCCTCGCATCGTTATACTTCACGAGGTTGTCGATCACCTGCTGACAGGCTCCATTGTTATAATCACATTCGAATGAGATCATACTTAAAGGGCTTCGAGCATGCGCTTGATGACGACAGAGCAGGAGATTTCGCGGTTGGCGGCCTCGGGGATGACAAGGCTGTTAGGACTCTCGATGACATCATCGGTGACGATGAGGTTACGACGTACGGGCAGACAGTGCATGAACTTGCCATTGTTTGTCCATGACATGTGTTCGGTGTCGACGGTCCACGACATATCCTTCGAGGTGATCTTACCGTAGTCGGCGGGATTAGTCACGCCGGGGTTCGACCAGTTCTTGGCATAAATGAAGTCAGCTCCTTCGAAGGCTTTCTTCTGGTTGTACTCCACAACGGCATCGCCCACGAATTGCGGATCGAGCTCATAGCCCTCAGGATGGGTGATGACGAGGTCCACATCGGGAGCAGCATTCATCCACTGGGCAAAGCTGTTAGGCACGGCCTGCGGCAAAGCACGGCAATGGGGGGCCCACGTCAGTACGACCTTCGGACGTTCTACCACCTTGTGTTCCTCGATGGTGATGAGGTCGGCAAAGGCTTGAAGAGGATGTACGGTAGCGGTCTCCATGGCGAAGACGGGACGACCGGAGTATTTGATAAACTGCTGGAGCACCGTCTCAGCATAGTCGTATTCGCGGTCGGTGAGACCGGCAAAGCTACGCACACCGATGAGGTCGCAGTAGCAACCCATCACGGGAATGGCCTCGAGCAGATGCTCGCTCTTGTCGCCGTCCATGATGACACCACGCTCAGTCTCGAGTTTCCAGGCACCGGCATTCACATCGAGCACGATGACATTCATACCGAGGTTCATGGCGGCCTTCTGGGTAGAAAGACGGGTGCGCAGGCTATTGTTGAAGAAGATCATCATCAGGGTCTTGTTCTTACCCAGATGTTGATACTTATAACGGTCGTTCTTAATCTCAAATGCTTCGGCCATCGCCTTGTCCAGCGGACCGATATCCTGTACGTTGATAAATGATTTCATATAATTATTCACTATTCGTTATTCATTATTATGGGCGGGTTTGGCCCTCGCCCTCGATAAGCCACTTGTAAGTGCAGATTTCTTCGAGTGCCATAGGACCGCGGGGACCGAGCTTCTGGGTAGAAATGCCAATCTCGGCACCAAGGCCGAACTGGGCACCGTCGGTGAATGAGGTGGGCGCATTCCAATAGACACAGGCGGCATCAACATGAGCCTGGAACTGACGGGCTGCGGTTTCATTCATCGTTACGATAGCCTCGCTGTGACCGGAGCCGTTCTCATCGATATGATCAAGGGCCTTCTGAAGTGAGGCAACGGTCTTAATGGCGAGCTTATAATCCATAAACTCTGTTCCAAAGCTGTCGGCAGTTGCGTGCTCGAGATAGGGGTACTTGCCATCGAGGGCGGTATAAGCCTGCTCGTCGGCATAGATAATGACGTTCTTCTCGGCCATAAGAGCGACTAGACTTTCTAGATCCCCAAGCCGGTCTTGATGAATGAGAAGACAGTCGAGGGCGTTGCAGACAGAGACGCGGCGGGTTTTGGCATTATTGATAATGGCGCGGCCCATCTCCAGGTCGCCGTCTTTATCGAAATAGGTGTTCACCACGCCGGCACCGGTCTCGATGACGGGGATACGGGCGGTGTCGCGCACAAAGTCGATGAGTTTGCGACCACCGCGTGGGATGCAGAGGTCCACATAACCTACGGCATTGAGCATCTCACCCGTGGCCTCATGGGTAGCTGGCAGCAGGGCTACCACATCCTTGGAAACACCATACTGTTCGAGTATCTCGTGAATCAGCGCCACCTCCTCACGGTTGGAGCAGTCGGCATCCTTACCACCTTTCAGCACACAGGCATTGCCACTCTTGAAGCAGAGTGAGAAAACATCGAAGGTAACGTTGGGACGAGCCTCGTAGATCATGCCGATGACGCCGAAGGGTACACTGACACGGCACAGACGCAGACCATTGGGCAGCGTTTTCTGTTTGGTGATATGTCCTAAGGGCGAGGGCAGGGTAGCAACGTTGCGCATATCGGCAGCGATGCCCTCCAGACGACTCTCCGTCAGTTGCAGACGGTCGTAGAGAGGATTCTCTTTCGACATCTTGGCCAGATCCTGGGCGTTAGCCTCGAGGATTCTTGCCTGATGATGGATAATGGCATCGGCAACGGCGTTGAGTATCTCGTTGCGCTGTGTATCGCTGAGCAGGGCCAGACTCTTGCTGGCACGCTTGACGCGTTCAAATGTTTCTTTCAACTGCATGTCTCTTCTATGTTAAGAATTCTGTGTGAGGTGTTGATTCGGGATTTTCGATGAGATCGATAAGAATGTTATCGCGGGTGCCATTGGCAATGATGACATGTATACCTGCCGACTGTACGTTGCTGGCAGTGTGATACTTAGATTGCATGCCACCACGACCGAAAGCACTCTTCTCTGCCTGGATGTACTTCGAAAGGTCGGTACATGGAGCAACCTTCTGTATCAGTTCAGAAGAGGGGTCTTCTGGGTGGCCGGTATAGATGCCGTCGATGTTAGAGAGCAGAATGAGGGTGTCGGCCTTCATCATCTGGGCAATGAGACCGGAGAGCTCATCGTTATCGGTAAACATCAGCTCGGTGACGCTTACAGTGTCGTTCTCGTTGACGATGGGCAGCACGTCGTTTTCCAACATCACTGTCATACAGGCGCGTTGGTTTTGGTACTGCTCGCCTGGTTGGAAATTCTCTTTCATGGTCAGTACCTGACCAACGTGGATACCGAACTCACGGAACAGGTCATAGTAGAGTCCCACGAGTTTCACCTGACCCACAGCAGAAAAGAGCTGACGCTGTTCAACGGAGTCGAGTGAATGATCGACGGTTAACTCCCGTCGTCCGCAGGCTACAGCTCCTGACGATACGAGCACCACCTCAATATCATGCTTTCTCAACCAGGCAACCTGGTCGACAAGTGCCGACATACGGGTGACGTCGAGCTTGCCGTCCTGACGTGTCAGTACATTCGATCCTATTTTTATAACAATCCTTCTTTTCATATCAATGCTACATCCTTGATGTGGTTTATTTCCGGTTCTGAACCTATTGTTCCAACGATACTGATGATATCAAAGCGTACCTCGCTATTGATGCAGTGGGACTTGATATAATGGTTGATGGCTTGCTGGAGACTCTGCATCTTCCTGTAATCGATGGCTTCCTCCGGTTCGCCGAACACCCGGCTGCGGCGTGTCTTCACCTCCACAAACACAATGATTCCGGTTTCATCTCTAACGATGATGTCGATGTCGCGACGCCCTGACTTCCAGTCACGCTCGATGAGCTGATAGCCTTTTCCTTGTAGATAGGCTACTGCCAGGTTCTCGCCCCACTTTCCCAGTTCATTATGCGCCGCCAAAACTATTCACTATTTCTCCGCGTCTTTCTTGCGGATCTCCACACGGCGTATCTTGCCGCTGATGGTCTTGGGCAGTTCGTCGACGAACTCCACAATACGCGGATATTTATAGGGGGCTGTTTCTTTCTTCACGTGCTGCTGCAGTTCCTTGATGAGATCTTCACCAGCCTTGTCCTTCCACTCCTTACCGAGAACGACGGTGGCCTTGACCACCATACCGCGGATATCATCGGGTACACCGGTGATGGCGCACTCTACCACAGCGGGGTGAGTCATCAGGGCCGATTCCACCTCGAACGGACCGATGCGATAGCCAGATGACTTGATCACATCGTCGATACGGCCCTCGAACCAGTAATAGCCGTCTTCATCGCGCCAGGCCATGTCGCCAGTATGGTAGAGTCCGTCGTGCCAGGCCTCGCGAGTCAGTTCCGGATCGCGATAATATTCCTTGAACAGACCGATGGGCTTGCGGTCGCCTACGCGAACCACAATCTCGCCTTTCTCACCATCTTCACAAGGGGTACCGTCAGCACGAATCAGGTCGATGTCGTATTGGGCATTGGGAATACCCATGGATCCGGGCTTTGGTGTCATCCAAGGGAAGGTGCCAAGGGTCATAGTGGTCTCCGTCTGACCGAAACCTTCCATCATGCGGATGCCGGTCTTCTCGTAGAACTTGTCGAAGACAGCTGGGTTCAAGGCCTCACCGGCAGTGGTGCAATATTCGAGCGAACTGAGATCATATTTACTCAGGTCCTCACGTATCATAAAACGGTAGATAGTAGGCGGTGCGCAGAAGCTCGTCACCTTGTATTTCTCCATCTGACGCAGAAGGGTGTCGGCATTGAACTTCTCATGGTCGAATACGAACACCGTAGCGCCAGCAAACCACTGACCATAGAACTTACCCCATACGGCCTTGCCCCAGCCGGTGTCGGCTACGGTCAGGTGGAGCGAACCCTCATGGAGGTTGTGCCAGAACACACCTGTGGAGAGATGACCCATGGCGTAGAGGTAGTCGTGGGCTACCATCTTGGGCTCACCGCTGGTACCAGAGGTAAAGTACATCAGCATGGTGTCGTCGTTGGTATTCACGAAAGCGGGGCGCACGAACTTCGGTGCCTGCTTCCACTCGCTTTGCCAGTCGTGGAATCCCTCAGGAATGGGCTTGCCATGATCGGTGATAGTGATGTATTGCTTCACGGTGGGGCTTTCAGACATGGCGGCCTGAATTTGGCTCACCACATATGGGTCGTCCACACAGATAATGGCCTTCACAGAGGCACGGGTATTGCGATATACGATGTCATGCTTTGTCAGCATGTGGGTGGCAGGAATTACGATAGCGCCTATCTTGCAGAGGGCGAGCATCACGACCCACCATTCATAGCGGCGCTTCAGAATCAGCATCACGGGGTCGTTTTTGCCGATGCCCAGTGTCTGCAGATAACTGGCAGCCTGATCAGTCTGCTCTTTCAGTTCTCCGTAGGTGGTACGGATCTCTTCGCCCTGATCGTTAGTCCAGAGGATGGCCAACTTCTCAGGTGCCTCCTCAGCCCACGCATCCATCACGTCGTATGCGAAATTGAAGTTCTCAGGAATGATGAATTCCAGGTTTTTGTTGTAATCCTCAACAGACGTAAACTTCGTCTGCTTTAAAAATCTCTCTATCATACGTCTAGTTTATTCTACTGTAAATGCTAAGAACTTCACGGGTTTGTCGCCTACGGCCAACATGCCGTGGGGCTTGGTGGAGTCGAAATAGATGCTGTCGCCTTCTTCAAGGATCATGGTCTTACCACCGATATAAAGCTCCATCTTACCTTCCAGAATGAGGTTGAACTCCTGTCCAGGATGTGAGTTCTTGTAAATGGTACGTACGCCAGGCTTCGGTTCCACCGTGACGATGAACACGTCGGCCTTATGACCCACAAAACCACCCACTAACGACTGGTATTTGTATGCCTTAGTGCGCTCGATAGACATGCCTTGTCCCTTGCGTGTTACGTAATACGATTTCATATGTGGTGACTCGGCGAAGATCAGCTCTTCCGTTGAAACACCGTATTTGTGGGCAATCTTCATCAGATTAGAAATCGTGATGTCGAGTTCACCAGCCTCAATCTTCTCATACTTTTCCTCACTGATGCCGATGGTCTCTGCCATCTCACTCACGGGAATATCGAGCACATCACGCAGTCCGCGTAAACGCTCACCTATTTGTTTCAGTTGTTCGTCCATAACTATTCACTATTCACTTTTCACTATTCACTATCACTTCGCTCCTGCTTTGAGTCCACGGATGACAGCCGAGGTAAATCCGGCATGCTCCATCTCGTTGAGACCCTTGATGGTAACACCACCAGGCGTTGTCACCAGGTCGATGGCGGCCTCTGGATGCAGACCGCTGGCCTCGAGCAGTTCCACGGCGCCTTTCATCGTCTGCATCACGATGGCCTTGGCGTCATCAGCCTTAAAGCCTAACTCCACACCACCCTCTGAGGCAGCACGAATATAGCGCATGGCATAGGCGATGCCACAAGAGGCGAGGGTCGTGCCTGCTGCTAGGTGCTGTTCGTCGGTGATCAGGGTGCTGCCCATCTCGTCGAAGATGCTCACCACCGTCTGTATGTTCTCATCAGTAGCACCAACGGGTACGATGAAGGTCATCGACGCCATTTCGGCGATAGCGATGTTAGGAATGACCAGGAACAGTGGCGGACAGTTCTCGCCCAACCATCCTTTGATGCTCTCTGATGATACACCAGCAGCAATCACTATCAGAATCTGCTTTCTGGGATCCAGTTCCGGCTTGATGTCCTTTAACACACGCTCTACGAGCCAGGGTTTGACGACAACACATACAATGTCGGCGGTATCAGCCGCCAGCTTATTGTCTGTTGTCACACTGACACCTGTCTTTTCAAACTTCTTCAACACAGCCTGCGAGGGGTCGCTGACGGTGATGTCTTCGTTTCTGAACTGTTGGCCCTTGATGAGGCCTTCTACGGTGGCGCCACCCATGGCACCAGCTCCTATCACAGCTATCTTCATATCACTATTCAATGTTCACTTTAAATCTCTTCCGGTTTTACTCTTATCAGCCTCTCTATAAAGTCGTCGGCCTCTGCTTTTGTTAGGCAGAGTGGCGGCAACAGACGCAAGATGTTTTGTCCTGCACAACCTGTGAAGCAATGCTCATGCTTGATAAGGGGCTTGCGGACCATCGCGTGCGGCATATCCAGTTCGATACCGATCATCAGACCACGACCGCGCACCTCCTTGATATGTGAGCTGCCGATGTTACGGATTCCTTCCATCAGGTAGTCGCCTATGACACGGGCATTCTCCACCAGACCTTCCTCCTCGAACACATCGAGCACGGCGAGGGCGGCAGCGCAAGCCAGGTGATTACCACCAAAGGTGGTGCCCAACTGTCCGTAGACGGGCTCAAACTCTGGCGAAATCAGTACAGCGCCCATGGGGAAACCATTGGCAATGCCCTTGGCCACGGTGATGATGTCAGGCTTGATGCCCAACCACTGGTGAGCGAAGAACTTTCCGCTTCGTCCGTAGCCGCACTGGATCTCGTCGCAGATCAGCACAGCACCATAGCGCTTACAAGCATAAGCCAATCCCTGTGCGAACTCAGGCGTAGCCATCTGGATACCACCCACACCCTGGATGCACTCCAAGATGACAGCTGCAACACCTCCCTTCGACAACTCGCGAACCCAGGGTTCGAGGTCGTTCAGAGGCAGGAAACGTACATGATGGTTGTCGTTGATGGGAGCGACGATCTTGGGATTGTTCGTCACCTCAACAGCCAGACTCGTACGTCCGTGGAAGGCTTTCTCACAACTCAGCACACGGGTGTTGCCAGTTTTGAAGGATGCCAGTTTCAGGGCGTTCTCATTGGCCTCGGCACCGCTGTTGATCAAGAACAGCTGGTAGTCGTCGTAGCCACTGATCTTGCCCAGTCGCTCAGCCAGTTCCACCTGCAACTTGTTGATCACAGAGTTGGAGTAGAAAGCAATCTTACTGAGCTGCTCCGTCACTTTCTCCTGATAATGAGGATGGGAGTGCCCGATGCTGATCACAGCGTGGCCGCCATAGAGGTCAAGATACTCCTGACCCTTGTCGTCCCACACCTTACAACCTTTGCCCTTTACGATGTTCACGTCGAAGAGCGGATATACGTCGAATAGTTTCATATTGTCAAGTCTTTATTATCGTGTGCAAAGATACTGCAAAATTCCGATAAACCGTCACTTTCGCCTGTCTTTTTGCGTAAAGAAGTTATTTTAGAATGCCGAGGCTTTCAGGCGGAGACCTGTGGTCTCATCGATACCGAACATGAGGTTCATGTTCTGAACGGCCTGACCTACGGCACCTTTCAGCAGGTTATCGATGCACGAGGTGACAAGCAGTTTGTTGTCGAATGCATCGATGTGGACGAGGCATTTATTGGTGTTCACCACCTGCTTCAAGTCGAGCGACTGGTCGCTGTAATGGGTGAAGGCGGCATCGCGGTAGAAGTCCTTGTAGGCCTGGATAACCTCGTTGGCATCGGCCTTCGTGCGGATGACCTCCGTACAGAAGATGCCACGGGCGAAGTCGCCACGATAGGGGATGAAGTCGATGTCGATATCGAGCGAGCCCTGTGTCTGAATCAGTGACTGACGGATTTCGGCCAGGTGCTGATGGGTGAAGGGCTTGTAGATGCTCAGGTTGTTGTTGCGCCAAGAGAAATGGGTGGTGGCACCTGGCTTCTGACCGGCACCCGTGGAACCTGTGATGGCATTCACGGCAACGTCGTATTTCAACAGTCCCAGCTTCGCCGCAGGCAGCAAACCCAACTGAATGCAAGTGGCGAAACAACCGGGGTTGGCCACATGCTGAGCCTTCTGGATCTCGGCCTTGTTGATCTCAGGCAGACCATAGACATAGTCATGGTCGCCCTTGATACGGAAATCCTGTGCCAGGTCGATGATCTTGACATTCTCAGGGATGGTGTGCTCTTTCAGGAAAGCTTCACTCTTGCCGTGACCAAAGCAGAAGAAGATGACATCCACCTGGTCGAAAGGCATCTCGTCGGTAAACCTCAAATCAGTCTCGCCGATGAGTCCTTCATGCACATCGCTGACGAGATTGCCTGCATTGCTCTCCGAATTGGCAAACACAATCTCTGCCTCTGAGTGGTTGAGCAACAGGCGAATCAATTCTCCGCCTGTATAACCTGCCGCACCTAATATTCCAACTTTAATCATCTCTTTTCGTCTTTATGGATGCCGTAGTAAACACGGAGTGGGGTAGAGCTGACCTTGATGAAGCCCTTGGCCTCGTCGGCAGTCCAACCTGTCTGTGTCTCGCCATATTCACCTAACTTACTCTTGGTCAGGTCGTTGACAGAGTCGATACCTACCGTCTCGAAACCGTAGGGACGCAGTTTCAGAATGGCCGTACCAGTCACGTTACGCTGACTGGAGGTCAGCATGGCCTCGATATCGGGCATGACGGGCTCTAAGTACTGGCTCTCGTGCAGGAACATGCCATACCAGTTGGCGACTTGATCCTTCCAGTATTGCTGCCATTTCGAGAGGGTCGACTTCTCCAGCAGACGATGGGCCTCGATGATGAGTTTGGGGGCGGCAGCCTCGAAGCCTACGCGACCCTTAATACCGATGATGGTATCACCTACATTGGCGTCGCGGCCAATAGCGTAAGATGCACCAATCTCCTCGATCTTCTGGATGGCCTTGATCTTATCATCAAACTGCTCGCCGTTGACTGCTACGATCTCACCTTTCTCGAAAGTGATCTTCAATGTAGCCTCTTGCTCCTTGGCAGTGACATGTTTCAGATAGGCATCCTCGGGCAGTCCTTGTGTGGCGTCAAGCAATTCGCCACCGCAGATGCTGGTGCCCCAGATACCGACATTATAGGAATATTTCAGTTTGGTGAAATCTGCAAAGAATCCGTGCTCGTTCAGGAAATCCACCTCTTCCTTACGCGTCAGTTTCTTGTCGCGGGTCAGGGTGATGATCTCCACACCAGGAGCCATCACGAGGAAGGTCATGTCGAAACGGATCTGGTCGTTACCAGCGCCTGTGCTTCCGTGGGCGATGGCATCAGCACCAATCTCCTTGGCATAACGGGCGATGGCAATGGCCTGGAAGATACGCTCACTGCTGACGGAGATGGGATAACAATTATTACGCAACACATTGCCAAAGATCATGTATTTCAGCGACTTGGCGTAATACTCCTGCGTCACGTCGAGGGTCACATACTTGACGGCACCCAACTTGTAGGCATTCTCTTCGTTGGCCTTGAGTTGCTCGGCGCTGAAACCACCTGTGTTGGCACAAGCAGCATAGACCTCGTACCCCATCTCTTTGGTCAGGTACATTACATTATAACTGGTATCGAGTCCGCCGCTGAAGGCGACTACAACTTTCTTCTTTGCCATATTTTTAGTTTTTTAGGTTCTGAGGTTGTGAGGTTGTGAGGTTGTAAGGAAAGTTTCAAAGGGTATGTCGGTTGTATATAACCTAAAAACCTTATAACCTTACAAGCATAGCGACCTTATAACCTCCCGCATTATATCTTGTCCAGATCCTCCAGTTTCTCGTCGGGATGCTCCTCGGGGTCGTAGAGCATGGCGGTGCAGATGCAACGCTTGAAGTCGGTGCGGGTCAAGACATCGTAGTTGACACAGGTCTGGCAGCCGCGCCAGAAAGCGGGATCGTCGGTAAGCTGCTCGAAGGTGACAGGACGGTAACCCAACTCGTTGTTGATCTTGAGGACAGCCGCTCCCGAGGTGATGCCGAAGAGTTTGGCATTGGGGAAAAGCTTGCGGCTATAGACAAACGAGAAACGCTTGATGCGCTTGGCCAATCCGCAACCACGGAACTTGGGTTTGACAATCAAGCCGGAATTGACGACGAAGGTCTTGTTGCTCCAACTCTCAATGTAGCAGAAGCCGGCGAACTCATCGCCGCACAGAGCGATGATGGCCTTGCCCTCCAACATCTTCTGAGAGACATAATCGGGCGAACGACGTGCGATACCTGTGCCGCGCGCCTTGCTGGATTCCTCGATCACGTCGAGGATTTCCTGAACGTAATGGATGTGCTGCTTACCAGCTATATAAATGCGTATATTGGGCTGGTCTTCAGACGGATTGTTCATTTCGAAATGCATTAATTAAAGTTGTTGCTCTTCCTTCGTTTCGGCTTACTTGGGGTATAGTCAACTGCTTTTTGCCGAGGGTTGACCGAAGTCTCCCTCTGGAAGAAGAGCAAGGGATAAATATTTAACTCTGTTGTATTCGGGGGTATCGTCCAGACACCCTATTATTGGTTGTATCGACCTTGGTGGCCGATATCGTTTGGCTTGTTTCGAGGCGGCATCGGGACATCGGTCATCCTTCGGCGAGCCTTCGGTAGTCCTTCGGGAAGCCTTCGGGCGTCCTATTATGAAGGTATTATGAGGGTATTATGCGCCTTTAAGGAAAAACCTTTCGACCGGCACCCCCTCACCGACGCCTCCTTTTACTTGCGTGGAAGGATGTTGCACAAGGCCTCGGCCACCTGGTTGGTGGTATATCCGCCACGTGGAATGACCAGGATGGTGTCGTCGCCTGCAACGGTGCCCATCACCTCGGGCAGGAGGGACTGATCCACATCGGAGGCAATGCTGCTGGCGTAACCAGGTTTGGTGCGCACCACGACCAGTACCGTACTGCACTCCACGCTCACCACGCCCTTGATGTTGTGGGGCGAGACGAAGTGGTTGGTCAGGTTGCTCTTCATGGATGCAGCCACGTCGGGCATGACGTAGAGGTAGCCTCCATCGCGCAGGCTCATCTTGACAATCTGCATTTGCTTCAAGTCACGACTCAAGGTAGCTTGAGTGAGTTTGTAGCCCTCCTCAAGCAGGATTTCGAGCAACTCTTGCTGACTGCTGATATCTCGGCTCTGGATGATCTCTCGGATAGCCGAAATACGGTCTATTTTCTGCTTCATACCTTAAATGTTTTATTCAAGAGCACGAATTTCGTTTATCGTCTTCGTTTTGGTTTTCGTACACTATCGGGTTGCGTGTATTTTGTCCGTTCTCTCTTTAATGTGGCCGCAAAGTTAGCATATTTTTGTATAATATCCAAATTTGCTGCAAAAAAATTCACATATACAGCCCGATTTGTTTGGAATTATGCATAAAATCGCGGTATTATTGCAAAAATCCTAAAGTTTTTGGATAGTTTCGTCAATTACATGCGGGAAATGTGCATATTCCAATGCATGCACTTTTTCGGCTACGGTATGGGCGTCGTCGGTAGGCTCGACAGGGCAGGTAGCTTGGAAGATGATGTCGCCGTTGTCGAACTTCTCGTTCACATAGTGGATGGTAATGCCCGACTGCTTGTCGCCGCACCGAACCACGTCCTCATGCACCTTGTCACCATACATACCCTTGCCACAATGCAATGGGATAAGGGCTGGGTGGATGTTGACGATGGCGCGAGGATAGGCATCGACCAGATATTTGGGGATAAGCAACAGATAACCAGCCAGTACGATAAAGTCAATCTTATAGTCGCGCAACACGGAGAGGGCGTAAGCTTCGTCTTGCATCTGCGCCTTGGTGATGAGGAGCGACGGAATTCCCAGACGCTTGGCACGTTCAAAGACAAATGCATCAGGCTTGTTGCAGATTATTAGGGAAATAGATACTTCTTGACTACCACGGAAGTAATTCGCAATATTTTCTGCATTCGACCCAGAACCAGACGCAAAAATAGCTATATTTTTCATTTTTACCTTACATTTTTGCACAAATTTAGTCAATTTGTGCCGATTACCTATATTTTGTGCAAAAAAGATTTTGTGCATTAAATTTTTTTTTGTTCCTTTGCACCGAGTTTTTGCGCTGCGAATTTACATATAATAATTTAAATGGATGCGAAAACTTGAGGGAAATCTGTATTTTTATTGCAAATTTACCGAATTTTGAAATAGAAAAATATCAATATTAACCAATTTAACAAACTTAAGATTATGTCTGAAATCGAAGCAAAAGTAAAAGAGATTATCGTTGAGAAGTTGGGCGTCGAGGAGTCAGAGGTTACTCTCGAGGCTTCTTTCACCAACGACCTTGGTGCTGATTCACTTGACACTGTAGAGCTCATCATGGAGTTCGAGAAGGAGTTCGGCATTACTATTCCTGATGATCAGGCAGAGAAGATTGCCACCGTTGGTGACGCTGTTGCCTACATCGAGAAGAACAAGGAATAATCTATTCTTCCCTATGATACAAATTACAAACTGCCAGGACCTGTCGGGTCGGGCACGCTTGTAATTTGTATTTTTTTGCGTGATGTAAGACAATCTGATAGAAATTTTTAAATCATTATAATATGGAATTAAAAAGAGTTGTCGTAACTGGTTTAGGTGCCATTACACCCCTTGGAAAGAATGTTGAGGAGACCTGGCAGGGTCTGATTAACGGCAAGAGTGGCTGTGGCCCTATCACTCTGTTTGACGCTTCTAAATTCAAGACCCAGTTCGCTTGCGAGGTCAAGGATTTCGACCCATTGCAGTTCTTCGACAAGAAGGAGGTGCGCAAGCTCGACCGTTATACTCAGTTGGCCTTTGCTGCCGTAACTGAGGCTATTCAGGATTGCGGTATCGATTTGGAGACCGAAGACAAGAACCGCATTGGCGTTATCTATTCTGCCGGCATTGGTGGTATCAAGACCTTCCAGGACGAGACAGGTGGTTACAACGCCGAGATAGGTCCTAAATATAATCCTTTCTTCATCCCTAAGATGATTGCCGACATCGCTGCCGGTCAGATCAGCATCCACTACGGTTTCCATGGTCCTAACTACGGTACCGTCAGCGCATGTGCTTCTTCTACCCACGGCATGATCGACGCATTCAACCTCCTCCGCCTGGGCAAGGCCAACATCATCGTTGCCGGTGGTGCTGAGTCGGCTATCTGCGAGGCT
>JAEEGJ010002578.1_pt1 | contig 88478 bp, 73 predicted proteins | sample 8958761 | NCBI WGS metagenome assembly JAEEGJ01 (sample SAMN16246546, study PRJNA631951) | gut metagenome | biome: gut microbiome; feature: rumen; material: RS-attached | host: Bos | place: Iran: Karaj | collected 2018-10
GGCGGCTTCTTAGTAAAGGCTAACAGCGAGGGACAGCCAGGCCCGTTCGACTATGGTCGGACCCACGCCGATGGTGCCAATATGCTGGCCGATGCGCTGAAACCCTACGGCGGAATTGTGATGTGGCGTTCCTTTGTATATGGAGCCAAGCATCAAGGTGAAGACCGTGTAAAACAGGCTGTATCTAAGTTTGCCGAGCTAGATGGTCAGTTCCGCGATAACGTTATCCTTCAATCCAAGAACGGCCCTCTGGACTTCCAACCCCGTGAGCCTTACGCTCCTATCTTTGACCAAATGAAGAAAACGCCACAGATGGCTGAGTTGCAGATAACACAGGAATACCTGGGACAGAGCAAGCACTTAGTTTATCTGGCTCCCATGTGGGAAGAATTCTTTGGCTACGTAGAACCAAGCAGACTGGTCGGCATAGCAGGTGTAGCCAACATAGGGTTAGACACCAACTGGTGCGGGCACCACTTCTCGCAAGCTAACTGGTATGCCTTTGGCCGACTGGCGTGGGACCCTACCCTAACCTCAGAACAGATAGCAAAGGAATGGCTCAGCCAAACCTTCGGGAATGAAAAGGGAAAAATGAAAGATGAGGAAATTTCTACTGTAATCACATCCCTGCTCTTGCGAAGCCGCGAAGCTTGTGTGAATTACATGATGCCCTTGGGACTGCACCACATCTTTAAGTTCGACCACCACATGGGACCTGAGCCCGACGGATTCAAGGCTGACTACCCCATTGAATGGTGTCCAGTATATTACCATCGTGCCAACAAGGACAGCATAGGCGTTGACCGCAGCAGCACTGGCACCAATGCAACGGGGCAGTATCGCCAGCCATATCGTTCGATTTACGACAAGCCAGAGACATGCCCCGATGAGTATCTTCTGTGGTTCCACCGCTTACCATGGACCTATCGTATGAGAAGCGGTCTCACCCTATGGGAAGAGTTGCAAAAACATTATAATCATGGTGTAGCCGAAGTCGACGACTTCGTGGACATCTGGCAACAGGCCAAGCCCTATATCGACTCCCAGCGATGGCAGGAGGTGGACAGCCTCCTCCGCTTTCAGCAACAGGATGCCCGCCTATGGCGCGACACCTGTCTGAAATACTTTGGCGGGGTTATAAACTGAACTTATAACCTACTGTTAACTGGGCAACGCAGTTGCGTGAGTCAAGATAATCAAATGTCTTTGTTACACCAATGTTATAGCGTGCATCAAAGACAATTCCCGACTTCGTCTCGTACGATATACCTACGGGGATAGCCAGATCAAAGGTTTTTACCTCCAAACCAAGATCAGAGAGACTCGCCGAACCCGAACGACCAGATACACTGACAGAATACTTAGAACTGATGTTAAAACCAGGCTGAACACCGAATTTTAAAGCCAGCCCCTTATAGACATAGACATTAGCAACAAGAGGAATGTTTATATAATCCACCTTAACCGTCATTGTTGCGTATCCATAAGGTGTATTGCCCGATGCCCTAATGCCTTGCATCGAGTAAAGTACGCCTGCAGCCATACTGAATTTATCTCTTATCTGGTATTCAAGTTCCGCTCCAGCCGAGACGCCAAAACGTGGGGCTGTGTCCTCCATATCTGTAATTCTGGCAATATTTAAACCAACTTTGGGCTGAAAGGTAATCATACCAGCGGAATTTCTATTATCCTTCCTTGGCTCCTTAGCAACATAACACTTCCCCGGCGAATCTTTCATTTTTATGAATTTCCCGTTCTCCAACTTAACGGAAAACAGATTATCACGTTTTTCATAACATTCAGGGCCGTTCGGATCATTATAATCCCTGTACGTCACCTCTTTGGGAGTAATCCTTAACACTTTAACGTTTTCTACATGACCATCCTTATAGGTCAAAATGTCCTGAGCAGACGCCGCTGTAGCGCCGAGTGCCAAACAAAGCAATAAACCAAATCTCTTCATATATTTTTAATTGTGTGTCACATTCAAATGCAACGCGAAATTACAAAGAATTTATGGAATAGCAAAATATTCGATACCTAAAAACGACAATTTAAGAACGATAAGCGCTTAATTCTAGCATTTTCTATCATTTTAAGCAAATAAAGATATATTTCACCCGATGGAGTGACATCATTAAGCTGAAGTAACAACGAAGGTGCAGGAGTCAACTTTATCAGGAAAAGACAGGTAAAAAGATGCTGCATCGTTGACAGTTGACAGTTGACAGTTTTTTTTGAGAGATGCAGATTTAGGTTACTACTATATATTATATAATATATTATATAATATATAGTAGTAAATCTTTTTCACCCTCTTTTCGGAAACTGTCAACTGTCAACTGAAGAAACTGAGGAATCTTCTCCATGTACCCAAAATCGAAATGTGAAAAACTGAGCACGAAAAACACGTTTTATCAGGCGAATGGTGCAAATTATTTGGACATCGCCCATTTATTGTCGTACCTTTGCGTCGGATTTGAAAGGGATGAAAAAATACTTCCACACGAGGCGGAAAAAATTCTCACGTGCACTAAAGAGTTTTACCCCACGCGTTAATAAAAAAGCCTGAAAAATGGCAAATGGAAAATATTGGACATCGTGCCATTACTTGACAATACCTTTCTCGAGGTACTCGGCCAGATTCATACGAACCTTGGCAGCGGCACCTTCGCCAGCTACCTTAGCCATATCGTGCTTGGTCATCAGGCGAACCAACTCCTCGAAACTGGTTTTCGCAGGATTCCAACCCAGTTCTGCCTTAGCCTTGCCGGGATCACCCCAGAGGTTGACAACATCGGTGGGGCGATAGAAATCCTCGGAGACGGCAACGACGGTCTTTCCTGTCTTGACATCAATGCCTTTCTCGTTTACGCCCTGACCTTCCCAACGGAGTTCGATACCTGCATAATGGAAAGCAAGGGTGGCAAACTCGCGTACGGTATGCTGCACACCAGTAGCAATAACAAAGTCTTCGGGCTTAGGATGCTGAAGGATAAGCCACATACATTCTACGTAATCTTTGGCATAGCCCCAGTCGCGTCTGGAATCCAGATTACCCAAATAAAGGCAATCCTGATGTCCTTGTGCGATACGGGCTGCAGCAAGGGTTATCTTACGCGTTACGAAGGTCTCACCTCGCCTCTCGGATTCGTGATTAAACAAGATACCTGAGCAGCAGAACATGTTATATGCCTCGCGATATTCCTTGATAATCCAATAGCCATACAGCTTTGCCACGGCATAGGGACTGTAAGGATGGAAGGGTGTCTGCTCGTTCTGAGGCACCTCTTCGACCTTTCCGTACAACTCGGATGTGCTGGCCTGATAGATCTTACAGGTTTTCTCGAGATGGTTGGTGCGGACAGCCTCCAAGACACGAAGCACACCCACAGCATCGACGTCGGCAGTAAACTCGGGCGCATCGAAAGATACCTGCACATGACTCTGCGCGGCCAGATTATAGATTTCGGTGGGTTGCACCTCGCCAACCAACTTGACCAAAGACATGGAGTCGCCCATATCGGCATAATGAAGGTGGAAATGAGGCGTACCCTCGAGGTGAGCTATACGCTCGCGGAAATCGACAGAGGAACGTCGGATGATACCGTGTACCTCGTACCCCTTCTCTAATAAGAACTCACTCAGGTAACTACCATCCTGGCCCGTTACACCGGTAATTAGTGCTACTCTTTTATCATTCATAATATCTATCGTTCAGCCCTCATGGGGTTATTCAAAAAATCTTCGTATGACAGACGTATGCCATCCTCCAGCTCCGTCTTATAGGTCCAACCGAGTTTGGTAGCCTTAGAGACATCCAGTAGCTTGCGAGGCGTTCCGTTGGGGCGAGTGGTATCCCACAGGATGGCGCCCTTGTAACCGACAACCTTGGCCACCAGTTCAGTCAACGCCTTAATGGTAAGTTCCTTGCCTGTGCCTGCATTCACCGTCTCGTTTCCGCTGTAATGATTCATCAGGAAGACACAGAGGTTAGCAAGGTCGTCGACATAAAGGAACTCGCGCAGCGGAGAGCCATCACCCCAACAGGTAACACTCTCGGCACCAGACAACTTAGCCTCGTGAAAACGGCGGATAAGCGCCGGAAGAACGTGGCTATGCTCTGGGTGATAATTGTCGTTGGGGCCATACAGATTTGTAGGCATAACGGATATGTAATCCATTCCGTATTGGCGATTCAGATACTCGCAGTACTTAAGCCCTGATATCTTGGCAAGCGCATAAGCCTCGTTGGTCTGTTCCAAAGAAGAGGTAAGCAGGCAACTCTCGGGCATAGGCTGAGGAGCCAGACGCGGATAGATGCAGCTACTGCCCAGAAACTCCAACTTACGGCAACCATTCTGCCAGGCAGCATGGATAACGTTCATCTCGAGAATCATATTCTGATACATGAAGTCGGCCAGCGCGCTCTGATTGGCAACGATACCTCCCACCTTGGCAGCAGCCAGAAAAACATATTCAGGCTTCTCCTCGGCAAAAAACTTCTCCACCTGATCCTGACGTGTCAGATCCAGCTGGGCATGCGTGCGCAGCACCAGGTTGTTATAGCCTTGCCGCTGCAACTCGCGAACGATGGCACTACCCACCATTCCACGATGTCCGGCAACATATATCTTACTATTCTTTTCCATTATGAATTATAACGCGATTTACAACTTAATCTTATTCTGCATGAATTTGAGCAGCCAATTGGGCATAAGCGGACAAAGCAGTATGACTAACCTGTCGGAAAGGCATGGAATAAGCGTTGCCTTACGACGGAACATAGCCCTGAGAGCCAGACGGGTGGCCTTCTCGGGCGAAAGCATAAAGCCCAGGCGCATCAGCATCTTACGACTGCGCATGAAAGGCAGCGTACCCAGAAGTGGCGTATCAACGGCTCCGAATACGGCCGTGGTAACACTGACGGGAGAACCCTTGCACTCGATACGCAGTTCACGCGAATAGCCCTTCACAAACCGCTTGGTACAGCCGTACATACCAATAACGGGCCAATCCATCCAAGCCGAGATAGAAGAAATATTAAGGATATACCCCCTGCCCTGCTCCTTCATCAGCGGCATAAACAGGCGGCATAGCAACAATGGCGTGGTGCAATGCAGGGCTATGATGCGCTGCAGACGCTGGGGTTCAGTATCCTCGATAGCCGAGGTGATAAGCATTCCTGCATTATTAATCAGTACCTCTACCTGAAGTCCCTCGTGCTGGCATTTAGAGAAAATCTGCTCTGCGGCATCTGGCAGTGTAAGGTCGATGCTAACAACAGGGGCAGGAACATCGTATTCCGAAATGATCTGCTGTGACAACAACTGGGCGGCATCACCATTGATATCCACCAAAAGAACTCCATACCCCATCTGTGCCAGCTGCAGGGCATAACAGCGCCCCATTCCTGAGGCGGCACCAGTAACAATGGCATATCTAATGGCAGAGCTATTCACGGAGAACTATTATTAGGGAAAAGGACTGTTTCAATTATTTGATTGTAACTTCATCGTAAACTCGGAAGGTATCTTTACCAATTTACGGCCAACGGCACGTTTAACCACATTGGTTCCGTCGAAACGCAACACATATGTGCTGTCGGACTTTTGGGTAAGGGTTGCCTTCTGTGTCTCGCTGCCAAGGTCGTTACTCAACTTAATCGTTGCAGTCTTATCGTCCTGAATCTTAAAGCTGGTAACCGTCCAAACACCATAGATATTTCCACCCAGATAACCGTTCTGGGGACCAAACATCTCCATACCTGGTACATTCACAGACTCCTCATAAAGGTCGATATGCAGGCGGACATTCTCCTCTGGGCAAAGAAGATTCATCTTCCAGGGGCCTTGTGCCTGGAGTAAAGAACCATATAGTGAGAGAAGGAAAAGAAGAACGTGTTTCATGATGACTTACATTATTAATATATAAAGAAGATAAGCTATGTATGCAGCAACCAGAATGGCACCCTTCCAACTGGCAAGCCGGTGTCTGGCATAAGCCAAAACCCACAATAGCACATTACTGAAAATGAGCGTAAACCAGTCGGCAATGGAAATGTCCGAAACAGCCATAGGCTTGACAATACTGCAGATACCTATCACGAAGGCAATATTAAAGACGTTACTGCCAATGGCATTACCTAAAGCCAGTCCGTCACTACCCTTACGTGCAGCCATCATACTGGTCGCCAACTCGGGAAGACTGGTTCCTGCAGCAAGAATGGTAAGGCCTATGATACGCTCGCTAATACCCCATTCACGTGCCAAATCGGCTGCGTTGTTTACCATCAGATGGCCTCCGAACACCAAGCTGGCACATCCTAGAACTAACAGCACAATTATATTCATAATGGGCGTATGCTCTGCCTTAGACGTCTCAGATACAGCCTCGGGATTCTTCTTATGCGAACGCCAGAATGTATAATATAGAAATCCTGCGAAGAACAGCAACAATGCCAAACCTTCGATGCGACGAATATTGCCATCAGAGGATGCAACAAAGTAGAGACAAAGGGCGGCAAACATGCTGAATGGTATATCATAAACCAGAAGCGTACGCTCGACAGGCATCTTCATCATCAGGGCAGAAGCACCCACGATAACCAAGGTATTAAAGATATTACTGCCAACGATATTGCCGACACTCATATCAGCACTTCCCTTCAGCACACTAAGAAAACTAACCATAAACTCAGGCAAGCTGGTTCCCAAAGCCACAATTGTAAGGCCAATGACCATCTCGCTGACATTCCAACGACGGGCTATTGCACAAGCTCCGTCGGTAAATCTGTCGGCTCCCCAAAGCACAAGGGCTATACCGACAATAAGAAGTGAACAATTCAATATCATAACGGAGTGCAAAATTACGAATAAACGAGCGGAATACAAAATAAATATGTTTTATTTTTATCTACCCCCGCCCTTACTTATAACCTTTTTTAGGCATATAAGAGAAGTAATAACATTTTTTAAATGTTTGACAGATGAAATAGGGATTTTTTCTTCGCACGTAGGGATTTTTCTCTTTTAGAGACCTTGCAAATTGAAAATATTTTTGTACTTTTGCAAACGAAATTTAAGCAAAGTGATAATTATAAGTAGTAAAATAACAAGTAAATACAGAATAACATGAAACTAAAAAAATTAGCAGTAGCAACTGCACTTGCAATAAGCGCTGCCCCTCTGATGGCGCAGAACTTTGAAGGCACAACGCCCGATGACCGCATCGGCGCCACCAACAATGGCAACGAGGACAGCATCAAGATAGGACGTCAGAACATCTCACTGTTCCAGCAGTCTCTTCAGAACCAAGACTATGGTGAAGCTCGCATTAATCTTCAGTGGTTGCTGAAGAATGCCCCCTTCGCCATTAACGGCATCTACACTCAGGGTCCGTTCGTATATTACAATCTTATCTCAAAGGAAACAGATCAGGCAAAGAAACTGGAGTATTTCAATGAGATGATGGAGGTATTTGCCGCCAGAGAGAAGAACCTTGAGGTACTGAACACCTTTGCAAAGATAAAGTCTACACTGGGTGACGTATTGGCATTAAAAGCCGATTACTATAACTGGACAGCTCCCGGCACACCAGGATCAGGTTATACCCTAAACAAATCATACGAAAACTACAGCAAGGCTATTAAGATGATTAACGAGAAGGGTGGCCGTGAAATTGAAGGTTCTGTACTGCAGAACTTCTTCTTGGTCAGCGATGCCATGTACAAGAGCGCTCCCAATGCACTGCGTGAGCAGTATCTGCAGGACTATCTGGACAGCAAGGATGCATGCGAGAAGATGCTGCAGCTGGCCAAGGAGGCTAAGGCTGAAGGCGACGAGGAGAAGGCCAATAAGCTGGTAGCCAAGTACGATGGTCCTTTGGCACAGATTGAAAAAACCTTCTCAGAGAGTGGTGCAGCTGACCGCGAGCAGATTATCGCAATATACACAAAAAAGTTCGATAGCTATAAGGACGACATAGACAAGCTGAACAGTGCCCTGAACCTGATGGCGCAGAACGACTGTGACGATGCAGATATCTACTATCAGTATGCAGAGGCAGCTTATGCCATCGAGCCCACCTTCACCAGTGCCATTGGTTTGGCACAGAAGGCTCAGAAGGACGGCGATATGGCAAAGATGCTTGACTATTACAACAAAGCACTGGAACTGGCCAAGAGCGATGCTATGCGTGGTGCTATCTGCCTGAACATTGCAAATGCCCTGACAAAGAGCAAGCAGTACACGGGTGCCCTTACATATGCTCAGAAAGCTATCGAATACAATCCTGATCTGGCCGGTAAGGCATACCTGAAGGAAGCCAACATTTACACCATGTTGGGTCAGTATCCCAATGCCATCGAATACTGTACAAAGGCTGCTGAAGCCGACATTGCCGTAAGCGGTGCTGCCGACCGTCTGAAAGCCAACATACAGAAGGCTCAGGCCAACCAGGCTGCTAACGACAAGGCACGCAAGGCTTACGAAGAATTCATGGCAAGAAAGAAGGCCGAAGAGGAATTCTGGAGCAAAGGAGCCAAGAAATAACAAAACAATCGATATGTTCGGAAAGAGGTGTTCGCAAAGTGTTGCTACACCTCTTTTCTTTGATAATTAATATCATTTCTCAAAGACAAAATATCAAACATTAATGCTACAATATGTGATTTCGTAATAATTTTGCCCAGAAAACAAGACAAGGTAGACAAAGCAAATTGTTAAAATTGATGAAATATATTTTGCAGATACCGAATTGTTTTAAAAAAAAATGTAACTTTACGACCAAAAGTGAGAAAAAGAGCCATTTTCAGGCTGACAAAGAACTAATGAATCAAGTAAAAATCGGAATTATCGGATTAGGACGAATGGGCAGAAAACATCTGCGAGAACTTGTCGCTTGCGACTTCTGGGATGTTAAGTATGTCTGCGATATTGATCCTGAAAAGATTACATATTCAAAAGAAATAGCTCCTAACGCAATTTTCACTACAAACGAGGACGACATCTTTGACGACCCCGAAGTGGAATGCATAGGATTATATGCCCTTGCAGATAGCAGACCGGGACGCATTAAGAAAGCAATAGCCCACGGCAAGCATGTAATGTGCGAAAAGCCTTTAGCCTATAAGATGGAGGATGAATTCGAATTGGTAAAACTGTCAAAGACCACAGATAAGATCTGCACAGTTAACCTGTATCTCAGAAATGCATGGTACACCAAGGAGATGAAAAACTTTATAAAGAGTGGAGAAATCGGTGATGTGGCCATTATAAGAATCTGCCATATGACACCCGGCCTGTCTCCGGGCGAAGGACACGAATTCGAAGGACCTTCGTTCCACGATTGCGGCATGCATTATGTAGATATCGCACGATACTATGCCGACTCTGAGTTTAAGACAGGACACGCACAGGCCATTCGTATGTGGGACTATAAAGACCCCTGGTGGCTGCAGTGCCATGGAACATTCGAGAACGGAATAGTTTACGATATCACTCAGGGATTTGTATACGGTCAGTTGGCTAAGGATCAGACTCACAACTCTTATACGGAGATTATAGGCAGTAAGGGATTCGTCCGCATGCACCACGACTTCAAGAATGCCGTTGTGGAAAAGCACGGCGAACATATCACAGAGGTGGTAGAAAAACCCTACGGCGACAAGAACATCGACCGTCTGTGCTACCTGATGGGAGAAGCAATCCTTACAGGTGTCAGACCCGACAACCTGCCGAAGTTCGAGGATGCTGCCATAGCTTCGGAATATGCATGGAAGATGCTGCAGGATGCATGGACACATGACATGCCTTCGAAGGGAACACCCGAAGAACTGGAACAGATCCACTACCGCAGGGCTCACATGAAAAATGGATACGGCCTGCTTAATCAGAAATAAAACTAATAACATTATATATTATGGCACAACTATTATTCTTAGGAAACATCGGAGCACCTGAACTTATTATACTTGCTCTGGTAGTATTACTGCTCTTCGGAGGCAAGAAAATTCCTGAACTGATGGGCGGCCTTGGCAAAGGCGTAAGAAGTTTCAAGAAAGGAATGAACGAGATTGAAGAAGAAATCAACAAAGAAGTTGAGAAGAAAGAAGTTGAAAAGAAAGAAGAGAAATAATCATTTATAAACAACTAAAACAGACAACTATTATGAAAGAAATGTCAAGAAGGTCTTTCTTAAAGGCTGGTACAGCTGCTACAGCAGCACTCGCATTGACTCCCAGCGATTTGCTGGCAAAGGCTAAAGCAAGTAAGAAAAATGGTCCCACCGGTAAGATTAAGCTCTTAGGCGTAGGAGTTGGTGGTCGTGGACATGCTGACATCAACGGTGTTACCTATAAGGGTAAGGGTGAAATCTACGATGATATCGAGTTCATCGGTATGTGCGACGTAGACTTCAAGTATGCTAAGGGCGTTCTGGAGGAGTATCAGAAGCTCTTCCCCAACATGAAGGTTTACAACGACTATAAGAAGATGTATGCAGAGCTCCTGGATCAGGCTGACGCTGTAATCTGCGGTACTGCAGACCATACTCACGCTATCATCTGTGCAGAGGCACTGGCAGCTGGCAAGCACGTATACTGCGAGAAGCCTTTGACACGTACAGTATATGAATCTCGTCTGCTCACCAAATTAGCTGCTAAGGCTGGTGTTGCCACCCAGATGGGTAACCAGGGTGCAAGCGGCGAAGGTGTAAACCTGACTTGCGAGTGGATTTGGAACGGTGAAATCGGTGAAGTAACACGCGTTGACGCCTTCACAGACCGTCCTATCTGGCCTCAGGGCTTGGAGCGTCCTACAGAAGTACACGAAATTCCCAGCACACTGAACTGGGATGCCTTTATCGGCCCCGCTCCCAAGCGTCCTTACAACTCTATCTATCACCCCTGGAACTTCCGCGGATGGTGGGACTTCGGTACAGGTGCACTGGGTGATATGGCTTGTCATATTCTGCACCCCGTATTCAAGGCTTTGGATCTGGGTTATCCCATCCACGCAGAGGGTAGCTCTACCCCACTTATGTCTGACTGCTGCCCCAGCGCTCAGGTTGTTAAGTTGACCTATCCTGCTCGTCCAAACCGTCCAAAGGTGGCAATGCCCGAGGTTGTTGTAACATGGAGCGACGGTGGTATCGTACCTTTCCGTCCTGAAGGTCTGGCTATTGGTAAGAACCTGAATGTTAGCGGTGGTGGTGCTATCTTCTATGGCACAAAGGATATCCTGGTTGTTGGCTGCTACGGCGAGAAGCCTTACCTGGTAAGTGGCCGTGTTCCCAATGCTCCCAAGGTATGCCGCCGTGTAACAGAGAGCCACCAGCGTGACTGGATCCGTGCTATCAAGGAAATCCGTGCAGGTAAGCAGGATTGGACAAAGACAGCATCAGACTTCAGCGAAGCAGGTCCATTCAACGAGATGGTTGCAATGGGTGTAGTTGCTACACGTCTGCAGGGCCTGAATCAGGTACTGGATTGGGATGGCGAGAACATGAAGTTCACCAACATTCCCGAAAAGGCTACTGTTCAGTCAATGCTGAAGGACGGCTTCTCAATTCACGATGGACACCCCACATTCGACAAGAAGTGGACTGATCCCGTTAATGCACGCGAATTCGCTGCCGAGTTGATTAAACCTAAGTATCAGAATGGCTATGTTCTGCCCGAACTGCCACAGGATTAAAAAGAACTGATATTTCTGAACATACGACAATTAGAGGCATCATCGAGTGTCTCTAATTGTCTTTAATACATCATTAATAATAAACATTCAAACACATGAAAATAAGAAACATATTGGCAGCTGCTACCATGATGGCTGCACTCACCGCAACCGCTCAGGGCTTGCAGTATGTAGTTGTCCAGAACCCTGAGGTAGATCTGAGTTCACTGAAGATTGACAAAGACGGCTACTATGTCTTGTTTGATGGTACCAGCCTGGATGGTTGGAGAGGTTATGGCAAGGATCATATCCCCAGCAAGTGGAATATACAGGACGGAGCGCTGCACTTCAATGGTCGCGGTCAGGGAGAAGGTGGTGACATTATCTTCACACGTCGTTTCCAAAACTTTGAGTTCGAAGTAGAATGGAAGATTGCAGAGGGCGGTAACTCTGGTATCTTCTATCTTGGCAAGGAAACAGCCACAATCGAGAACCCACGTCAGGAAACAAAGGAACTGAGCGATGGTCCCATCAAGGCAACCATTACTATCCAGAAGGATGCAAAGTTGAACTACCAACCAATCTATATCTCTTGTCCTGAGTGTCAGGTTCTGGATAACGAGCGTCATCCCGATGCCAAATTAGGAGCCACCCTGGGTATTCGTCAGTCTACATCTCTGTATGACATGATTGTTGCAAAGCCTCAGAATGCAAATCCTGCAGGACAGTGGAACAAGGTAAAGATTGTTGTTAAGAATGGCAAAGTTACCCACTTCCAGAATGGTGTAAAGGTACTCAGCTACACATTGGCTGACAAATCATGGGTCGACCTGTTGCAGACCTCTAAGTTCAGTGAGAAGAACTGGCCTCTGGCATTCGAGATAATGAAGAACTGTGGTAAGGAGCCCGGTTACTTTGGCTTCCAGGATCACGGAGACGAAGTATGGTATCGTAATGTTCGTGTTAAGGTATTAAAGTAATAAAAGGTAAAAAATGAAAAAAATATTTTCAATAGCACTTTTAGCGCTAGTGGCTCTATCCATGAGCCTGAATGTTGAGGCAAAAAAGAAGGAAATCGCCTTCCAAATGTATTCTGTTCGCGAACTGATTGGCGACCCCGGCAAGTATGCTCAGAACCACGAGAAAACACTGAAGGAGTTGGCCAAGATGGGTTACACAGCAATCGAGGCAGCCAATTACGGTGACGGTAAACTGTATGGTGTTACTCCCGAGCAGTTTAAGGCTGACATAGAAGCTGCAGGCATGAAGGTGCTTTCAAGTCATGTTGGTCACAACCTGAATGACGAAGAGCTGAAGTCAGGTAACTTCGACGGTGCTTTGCAATGGTGGGCTCAGTGCATCGAAGCACATAAGCGTGCAGGAATGAAGTATATTGTGAATCCTGGCGTAAACTATCCCAAGACCTTGGCCGAAGCTGACGTTATCTGTAAATACCTGAACAAGATCGGTGAGATGGCAAATGCAGCCGGCATGAAGTTCGGCTATCACAACCATTCACATGAGTTCGGTAAGGTAGAAGGTAAGGTATGGTACGATTACATGCTGGAGCATACAGATGCAGACAAGGTATTCTTCGAGATGGATGTATACTGGGCTGTTCGCGGACAGGTAAGTCCCGTAGAGTACTTCAAAAAGTACCCTGGTCGTTTTACCCTTTTACACATTAAAGACCACAGAGAATTCGGTGAAAGTGGCATGGTAGGTTTTGATGCTATCTTCAATAATGCTGACAAGGCTGGATTAAAAGGCTGGATTGTTGAGTTGGAAGGAAGCAACAGACCCAACATCATGGATGGCATGAAGGTTTGTGCCGACTACGTAAAGGCTGCCAAATTTGTAAAGCCTTCTTATGCTAAGTAATTTATAAACATTATATAATTATGGGTTATGAGCACAAACTCATAACCCATAATTTTCTGATATAAGTATTATGCAAGACAACAAAGAAGTTAAAGAGAAAGAAAACGTTAACGTAGAAGAAGATAATAATGAGGGCATGTCGTTTTGGGATCACCTGGAAGTTCTCCGTTGGGCTCTGTTCCGTTCGGCATGTGTCTTAATAATATGTTTAATCGGCACCTTCTGGGCATTGCCTTATATCTTTGACGACTTTATCCTTGCAGCAACCTCAAATGATTTTTTTGTTTACCGATGGCTAAGCGATATAAGTCATGGATTTATATCTTTCAGCCCTGACTTCAACGTCCAGATTATCAACATAAACGTGGCAAGTCAGTTTATGACACACATATCAACGGCAATCTCGTTAGCTGCAGTTATCGCATTTCCCTATTTCATCTGGGAAATCTGGAGATTTATAGAACCAGCTCTTTACGATAACGAGATAAGACATATCAGACCAGCCTTTTTGGGCGGTACACTGATGTTCTATGTTGGATGTGCTATAGGTTATTTCCTGGTATTCCCTTTCACTTTCCGATTCCTGATGGAATATGAATTGAGTCCAAGCATCCAGAATCAGATAAACTTATCATCATACATCGGTAACTTTACCATGCTGATAATGGTGATGGGGCTGGTATTTGAAATGCCATTGTTAGCATGGCTGTTGTCACAACTTGGCATTCTGCATAAAAACTTCCTACGCGAATACCGTAGACATGCCATTGTAATATTGCTTGTAGCCGCTGCTATTATCACCCCAAGCGGTGATCCGTTTACATTAATGCTTGTATTCGTACCGCTTTTCCTCTTATATGAGATGTCTATTCTTGTAGTTAAGAAATAGACATCCCAAGAGGTTCCTTTTTTTATTCCGTAGGCGTAGAAGCCGGGAACTGCTTCACATTAATATAATTGGTTACCTCGCCACACTTAAGAGCAAAGACTGTGGTACGAGCATTCTCTGTATCTGTGTTGGGCGTTAAAGTAATGGTAACCTTACTATCACCAGCTTCTCCCTGAGTCTTGTTGACAGTTGCCCATGTACGGTCAGCATTATCGGCATAATCCAACTTCCAAGACTTAGACACATTAAAGCAGATACTGTCTTCTGTAGCAACAGCACTGACATTCAAGTCGAATGAAACTGAGTCTGCAGTTTCAGTGGCCTTATATGTAGGATGATTAATGTTCATAAATCCAAGCTGGGTAAAGAAAGCTGCACTTGAATAATCATAACTATTGATTTGAACAAAGCCCGTACGTGTCTTTCCTGTTGTGTTAGGTTCGAAGGAAAGCAATGATGTAAAGGCATACAGATTCCTGTAGTCATATTTTACATCATAATAATCACCGGCCGTTACGGTAATCCAATCACTCATAGAATAAATAATATAACTATCAAAGGTCTCGAAAACAACTGAATCTTCCTCCTGGTCGGCAAAGAGATAATAATTGGTATTGCTAGGATGAACCAAATATAAAGTGTGATTTTCGGGATCTTTATTACAAGATGCAAAAATTAAAAGAGCTGCAGCAAGAGCACTCAAAGAATAAACTTTTTTCTTCATTTCTATTGTTATATATGTTATAAGACATGCAAAGTTATTATTTTTCAATATAAGAGCAAAAACATTTAATCACAAATATTTGTGTTTAACAAAATTTGATTATCTTTGTCACGATGAATAATATTTATTATAGGGATATAATAGAACTACTCCTTCCCTTTGGTCAGGAAGGACTAAAGTTGTCTCATATTGTCAAACACATCTACAACAAGCATGTCGATATGTTTGAAAATCAGATTAAATATGAAGACATCTATAAGATTGTAGGTTTATTCCTGTGGAAAGAATCACAAAAAAGGGAATCACCTTTCGTTCATAATACGTATGGCGTATACGCCATTAAACCGGATGTAGCCGTACAACTCGACCTTTTCTGGGATTTACCAGAAGAGGATAATAATGACAAAGACGAAGAAAATTCCCAAACGGATAACAACAGAATAGTTCAGATGGATCTCTTTAAGCATGACTCATAAACAAGAGAATCGTCTGGATTACCTTAATATCAATGAAAATACATAAAATCTTTACCATACTGCTATCCTTATTTTTATTTATAGGGACATCAAAAGCTGAAGGATGGATATCAGTACAGGATATTGGTGTATTGCCAAGTAATTCTGCTGAAGAAAACCGACAGCACTTACAGGAAGCTATAGACAAGATGAGTCCAATAGGCGGTGTCTTATATATAGAACCGGCCAAGGGGGGTTACCCCATGCAAGGCGGTATCGTATTAAAACGCAACGTAACACTACAGGGAGCACATGGTCCCACAGGAAGAGGTACCGCACTACCCGACTACTCAGGTCCTACGGGTTCTCTTTTTGTCATTACCGACCGCGAGCATCCGTTCATCACAGTAGAATCTGCCACGCAAGTCAAAGGCATTCAATTCTATTATCCTGAACAGACTTGGCAGGATGGTAGTCAGATTATTGCTTATCCGCCTACCATACAAATGTCACCAAACCAAGTTGTTCAAGGCGTCACTCTCAGTTGCCTGACCTTTTATGGCGAATATATGGGTATGGATTTCAGAGCAAAAGCACCACAAAAATGTGAACAGATTCTTTTTGAACATTGTTATGGCTACCCTCTTAGCGGGCAATTTATTGCCATTGACCACTGTTATGATGTACCTCGCATCTTGCATTGTCATGTAAACCCAGCCAATATGAGAGAATTCCATCGCTCATTCACACGCAATGTTATAGACACCGTGGTTCGAAACAAAACTTACACTTATTGGATTGACCATACGGATAATGCTCAACTTATGGATCTGTTTACCTTTGGTGTTTATGGCGGTATCTATTTAGGTAAAGAGACCTATGGACAGTTGACAAATTTTAATTTCGACTGTGTAAACATCGGCATTCACAAGATAGGCAGCCAGTGGAAGAACCGCAATTGGCAGATAGCACAAGGTTCCATCATCGCAAATGTTGGTGAGAGGCTGGAAGATGTACATCCCATCCTCATTGAGGGAAAAGGTCACACCTCGCTGACAAATGTTGAAAGTTTCTCTGGCGCCAATGCAGCTTTAACCACTCTTGGCGCATCATGGGATTATATCACCGTTCGGGATGAAGCATCTGTTACGCTAACCGCATGTCGAATGCAAGGATATAAAGCAGACAACCCTATCAATGCCTCCAGCAAAGCACACGTAGAAGTTATAGGCTGCATAAAATAGATATTATACTTATAAAATGCAAACTGCCTAGTTAGAAAAGATAATCTCTAACTAAGGGAAAAAATCTCTCTAACTAGGCAGCAGAAAAAGTATATAAGGATTTCCTTATCTTACTTTACCAAATATCTGTCTCCGGTTTCGTGAACAATTTTACGACGATAAGTCTCAGGATAACCAGGACGATTAACAGGACGCTGGTTTCCACCAGGAGTCTTCAGATAATTACCATTCTCGTCCTGCTTCTTTACGGCCATATCATTATACTTAACAATAATGGTCTGAGCCAGTTGATTCCATTCATCCATCATAGCCTGAGCTGTACGTTGGGAATAAGCGGTAAGGAACTTGCGTGCTTCTGTTTCGGACATCGATGCTGCTTTCTTCTCAGTCTCATCCTGAAGAGAATTATAATCAGACTCCAGACGGTCCCGAACAGCCTTCACTTCGGGAAAAATTTCAGAATAGCGCAGATAGGTCATGTTACTAACCCAGTTCTGAACCCAGAAAGCAGAACGCGTTGAGAAATGGAAAGTGTCTGCTGTGCGGAGGGCATAACAATCAGGAACCATACCGACACCACAATATACAGGGGTCAAAGGTACCATATTAGCATCATCATTACCCCACCATACTACGCCACCGATATGATCAGGCAACCAAGAACGCATCTGAGAAACATACACATTGGCCGTCTGTTGAGTACTGATAGGACGTTCGTTGAAGTAATCCTTATCATCGACCTTAAAACGCAAAGGTGTTGGACGATAGGGCATTTCCCATGGACCCATACCGAGGTCGTCCTGAATTGCAAGAGGAGTTCCCTCGTAATGATCTCGCATCATATCCTTGACATCCTGAACAGTGAGAGGTGCTTTGGGCTGAACATAAAGAGGCATGGGAGTAGCCTTTACATCACCCATAGCATAAGGCAGATAAGTATTCATATCCTGAGCAGCCCATTTATTGAAGAAGCTCCAAATACGTGCCTCACAGAAGCGGAGAGCACCGAAATCAGCAGGAGCATAAGCATCAGCAAAGGAAAAGTCAGCATCCTTACCACTGAAGTATCCCTTTTCGCGAGCGAATGAAATAACATCCTTGCTATAGAGACAGTTCTGTTTATCCTTTAGGGGAAACTGGCGGATGCGACTCTGATTGGCATGACCACTGATACAATCATCAGGAATACGCACAGCTACCCATACAGCACCCTTACGGCCTGGTCCCTTGCCAATCATTTCAAGAATCCATGCCTCGTTGGGATCAGCAACAGAAAAACTCTCGCCTTCACTCCCATAACCATAATCCTCGACAAGTTTAGTCATAACAGAGATTGCCTCGCGTGCGGTTTTAGCTCTTTGTAAGGTAACGTACATCAGGCTTCCGTAATCAAACATGCCCGTGACTGTATCACACAACTCTTCGCGTCCACCATAAGTAGTCTCGTGGATGGTAAGTTGATGTTCATTCATCAGTCCTACAACAGTATATGTCTCTTCAACCTCTGGAATTTCACCCAAATAGTTATTACTCTCGTAATGATAAAGCGCACGCATCTCACCCTTCTTGTGTTTACCTCCAGGAAGGAAATTCATATATCCATAAGCTCCATAATCGTCACAACTATAGGATACAATAACACTGCCGTCTTTGCTGGCCTTCTTACCTACAATGAGGTTGGTACACGCCAACAAAGTGTTCTGAGTTGATAGTTGAGAATTGAGAGTTAATAACGCCAATAGAATAAAAAATTTCTTCATATCCTCTAAACCTAAAACTTTAAAACTAAATCTTCAACTTATCAGAGCCTGCTGCCTTAAAACTCATATCCAAGCCCTTAACACTATGGGTAAGCGCACCAAAGGAAATGAAATCCACGCCAGCCTTGGCATAAGGAATCATATTATCGAAAGTTATACCACCGCTGGATTCCGTTTCGCAACGGCCTGCGACAATCTCTACAGCCTTCTTGGTGTCTTCTGGCGTGAAGTTATCGAACATAATACGATCGCAACCCTCGGCAAGTGCCTCGTCCAACTCCTTCCAGTTACGAACCTCACATTCAATCTTCAGATTCTTGCCCTTATCCTTACAATACTGCTTAGCCCGAGAGATGGCATTATGAACGCCACCACAGAAATCAATATGGTTGTCCTTAAGCAGAATCATATCAAAAAGACCAATTCTGTGGTTCAGCCCTCCTCCAATCTTTACAGCCTCTTTCTCAAGCATACGCATACCGGGTGTTGTCTTGCGAGTATCCAGGACACGCGTCTTGGTACCAGCATCTATAAGAGCCTGCTGATACTTGTGCGTCATTGTGGCAATTCCGCTCATACGCTGCAAAATGTTGAGCATGAGACGTTCGGTCTGCAAAAGGCTCTGAACCTTTCCTTTTACGCTCATGACAATATCACCTGGCTTTACATGGGCACCATCCTGAATGTATACCTCGACAAGCATTGTAGGATCAAACCTATGGAATACCTGTTTAGCTATCTCTACTCCGGCAAAGATACCTTCTTGCTTAATAAGCAACTTACTCTCTCCCATCTCTGTGTCAGGAATACAGCAAAGAGTAGTATGATCACCATCGCCTATATCCTCTGCAAAAGAGAGGTCAATAAGCCTATCGTTTAATTCTTCTACACTTAACATATTGTATAATTCATAATTTTTAATTCATAATCAGGCACAATTTCAAGGTGGAACTGGAACTAACCTTATTCATGATGATAGGGTTCGCCGTTTAGAATGGTCATAGCTCGGTATATCTGCTCTACAAATAGAAGACGTATCATCTGATGACTGAGTGTCATCTGCGAAAGGGATACTTTCTCCTGAGCCGAACCATAAACTGCCTCTGAGAATCCATACGGGCCGCCGACTACAAACACAAGACGCTTAGGTCCCGCTGACATTTTCTTCTGAATCCACTGAGCGAACTCTATACTGCGGCGTTCACGTCCATGCTCGTCAAGAAGAACAATGTAATCACCTGGCTGGAATGACTTTAGAATCAGTTCACCTTCCCTATCCTTTTGTTCTTTTTCACTGAGATTCTTGGTACCTTTTAGTTCAGGAATTACCTCAAGAGCAAACGGCACATAATGACTTATGCGCCCAACATACTCCTGGATACTAGCAACGAAATGCTGATCAGTGGTCTTTCCTACAACAGTAAGTACTATTTTCATTCTTTTCGGGGCAATATATATTCATAACATCCTGCATCAGGAGCATCATCGCCAGTACGACTACGGCCCAGACGATCGAAGAACAAACCATTCATAAGAAGTGGGTCGCCCATGTTACGTATCTCGCTCAAAGAATCAGGCGTAAAATCATAAATGAAGTTATGAGAATCGAACAACTTGAAATTCTTTTCGCCTTGCAGTTCCATCTTCTCGTTATCAAACTTACAGTTAAAGTAATGCTTGTCATCGTTCTCTCCATTGGTACGTAAGAAACAGTTCTGGAAGATGTAGGACTCAGAATCCTCGTACTCAGGAGACATGTTCCCCATAATAACATCTTCGGCATAACCTGTAACAACGCTATTCAGAACCTGAATATAACGCAATTCGTGGTGCACATCGTTATCATCTATGTTAGCAACATATAAGGCATCCCCTCTATTATAGCTCAAAGGATAATACTGAGCTATAGTACAATGGCAGAAAGTATTTGCTCCACCAAAGACACTAACACAATCTCCCAACGTATTACTAATTTGCGTATTAAAAATCTCTGCACTGCAATTGTTAAGGTACAAACCGTCTCCACCAACATTATGAATAATACAGTTTTTCAACGAAAGGGTTATACGGTCAAGCGAAGTGCTATCAACGCAAATACCCCATCGCCCACTATGAAGATCGGCATTAACAAAAGTGTTGTCATAACTACCTGTATGAATGGTAATTCCTTTCCAACGGCTTGGTGTATTATCATAGAAGAGATAATCGAACATACGGTCGGTACGTGCACCGCGGAAAACAACAGGCTTTTCTATAGTACCCTCTGCATTAATCCTACCATAAATATCAACAGCCGTACTGTCGTGCATCAGCAATGTTGTACCAGGGAGCAGATTTAGTATAGCCCCCTTTGCTATAACCAATGAATCATATATCAAGTATGGCTTATCAGTATACAGTGTCGAATCTGACTGAATAAACATACCATGAATGATATAAGCGTCAATGGATCCCGCAGTAAGCAAAACGCGTTGCTGGACACCATTCTCTAAACTGAAGAGCAACTCGTCTGAATACGAAACAGTATCTGTGGTGCCACTCTCAGGCATTGTAACTTCTATGCGTACAATGATACTATCGTTCTTTCTAATCAGATAATCATTACCCGAGCCGCCAGCCAAATATTCACCATCGACATTCACGCGAAACAGACTCTCTGTACCCTTCTGTAAACGGATGTTGGAAACACGTAATCCATCTGAGTTCTTGTTAAACACATAAAGCGTCTTCGTAGGACTTGCAATAGTAGAAATCAGAGTGTCAAAGCGTACCGTATCATCAGAGAAAGACAAACGGAAAGAAGGATTATCTGAGAACGAATCGTAATTGGAGCACGAAATAAAGATGCCTGATAATACAAATATGAAAATGTATAAAAGGGATTTCTTCATATGGACTTATTTCTCTACTGGTATATTCTTCAGAACTTCAAGCAACCAATCCCATACCATCTGAACTGTTGGGATAAGCAACTTCTCATCGGGACTATGTACTCCACGCAAGGTAGGACCGACACTTATCATATCCATACCAGGGAACTTCTCGCTGAAAAGGCCACACTCCAGTCCGGCATGAATACCCAAAACCTGAGGTTCCTTCTTCATTACCTTACGATACTGCTCAACAGCAATCCGCAAAATCTCGCTTTTGGGGTTCATCTTCCAGCCAGGATATCCCTCACCTATCTCCACTTGAGCACCTGCCAGTTCAAAAACAGCGGCAATGGTGTTTGCCATATTAACACGGGCACTATAGATGCTGCTTCGCTGAGAGCTGTTTATCTCTATGGTCATTGTTTCTGGTCTCATATGGATGCTGGCTAGATTGCTACTTGTCTCTACAAGGTCAATATCCTGGCACATAGCATATACACCGTTATCAACGCCCTGCAGTGCAGTTATAAGTTTGGTACTGGTATCCTTGTCAATTGCTTTTGATGCACAATCTTCGGAAGACAAAAGGAATTCCATATTCTTTTCTGTAACGCTATATTCCTCTTCTACATCGGCAGCAAAGAGATTCCAATCAACACGAATCTGTTCTTTATACTTCATAGGAATAGCGCAAACACAAGCTGCCTCGCGAGGAATAGCATTATGTAAACCACCAGCCTGTATATCTACCAAACGAAGGTCGTACTTCTTCTGGCTAAGATATAGAAAACGAACCAATAGCTTATTAGCATTTGCACGCATCTTTACAATATCATCACCGCTATGACCACCAGTTAACCCTTTAACACACAAAGAGAAAGTGAAATAGTTATCAGGGATAGCTTCAACTGTATAAGGCATCCTTATAAAAGTACGACAGCCTCCTGCACAAGAAACAAAAATCTGTCCCTCGTCTTCACTGTCAAGGTTGACCATCATACGACCCTTCATAAAATCACTTTCCATACCTTCAGCACCTGTAAGGCCCGTCTCCTCATCACGAGTGAATACACACTCCAGAGGGCCATGCTCGATATCTGTACTCTGAAGAAGAGCCATCTCCATCGCAACACCAATACCATCATCAGCGCCAAGTGTAGTACCCTTTGCCTTCAGCCATTCGCCATCCACATATGTCTGGATAGCATCTTTCTCGAAATTAAACTGAACATCATTATTTTTTTCACATACCATATCCATATGGCTCTGCAAAATCAAAATTTTACGATTCTCCATACCTGGAGTAGCAGGCTTACGGATAATAACATTACCAACTTTGTCACATACTGTATCTAACCCAAGCTGTTTTCCAAAGTCAACAAGAAAAGAAATCATCTGTTCCTCTTTCTTTGATGGGCGGGGGACAGTATTCACTTTGGCAAAACAATCAAATACACACTTAGGTTTTAACTCAATTTCAGTCATAATATTTGGTTTATTTTATCATTTTCTATATCTTTGCAGTTGCAAAAATAGTAAAATATGTTGAAAGTAGCATTATTAACCGTAGGAATTGTTGCAATATCAATTGCACTTTTGTGTATAAAATTGATTGTATTACCTAACGGAAAGTTTGCAAGTTCGCATATTAGCGATAACAAGGAAATGCGGAAACGTGGTATACACTGCGTTCAAAGCATGGACAAAATGATGAGAAGAGAAAACCCAAACAAAGTAAAAGAAAGAATATAAACAATTATAATATAATGTATATGAAAAAGTATTTGCTTGGCATCGGGCTGATGTCTTTGGGAATGATGGTTTCAAGTTGTAACAAAGCAGTTGAAGAGAATGCTGAAACAACAGGAAATGAAGAAGTACAGTCTGCTGGCGTTAAGATTGCTTACGTGGAGTTAGACACGCTGATGAACCAATACCAGCTATACAAAGATTACAGTGAAGTGCTGACACGCAAGGGAAATAACATACAAAGCACATTGGCTAAGAAACAACATGCATTAGAGAGTCATGCTGCTGCCGTACAGAAAAAGTACGAAAGTAATGGCTTTACAACTCGCGACGAATTAGAACGTGCTCAGGCTGGAATTCAACGAGAGCAGCAAGAGTTGGCTCAATTGGCAGACAGATTGAACAACGAATTCAACGAGGAGCAGGCTCGCATCAACACCGAAGCAAGAGACAGCATCCAGTCATTTTTGAAACGATATAACAAGACCAAGAAATATGATTATGTAATGGTAAAGGCTGGAGACAACTTGCTGATTGCAAACCCCAAATACGACATTACACAAGACATCATAAAGGGGCTGAACAAGCGCTACAAACGCAGCGCAGAAGTAGACGCACAGATTAAAGTTGACAAAGAGGCCAACAAAGAGTAAGGTTATCAACACCATTGTTAATAAGTATTTTCGCTTTTTCTTGGGCATAAAGAAAAATAGCCGTACTTTTGCCACGTGATTAATCTGTCAAGACATATAGAATACCTATTATTGTATCACGATTCAGTTGTGGTACCGCGTTTGGGTACATTCAAAGCATTATATGTGCCAAGCAAATGGATTGAGGAGGAAGAGATTTTTCTGCCTCCCTATAGAGCCTTGACATTTTCACATGAGATAGACGAAACAGATACATGTTTTGTAGATACGTTATCTGCTAACTACCAGATTTCGACAGAAGAGGCTTACATACTTACGCTTGAGTTTACAGAAAATATACAGCAAGAGCTTTCCGAATATGGCAACTTTGAGTTGGGTAGTATAGGCGAATTTGTACAGGGAGAAACAACTGAGCGAATGAACTTCATACCTTGCCAAGCAGGCGTAGCCTCGCCAGGGCTTTATGGATTAGATGTCATTCATGCTCACCCCACAAGTCTAAAAGCTTCCCCCAAGAACAAGCAGGAAAAGAAAAAGATGTCTGTTAAATCTGATGCAAGAAATGTCACCATCAGCATAAACAAACATATACTTAGATATGCTATGGCTATAGCTGCATCCATAGTTCTTTTCTTTGCAATCAGCACACCAGTTTCAGACACCATCATTACCAAGCAACAAGCTACTCAATCAAGTCTTTTCATACCAGCTAATATTTTAACATCGTCTCAGGAGGCTTCAACCATGCAGACTGTTATAAAAGATGGCACAAACGTATCTGAAAAGGAGATTGATCCAGAAGATGTCTCAAAAGAAACAACAGGAGAAACAATGAGCCAAACAGTCAAGACGACTACTCCAACGTTCTCCGTTGTTCTATGCTGTGGAGTGTCAATGCAGAAAGCTGAATCTTATTGCCATAATTTGAACGAGCGTGGAATTCGTGCCATCGTAGACAATTCCGGCAAGGTATTAAGAATTCTGATTCCCAATTTCACATCAAAGGAAGACGCATTGGCTGAGGTTCATTCATTACGTAGCATGAGTAAAGAATTCTCCAACGTATGGATAATGGAGAAGAAATAAACACAAGAATCCTTCACGAATGAAAAGAGTACGTTGCCCCAAGTGCGACAATTACATTACCTTTGACGAAAAACAATACGAAGACGGTCAGCAATTAGTATTTGTATGCCCAGAATGTAATCGACAGTTTGGTATTCGCATAGGTACAAGTAAGGTAAGGGAAACACGCAAGAACGAAAATCTTGACGAGCAAGAACACAGTCGGGAGTTAGGAAGTATTGTTGTGGTAGAAAATGTATTTCATTACAAACAGATTATTCCTCTGGAAATGGGTGACAATGTCTTTGGTAGATACGTTAAAGGTTCAAATATCAACAAACCAATAGAGACAGTTGATCCGAGCATAGACACCAGGCATTGCATCATCAAGGTTCAGCGAAGCAAAAAGGGAGAACTGCAGTATATATTACGTGATGCACCCAGCAACACAGGAACTTTTTATATGAACGAAATCCTGCGCGATCAGGATCGCGTCTTTCTTGAAGATGCTGCCATTATTACAATTGGAGCCACAACACTTATACTACGCAAAGCAAACAAAGAAGAAGAATAACAATAATATAACATCATATCCTATTAAAATAATGTATAAAATTCTTGCACTCGACTTAGACGGCACACTTACAAATAGCAAGAAAGAGATAACTCCTCGAACTTTAGAAGTATTAATTCAGGCACAGCAGAAAGGAATACGACTGGTACTCGCCAGCGGACGACCAACCGCTGGAATCCTGCCTTTGGCTGAACAGTTACATCTGAAAGAATACGGAGGGTATATTTTAGCCTTTAACGGAGGTTTAATCATTGATTGTGCAACAGGACAACCGATATACCAGAAATTACTAGATACAACCGTATACAAACATCTATATAAGGTCGGCAATACAGAAGACTTCAGAATTCTAAGCTACTTAGATAACTGCATAGCATGTGAAGATATTGAAAACGAGTATGTACGTTATGAAGCAAGGCTAAACAAGATGCGGCTTAAGAAGCTGGACAATTTTCTTGAAGAAATAAACTTTCCTGAGCCCAAATGTCTGATTGTAGGAGATGAGGAAAAACTTGCCATCTTAGAAGAGGAACTTGCAAATTATTATAAAGGGATAATGAGCATTTACCGCAGCGAGCCCTTCTTCCTGGAGGTCCTACCATTAGGAATAGACAAAGCTAAACGTCTAGATTTCTTACTAAAACATATAGGATTGAGAAAAGAAGAACTGATGGTTTGTGGAGACGGATATAACGACCTTAGCATGATAGAATATGCAGGGCTTGGCGTAGCCATGTCTAATGCACAAGCTATTGTAAAAGAAGCAGCAGACTACATAACATTAAGTAACGAGGAAGATGGAGTTGCTGTAGCCGTAGAAAAATTTATTGGGTTATAACTAAAAAGGAGATAGAGCCTTCTTGATTTTCTCTTGCAACTCTTGCATCTTGCCCCTTCTAATGGAAAGAGTCATTTTGCAATCCATATCGTACGACTGACTTACAATACGAGCATCAAGATCTCGAGCAACTTTTAGAACGTTATTCATTAGAGGATACTCAAAACTAAAGGTGTACTCCTCATCAACGGTGCGTGTTTCAACCTCAGCATTAGCTAAAGCTTCAGCTGCAGCCGTTCTATATGCAACAATCAAACCACTGGTTCCCAGCTTAACGCCGCCGAAATATCGAACCACAAGGATAATAATATCTGTAAGTTCGTTACTATTAATTTGTCCAAGTATCGGCTTGCCAGCTGTACCACTGGGTTCTCCGTTATCGTTACTTCTGAATATCTCATGTTCTGGTCCTAACATATAAGCCCAGCAGACATGACGTGCATCATAGTACTTCTTTTGGTATTGTTCAACCAAGGCCATAGCCTCTTCAACAGTAGTAACATGATGAGCAAAAGCGAGGAACTTACTCCTAAGTTCAGAATAAGTCCCTTCGCTTTTATCTTTTATAGTCTTAAATTCGTCAATCATGAAAGTTTGTGAACAACCAAGCCACTACGCAACTTTGGCTCAAACCAAGTAGCCTTTGGAGGCATGATGTTGCCACTGTCTGCTATGTTCATGATTTGCTGCATTGAAACAGGGAAAAGAGCTAAGGCCATCTTCATCTCACCAGAATCAACACGACGTTTCAACTCGTCCAGACCACGCAGGCCACCCACAAAATCAATACGTTTATCGCTTCTCAAATCCTTAATTCCGAGCAGTTTGTCCAATATAAGGTTACTACTGATGCTAACATCCAAGCTTCCTATTGGATCAGACTCATCGCAAAGACCCTCTTTCAAGTCTAAGCTATACCATTTGCCACCAAGATATAAACTGAACTCATGCAAATGTTTTGCTCTATAAGATTCTGTACCTTGACAGGTAACAGTAAAATTCTCAGAAAGAGCAGAGAGGAATTCCTCCTCGGTCATTCCATTGAGATCTTTTACCACTCGATTATAATCTAAAATAGTGAGCTGACTGGCAGGAAAACATACGGCCATGAAATAGTTATACTCTTCATTGCCCTGGTGATTAGGATTATTCTTGGCCTTCTCTGCACCTACCAAGGCAGCAGCGGCACTACGATGATGACCATCAGCAATGTACAGATATGGGATTTTAGCAAATGTCTCTGTGATAGTATTAATATCAGCAGGATTGCCAACCAACCAGAACTGATGTCTAAATCCATCTATAGGGGCAATGAAATCATATTCAGGCTCATCTTTTGTTATACGACCAATCAGAGCATCAAGGATTACATTATCAGGGTACGCAAAGAACACAGGTTCAAGATTGGCATCGTTTACACGAACATGACGCATACGGTCTTCTTCCTTGTCACGACGAGTTAACTCATGCTTCTTGATTACTCCATTCATATAATCCTCTACAGCAGCAGCAACAACCAATCCATACTGTGTCTTGCCGTTCATTGTCTGTGCATAGATGTAATACATCTCTTGCTTGTCCTGAACAAGCCATCCTTCTTTTTGGAATTTAGCAAAATTTTCTGCTGCACGAGCATATACACGCTCATCGTATTCGCTCGTACCAACGGGAAAATCAATTTCGGGCTTTATAATATGATAAAGTGATTTCTCGTTATCACCAGCCTCCTGACGAGCTTCTTCAGAATCGAGTACATCATAAGGGCGGCTTTCAACTTGCTCCACAAGCTCCTTTGGTGGGCGTAATCCCTTAAAAGGTTTAATTGTTGCCATTACTTGTTAACTTGAAATTTAGTGATACCGTCACGCAGAAATCCTACAATCTGATTAGCGGCTGCAATACCAGCATTCACATTTGCCTCAGCAGTCTGGGCGCCCATCTTTTTAGGGGTAGCAAAATATCTGCCGGCAAACTTCTCTGCAAATTCGACATCTGCATCAGGCTTGATATCCGTAAGATACTTCAAATCTGTACGCTCTCCCATGAGTTTAATAAGTCCAGGCTCATCAATAACTTCCTTACGAGCAGTATTGACAAGGATACCTCCCTTCTTGAGTTTACCCACTAAAGCATAGTTGATGCTCTGCTTTGTCTCTGGAGTTGCAGGAATGTGAAGAGAGACAATATCGCATGTTTCAAAAAGTTCATCCTGGCTCTTGGCAGCCTTAACACCTGCAGCCTCGATAGCTTCAGCAGGACAGAATGCATCGTATGCTACTACATCCATGCCAAAACCTTTAGCCACACGAGCAACGTTGCGACCAACATTACCAAATGCAAGAATACCCAATTTCTTGCCCATTAACTCAGTACCGCTGGTACCATTGAAGAAATTACGTACACCATATACCAAAAGGCCAAAAACTAATTCAGCCACACTATTGGCATTCTGACCAGGAGTATTCATAGCCACAACATTGTGAGCAGTAGCAGCCTCAAGGTCAATATTATCATAACCAGCACCAGCACGAACTACAATCTTCAGTTTCTTTGCTGCGTCCAAGACTTCAGCATCAACCTTATCCGAACGAATAATCAAAGCATCGGCATCGGCAACAGCATCCAAAAATTGTTTCTTTTCTGTATACTTCTCTAATAAAGCTAAATCATAACCAGCAGCATCTATAACCGCCTTGATACCATCAACAGCAACCTTACTGAATGGTTTCTCTGTTGCTATAAGTACTTTTGCCATACTAGTATAAATTTAATGTTTAGCCTCAAATTCCTTCATGCAAGCTACCAAAGCCTGACAACCTTCAATTGTCATAGCGTTGTAACAACTAGCGCGGAATCCACCTACATCACGATGACCCTTTACACCTACCATACCCTTCTCGGTAGCGAAGGCCATGAACTCGTCCTGCAGATCCTCATACTCAGGTTTCAAGACGAATGTAAGATTCATCAATGAACGACTATCCTCCTCAGCCGTACCAACAAACAACTTGTTACGATCAATTTCACCGTAAACAATGTCAGCACGCTGCTGAGCCAACTTAGCCATAGCCTCTACACCACCCTGCTTCTTAATCCACTTCAGATTCTGCAGAGCACAATAAATGGGAACTGTTGGAGGAGTATTGAACATACTACCCTTCTTTACATGCGTGCGATAATCCAGCATAGTAGGAATGGGACGACTAACCTTACCCAAAAGATCTTCCTTTACAACAACAAAAGTAACACCAGCCATTGAAAGGTTCTTCTGAGCACCACCATATATCATTCCATATTTACTAACATCAACTGGACGTGAGAATATATCACTACTCATATCTGCAATAACAGGAATGGGAGAATCCAGATCCTTACGCAACTCCGTTCCATAAATTGTATTATTGCTGGTGATATGCAAATAGTCTGCATCAGCAGGAATTTCAAAATTTTTGGGAATATATGTAAAATTCTTATCCTTGCTTGAAGCAACCTCAACAACCTCACCAAACAACTTGGCTTCTTTCATAGCCTTTGTTGCCCAAACGCCTGTATTCAAATATGCAGCTTTCTTCTCAAGGAAATTGTAAGGAATCATACAAAACTCAAGACTGGCACCACCACCAAGGAAAATAACGCTGTAACCTTCAGGGATATCCAGAAGTTCTTTAAAAAGAGCAACAGCCTCATCTACAACTGGTTGAAAATTCTTTGCACGATGGCTCGTTTCCATCAAAGATAAACCACTACCTTCAAATTCAAGGCAAGCTGCTGCTGTAGCCTCCATAACCTCGCGAGGAAGTATAGATGGGCCAGCATTAAAATTGTACTTTTTCATTTTGTAATTTGTAAGTTGATTTTTGTTAATCCTTTGTTAATTTTACAATCATTTTACATGCAAAAATATAGATAATTCACAATATACCTAATTATATTTTAAAGAAATTAATTACAGAGAGCAAAAAGTAAAAAAAAGAGTTGAGTTTCTTGCATAATTGAAATTAAAGAAGTACCTTTGCATCGCTTTTCACGAGAGCGTGGAAAGATTCGGGGTGTAGCGCAGTTGGTAGCGCACCTGGTTTGGGACCAGGTGGTCGCCCGTTCGAGTCGGGTCACCCCGACAAATATATTGAGATGTAAAAAAAGATGCTACAACATTTGGTAGATTGCAAATAACATCGTACCTTTGCATCGCAAAAAAAAATGGTGCCTTGGATGAGTGGCTTAGTCACCGGTCTGCAAAACCGTGCACGGCGGTTCGAATCCGCCAGGCACCTCTAAAGAACTCAAGAATTCTTGAGTTCTTTTTTTTCTCCCTTAACAACAATCACCTGAAGAATGCGTAAAATGATGTATTGCTTTACGCAAGAAATCGCTATGTTTATTCAGATGAAAAAAGCTATACGAAAGAGATACCACAAATGCAATACCTCCAAAGAAATATTTTAGCTCGAGACTAGGCGTTATACAAAACAAAAATGTAACAGAAAGACAAATTAACTGAAACGCGAATATCATCCATGTGTTGCGATATATCCTGACTTTATATCGATATCCGCACACTAGCAATGCAATTACAATATCATACAAAGCACCAACGGAAAGTGCGATACCAGCGCCAACCAGTCCATACATGTTGTACAGGCACCAAATAAGGATTCCAAAGAAAATATTATAAGACACATCCATTGCCAAGTAAACCATACTATCCCCTTTTGCTAAAGTACTATACCCCAAAGGAAGAGACAAAGCCCTGAAGAACGTATAGAAACAAGCACATATGGACATATCTAACACAACTAAGAACGATTCTGTGAACAAAAGGCGAATCAGCCATGGCAGGAGAAGCAAGAATAATATCAACAATGGCGTAAGGACAAGCAAACATACATTAACCTGTTGGTTTATGGCCTGACTCATACGATCAGCATCATGGTTAACGGATGACAAACGAGGAAAATAATCCGCCTCTAATGCAACAAACATCATACCGGCATATCCAGCTGTTAACTGCCAGCCTGCTGTATAAAACCCGACATCGCCCATATTACCATTCTCAGCATGAAGCATCATGGCGGGAATTATCATACCTAAACCCGTAGTCGAAATACCTGCAATAACATAAGGAATACCTCTTTTAATCAAAGGTAAACCTTCCATAAAGACCTTTTTACTAAAAGGTTTTACCCTATACGATACTAATTTAAAGGAAAAGAATCCATGTGTTATGAACGAAGCCAAACTACTAAAGATGAGGCCAAGAACAACACCCTTCAATCCCATAAAGTAATAGAAAGGAATAGTAAGAGCCAATGTAAATAAGGCAACGCAAGTTTCAATAATGGCAATCTTTTTAACTTGTCTTAGTCCTTTCAAGATGGCACATTCACCTTCAGCTAGCAAGAAACTGGCCGAAATGGGAATTACCATCAGTACTTGCCAGTAATGATTCCATTCTTTCTCAAAAAAGAAATAACTTAATACAGGAGAAGTGCAAACACATAGTAGCGTGGAGAGAACAGCCGTCCACAACACCCATGTCCTTATAACCATCACAAGGTGCTCTATTTCATTAGCCGTACCCTCTTCGAACAATTCACCTGATTTCTGTGTAGCATTCAAGGGGATGCCCAAATTGCTAGCACTAATCAGAAAATCCGAGATACGATTATATACAGATATCAATCCTAGGCCAAATTCGCCCAAAAATACCGAAGTCAGTTTATTACGGGCAAACGACATCAGCATCTTCAGGCCCTGTACTCCCCCAAAGACCCCTGTATACTTCAATACGTGATCGTATGAAGTATCATTGGTTTCTTCATTATGAAGATTCTCTAATTCACTCATGAAAGACCTTCAATTTCACCATCTACAAGATCAATACGCTCAGCCTGCGGACTTTTTGGCAAGCCTGGCATACGTAAGATATCACCGGCTACAAGAACTAGCATCTCTGCGCCGCAGTTAATAACTATGTCACGAATATTAATTTTAAAACCTGTTGGAACACCATAAGCCTTCTGATCAGCAGAAAAACTATATTGTGTCTTCGCAATACAGATAGGATAATGAGCTATTCCTAACTCACTAATCTTATCTAACATACGTTTGGCTGCAGGAGCAAATGTTACGCCGTCAGCACCATATATTTTTCTAGCGACAGCATCTGCCTTGTCCTCAACACTATCATTGTCGTTATAGGCCAACACAAGAGGCTTGCTTGGATTGGATTCTATGGTGTTAACAACTAATTGAGCTAATTCCACTGCACCGCTTCCACCTTCATTATATGCATTATTAACGACAAAGCCAACACCCAACCCAGCACAATGCTGACGAAGGAAATCTATCTCTTCTTCAGTATCAGAAGCATAACGGTTAAAACAAACAATAACTGTCTGGCCAAAGCTCTGAATATTTCGGATATGGCGATCCATATTTTTTACCCCACGCTTCAGACCTTCCATGTTAGGCTGTTTAATTTCGTCAATTGGAACACCACCATGCATCTTTAATCCATGAGAACCTGCCACAAGCACTGTAAGTGAAGGTTGAAGTCCACTCTTACGACACTTAATATCAAAGAACTTCTCTGCACCCAAATCTGCTCCGAATCCAGCTTCTGTTATAACATAATCACCATAGGTTAGCGCCAATTTAGTTGCCAGAATACTATTACACCCATGGGCAATATTGGCAAACGGACCACCATGAACAATAGCCGGAGTCTGCTCTGTAGTTTGTACCAGATTAGGATGCAGGGCATCTTTTAGCAGTACACAGATAGCACCGGCAACACCCAAATCCTTCACGCGGAATGGCTTGCCATCTATTGTTGTTCCTAACAATATGTTTTCTATTCTGCGACGCAGGTCATCTTGGTTTTTTGCAAGACAAAGAATAGCCATAATCTCACTGGCAGGAGTTATATCGAAACCACTCTCCATAGTTACACCATCTGTCTTGGATCCCAAGCCTGTCACTACAAATCGCAAATTACGATCGTTTACATCAAGTACACGTTTCCAAAGAACCTCGCGCATAGCAAAGCCTTCGTTCCTATGCTGATATATGTAGTTGTCCAACAACGCAGCTATCATATTATGTGCCGAGGTAATGGCATGGAAATCGCCCGTAAAGTGTAGGTTAATTTTATCCATGGGCAAGACCTGAGCATATCCGCCACCAGCGGCGCCACCTTTTATGCCGAAGCATGGACCCAATGACGGTTCGCGTAATGCCACAATAGCCTTCTTTCCTATCTTGGACATCCCCAAAGCCAATCCAACACTTACAGTTGTCTTACCTATGCCCGCTTTTGTCGAAGAGATAGATGTTACCAAAATCAATTTATGCTGTTTTACCGCCTCTTCGTCGATTAGATTCTCAGGAATTTTGGCACAATACCGGCCATATGGTTCAAGGGCATCCGCAGGCACTCCCATTTTTTCGGCAATAGCAGTTATTGGAGCCAGCGGAGTTTCCCTCGCTATTTCTATATCAGATTTCATCTGTATGTGTGTCTTATAATATTTCAATATTTATTCCGCCTGATGTTGAGAGCGAAGCAAATCGTTAACTGTCTTAACTGGGTTAAACGTAGTAAGGGGCACCTCAACCATCAGCGTGCTCCAATTACTCATAGCACCATTCCAGAGTCCTGGCAACTCCAAAGCCTTCAGTTCTTTACCACCTTTACTCTTGTATGAGATAAAGCCTGTAGCAGGATCTACATAGTCGGGCAAATTGAATTTCTCACCCTTGTAGTTGCGAACAGCACATACCAGGTCTACTGGATTGAAGTGTGTACCTTGTGTAAACATCTTCATATATTCAGGATTATTCTGATCTATCTGACTGCTTTCCAGAATCTGCAGAGAAACACTACCGTCAGAGTTGAAAGCCAGGAACGGCCCGCCGCCAGGCTCACCAACATTCTTCACAACGCCGCATACACGGATGGGACGATTCAGTTTGTTCTTCAGGAAAATATGTAGTTCCGTATCATCCAGATCCTTCAATCCGGGAACATCTGTATTCAAGGTGTGACGGACAAAGCGAATCATCTCTTCCAGATCACTGTGATTAAACTCACCGCTGTCCACCAATTTCAAGTATGCAAAAGTCTGCTTCTGAACATCTACCAGCACACCAGCGATTACCTGTTTCCAAAAGACTGTATCATCTTTCAGCCTATCAGGTACAACATTATCAATATTTTTTATGAAGACAATTTCACTCTGCAAATCATTAAGGTTCTCTATAAGAGCTCCATGGCCACCCGGGCGGAAAAGTAATTTCCCATCCTCCGTACGGAAGGGAGTATTATCCATATTGACAGCTATAGTATCAGTACTGGGCTTTTGTTCGCTCATGCTTACATTATAGTTAATACTATACCTATTGCTTGCCTCTGGTAGCACACGGTCTATCAACTCCTGGAAAAGTTCCCTGTGCTCTGTACTGACGGTAAAATGTACATCAGCCTCACCTTGGCTGCTTGCATACAATGCAGCTTCTACCAGATGTTCTTCTACAGGGGTGCGTGCGCAGTCCTCATAGCTATGGAACTGAAGCAAGCCCTTTGGCAACTGCCCATAATTAAGGCCTTCCTCGCCCAACATATTGGCTACCACCGCTTTGTATTCGCCTTCTTCTATCAAAGCATCCACACCCTCTTCTTCATTAAGGAAACAAGCGTCATTCAACGCATCGAAGAAGGCAAACTTATGAATATTGGCGAAGAAAGCCTTTTCAAATTCTGTTGTTGGAACATCATAGTCTGCATTCAGGAACTCAAACATATTCTTGAACATTCTGCTTGCTGCTCCGCTGGCAGGAACGAACTTGGTAATACTATGTCCTTCTGCCTTATAGTCATTCCACACCTTTACATATTTTTCTGCTTCCTCCATCACCGGAGCAATTATACCATTACCCACAGATGCAGCAGCTTTTAGTTTCAGGAAAGGGAAGCCTTGCTCAAAATTCATTAATTGAGCCTCAATCTTACTTTCGCTTATACCCTTCTTATTAAGAAGTTCCTTATCTTCATTTGTATACAACATATTCTATGTATATATTTGTTTTTATTTAGTGCACAAAAGTAAACAAAAAATATCAATTATCGTAACGAAACGCAGAAAAATTCATACCTTTGTACGAAATAAACCAAGAATGTATATGACAAAGGACAATTTCTTCACCGCAGAGGAGAAAACACAAATCACAGATTTGTACAAGCAACTATACACGGTTTCAAAGGATGTGCTTCTGCCCAACGATGATCAGAAGGTTCGTTACTACATACGCGAGGCTATCGAAAAGGGATTACTTCAACGCGATTCGTTCAATCTCAACCCTATTATAAATGATTGCGAAACAGCCTTGATAGTAGCAGAGGAGATTGGCATGAACCGTCCTTCAATTCTGGGTGTCATGCTCAGTGGAGTGGTATTAAGCGGTGCGGCTTCTGTAGAGGAGATTAGAACCGACTTCGGAGAAGACGTTGCCAATATTCTTCACGGCATGCTTCGTATCAGGGATTTATATGCCAAGAGTGCAACCGTCGAGAGCGAGAATTTCAGAAGCCTGCTGGTTACCTTTGCCGAGGATTTGCGTGTCATACTTATCATGATAGCCAATCGCGTACTTATCATGCGTAAAATTAAAGACACGCCTTATGTCGAAGCACAACGCAAGGTATCTATGGAGGCTGCCTATCTATATGCCCCCCTTGCACACAAACTGGGCCTTTACAAATTAAAGAGCGAACTGGAAGATCTCAGTCTCAAATACCTTGAGCACGATGCATATTATCATATTAAAGAGAAACTCAACGAGACAAAACGTAGCCGTGATGCCTACATTGCCAATTTCATCGGTCCTATTGAAGAGAAACTAAAGGCTGCCGGACTGAAATTCCATATGAAAGGCCGCACCAAGAGCATACACTCCATCTGGCAGAAGATGAAAAAGCAACAAGTGGACATTGAAGGCGTATATGATCTGTTTGCCATCCGTATCATCCTCGACTCCAAGCCCGAAAAGGAGAAACAGGATTGCTGGCAAGTTTTCAGCATCATAACCGATATGTACCAGAGCAATCCAAAACGTATGCGTGACTGGCTTTCCGTACCCAAGAGCAATGGATATGAGAGTCTTCACATAACTGTTTTGGGTCCAGACAAAAAGTGGGTGGAGGTACAAATCCGCACAGAACGTATGGATGACATCGCAGAACACGGACTGGCAGCTCACTGGCGCTACAAAGGCATCAAGAGCGGACAAAGCGGCATAGAGGAATGGCTGGCCAACGTACGCGGGGCTTTGGAGACGAATGATGATATGCAACTCATGGATCAGTTCCGTATGGACCTTATAGAAGACGAGGTCTTTGTCTTTACTCCTAAGGGCGACCTATTCAAGCTTCCAGCAGGTGCTACCGTACTGGACTTTGCTTATACCATACACACCAAGGTGGGCAACTCATGCGTAGGAGCCAGAATCGGAAATAAAAACGTCACCATCCGACAGAAACTGCAGAGTGGAGATCAGGTGGAGATACTTACCAACGTCAACCAGACGCCCAAACAAGATTGGCTTAACATTGTCCAGACCAGCAAGGCCCGCAATAAAATACGTCAGAGCCTGAAGGAGATGGAGAGTAAGCAGGCCCTGATGGCAAAAGAAGAGTTGGAACGCAAGCTCAAGAATCGTAAACTTGAATACAACGAGCCCACTCTCATGCATACTATCACGAAACTGGGCTACAGAGTTGTCACAGAGTTCTATGCGGCACTAGCATCCGGCACCATAACCATGGATCAGGTGCTTGAGGCATATGCGACACAACTACGCCACAGCAAGGGCGAGGAGGAACGTACTGCACCACAGCAGAGTGCCCAGGAGTTTGTGATGCAAGAGAATGACAAGAAGAAAGTTGGCGCCGGAGAGGATGTGATTGTAATAGATCAGGAGCTGAAAGGACTTGATTTCCAGATGGCAAGATGTTGTCAGCCCGTCTATGGTGATGAAGTCTTTGGATTCGTAACCAGTGGCGGCGGCATAAAGATTCATCGCGAGGATTGTCCTAACGCCCCTCAATTACGTGCCCGTTTCGGTTATCGTATTGTCAAGGCACGCTGGGCAGGCAAACGCGGCAGTCAGTATCCTATCACCTTACGAATTGTAGGGAATGATGACCTGGGAATTGTTAATAACATTACCAGCATCATAAGCAAAGAAGAGAGAATCCAGTTGCGCAGTATCAGTATAGACAGTATCGACGGTCTGTTCTCAGGTACACTTACTGTCATGCTTGACGATACCAGTAGACTACAACAGTTACTAAAGAAAATAAAAACAGTAAAGGGTGTAAAAAATGTCACCCGTTCATAAAAAAAGTATGAGAAATATATGTATTATTCTGGCTTTGGCAGGTTGCCTGTCTGGCCATGCTATCGAGATTCAGAAACTACAAATCAGTAACCCTATTCCTGTTTCTGCGCCTATCCTTACAGATACCACAGATGTTAATGGTAAGAAGATTGAACTGGAGGAACTACTTTATTCTACACCTCAGTCGCTCAAGTTATGGATGAATGGCACGGAGAATATTACAGGCGAACTGCCGGCTCTGCAACAGACAAGCCTTCTTCAGGCTGGATTCACCCTGCAGAACACAGGCTTTGTAAAAGCAGATTTCAAGGTTGAATGCAAAAGCCGTCACACGCTATATGTAGATAACGCCGAGGTCAATGGCAACACTCAACTTGTGCCTGGAACACATCAGGTTGTTGTTAAACTGTTACAGAAGAAAGATGAGGCTGACACATTGAAAATCAGCCTGTCCAGTGAACAGGAAAAATACATCAATATAAACCCTGAAGGTAAACGTTACTGGACATTAAAAGACCTTATGCATGGCAAACGTCTACGTAGCGTCTCCCTCTCCAGCTCTGGCAAATACTTAATGCAGAAATTCAGCACCACCTACGAGGGAGGAAGCTCTGAAAGCTCTGAGCAGATTCTCGAAGTTGCGACTGGCAACATCATTGCAGTGCAAGACTTCTCGCATTGGGACAAGACAGGAGACCGCTACATCCGTTACAAAAAGACAACAGACGGTGCTTGGCAGACTCTATCCGTTGATGTAAAGACGGGCAGCAGCATCGTTCTAGCCACTTACAAGGGACGTGGAAGTGCCAGTTATATAGGTAACAACAAACTATTGATTACAGAAAATGTGGACGGACCCAAGGAAACCAATAACGATGTACACCAGATTCTGGAGCCAGACGACAGGCAGCCGGGATGGCGCAACCGTTCCAATATCTATATTCAGGACATCACCACAGGCATTACACGCCAGCTTACAGCAGGCCAGCACAATGTATACGCACAGGCTTCTGACGACGGCACAAAGGTTCTGCTCAGCATTTTCACGAATGATGTAACAGAACGTCCCTTCAACTTCACCACCATATTACTTGTTGATACTGAGACTTTCCAGACAGATACCATCGTAAAGCGTGATGGTTTCATTAATGGCGGTCAATTCTCGCCAGACGGCAAGTACATATCATTCATGGGTAGCCCAGAAGCATTCGGAGGCATCGGAAACACGCTCCCGGCAGACAAAATCCCAAGTCTCTTCGAGTATGAGCTATACCTCTATGATATAGCATCCAAGGAGATGAAGTGCCTTACCCGCGATTTCAATCCTTCCATAAGCGGATATCAGTGGAGTAAGTTTGACGGCTGCATCTATGCCATTACAGAAAACAGAGACTTGATGAGCCTATTCCGCATCAATCCTAATAATGGAAAGATCAGCCCCATTAAGACAACAGACAACTTTGTCTATAACAACTTCAGTCTGGCACGCGAGAAAGCCGTTATGGCCTATGTCAGCGAGACCGCTCAGAGCAGTGACCGTTCCTGGATCATGGACCTTAAGACGGGCAAGGAACGTGTGGCCTTTGACGTTAACCCAGAGCGAACAGCGGATATACAACTAGGCGAGTGTCGTTCCTGGAATTTCCGTGCCGAGCGTGGCGACAGCATTTACGGCTGCTACTACCTGCCACCCTACTTCGACGAGACCAAACAATATCCCATGATTGTATATTATTATGGAGGATGTTCTCCTGTAGGTCGTTACCTGGATAGTTATTATTGTTATCAGGAATGGGCCGCTTTGGGATATGTAGTTTACGTTATCCAACCCTCCGGCTGCAGCGGATTCGGACAAGAGTTTGCCTCACGTCATTCTAATGCCTACGGTGATTACACAGCAGAAGATATCATCCAGGGTACAAAGTTGTTCTGCAAGGAGCATCCTTATGTCAACTCCAACAAGATAGGCTGCATGGGTGCCAGCTACGGCGGATTCATGACCATGTATTTGCAGACACAGACCGATATCTTTGCAGCTGCCATGAGTCATGCCGGCATCAGTAATCCTGCCAGCTATTGGGGCTATGGCTATTGGGGTTACTCATACAGTGCCACATCAGCCGCCCACTCTTACCCCTGGAATAATCAGGAACTTTTCAGTGGACACGCTCCTCTTTTCAATGCCGACAAGGTGCACACCCCTATCCTCTTTATGCACGGAAGCGCTGATACCAATGTACCCATCAACGAGAGTATCCAGATGTTCACAGCACTCAAGATTTTGGGCAGGGAAACTGCCTTCATTACTGTAGAGGGCGAGAATCATCATATTCTGGACTACAACAAGCGCATCCGCTGGCATGACAGTATCATGGCATGGTTTGCCCGCTGGCTGCAAGACGACCCTACGTGGTGGAACACGCTTTATCCTGCCAAGAATCTGTAATTCATTGACGCATGATATATCCACAGCATTTCGAGCAGAAAATAGGATTCGCCGAGATACGTCAGTTGCTTAACAATCATTGCCTAAGCAGCTTAGGAAGGAGCCGTGTGGAACAAATGACGTTCCTCACGAATGCCGACGAAATACGCCTCCGACATCAACAGATTCAGGAGTTCCGTCGCATCATGGCAGAGGAGACGGAATTGCCAGAGCAAGACTTCTTCGACCTACGTCCTACCATTCAGCGTATTCGTATCGAGGGAGTTCATCTTGACGAGAAGGAACTGAACACATTATATCTCTCCCTTCGCACCCTGCATTCATGGATCAAGATTCTGCGCAATGAAGAGGAAGAAGAGAACCCCCTCTACCCTGCCCTGCATAAACTGACAGAGGGCGTTTTCACCTTCAATGCTGTAACGAAACGGGCAGAGCAGATACTGGACCGCTACGGACGTATCAGTGATAACGCAACGCCCGAACTGGCCAATCTCAGACAGGAACTGCGTCGTCATGAAGGCAGTGTAAGCCGAACACTTAATAAGATTCTGAAAGCGGCACAGGCAGAAGGATGGGTTGAAAAGGACGTCGTACCCACACTTCGTGACGGCCGTCTTGTTATCCCCGCAGCTCCTGCCATGAAGCGTAAGCTCAAGGGTATTATACACGATGAGAGTTCCACAGGTAAGACGGTCTTCATAGAGCCGGCAGAGGTCGTAGAGGTCAACAATCACATTCGCGAGCTGGAAGCCGAGGAAAAACGGGAAGTCATTCGCATCCTGAAGGACTTCACAGAACTCCTGCGCCCTAACATCCCCGAGCTGGTAAGAGGATATGAGTTCCTGGCCGATATAGAGTTTGTACGTGCCAAAGCACTCTTGGCCCAGCAGATAAGCGGTATCTCTCCACAGATAGAGAAGTCACCACACATAGACTGGACACTGGCCCAGCATCCCCTCTTGGCACTCACCTTAAAGAAACAGGGCAAGAAGGTTGTTCCACTGGAGATTGAACTGAACAAGAAGCAGCGCATCCTTGTCATCAGCGGTCCCAATGCAGGTGGTAAAAGTGTCTGCCTGAAGACTGTTGGCTTGCTGCAGTATATGCTCCAGTGCGGATTGGCCGTTCCCATGGGCGAGAATTCCAAATGCGGCATCTTCAAGGACATCTTCATAGACATTGGTGACGAACAGAGCATAGAAGACGATCTCAGTACCTACAGCAGTCATCTACTGAATATGAAGAACATGATGCGCAGTTGCAACCCTCACAGCCTATTGCTCATAGACGAGTTCGGAGGCGGTACAGAACCTACCATCGGAGGTGCCATTGCAGAGGCCGTACTGCGTCGATTCGTCAAGCAAGGAGCCTATGGTGTTATCACCACACATTATCAGAACCTCAAGCACTTTGCAGAGGATACGCCAGGCGTAGTGAACGGAGCCATGCTTTATGACCGCCACCGCATGGAGGCCCTTTTCCAACTTCAGATAGGCAACCCCGGCAGTAGCTTTGCTGTGGAGATTGCCCGCAAGATTGGAATTCCTGAGGAGGTGATTGCCGATGCCACAGAGATTGTGGGCCAGGACTATGTGAATGCCGATAAGTATCTGCTGGACATAACGCGAGACAAGCGCTACTGGGAAGGCAAACGTCAGACCATCCATTCGCAGGAAAAGCAGATGGAGAGTACCATCCAACGCTACGAGAACGAGATGACCGACCTAAAAGAGAAGCGCAAGGAGATCATACGCGAAGCAAAGAAACAGGCCGAACAAATCCTGCAGGAAAGCAACGCCATTGTCGAGAAAACCATTCGAGAGATTAAGGAGGCCCAGGCAGAGAAAACACGCACACGCAAGGCCCGCCAGGAGATAGACGATTTCCGTGCCCGCCTCGAGGAAGAACAGCGACACGAACACGACCTGATGATAGAGCGCAAGATGCAGCAGATTCAGGATCGTCGCAAGCGTAAGCAGGAACGTAAGGAACAACAGCAGAAGACCCCAGCCACAGCATCTTCCGGCACACCAGTATCCAATACAGCCGTAAAGGCCAAGAAGGAGTTTCAAAAGGGTGATACCGTAAGGATGAAGGGGCAGACCACTGTGGGTGTAATAGAAGAGATTGACGGCAAGAAAGCCTTTGTCACCTTTGGCATGGTACGCACCAAGGTAGAGCTTTCACGCCTTGAGCCGGCAACTAAGAAAGAGAAGGCCAATACCGCCACCCAAATTGTAACCTTCGTAAGCAAAGAGACTCAGAAGCAAGTCAGAGAGAAGCATCTAAACTTCCATCAGGAGATAGACGTACGAGGTATGCGTGGCGATGAGGCGCTGCAGGCCGTCACTTACTTCATAGACGATGCCATTCTGGTAGGAGCCAGCAGGGTACGCATCCTGCACGGAACAGGCACAGGCGTCTTGCGTCAACTCATCCGTCAGTACCTACAGACTGTTTCAGGTATTTCTTCCGTTCACGACGAACATGTTCAGTTTGGCGGAGCCGGCATAACGGTGGTAGAACTGTCCTAAACCTCAGCCGTAAAAGTATTCACCGCATCTATCACACGCTGCACCTGCTCATCAGTCATCACTGGCGAGATGGGCAGAGATAGGATCTCATTGTGTATGCGTTCAGAGATGCGGTATTTTTCGTCGTTCCATTCCTTATAGGCTTTTTGCTTATGCGGAGGAATAGGATAATGTATCACCGTCTGGATGTCCATATGCTTCAGGTGAGCAGCCAGCTCATCACGCCTAGGACACCTTACCGGATAGATGTGATACACATTTTCCTCAGGATGTTTGGCCACCACAGGTTTGGTAATTAACGGATTCACAATTCCTGTGTCATACATATGAGCTATCTCGCGCCTGCGCTCATTGTCATTGTCCAGCTGGGGCAGCTTAACACAGAGCACAGCCGCCTGTATCTCGTCCATACGACTGTTACGACCCTTGTACTCATTCACATATTTCTCTGCACTGCCGTAATTGGCCATTGTACGTACAATTCGTGCCAACTCCTTGTCATTGGTTGTCACACAACCGGCATCACCCAATGCACCCAAGTTCTTACCCGGATAGAAGCTGACACCAGCCGCATCACACAGATTGCCTGCCATCTTGCCTTTATAACGGACGCCATGCGCCTGAGCCACATCCTCAATCACCTTCAGTCCATGTTCCTGGGCGATGGCATTAATTGCATTCATATCACACGCCCTGCCATACAGGTGTACAGGCATAATGGCACGAGTCTTCTCTGTTATCAACGGAGCTATCAGGGATGGGTCTATCAGGTAATCCTTTAGTCGGGGTTCACATAGAACTGGCTTTAATCCAGCATATGTAACAGACAGAATTGTAGCAATATATGTATTCGATGGGACTATCACTTCATCACCATTCTGCCATCCCAGCATCTCCTTGTAAGCCAGAAGAATCAGGGATAAGGCTTCCAGTCCATTACCCACAGGCACGCAGTATTCACAGCCACAGTATTTGGCAAAGAGCTTGGCAAAGCGCTCATTCTCCTTACCCAGCAGATACCATCCGCTTCTAACCACTCTGGTTATCTCGCTGCTCAGTTCCGGCTCGAATTTTTCATTTACCTGTTTCAGGTCCAGGTATTTTACCATCTGACTTTGTGTACTGCGCACATTACCTGTCATCTTGTCCAGCAGAGAGTTGCGCAGGTCCACCTCATAGGTATCATAGCAGACAGCCCTACCGCCAAAGCCTTCCTTCTGGAATATCAGTCCTTCATTCAGGAACTTTCCATCATTCTCGTTGCTGGTACCCATATCCAGGTACTCCATCTGTTTGTATCGTTCGTTGATCAGATGCTTGAACAGAAGGTCCACAGCACCAAACTCCCTACCCTCGTCGCCAGAGGCTATATATTGCACGTGCGCCACCTGTCGGCTCTCGAATATCACGGTACCGGCCACGATATGGTCTTCATGCTTCACCACATACAGCTTTATATTCTTGGGGAAGAGGCGCATCAGTTTCAGAATCTCCTGATAAGAATGAACAGGCTTGCTATTATGATGCGTCATCAGCACATCCTCCAGCAGTGTCCAGAACTCCCTTAATCCTGTCTCGTCCGTCTCAGACACACGATCCAAGTAACAGCCGTGATCCACCGCCTTCTTGGCCTGACGCATACGCAAGGTACGCATCTTCAGTGTATTACGCTGATTTATGGCAGTGCTCACAAGTCGTCTTGTCAGTTGCGCCCCTGCACGGAACAGGGCATACAGGTCCTCATCACTGGGAATGGCACTATAGATATAAGGTATAGGCTTATAATATACCTTAATAGCCTGCATGTAATCGCGATAATAGCACAGCACCTCCTGCATAATGGCTATCACCTCCATCTGAGTAACTTCTGGCAATACGACAAGGCCGCCGTACGTAAGCCCCTGATGCGAATACACACATTTATTATGCTCATCATAATTGGCAGGGAAAACAGCCACCAAGTCCTTCGTGGTCAGATGACTCTCTTTGTACTCATCATCAGGCGATACGCCGTCATAAATCAGCAGAGAGCAGTCAAAAAACCTGTCGCTATGATAATCCATAAAGTTGCGTTGCAACAGGAAGGTACCGTTCTTGGAACTTTCCACAAACGCATCCCATGTATCTTTCCTATTTATAGAATAAGGTATTATTGTCATGCTTTTTTGAAAATGGGCCCCTACTCAGCCCTCTCGAGGGAGGGAGTGCTATGATTGCAAGTCTCCCCTCGAGGAGATTTAGAGGGAGCTTTTAATCAGTCTTCTAAAATCATTATAATCATGAATATAATCTTCGGCACTGTAAGGGTCGGATGCAAGGCTCACACAGGCAGCCTCAGGCGTAAAGTCAAATAACTTACACCATACCATAGGCGGAATGAGTATACCCACATGCGGGTCATTCATCTCCAGCACAATTTTCTCTTCTCCGTCGTCCACCTCCATCTTAAAACTGCCGCCCAGAGGGAATATGACCATCTGGCAGGTACGGTGGGCATGATCGCCTCGCGCGTGTCCATCTTTAATATTATATGTCCAGAAAACGCGTTCTATCTTAAAGGGAATATGCCTGCAACATTCGCCAAAAGCAAGTGCACCACGTTCGTCCGAAATCAGGGGGAGTTCTATCAACCTGCACCCCTTTGGCATCTTAAGCCCTGAATTGATATTCATAGAAGCATCTATTTTTTATGCAAAGTTATAAAAAAAAATGGAAAGTGCTTGCGAGATTCGGAAAAAAGCTATACCTTTGCATCGCATTTGAGAAAAAGAGCTGGTTAAAGGCTCTAAAACGGGATGCCGGAAGGAAGTTTGGGTGAGTGGCTGAAACCACCAGTTTGCTAAACTGACGTGCGGGTTACCGTACCGGGGGTTCGAATCCCCCAGCTTCCGCCAGAAGACCTCTCAAATTGCAAATGGCGCTTTCGTCTAGCGGCTAGGACACATGCCTCTCACGCATGGAACACGGGTTCGATTCCCGTAGGCGCTACTCAAAGAGGTGAGTTGGAAAATCAAGAGCTTGTATCAATAAACGATATAAAGCTCTTTTTTTTACACAAAACTCGGCTGTCCATAAGGATAGCCGAGTTTTTGAATAGATTTATTCTAAGGATATCACGCTTTATTCCTCCTCCAAAGGGAAGCCTTCTTCATCTTCTTCTTTTACCTCAGCCTCTTCTGAATAGCTGCTGTAGAAGGTATCATCCTCTGATTCGTCCTCTGCATCATCTCCATCCAAGCCGTCCTCATTATCCTCATTGTCGTCTTCATCGTCATATATAGGATTACCATCCTCATCATATTCCTTGTGAATAGGCTCAAGCTTGAGCTTTTCTACGGGGTCTTTTTTCTTGGCAAAGATAGCTTCTATCCATGTTCCCTTGGTAATCTCCAACACATCATAGCCCTGAGCCACCTTTTTCTCCAGTGTACCACCTGGAGCATGAATACGGCTGGCAGGTAACTGAGTAGTACTAATGTCAAATCCACTTTCGATGATATCCTTCAGTGCCAATGAAATGGAATCCCATCCACCACCGAAGTTCTTGTCTATCAGGTCAAGCAAGACGGGAGCTGATATGTGCTTTACATTCTCATAACTGAGATCCGTAATACGGGTAATGGTTTTTCTGCGAATGGCCACACATCCCTTACCATGTTTACAATGGTGGAACTTCACCCAGTTCAGATTACTGTATTTCAATGCTTCTCGTTCATCATCCTCATTAAAGTGAACTACATCAAAAGCCAGACGAATAGTATTGAGCAGTTTATCCTCCACGATAGAAAAATCCTCCTCCACGCGCTCCTTCTCCCACATCGAGCCTATCTGTTCGGCTGTCATTGACCAAATGTTTGAAGAGTTCAAATCCTGTACTGAGTCAATAGAGAAATTAGACTTCTTTTCCTCTTTCATATCATTATTCTTTAATTGATTTTTCGCCGCAAAGATACAAATAAATGTGCAATGTGAAAAATGAAATGTGAAAAATGAATTCAATTTTTGAGGTTTACAACTCAAGATCAGCATAATGGGGATTGTGGTCTGAAAGCTGACAATCCTTATTCTCCTTTTCGATATGGGTATGCGTAACCTTAATATTGGGAGTGACAAAGATGAAGTCTATCTTCTCCATTTTGTCGGGAGGAATCTGACAGAAAGAATGCCACGTACCGGTTGTACCTGTGTGGTTGTCCGTCATGTGGTAGGCATCGTACATCTTGAACTCATTCGTTACCATAGTAGTATAAGCCTCATCGCGCTCGGTAACATTGAAGTCACCAGTAACCACAGCAGGCTTGTCTCCCACAATCTCCTGAATCTTCTTCATGATAAGTTTGGCACTCTCGCGACGGGCCACTTTACCCACATGGTCGAAATGTGTATTCACAGCCATAAAAACCTTCCCCGTCTTCTTATCCTTCAGCTTAACCCAACTGGCGACACGCTCCAAAGCGGCATCCCATCCCTTGGAACCTATTACATCAGGAGTCTCTGAGAGCCAGAAATTTCCTTGATCCAATGCCTTGAATCTTTCCTTACGGTAGAAAACAGGTGTTGCCTCACCCTTTTTCTTTCCGTCGGTTCTACCCACGCCAACATGTCCGTAGCCTTTCAGATTCTTGCAAAGATATTCCATTTGGGTATTGGTAACCTCCTGCATTCCGCAAATATCTATTGCATTATCCGTCAGATACTGCGCAACACGTTCCTTACGCTGGTCCCATCCGCAGCCAATCTTGTAATCATCGCCATTGATACAACGGATATTAAACGTTCCCCAACGGATCTTTAACACTTCCTTACCTGGTGTCTGTGCATTGGCAAGAACAGGTAGAAGTATGGCAAAGGCCAATAATAGTATTTTCTTCATATCAGCAATTTGTTATGTTTATTTTGTCAATTACAGTTTTTAAACCGCGTAAAATTACAATTTTTTCAGTTAATACTTGGCAGGTTAACATTAAAAATTGTATTTTTGTATAGATTATTAATATAATTAAGGTGGCTAATCCCACAAACACATGGGTATATGAGAGAATGTTACAAGCAAATAAAGGATGATTGGCAAGTTGCCCAGACTTTGCACCAGGAGTGTGAAGAAATAAGGCGTTACGCTTTCCAAAGCGTTAACCTGACGGCAGAAACCGATTTGGCGCTCTCTCACACCTATAGGGACTGCATCTTTATAGGTTGCCAACTGCCCATGGGGTTAAAGAAGAAAAGCAAAGACTGTCTGTTCCTCCCCGATATGGGCGAGACATTCCGTTACCGCAACCATCTGTATTCACCAGAAGAACTCTACGAGGGATATTCCCCTGCAAGAAAGAACTCATACGAGACGTGCTTCGACGGACGTGTGTACCGCCATTTCCTGAAAAAAGGCAAATACTCTTCGGATTTCAAAGAGACGCTGGCACGATCTTTACATGACCATAGTATCTCGGATTGCCTGCACGGCTTTCTTTCAAACTTCGACGAGCATCGTCTTATCGGTATTATGGGCGGACACAGCCTTTCACGCAGTGATGTCGCCTATAGACAGGTTGCATATCTTAGCAAACTACTGACGGAAAAGGGCTTCCTTATGATAACGGGTGGAGGACCGGGCGCTATGGAGGCTACACATTTAGGGGCTTGGATGGCAGGACGGAATGAATTGGAGTTGCAAGATGCTCTGCACATTTTGTCAACAGCGCCCAGATATACCGACGAAGGATGGCTGGAAACCGCATGGAGGGTTCATGACCGATTCCCACAAAGGGATTTTCAGAGCCTGGGTGTTCCCACCTGGCTCTACGGACACGAACCCTCCACGCCATTAGCCACACATATTGCCAAATACTTCGACAACAGTATTCGTGAAGACGGCATCCTAACCATAGCCACAGGCGGCATCATCTATACACCCGGCAGCGCCGGAACATTACAGGAGATATTCCAAGAGGCCGTACAGAATCATTATCTGACCTTCGGTTATGCCAGTCCTATGATTTTTCTTGGAACCGACTTCTGGACAAGGGAAGTGCCTATATGGCCTTTGATGATGGACCTAACAGAAAGAGGTGTTTACAAGAACCTCATCCTGTGCCTTACGGATAAGAAGGAAGATGTGGAACGCGTACTTACGGAACAAGTTTTAGCGCATCAGCAACCGAAATAGGTTCATCGTTCAGATACGCCACCACAAAAGCATCTGGGAAATCCTGACGCACTGTGATCAATGTGGACTTCACCAGCTTATAGTCCGTCTCGCTTCCATACAACACCTTAACCAGATTACCAGAACGCTTAAAATTTACAGGTTTATACCCCTTTAACCGTACGTCATCGACCTTTATCTCCTTGCTTACGGCAAATAACTGAATACTGAAGACTGGAACTGCAGGAGTGGGAACAGGGGAAGTCTCCGGTTCCACCACCTCTGGTACTTCCTCTTTTTCGGGTATAACGGGGACTTCAATTTCAGCCTTCTCGGTAGCAGCTTTCGCAGCTAATTCCTCCGCTACCATACGTTCTACCTCCTCCGGTGTCGGATCATCACGAACAGGAACAAATATTTGCGTGGGTGACACAGTAGCCATAAGGGGCTGCTCCACTTCGGCAAGATTCTCCTTTTTAATCTTATTGGCCTTGATGCCACTATTCTTGCCATTCGACCTACGCAAAGCCAAAAGTGATTTCTTCTCTGTCTTATCCTTTGTAATAGTATAATACTCTATCAGGGCATTGTAGATGTCAATTGCTATCTGTCGGATTCCCGACTTACTGGTCAGATAGGCGGCATCCTGAATATTGGAGAGGAAACCCACCTCGGTCAGGACGGCTGGCATATTGGTATTTTGGCAGACATACAATTGCTTGGGACGAGCTCCGCGGCCATTTGGCCGTCCTGTCTCGCCATAGTTTTTCTGAAGCAGCCAAGCCAACAATTCGCTTCTGTCGATTGTACGGACGATAGTGCTGTTCCTGACTGCGTTGTTAGACCGCCTAAGGTCTGCATAGAAGCTTTCCGTTCCAGAAACCAACGGATTGGGCGCCGAGTTAATATGCACGCTCAAGAACAAATCGGCGTTAGCATTATTGGCTATGTTGCAACGTTCTTCCAACGACAAGAAACGGTCGTCGGATCTGGTTAGGATTAACTTTATGCCAGGTTTGTTCTTCTTCAGAAGTGTGGAAATTTCCTTAACAATGGACAAAGTCAGATCCTTCTCCAGTGTTTCTCTCATCGATGTACCCTGATCGTAACCTCCATGCCCTGCATCCAAAACCCATACCAATGGACGCGGCTTGGCGCTCACGAACAACGGAAAGAGCAAGAACAATAGAAAGATGAGTTTTTTCATGCTGCAAAGTTACGATTAAGCGAGAGAAATGCAAAAGAAAAGCCTGTTTTTCTTTTCATTTCCGAGCGAAAGTAACTTCGAAACGATAGTTTCAATGTTACGATTAAGCGAGAGAAATGCAAAAGAAAAGCTTGTTTTTCTTTTCATTTCCGAGCAAGAGTAACAAAGACCGCAGGTCAAAGTTCTTCGTTTTCACTCAGGCGGCACAGCCGGAGACCGAATAAGCGAGAGAAATGCAAAAGAAAAGCTTGTTTTTTGTTTTCATTTCCGAACGAGAGGACTCTTGTTTAGCTGCATGAGCTTCCTCGGCTCCTCTCTCATTCCCTAAAGGCAAGGGGCAGGGTTGAGGGGTAAGGAAATTAAAAATGAATAATTAAAAATGAAGAATTAAGTATTGTAGTCACCCTCACCACGGCCTTCGGCTTTTGTAAACATTTTTCATGAGTCGACTCTTTCTGGCGCATTATTTTCATCTCGGTGGCACTTTCCTACCCTAAACGCGAGAAATGCGCTTAAATCGAATTTCCTATGACATTCAATTGGTTACAAAAGGATATTTTGAGCCACAAAGCAAAGAAAGTGTCGGCCAAACACAAGCAACTGTTAAATCCAGCATGAATTTCCGCCAATTTCCTCGTGTGGCATTAGTCTACTTTACATGAGGTAATTGCAAACTCCACGTGTGATGTTGCCTAACTTCACGTGTGGCGTTGCCCGATGCCCTACGCCCCGTCACCCAATATACCCTTTTTTGTTGCATCTTGTTGTAAAGGATTTTCTATGATTTTATCGCACAAAATCACAAGGTCTCTCAATAGAATAATAGATTTTTCATGTCATTCATTCTTTGTGTATCAATTCTTTTTCAAAACTTTGCGCTTGTAATCACAAAATTCAAGGATATGTAAAGACATCTTTTACTACTCCTTGTGGCCCGACCTCCATCACCATCCCCAATAGCGTGACCAGCATCTTCAATCAAACTTTCCTCGGCTTATATTGCAAGCGTATTCAATCCTGCAACGGGAACGCTTGTGCTCACTTGTGTAACAGAAGTGCCTTCAGGCGATGGACTTTACATCGTGGCATTCCTGGCGAATATGAAGTTCCCAAAACAACTACCTCGATGTTCTATTCCAATCTGCCGAAAGGTGTGACAACTACGACCAGCATCAGCCCCACAGAGGGTACCAACACAAACTTTATTCTCGCCAATGGTATTCATGGTATTGCCTTCTACACGCTGTCCACTACAGGCGAGTTGGCCCTCGTGAAGAGATTGTCCCTCTTCATCCAAAACAAATAGTGGCTGTTTCTCAAACAGATCAAGGTGTTTATACCGACGACCCACAGCCTCCAGGGGGGGGGGAGCACTGGGCAAGGAAAACCAAAGCATTTGGGACAATGAATGGTAAGGCATAAGTCTTGCTCTATCCTATATGCAAAGCCGCTCTATCCTATACGGAAGGAGCGGCTTCTTTTTATCTTGGCATTAGCAGAATCTCATGGCACGAAAAGGCAGAAGATAGCAATGTTATCGAAGACACATAATTGTGCCACAGACCTTTTGTTATCCGTTAAAGCATACCTTTGCCTGGCAGATGACGGTGCCATCTGTTTTACGGACTTCGATGTCTGTCTCGTTCTCGTCGATGACTTGCTCATAGAAGCTCAGTCGGTCGCCCAGATATGACTCTGCCTTGTAGGCTATCTCGAAGCGACGGATGCCTCCTTGCTCGAAGCGCTGGCGGGGGAAGAGGTCGAGGATGTGCTCGATATACTTGATGCTGTTGATGTGGCTATTGATGTCAACATCGCTGTAATATGTGTCGATAGTGCGCAGGAGCTTTGGCTCGCGAAAGCGGAAGCGTCCGTGCCCCTCGATGGGGCAGACGTTCTCTTGCTCCGGGACAATATACCTGAGGATGTCTCCGTCGTAGAGTGTCAGCAGGTCACAAGGCTTGCGTGTCTCGAGGTCTATCATAGCCCACACACTTCTGGCATAGCCAAGTGGCTTGCCATCAGCATTATGGATAGAGAAGTTACGATTGGTGAAGTACTTCATCACGCTCTCCACCCATGTCCTCACTTCGCAATGCTCATACTGCCGAGGCATTTCCCTCATCTCGATGCTGAGTCGCGAGAGCACCCAAGTGTGTCTGGTCTCGTTCAAAGCACCAATGCCCCAGCCACGCTTCTGTGAATGATTGCCGGCAGCATTGAGCAAGTGATTGCCTAATACACCAAGGAAGATGCGGCCAGTGAAGTCAACATGAAAAGGCTCGACGAAGAAGGGGTAGGAGTCGATTAGTTCATAGTCCATAGTCCATAGTTATGAGTCCATAGTATTTATTTCATGTGTCATATCATAGCTCGAAGCATTATTAACTATGAATTACGCACTATGCACTATGAATTGCCATTGTGTTCTTCCTCTCTCTTTGCAATATATGCATCCAGCCTCTCGATGCAGGACTTTGTGACAGCGATGCGGCCTGTGCGTACAAACTGCAGGACGCAACCCAGGGCATCGAGCTGGGTGAAGAGCTCAATCACATCTTTTGTGATGCCTGTGTTCTCAACGATGGTGTATGTGGGATTCACCTCGACTATGCGAGCATCATAGCGACGAACAATGCATGAGATGTCCTGATTGGCGAGGACCATGGGTGTGGAGAGCTTCAGCAGAGAAGTCTCGAGGATGAATATCTCGTCGTCGATGAAGCAGTTGGCCTGCAGGACATCAACTTTCTTCTCGATTTGCTTGGTCAGCATTTCTGCCATTTCCTGCTTGCAGTAGCAGGTAATGGTGTATTTATGCACACCAGGAGTGGAAGAGGCACAAACATTAAGGCTCTCGATGTTGACCTGTCTGCGTGTAAAGACAGCAGTTATCTGATTGAGGATACCAGCGAAGTTCTCGGAATAGACAATGAGTGTGTAGAGTGTCAGGCCATCGTGACTGAGCAAGGCACCTTCTCTTGCAGGCATTGCAGGTCGTGCCACTGCATTACGCTTGAAGGTCTCCTTCTGGCCGCCTTCTCGTGCATCCTGAGCAAGAGTAGCCCTGCGCTGACGAGCCAGATTCTTCTCGAAGCTGTCACGCTCAATGGCCGCTGCAGCATAGACAGCTTCGTTGAAGCCCTGCATCTCCTTTGCCTGCTCCAACTCGTCACATTTGCCGCAAGTATTGCAATCGCCACATTCTGCGTTTCCTGTTTTCTTGTTTGTTTTCATAATGTTCAATGTTCTATGCTCTATGCTCAATCAATTGATAACATCATCTCGTCCACATTTGCTCCTGGAGGTGTCATCGGAAGCACATTATCTTCCTCCTTCACAGCACATTGCAGGAGGTAGGGACCTTTCGTCTTCAGCATCTCCTTGATAGCAGCGTCCAGGTCCTTGCGGTCGATAACAGTTCTGCAAGGAATGTTATAGCCTGCTGCTATCTTCTCATAGTCGGGGTTGAGCATGGGCGTGAAGGAGTAGCGTTTGTTGAAGAACATGTACTGCCACTGGCGCACATTGCCGAGGAAGTTGTTGTTCAGCAGAATCATCTTCACGGGAATCTGGTTCTCCATAATGGTGCCCAGTTCCTGAATCGTCATCTGAAAGCCTCCGTCGCCACAGAACATGCAAACAGTTCTGTCGGGAGCGCCATAGCAAGCACCCATAGCTGCAGGGATGCCGAAGCCCATAGTGCCGCAGCCACCGCTGGTAACTACCGAGCGAGGCTCTGTGAACTTGAAGTAGCGACAGCCCATCATCTGGTTCTGTCCGACATCAGTCACGAGGATGGCTTTGTTCTTGGCTGCCTCGCTGACCTTGCGAACCACTTCACCCATCAGGAGCGGGCCTTCTGTAGGATGCAATGCAGCGTCGATAACCTTCGTGTATTCCTTCTCTTCGTATGGCTTGAATCCATCTATCCATGCTTTGTGAGTAGCCTTGTCCACAAGCTTTGTTACGGCAGGAAGTGTCTGCTTGCAATTGCCGAGGACAGAAATTGTGGGCTTCACATTCTTGCCCAATTCCGATGGGTCAATCTCGAAATGAATGATTTTTGCTTGCTTGGCATAAGTCTTCAGGTTACCAGTCACGCGGTCGTCGAAGCGCATACCAACTGCGATGAGCAAGTCGCACTGATTCGTCATCACATTTGGAGCAAGATTGCCGTGCATGCCAAGCATTCCCATATTCAGAGGATGGTCGGAAGGAGCGGCAGAAAGGCCGAGAATGGTTGAGCCGAAAGGGATCTGAGCCTTTTCGCAAAGGGCAAGCAGCTCCTTGTTTGCTTGAGCTAATTCTACGCCTTGTCCCACGAGCATGAAAGGTTTCACACTCTCGTTTATCATTTGAGCCGCTTTCTCGATAGCACCTTCCTCTGGCTGAGGATTGGGGTTGTAGCTGCGGATGAAGTCGACCTTCTGCGGAGCATACTCAATCATGGCAGTCTGAGCATTCTTCGCAAAGTCGAGCACCACTGGACCAGGCCTTCCGCTCTTGGCAATGAAGAAAGCACGAGCCACTGCCCAAGGGATGTCCTCGGCACGACGAATCTGGAAGTTCCACTTTGTGATAGGCTGTGTAACACCCACCACATCGACCTCTTGGAAAGCATCGGTACCGAGCATGGCAGCTCCCACCTGACCGCAGATGACCACCATCGGCGTTGAGTCGATCATGGCATCAGCAACGCCAGTAATCGTGTTCATCGCCCCCGGACCACTCGTCACAATAGCACAGCCAACCTTACCACTGACGCGGGCATAGCCCTGAGCGGCATGAACGGCAGCCTGTTCGTGACGAACAAGGATGTGATGAAGGGTTTTCTTGTGATCGTAAAGGGCATCATAGGTGGGCATAATAGCACCACCTGGATAGCCGAAGAGCACATCTACACCCTCATGTTCGAGGCTTCGCATCAAAGCCTCTGCACCAGATATCTTTTCGTTCATTATTGTCTTGTTATCCTTATTGCGCTGCAAAGGTACGAAATTTAATTGATAATTGATAAATGATAAATGAAAAATATTGACTGCAAGGGGATATTTCATCCCGAACAAGCACATGCACTTCTTCGGCAAATGCCGGGATTTATCTAAAAATGAAACTTATTCATTATGTGTTTTTATGCAAAAATACTTGCTTAAGCAGAAAAAGTTGTTCCTGATGACTTCTATTTTGTCGATTTTTCATACTTTTGCAACTCTTTTGAACAAATACTAAATAATATAAATTGTTTTATTTATGAAAAAATGTCTTTTATGGATGCTTGCCGCCATCCTTCTTTGCGGCACCACAGCAACACTGACCTCTTGCAGCGAGGAATCAAAGATTCTCGATCTGAACGGCAATTCTGTTGAGTATGGCAAGAAGCTTTCCGTATCGAGCAGCGAACTTCTTGGCTGGAAGGTCTTGCTGAAAAGCAATGCTGACAATAATTCGGGCACTTTCTTTATTTTCCGTCAAGGCGATTGCGGTCAGTTGACTTTTACAGGCCAGCCCTCTGACCCTCATATTAAGGATAGCGGCCTTTATGCCAAGTGGGAAGTGAAGAATGGACAACTTGTTGTGACTGATCCCACCACAAACAAAAGTGCCTCTTATGTGCTCCAGAAGGAGTACATCAAAATGGATGGCCAGGTGGTAAATGGTCAGAAAATAGATAAGGGCTACTACTGCAAAGTGTATGTTGGCACAGAGGAATGGGTAGCTCCAGGTCAAGATTTTGACCGCCAAGGTATGGCTGAATATCTTTGGAGGGTTATGGACGAAGCTCTCAAGTCTGAGTAAAACCATTTCATACAAAAAAGTAGAGGAGCAGAACCAATCTGCTCCTCTTTTTATACCTCTACAACAAGCAAAGGGGGACTGTGCTGTAATAGTAATTACACGATGCGGATGCCGCCTTTGTCTGCGCTTGCGACAGATTGCGCGTATGCCCTCAGTGCTTTGCTGACGGGACGATTCCTGCGCAGTGGCTGCTGAGGACGGGCAGCGAGTTCTTCATCGCTGAGCTTCACATTGATGGAGCGGCTGGGAATGTCGATGACGATGATGTCGCCGTCTTTAATCTTGCCGATGTTGCCGCCGCTTGCTGCCTCAGGACTGATGTGTCCGATGGAGAGGCCGCTTGTGCCGCCGGAGAATCGTCCGTCAGTGATGAGAGCGCACTCCTTGCCCATGTGCATCGACTTGATGTAAGAAGTGGGGTAGAGCATCTCCTGCATGCCTGGTCCGCCCTTGGGGCCTTCGTGAGTGATGACTACGCAGTCGCCCTTCTTTACTTTGCCTCCAAGAATGCCTTCGCAAGCGTCTTCCTGAGAGTCGAATACAACTGCAGGTCCTTCGAAGTGCCAGAGCTCGGGAGCAACGCCGGCTGTCTTTACTACGCAGCCGTCCTGAGCGATGTTTCCGAAGAGGACAGCCATTCCGCCATCCTTCATGTAAGCATGTTCGATGTCGCGGATGCAACCGTTCTCGCGGTCGGTGTCAAGGGTATCGAAGTATGTTTCCTGCGAGCCCATCACATTGCTGAACTTGCCTCCAGGTGCGCTATAATATATTCTAGTACAACTAGAATCACTAGTAGGGCTAGTAATGTCGTATTTAGCAATATCTTCGCCAAGTGTGGCTCCGTTGACGCGCTTGCAGGAGAGATCGAGCAGGTTGCCTTTGGCCAGTTCGCCAAGTATGCCGAGAATGCCTCCAGCGCGGTTCTCCTCTTGAATGCTGTACTTCTGCCAATTCGGAGAGAGCTTGCAGAGGAACGGCACCTTGCGACTCAGCTCGTCGATATCCTTCATCTTGAAATCGACCTCCGCTTCCTGAGCAACTGCAAGCAGATGGAGCACGGTGTTGGTGCTTGCTCCCATGGCGATATCGAGCGTCATTGCATTGAGGAAAGCCTGACGGATAGCGATGCTGCGAGGCAGAACCGACTCGTCGCCGTCCTCGTAGTAGGCGAGGGCGTTCTTGACGATAATCTTGGCTGCGTCCTTGAAGAGCTGTATGCGGTTCTTGTGCGTGGCGAGGATGCTTCCGTTGCCAGGCAAGGAGAGGCCGATGGCTTCTGTCAGAGAGTTCATCGAGTTGGCTGTGAACATGCCGGAGCAAGCGCCGCAACCAGGGCAAGCCATTTGCTCCACTTTCGCCAGTTCCTCGTCGCTGACGGTCGGGTCGCCTCCTTTCACCATAGCTGTGATGAGGTCGGCATTCTCGCCGTTGAGCTTGTGAGATTCCATCGGACCGCCGCTGACAAAGACAGCGGGGATGTTGAGCCTCATTGCAGCCATCAGCATTCCAGGCGTCACCTTGTCGCAATTGGAGATGCAAATCATGGCATCTGCCTTGTGTGCGTTTACCATATACTCCACCGAGTCGGCAATGATGTCGCGAGAGGGTAGGGAGTAGAGCATGCCGTCGTGCCCCATTGCAATGCCGTCGTCGATGGCGATGGTGTTGAACTCTGCGGCATAGCAGCCGAGCTTCTCTATCTCTTGCTTTACGATTTGTCCTATTTCATGGAGGTGCGTATGACCCGGGACGAACTGTGTGAAGGAGTTGACGACTGCGATGATGGGTTTGCCGAACTGCTCCCTTTTCATGCCGTTGGCTACCCACAGAGCGCGGGCTCCAGCCATGCGGCGACCTTCTGTGCAGATTGAGCTGCGAAGTTGATGTTTCATTGTATGATTGTTGTTTGACGCGCAAAGTTAGCATAAAACTTTCGTTTAGCCAACAAAACGCCACAGAATTGTCGCTTAAAAGCACCAAATGTCAAAAAAGGCCTATCCTCTGTTCCTACTCAGCCACTTGCGGAGCGGTTCATCATAGAACAACATGCACAATGTGGCAGCGGCAATGGAGACAACGATGGCAAGGAGCGATATCAGCCAGGGATGCATGTATCCCTCGTATGGGTGCCCGTCTCTGCCTACCCATGTGATATAGAGATAGATGAAAGGGAAGTGGATGGCATAGAGAGGATAAGAGAGGCGTCCGAGGAAGGATACGGTTTTCTGTCTCCAGCCAGACACGGTGCCTCGTGCTGCATACCAGATAATGGCAGGGAAGAACGAGAGGAGGCAGACAAGCTGGTAGATTGTGTTCATGTCCTTTTCGCCCAGCGAAGGCAGTCCCAGCAGCACTACCAGGGCGATGCTGCTGAGCAGGAACACATGGCCTTTCACAGGCTTCGGATTGCGCTGGCGGAACATGCGGGCCATCAGCAGGCCCATGGGATAGGCATAGAGCATACGGAGGGCACCTCCCAGGAAGTTCATGGGTTCGGAAGACCATCCATAGGCAACACCGCCGTCCTCACGCAGCAGGGCGTATGCAGTAATCGACACAATGCCGCATGCCACCCAAACGCGAAGCCATTTAGTGGGCAATTTATGAAGCACCATACCATAGAGCAGGCTGCCGATGTATTCGAAGAACAGCGACCAATGGGGGCCGTTCAGGGGGAAGGCTTCGGTATTGCCGCGAACCTCCAGACTTGTGGGCGAGGGCAGCATGAATAGTCCAAGCAACGTGACCAGCATCACGGCTTCTGTCGTTACCTCTGTCCCGTCCCATTTCGTGCATCCCTGAATGAGGAAGGCTATCAGGCCAACGAGAACGCCCATCACTACCATAGGATGCAGGCGGATGAGTCGTTTCTTGATGAAGCCGCCGAGTGACATCTTGTCCCAGCTCTTGTCGTAGGCATAGCCCATCACGAATCCCGACAGGATGAAGAAGAAGTCCACACCGAGGAAGCTGTGATAGAACTCGTACACGGTTTCGGGCCACACATAGAAGCTCTTGGCGTCGTTGAAGACATGGTACAGAAGCACCATCACGGCTGCCACTCCTCGCAGTCCGTCCAGGATATCGTATCTCGGTTTTTGCATCTTGATATGGTTTAGACTCTGCAAAGGTACGAATAAGCGAGTGAAATGCAAAAGAAAAGCTTGTTTTTCTTTTCGTTTCCGAGCGAGTCAGTAGCTCGACAAAAAGTCAAGGTACGAATAAGCGAGTGAAATGCAAAAGAAAAGCTTGTTTTTCTTTTCATTTCCGAGCGCAGAAATTTCGAACCCCACCCCAGACCCCTCCCCTTCAAGGAATGGGAGGGGAGTAATACGGCGCAAGGTTTCCCCGCCCTTCTAAGGTGGAGGGGAGTAATGATGTGCAAGGTTCTCCAGCCCTTCTAAGGTGGCGGGGAGTAATGATACGCAAGGTTTCACCGCCCCTTTAAGGGGAGGGGGAGGGGTGGGGTAACAATACACCTCTTACTATGTTTCAATGCCTCTTTTATCAGGTGTCAATCCACCTTCTTTAAGGTGTCAAAAATCCCTCTATGGGGTATCTAAAAACGCCGCCTGCGGAGATTGCCAACGCCGCACGCGGAAATTGCCATCGCCGCAGCCGGGGATTGCCATCGCCGCAGGCGGCGTTTTGCCTCGCTCCATACGCCTGAAAATAAGGCACTTGCAAAACCGTAATATTTCCCGTGCGTAGTTTGCCGTTATACCCTGTGTCGTTTGGAAACTAAAAAGGCAGGCTCCGTTGGTGGAACCTGCCTCGTTTTATGAGATGCTGTTGAGAGTCTTACTCCGTCCAGTCCTCTTGAGTCTTGCGTACATAGCTCTTGTAGCGGAGCTGGGCCATGCGCTGTGCTTCTGCGAAGAGCTCTTCGGCCTCGTCCGGATAAGCCTTCTTGACGCTGAGGTAGCGTACCTCGCCCATCAGGAAGTCGTGGAAGTTCTCCCAGTTCGGCTCCTTCGAGTCGAGGCTGAACGGGTTCTTGCCTTCCTCGATGAGGGCGGGGTTGAAGCGCCACAGGTGCCAGTAGCCGCACTCGACAGCCTTCTTCTCCTCTGCCTGACTCTTACCCATACCGCCCTTAGCCTTGAGGCCGTGGTTGATACAGGGAGCGTAGGCGATGATGATGCTTGGTCCGTGCCAAGCCTCTGCCTCGCGGATGGCCTTGAGCGTCTGAGCGTGGTCGGCACCCATTGCAATCTGAGCCACATAGACATAGCCATAGGTGGTGGCAATCATGCCGAGGTCCTTCTTGCGGATGCGCTTGCCTTGAGCTGCGAACTGGGCGATTGCTCCCAGAGGCGTGGCCTTCGAAGCCTGACCGCCTGTGTTGGAGTAAACCTCTGTGTCGAGCACAAGGATGTTCACGTCTTCGCCGCTGGCAATCACATGGTCGAGACCGCCGTAGCCGATGTCGTAGGAAGCACCGTCGCCACCGATGATCCACTGGCTGCGCTTGGCCAGATGAGCCTTGCCTTGAAGGAGTTCGCTCTCCAGCGCGCAACCGCGGCACGGGCAGATAGGGCTGCCTGCAGCCTTGGCATCCTTGGCTTCCTGCAACTTCTGGGCAGCCACCTCAGCACCATAAAGCTCAATGCCCTTACTCTGCCAGAACTCGATGGCTCCATCAATTGGCAGAATGGCTTTCTCGAGAGCTGCCACAAATTCGTCAGTGGCCTTGCGGTTAGCGGCAGAGTCATCGTAGGTGTCGAGCCATTTCTGTGTGGCCTCGCGCATCCAGTCGAAAGCAGTGGTCTTGACCAGTTCCTCGGCCTTCTCGCGCAGAATGCCGCGCATCTTCTTGTGACCAAGCTGCATACCGAGACCGAACTCGCAGAAGTCCTCGAACAGGGAGTTGTTGAAGCATGGGCCTTGTCCCTTCTCGTTCTTGGTGTAAGGTGTGGAAGGAATGGAAGCGCTGTAGATGCTGGAGCAGCCGGTTGCGTTGGCTATCATCTGGCGGTCGCCGAAGAGCTGAGAGATGAGCTTTACATAAGGTGTCTCGCCACAACCAGAGCATGCTCCGGAGAACTCGAACAGAGGCTGAGCGAACTGGCTGTTCTTCACGCTCTGCTTGATGTCGACAAGCTCTTGCTTGCTGGGAACCTTCACCAGCTTGTCCCAATCGGCTGCCATCTTCTTCATGTCGGCTGCGTCGGGATTGAACGGAACCATCGTGAGTGCCTTGCCCAGCTTGGGATTGCCCGGACAGATGTCGGCACAGTTGCCGCATCCCAGACAGTCGAGCACAGAAGGCTCTATCACGAAGTGCATGCCCTTCATGGCAGCAGGTGCCTTCATCTCGAGAGTCTCCAGGCCGTCGAACTTAGCAAGCTCGTCGTCGGTAAGGACGAAGGGACGGATGGCTGCATGAGGACAAATGTAAGCACACTGGTTGCACTGGATACAGTTCTCTTTGTTCCAAGCGGGAACGAAAGCCTCTACGCCACGCTTCTCGTAAGCAGCTGTGCCAACCTCCCAAGAGCCGTCGGCTGTGCCGAACTTGGCGAAGGTGCTGACTGGCAGCAGGTCGCCGGCCTGGGCATTGATAGGACGCACTACTTCCTTTACGAAAGCAGGAGCATCGTCGGCCTTCTCTGCATCATCAAGCAGGTTAGCCCATGCCGGATCGACAGGGAACTGCTTGTACTCGCCACCGCGGTCAACGGCAGCATAGTTCTTGTTCACCACATCCTCGCCCTTCGAGCCGTAAGACTTCACGATGAACTTCTTCATCTGCTCGACTGCGAGGTCAACAGGAATGACGCCTGTGATGCGGAAGAATGCACTCTGCAAGATGGTGTTCGTGCGGTTGCCGAGACCAATCTCCTGCGCAATCTTGGTGGCATTGATGGTATAGACTGTGATGTTGTTCTGTGCGAAATACTTCTTCACCTTGTTAGGCATGAACTTCACCAACTCCTCGCCTTCGAAGATGGTATTAAGGAGGAAGGTGCCGTTCTTCTGCAGACCACGCGTCACATCGTACATATGCAGGTAAGCCTGCACGTGGCAAGCCACGAAGTTGGGCGTCGTCACAAGATATGTAGAACGGATAGGTGTGTCGCCGAAGCGGAGGTGTGAGCAGGTAAAGCCGCCCGACTTCTTCGAGTCATAAGAGAAGTATGCCTGACAGTACTTGTCGGTGTTGTCGCCGATAATCTTTACGCTGTTCTTGTTCGCACCCACGGTGCCATCGGCACCAAGTCCGAAGAACTTAGCCTGGAACATGCCTGCACCGCCCAGCGCAATCTCCTCGACAGGAGGCAGAGAAGTGAAGGTCACATCGTCGACGATGCCGACTGTGAAGTGGTTCTTGGGCTCGGGCATAGCGAGGTTGTTGAAGACGCTGATAATCTGTGCCGGAGTGGTGTCGTGAGAACCGAGGCCATAGCGACCGCCAACGATGAGAGGACGATCCTCGACATCGTAGAAAGCGTCCTTGACGTCAAGATACAGAGGCTCTCCATTTGCACCGGGTTCTTTCGTGCGGTCGAGCACGGCGATGCGCTTCACGGTCTTTGGAACTGAAGCAAGCAGATGCTTAACAGAGAACGGGCGATAGAGGTGAACGCTTATCATGCCGACCTTCTGTCCGTTGGCGTTCAGGTAGTCGATGGCTTCGCGGGCTGCATCGGTTGCTGAGCCCATGAGGATAATCATGCGGTCGGCATCCTTTGCTCCATAATATGAGAAGAGGTGATACTCGCGGCCGGTTATCTTGCTGATCTCGCCCAAGTACTTCTCTACAGCTTCGGGCACGCTGTCGTAGTATGGGTTGCAAGCCTCGCGATGCGTGAAGAAGGTCTCGGGATTCTCTGCTGTGCCGCGTGTGATGGGACGCTCTGGGCTCATGGCGCGGTCGCGGAAACGCTTGATGTACTCTTCCTTGACAAGGGGGCGGATGTCCTCCTGGTCCATGAGCTCAATCTTGTGGTATTCGTGAGAGGTGCGGAAGCCGTCGAAGAAGTTCACGAACGGAACCATTGTCTCGAGGGAAGCGAGGTGAGCCACAGCGGTGAGGTCCATCACTTCCTGCACTGAGCCTTCGCAGAGCATGGCGAAGCCGGTCTGACGGCATGCCATTACGTCCTGATGGTCACCGAAGATACAGAGAGAGTGGCTGGCGAGTGTGCGGGCAGAGACATCGAACACGCAGGGAATCAGCTCGCCTGCAATCTTGTACATGTTGGGAATCATCAGGAGCAAGCCCTGAGATGCCGTAAATGTTGTCGTGAGGGCACCAGCCTGCAGAGAGCCGTGAACAGCTCCGGCAGCGCCTGCCTCAGATTGCATTTCCTGAACACTGACGGTCTGTCCCCACAGGTTCTTACGACCGCGAGCGGCCCACTCGTCAACATGCTCCGCCATAGGCGAAGACGGGGTGATGGGGTAGATAGCAGCTACCTCAGAGAACATATAACTCACATGAGCCGCAGCCTCGTTGCCATCACAAGTGATAAATTTCTTTTCCTTTGACATAATTATATTGATTAAAACCTTTTACCTTATTTATTGTTCTGTGTATTATGATTTATGAAATTAGTAGAGGAACCCGTACATCCAGAGGGGGATTTCCTGCTCGAGGCCTTCCTTGATGCCGGCGAGGGCATATAGCACATCTGTGTTCTTGCGCTTCGGCTGTTCCAGACAGATGCGGAACCTCATGTTCTTGTCAACGATGAATGTGCAGCTGCGGTCGCCCTTCTGCACTTGATGGCGTCCCCATAGAGCGTTCTGGAAGAAAGTCTCCATAATCATCTGCTCGTCGTTGAAGTCGGGCATCATGGCGTACATCAGGTTCGTGTTGTGCAGGAGGATGCTTGCCGGCTTTTTGGGGAAGTCCTCGCCTGGCCGATAGAGCATATTGAGCAGACGGGCGTCTGTCAGGTACTTGATGTAGTTCACCACCGTTGCGCGGCTGGTCTGCAGGTCTTGAGCCAGCTGGCTTACATTGGGAGCTCCGTAGTCGCCTGTCGCAAGCAGATAGAGCAGTTTCTTTATCTTGCTCAGATATTTCAGGTCAATCTGCTTGATGAGCAGGATATCGACCTCTATCATCATGTTGACAGCCTTCAGCAGGTTCTCGATGAAGCTTGCCTTCTCGAGGAAGAAGGGGTAGTATCCGTGATGGAGATAGTCGTTGAAGTAGTCGAGCGGATTGACATGCGGCAGCACCTCTTCGGCAATGTGCTCGTGGCGGTTTTGAATCTCGCGAATCGTGTAGGGGCGGAAGTTAGTCCCAGCCCTGAGGTTCAGGTACTCGCGGAAGGAGAAACCGCGTAGGTTATAGCTTGCACAGATGCCGTTCAGCTCAGGATTCTCGTCCTTGAGCCGCATCACGCTCGAGCCAGCAAAGACCACTTTGAGTCGAGGGCAGCGATCGTAGATGAGGCGAAGGTCGTGACTCCAGTCGGGGTACTTGAACACCTGGTCGATAAGCAGAACCTGTCCGCCTGCCTGCATGAACTCCTGGGCAAACTGGAAAAGCGTTTTCCCCTGGAAATAGAAGTTGTTCATGTTGATGTAGAGGCAACGGCGGTCTCTCGGACCGAAGTTCTCCTTGGCATACTGCAGCAGGAAAGTCGTCCTGCCCACGCCGCGACTACCCTTAATGCCGATAAGTCGCTTGTGCCAGTCAATTTCATCCATCAGGGCACGTCTGATGGGCGCTTGCGTTCGCTCCACCAGATACTGATGCATTCTATAAAAAGACTCGAACATAAATGTATTTATATAGTTTTTGCGCTGCAAAGATATAAAAAACTTTCCAAAATGCAAAGTCTATATAGCAAAAAGTGCAATTTTTACAAAATATTTTTATAAATGGCGAGCAAGAAACGATTCTCTTCTTTGTTATGGCAAAAATGAAATCCGCAGGAACATCGGGAATGCCCCTGTAGGGGGATATAAAACGCCGCACGCGGGGATTGCAATCGCCGCACGCGGAAATGCCCATCGCCGCAGGCGGAATTTGCCATCGCCGCAGGCGGCGTTTTTGGCTTTCCTAAGCGGTTAAAATAGAGCTGGTTGCAGAAGTGGAAAAATGAGGTTTTCTTCGATATTCATTTTTCCCGAGGGAAGACATCGATGTGGCGCATTTGCGTCATAATTGCCGTCTGACGCTTCAGCATATAGTTGGAGGGGGTCTTGCTGCTGAACTTGAGTGGGTTGGGCAGTGTGGCAGCGATGAGGGCGCAGTTGGGACGAGTCAGGGTGATGGCTCTGCGGCCGAAATGTTGCTGGGCAACCGCTTCTGCCCCATATATGCCGTCGCCCATTTCGATAGAGTTAAGGTAGACCTCCATAATGCGTTCCTTGCCCCAAAGTAACTCTATCAGAACGGTGAAATAAGCCTCAAGGCCTTTCCTCAACCAGCTTGCTTTCGGCCAGAGGAAGACATTCTTGGCGGTTTGCTGAGTGATGGTGCTGCCTCCGCGGAAGCGTTTGCCGGAGCGGCGCTCTTCGAGTGTCTTGTTGATTTCCACAAAGTCGAAGCCGTTGTGGTCGAGGAATCGCTGGTCCTCGCTCGCCATCACGGCGACGGGCATGTAGATGCTCATCGAGTCGAGCGGCACCCAATGATGCTTGAGGCGAATCTGCTCGCCGTGACGGACTTGCTGGGCGCAACGAATCACCATAAGCGGCGTCACATAGACGGGACACCACTTATAGATTAAAACAGCGAGGATTGTGCTCCCAAAGAAGAAGAGCACAATCCATCGCAATAAGAGTTGGAGCTTTCTCATGAGCTAGGCTTTCCTAGGGGCTTCTAGGTTTTCCTAGGTTTTCCTAGGCATTCCTAGGGTTCCCTGGAATATCGGCTTATTGCAGAGTTCCTGCTTTAGCGGCGTCGATCATGTCTTGGCTAGCATAGAGGAATACCTCCACACGGCGGTTCTGCTGCTTACCTGCTGCTGTGCTGTTGCTGGCAACGGGGTTGCTTTCGCCCATGCCTACGACATCCTTAATCTGATTCTTGGCTGCACCATGCTTCTGGAGGAAGCTGCTGACAGCCTCAGCACGCTGTTCAGACAATTTCTGGTTGGCAGCTACGCTCTGCTCAGCCGTCTTGCCCTTCCAAGGGTCGTTGTCTGTGTAACCTACGATGCCGACGTTCATGTCAGGATTGGCAGCGAGGACATTGGTGGCAAATTCGGTGAGTGAGCTCTGTGCAGCGGTATTGAGAACAGCCTTGCTGCTCTGGAAGAGGATGCCGCTCTCGAAGGTAACCTTCACAGCCTGGTAGCCGTTAGCATCCACAGCGTCTGATACCTGAGCATTAGCGATGGCTTCTGCTTCTTTCTTAGCCTTATCCATCTTGCGACCGATGAGCACACCAGCTGTGGTACCGCCAGCAGCACCTACGCCGGCACCGATTGCTGCGCCCATCTTGGCTCCGCTGGAACCGTTAATCAGAGCGCCGATTGCTGCGCCGAGGCCTGCACCAAGAGCACCGCCACCAGCACCGCCGATAAGGCCGCCCTTTGTTGTATTGTTCATGTTACAGCCTGAGAGTACCAAAGCCATTGCCAAAGCACCCAAAATAATCTTTTTAGCTTTCATTTTAGTTGGTTTTGTTAGTTAATACTGTTTGTTATTATCCTTTTTCAGATGCAAAGATATATAAAAGTTTAGAGTTGAGGGTTTAGAGTTGAGAGTTTTTTTCTTATTTAATATATTTTTTGTACTTTTGCAGCTGAAATAAGATAAAATAAACTCAAATGGCAAAAGAATTGGATTTCCTCACAAAACGAAGCGAGGACTATAGTAAGTGGTATAATGAACTGGTAGTAAAGGCAGACCTTGCAGAGCAGAGCGATGTTCGCGGCTGCATGGTTATCAAGCCTTATGGTTATGCAATATGGGAAAAGATGCAACGCACGCTCGATGATATGTTCAAGGAGACGGGAGTGCAGAACGCTTATTTCCCTTTGCTCATTCCGAAGAGTTTCCTCTCAAAAGAGGCAGAGCATGTGGAAGGTTTTGCAAAGGAGTGCGCCGTCGTGACGCACTATCGCCTGAAGACCAACGAAACGCATGATGGCGTTGTGGTTGACCCTGCAGCCAAGCTGGAAGAGGAACTCATCATCCGTCCAACTTCAGAGACTATCATTTGGAATACCTTCAAGAACTGGATTCAGTCTTATCGCGACCTGCCTCTGCTGGTCAACCAATGGTGCAATGTGATGAGATGGGAGATGCGCACACGCCTCTTCCTCCGCACCAGCGAGTTCCTTTGGCAGGAAGGTCACACAGCTCATGCCACAAGAGAAGAAGCTGAGGCACGTGCTCAGCAGATGCTCAAGGTCTATGCAAAGTTCGCAGAAGAGTACATGGCTGTTCCTGTTGTTCAGGGCGTCAAGAGTGAGACGGAGCGTTTTGCAGGCGCTCTCGACACTTACACCATCGAGGCCATGATGCAGGACGGCAAGGCTCTGCAGAGCGGCACCAGCCATTTCCTCGGACAGAACTTCGGTAAGGCTTTCGAGGTGCAGTTCCTCAACAAAGAGAACAAGCCCGAATACGCTTGGGCAACCTCTTGGGGCGTCAGCACACGTCTCATGGGTGCTCTCATCATGACACATTCCGACGACAACGGCCTCGTGCTGCCTCCTGCTTTGGCTCCTATTCAGGTGGTCATCATTCCTATTGGTGGCAAGCCCGAACAGATGGCAGCCGTGGATTCAGCCGTCGCTCCTATCATCGACGAGTTGAAGAAGATGGGCATTAGTGTAAAGTACGACAATGCCGACAACAAGCGCCCGGGCTTCAAGTTTGCTGATTATGAACTGAAAGGTGTCCCCGTTCGTCTCGTGCTTGGAGCAAGAGACTTGGAGAACGGCACAATAGAGGTGATGCGCCGCGACACACTCGAGAAGGAAACGCGTCCTCTCGAAGGCATTGCCGAGAGCGTCAAGCATCTCCTCGACGATATCCAGAAGAACATCTTCACCAAGGCCAAGACCTTCCGCGATGCCCATATCTACGAATGCTACAACTACGAGGAGTTCAAGGAGCGCGTCAAGGATGGCGGTTTCTTCCTCTGTCATTGGGACGGCACAGCCGAGACGGAAGCTCGAATCAAGGAAGAGACGCAGGCCACCATTCGCTGCGTACCTTTCGGCTTCGAGCAGACGCCAGGTGTGGATATGGTAACAGGCAAACCAAGCAAAGCGCGTGTTCTCATCGCAAGAAGCTACTAAACAGCCTCTCCCCAGCCCTCTCCAAAAGAGAGGGAGGCAAGGCGCCGCCGTCCCCCCCTCCTTTGGAGGGGACGGGGGAGGCTCTTCCTTCGGAGGAGCAGGGGGAGGCTATTGGTTCCTCACTCTTTTTGCTGCGGAAGAGATTCCTGCGGCAATGGTGACCTATGTTGCCTTGCTGATGCTTCTCCAATTGGGCTTGTCACCGGCTATGGCAACACTTTGTTCGGCCTTGCTCTTCATGCCTTGGGTGCTGAAATCCTTTATGCGTTCATGGGTAAGAAGAGTGGGGCACTTCAGGCAAATGCTGCATCTTATCGAGGCTTTGCTTTTCATTAGTCTCATGTTCCTGGCCTTCTCCTTCAACAGAGGCTCGGCAGCCGTCTTCTTTTCCCTGTTGTTAGTCAGCCTGCTTTGCGCTTGGCACGAACTTTCGGCTCGAATGTACTACGAACGGATGTTGCGCCCTGTCTTCCAGAAACTGCTTACCACTCCAAAGCTGGCTTTCTCGCAAGTCGCTATCATCTTCACCTATGGCGCGCTTATCTTCTTGGTGGGAACGCTGCAAGTCTATTTCCGGCAGATTCGCTACTCGTGGTCTGTTGGCTGTTATGTGGCAGCAGGGCTCTTCCTGATATTCTTCTTCCATCATCTTATATGGTTAAGAAGTCCCCGTGTGGGCGATAGTGGTTCGAAGCATAGTGTGGGAGCATCGGTAAAAGCGGAGCTTCGCATCATAGACCGCATCCGTCATCAAGAGAAATGGTGGCAGCCCGTGCTTATTCTCTTCCTGCTTCTTCTTCCGCAAGGCCTCATGTTTCACGCGCGCGTACTATATTTATATATATCGCACGCGCAAGGAGGATTGCAATGCACGATGCAGGAGATTGGCTTTGCTCAGGGAACTGTTGGTGTCATAGCCTTTAGCGTCGGCATCTTTATGGGGCGGAGCCTCATCAAGCATTATTCTTTGGAGCGACTCTTCTGGCCGATGGCTTTGTGCATCGTCCTCTCGCCTTTTGTCTATTTAGGTATGACCTTCTGGCCGCCTCAGGCGCTTTGGGAACTGTGCCTCTGCACGATGACCGCCCAGCTTCTGTTCGGCTTGGGCATTGGCATTTGCCGTCTTCCCGTTAGTGCCATCTCGGGAGCACGATACCGCAACACCATCAACATGCTTCAGATACCGCTTGTCTCGGCCGCCCTGCTTCTGCCGATGGCCATAAGCGGCCTGCTGGTAGAGCAACTTGGTTTCAGCAACTACTTCCTTATCAATGCCCTTTGCGGCCCTGTTTGTCTGCTTGGAATCTGGCTGCTTCGCCGTGCTTAGCACAATAGGCCTGTCCCTTATGGATTGTATAGACGCGTTAAGTTTCAAAAGTTGACGTGTGAAGTTTGCAAAGTTGACGCGTGAATTTTGCGAAGTTGACGTGTGAAGTTTTCCATCCTCACTGCTGACGTCTTTGAGATGCGGCATAAGTAAGCGAAAAAAGCTCTGTTTATTTTGTTATGTCTTTACTTATTCGTAACTTTGCAGAAGTTTCTGTAATAGAATTGTTACTAATGAAGACAAGAATAATAGCATTGTTATTGGTCCTTCTGCCAGCATATAGCTACCATTGGGGCTGCGATTGGCAGAGCTTTCAAGACAATGAGGGAGAAAAGACTGAACGCGTGATGACAGGAGATGAGCGGACAGAGCTCTATCTGCCGCTCCTCAAGGGAAAGCGTGTGGCACTCTTCAGCAACCAAACAGGGCTTGTGGGGACAGAACATCGGCATGTCTTGGATGTGCTTGTGGAAAAGGGGGTAAGGATGACAGCTGTCTTCTCCCCGGAACATGGCTTCAGGGGAAGGGCCGATGCGGGAGCCGTAGTGGCGGACGAAGTTGACGAGCGGACAGGCATTCCCATCCTTTCACTCTACGGACAGAATCGCAAGAAGCATCTTGGAGAGGAAGCTATTGGGATGTTCGACGTGCTGCTTGTGGATATTCAAGATGTGGGCTTGCGATATTATACGTATTATGTGACGATGTGCCACCTGATGGATGCCTGTGCGAAATATGGTAGAGAGGTCTTCATATTGGACCGTCCGAACCCAAATGGGCACTATGTGGACGGCCCCATCCTCGATATGGCATCATTGCGCAGTGGAGTGGGATATCTGCCCATCCCTGTGGTGCACGGCATGACGCTTGGCGAACTTGCGCAAATGGCAATTGGTGAGAAGTGGCTCAACGAGGGCAATGAGTGTAGGCTGACGGTAATCCCATGCTTGAACTATACCCATCAGACCCACTATACCTTGCCTGTAGCCCCGTCGCCCAACCTGCCAAACATGCAGTCAGTCTATCTCTATCCATCGCTCTGCCCCTTTGAGGGGACTGTGGTCAGTATGGGAAGAGGAACAGACAAGCCCTTTCAGCAATATGGCCATCCAGGGATGAAAGCGTGCCACAGCTATTCATTCACTCCACAGAGTGTGCCAGGAGCCACGCGCCCTGTGCTGATGGGTGAGAAATGTTACGGCAGAGACCTTTCCGCCATTCCCTACGATACGATATGGCACGCTCAGATGAGCCTGGCATATGTTATAGATGCCTATCGATGCCTAAAGGCAGAGGGCAAGGCAGATGGGTTCTTCACTTCTTTCTTCGATAAGCTGCTGGGCCAAACCTATGTTCGTGAAATGATTGAAGAGGGATGCAGCGAAACAGAAATACGCGCCCGTTGGAAGGACGATGTGGAGGCGTTCAAACAGAAGAGACAAAAATACCTGCTATATGATTAGCACCTCACCATTTCCAAACCGAGCGGAAAGGTCTCTCTTGTATTTAGGGAATCCTATCTATGTTTATATAAGAAACTAAAATAAATGAATTATGAAGGTACTATTGATTAACGGTAGCCCACGCAAGAACGGCAACACATTCCTGGCATTGAGCGAGGCTGCAAAGACCTTGGAGCAGCAAGGAATAGAGACAGAGATTGTGCAGATTGGTGTGAAGCCCGTTCGAGGCTGCATCGCCTGTGCACAGTGCAAGACGAAGCAATTGGGGCGTTGCGTGTTTGATGACGATATCTGCAATCGCATCTCTGAAAAGCTGGACGATGCGGATGCGCTGATTGTGGGCTCGCCGGTCTATTACGGTCAACCCAACGGCTCTGTGCTGTCGCTCGTCCAACGCATGTTCTTTTCGGCAGGGGACAAGGTGGTGAACAAGCCCGCAGCTGCCGTTTGCGTATGCCGTCGAGGTGGAGCTACGGCTGCTTTCCAAACGATGAACATGCCTTTTGAGATGATGAACATGCCTGTAGTTACCTCTCAATACTGGAATATCGTCTATGGGCGTGAGGAAGGGCAGGCTGCTCTCGATACGGAAGGCATGCAGACCATGCGCACAATGGCAAATAACATGGCTTGGTTGCTAAATAAGATACATGCCGACGGCAATCCCGACTATCCAAAGCGGGAAGAATGGCAGCCCATGCACTTTATCAGATAAACGAATATGGAGAAACGATTCCTCTTGTCGAGCCTCGTTATGGTTTGTTTGGCGGTTGGCGCCCAGACTATAACTGTGAAGGATACCGTGATGACTACCTATCCTTTCGGCGACCCCAATCCCATCCCGCAGGTGAAACGCAACTGCTATCCTTATTGCAACTTCGACGAGTTCTCCACTTCTCCGACACAACAGTCGTGGAAGATGGTGGTGCTTGAGAATCCTTATCTCAAGGTAAAAGTCTTCCCAGAGATTGGCGGAAAAGTGTGGTCGGTGTTCGACAAAACCGCAGGAAAGGAGATGTTCTACGACAATAATGCCGTGAAGTTTCGTGACATTGCCATGCGAGGGCCTTGGACGAGCGGCGGCATCGAATTCAATTATGGTGTCATCGGCCATGCTCCTTCTTGTGCCCATCCCGTGGATTGGAGAACAGAAGAGAAGGCAGACGGGAGTGTCAGTTGCTACATTGGCGTCCTGGAGATGACCAGCCACAGCCGTTGGTGTGTGGAGATAAACCTGCCAAAGGATGCTGTTTGGCTGCGTACCACATCCACATGGTACAACCTGACCGGCTGTTACCAGCCCTATTATTCATGGACAAATTCCGGAGTGACGTCGGCAGATGACTTGGTTCTGGTCTATCCCGGTTCACATGCCATCGGTCATAATGGAGATTATCTTTCGTATCCCTTGGACAATCAAGGGCGCGACATCTCTCGTTATGCCAATCAGGAAGGCATGTCCAGCATTTCCTATCATGTTGTTGGTACGCGCAAGCCTTTCTTCGGAGCATATTACGAGAAGAGCGACTGGGGAATGCTGCACTATGCCATGCGCGACGAGAAACTCGGTCGCAAGTATTTCGCATGGTCGCGAAATGATGACGGGCGGATTTGGATTGACTTGCTTTCTGATTGCGGCGTGCAATATGTAGAGATGCAAGGCGGTCGGCTCTATAACCAGAATATGGAAAAGAGTTCTCTCGAATCGTCGTTCAGGCAGCCGCTCTTTGCTCCTTACGGCACCGACGAATGGACCGAATATTGGCTGCCCTATCGTGGTATTGGTATGGCAGACGAGGTGACGCTGGATGCAGTGACAGATGTACGGAACGATGAGAAGGGTGCACATGTAGGCATCTATCCGCTTCAGGCATCAAGCGGAACCTTGACGATTCTCGACGCCAATGGGACAAAGCTCTATGTTTCCCAGCACAACCTGCGCCCTGCCCAACCTCTCAAGATAGATATCGAAGGCGTGCCTGGTAAGATTCTGATGGAAGATAAAGTGCTTTGGCGAGCAGAAAAGGACATCTCCGAACGCCCCCTTCATCGCAATCCCAAATTCAACAACTCCTCTGCTTCGGCAAACCTGCTTATGGCACGCGACTATATGGGATTGCGCAGATACGACAAAGCTGGGCAGGCTCTTGAAAAAGCTTTGGAACAAGATTCTGCCTTTGCGGATGCCTTGGCCTTGAAGGCGCATTTGCTGCTCCTCCGCATGCATTATGAAGAGGCTTGGGACTTTGCCTGTCAGGCGCTCACCATCGACCAATACAATCCCGAAGCAGGCTATGTGGCAGGTCTCGCCTCTGTAGCGCTTGGGAAGGACGAGGAAGCCCTCGACTGCTTTGAAGTGGCTGCCATTTCCCATGGTGCGCTCCGGACGGCTTGCCATACAGAACTGGCGCGTCTCCACGCTCGCCTCGGCAATGGCAGGCTGGCTGAGGAATATGCACGGAGGGCGCTTATAACCAATGCACACAACGTCACCGCTATGATGATTCTCTATCGGCAAACGGGGGAGGGGATGGAACAGATTCTTGCCCTCGACCCTCTGAGCCACTTTGCCGATGCAGAGAAGATGCTTGCGGGCTCTCTTTCGCCTGAGGACTTTGCCCGCTCCTTCCGCGAGGAAATACCTTGGGAAGAGTATCTTGAGCTGGCCATCTTCTACCATAGCATCCATTTGGACCAAGAGGCCGCAGACATCCTCGCGGCTCTGCCCCGACAAAATGCCCTTACCGCATTGTGGATGGCTTGGCTGCGCGATGATACAGATGCCATCGAGCCTGCCGAACAGCAGACGCTCGATTTCGTGTTTCCATTCCGAACGGAATCTGCTGCACCCCTCGAATGGGCTTTGGCTCACGGTGGACATTGGCAGAGCCGATACCTGTTGGCATTGCTGAAAGACTATCTTGGAGACGGTGATGCCGCACGAAAACTTGTCGCCCCCGACGATGCTTCCTATGCACCTTATTATATATATCGCTATCAAGCCTTCTCGGGCGAGACCAGCGATGTCCGAAAGGCAATCGAGATTGAGCCGGAAGCTTGGCGCTATCGCCGCATCCTGGCCATGTCGCTCATTGGCAGCGGCAAGGCGGAAGAAGCCATCGGGATGTTGCAGGCCTTTCGTCCCACCTGTCCGAATAACATGCAGATTGGCGATGCCCTGGTAGATGCCTATGTGGCTGCTGGTCGCTACGAAGAGGCCGACGTCCTGCTCTCTTCGCTCGTTATACTGCCTTTCGAGGGAATGCGCGGCAGCCACGATAAGTACCGCGACATCAAGCTCCACCTCGCTGCCTCCGCTATCGATTCAGGGGACTACAAAAAGGCTTCCCGTCTCATCAAGGAAGCACAGCAATGGCCTCGGAACTTAGGTGTCGGCAAACCGGCGGAACGCTTCATCGACCACGATGTGGAAGACCAGCTGACGGCTGAGATTAAACGCCGTCGGCATTCCAAAGGGCCTTTCGAACCCATCCTTCCCAAAATGAAAAGTCTGATGAGCCACGATGCGCGTCTCTTCGACTGACATAAAGGGGCATAAGTTTCTCTTTCATTTTTACGGATGGCGGAATTAACCGAATCCATGAACCTTATTGGTATAGTGCATCCATTGGCTCGAAAGCGTTGAAGTGAACCTCTGACTTTGTTAACTACTAATAAACGACGAGGCAGAACTAAATAAATATGTTAAAAGGTAGCGCTTGTGGCTGCCTTTTTTCATATTTCTCTTGTTGAGGTTCTATAAACTCCGTTCCTTTGCATCAGAATAAAGCAAATATTATGAACGAGAAGAAGACAATGAAGCTCCTTACGCGAGCAGAAATGGATGTGATGAATGTCCTTTGGGATGCCCAGCATGCCCTCACGGTGAACGAGATTGTTGAAGGCTATCCCGAGCCTAAGCCTGCCTATACAACTGTGGCGACCTTCCTGAAAATTCTCGAAGCGAAGGGCTATGTGGAACACAAGAAGAAGGAAGAGACGGGCCGTACTTTTTACTATTCGCCAATGCTATCGCGTGAGAAATACATCGCCCATGTTGTGGGTGACACGAAGGACAAACTCTTCGGAGGATCGGCCAAACGTTTCTGCTCCTTCCTCATTCAGAACGAAGATCTTACAGATGAAGACTTGCAAGAGATACTTTCTTTAATTCATAGTTAACTAACATCGAGCAAAACCTTCATAGTTATGATGCTCTATATTATAAAGTCTTGTTTGCTGTTGGCTGTCCTCTACGGGAGTTTTGCCTTGCTGCTGAGTCGCGAGACGTTCCATCGCTTCAACAGAATCGCTCTGCTTGTCGTGCTCGTGGCGTCGATGGTGTTGCCTTTCATTCAAATTACCATACAGAAGCCTGAGTTTCTCAGCTATGAAGCAGCTCCCTTGCAGGAAACTTATGTTCAGCCCGATATACAATTCGAGAATGAATATGAGACATCTCAGCATGAGGAACTACATAAGATTGTCAATCCGACAGAACAGGGAAAGGAAAGCCTCCTCACATGGAATGAGGTTGTGATGTTGGCTTATTTGCTCGGTATGTTAGTCTCCATCTCCATCTTTTTCTTCCAGCTCTTCCGTCTCTTCCACGAGATAAGGGACGGCGTGCATACGAAGGACGAGAAGGGCAATACGGTTGTCATTCAAGGAGGTGATTTTGCTCCCTACAGCTTCCTACATTATATTATAATAAGTGCTTCAGACTATGAGCACCTGCGCCAGCCCATCTTGGCACACGAACAGGCTCATATCCGTCTCGGACATACCTATGACCTGCTTCTCTTAGAACTTGTGAAAGCTCTCCAATGGTTCAACCCCTTCGTCTATCTCTTGGGGCGAGACTTGAAAGCCATCCACGAATACGAGGCAGACGACGCAGTACTAAACTTTGGCATCGATGCAAAGACATATCAACTATTACTCGTGACGAAAGCTGTGGGCAGCCGACTGCAGACGGTCTGCAACAATCTGAGTCACCATTCTCTCAAAAAGCGAATCAAGATGATGCACACACACAATTCCAATCGCTGGCTGATGAGCAAGGCTCTCATCCTGCCGGCACTCATGACACTGGCCCTCGTTGTCTGGGCAAAGCCAACAGCCTCCCTCGAACCCTCCAAAGAAGTGGAGAACGGCAGTGAGACGGCATTAGAAGTTATCGATCAAGTTCAGGCAGACAAGCCTGTCACGGTGGCTGTGCCTGGAATGGGCCTTGTAGCAACAGATGAAGTACATGGGTTCTATAAGAATAGAATGCTGAACGCCTTTATCCCCAAGGATGACGCAAAAGACTTTATCAAAAAGCATGGCCCTGCAATTGCAGTCTTTTGGCTCAAGGGCACTTGGGTAGTGAGAGACGAAGGTTCGTATATCGAGGAACATCCCGATTGCCGCTATCCGTGGGCCTTCCATACAAAGTACTACAAAGTCATGCTCGATGGAAAAGAACTTGATGTTCACAATCTTCCCGACCTGCCTGCCTCAGCTTTGAAGAAGATAGAGATACAATCACGATCCAAGGAAGGAAAACTAACGGTCAACATCACCACAAAACCTGTTCAGATTCCTGCTAATGTGAAGGGCAACATCAATCCCGAACTGACCATCCTGCTCACAGGAACCCCTCCGAAAGACAGCGGTTCTAAGACAACTATCTGGGAGAGGCGTGGCAATTTCGACGGCTACAGTTGGAAGAACTACACAATCTGTTCTTGGAAATGGGATGTGGATGACATAAGCGTACATCTGAAGGAAGTGGCCATCCGCAAAGACCACAGCGTACGCATCAATGTCTGCAAGGGCGTTCCGCAGAAACATATAGACCGCATCAAAAGCATTATGCAGGAATGCGGCGTAACAAACTACAAGTTCGTACGCCAATAAGTTTAAAGGTATATTTAATAGTTATTAGAAAGGAATTCCGCCGGTTTCGGTGTGTCGTGAGATACGCCGGAATCTGTCGTTATAGAGACAATAATCAGGGCTGTGAGGACTTGACGAATCTGCTTCCGTTCCAGACGAACGAATTCGTGCGGCTGCCTTCTTCGGGGTTGCTTGCGGTCAGAGTGATGTCAGAGTCCGTGTCCGAGAGTCTGTACGCAATCAGTCCGTCAATCTCGGGAGGTTCGATGCCGTAGTCCCCTGTATAAACCCACTCTATGGTGTCGCCATCATAGATGTAGAATGTGAGGCCGCTGTATTGCCCGCCTGCAAGCTCGCCGTTGAGGTAGTCGCGATGCGCCATTGCCACAAGCTCGAGGGGTTCATCCTGAAAGTCCCAACTCCGAAACTCTGTGGTGTCTGTCCAGACGAGTCCTTGATTTTCGTCTCTATCTGCATACATCAGATAGTCGTCCTGCAAACTAAACTCTCCAGAATAAGCTTCTCCTCGGGTATATTGCTGCCATGATGTCTTGATGGAGGCAAGCAGCTCTCCCGGGTCTTCCTGACTGGCGATGGTTAGCATGATGTCTGAAATGTCGTTCGGTTCCTCTCTCTTGGGCGGTCGATATTGTCCCGCTGCAAGAACCACTAGGGAGCATATCACGACAATGGACGACAGGATTAAGCCGATGATGACGCCAACCAAACTCCACCAGCGGCGAATGATGATGGAAGTAAGCAGCTGGCAAAACATAACTATGAACATCAGGAAGGTTCCTATTGCAGCAACCCCCATCAGGGTCCTGTGTTCGTAGATGCAGGCAAAAACTCCAACGATGCACAATGCGATGCTGAGCACCATCGACACAGCCCACAGACGTGTGAACTTTGTCAGTTTCGACTTTGTTGACTCTTTCATGTTTCCTTCAGTCTTCTTGTATCTTGCTGGCCTTGAATCCGATGCTTTCCACAGCTTGAAGCACTTCTTGTTCCCGATGCTTACCCAAGATGATGGCGGTCTTTTCGTGAAGGGAGACTTCTACTTGCTCCACGCCCTCCACTGCGGCAATGGCTTTCCTGACATTCTCGGCACAATGATTGCAGTTCATCCCTTCTATATTATAAATAATGTGTGCTCCCTCCATCTCCTTTGGAAACTCTTCATGATGGTGATGATGATGAGCAAAGAAGAGAGCCCTCAGCAAAAGAACAAGCAGAAGTCCTGTGCAGATGTAGGAAAAGAGGCCAATACCCTCTTCATGACAGGCCTCGTATTGGGCAACTGGAGCCGTAAACCATTCTCTCGGCAACAGGTAGTCGATGCCAAATCCAAAGAGCACAGCTCCTGTGATGATGGCAATAAGGTAAATCAGCATCGGGCGTTTGCCAAGCACTTTGCTCACAACCAATATGCTTGCAGCGTTGCTTGCAGGTCCGGCCATTAAGAGCACCAATGCTGCTCCTGGCGTCAGTCCTTTCAACATCAATGCCAACGCAATAGGGATGCTTCCTGTGGCACAGAGGTACATGGGAATGCTGAAAGCAAGCACAAAGAGGATGCTGTAGAGTGTGTTCCCCTGGAAGATGGTGAACCAGGAATCGGGCACGGCGGCGGTAATAATGCCGGCCACTATCAAGCCTATTGCCAGCCACTTCCCGATGTCCTCCATCATCTCGCCAAAAGCATAGGAGAGAGCACGGAAGAATCTCATCGACCATGAGCCGTTGGACATTGAACATTGACAATTGGAAGTTGAACAATTTGTTCTCCCCTTTGGGGAAGTTAGAGAGGGGCTGGAGTTAGAGGGAGCCTCGAACATATTGCAAAGCGCTCCTCCGAAGATAGCCGTCACCAAAGCCACAATGGGGCGAATGATAGCAAATGACAATCCCATCAGGCTGTAGGTGGCGATGATGCTGTCCACCCCTGTTTGAGGCGTGGCGATGAGGAAAGATATTGTGGCACCTTTGCTTGCTCCTTCTCTGCGAATACCCATTGCTGTCGGAATGACGCCACAGGAACAAAGGGGCAATGGCACGCCAAAGAGGGCTGCCAGCACGACGCTTTTCAGCGAGTTTTCACCCAGATACTTTGTATAGACCTTACCCGGAATGAACTCATGCATCAATCCGGCAAGCAAAAAACCAAGCAACAAATAAGGCGACATTTCACATAACAGTGTCCATATCTCAAGCAGTATATTCATCTCTTTTTGTCTTTGTTGCTGCAAAGTTACAAAAAACAATGAACTAAGAACTATGAACTATGAACTTTTTTTCGTACCTTTGCACTAAAATCATCATTTATAGGTATGCAAAAGACAATAGGCGTGCTGACGGCGATGAGCGTTGAATATCGCCAGGTTGCAGCGTTGCTGCAGGATGCAGAGACCGTACAAAGCGGTCCGCAGAAGTTTCTTTCGGGCAAAGTTGGTGAGAGTAGGGTGGTGCTCTTGCAATGCGGTATCGGTAAGACGAATGCAGCGACAGGCGTCACGAACCTCATTATGACGTTTCGTCCCGACTGCATCATCTCGACAGGAGTTGCAGGTGGCATTGATGCGAAGCTCGATGTGATGGATGTCGTTATAGGTAAAGAGGTTTGCTACCACGATGTTTATTGCGGCGAAGATTGCGACCCGGGGCAAGTGCAAGGCTTGCCCAAGTTCTTCAAGGGAGATGAAAACCTCGTGACTGTTGCAACAAGCCTTGAATCTGATGTCCGCATCGTTCCGGGCCTGATCTGTACGGGCGACCAATTCATAACCGGTCGTGAAGAACTCGATGCCATCAAGGCGAAATATCCTCAAGGCTTGGCGGTCGATATGGAGAGCGCATCCATCGCTCAGGTCTGCCATCTTTGGCAAATACCTTTCCTCAGTTTCCGCATTATCAGCGACACCCCAGGCGTAAAAGCCCACTTCGACCAATACCTCAATTTCTGGGATACGATGGCCGACAAAAGCTTCGCCGTAACCAAAGAGTTTCTAAGAAGAATATAAAAATCTTTGCCTAGATTTGGCAGGTTCGCAGGAAAGTTGTACCTTTGCAGCCGAATTAGGAGAGATGCCAGAGTGGTCGAATGGACCGCACTCGAAATGCGGCGTACTCTTACGGGTACCCTGGGTTCGAATCCCAGTCTCTCCGCAAGGAAGGCAACCAAGCAAGGTTGCCTTTTTGTTTATGAGAGGATGAAGATGCCTGATTACACTCAATATGTCGTTGCATTGTATAGCATTTTATATGCTCTGCAGGCAAAGATGTGGTAATATGTAACTTTTTTACCTGTTTTTCTTGACAGAATGAAATAAAAGATGTAATTTTGCGTGAATTATCGAAAGAAATGATATGAGCAAACTCTTAAAGCCTGAAGGATACACTGCTCTGTTAAGTTTGAACCAGACGGAGCAAGCAATCAAGAAAATCAAAGATTTTTTCTTGGCAAGCCTTTCTACGGAACTGCGTCTGAGTCGCGTCACGGCTCCGCTCTTCGTGCTACGAGGATTGGGCATCAACGATGACCTCAACGGCGTGGAGCGGCCCGTAAGCTTTCCCATCAAGGATATGAATGATGCTACGGCTGAGGTGGTACATTCTCTTGCAAAGTGGAAACGCCTTACTCTCGCCGAGTACAAGACCAAGCCCGGCTTCGGCATCGTGACCGACATGAATGCCATTCGTGCGGACGAGGAGTTGGACAATATCCACAGCCTCTATGTCGATCAATGGGACTGGGAGCGCGTGCTTTTGCGCGAGAATCGCAATGAGGCCTATCTGCGTCGCATTGTCTCGAAGATATACAGCGCCATTCTGCGCACGGAGTTCTATGTGTGCGAGAACTATCCGCAGCTGAAGCCTTTCCTTCCTGAGGACATTCACTTCATTCATAGCGAGGAATTGCTGCAGCTCTATCCGGACAAGACCCCGAAAGAGCGCGAGGACCTTATCAGCAAGACTTACGGCGCCGTGTTCATCATTGGTATTGGTGGTAAGCTAAGCAATGGTGAGGTCCACGACAACCGTGCTCCTGACTACGACGACTGGAGCACTCCCAACGAGAGCGGTTTTATGGGACTCAATGGCGATTTGCTTGTTTGGTATCCGACGCTCAATCGCAGCATTGAACTGAGTTCGATGGGCATTCGTGTGGACAAGGAATCGCTGCTCCGCCAGCTTGCTTTGCAGGGCAAGGAAGAGCGAAAGGAGCTTTACTTCCACCAGCGTTTGTTGGGCGACACATTGCCTTTGACAATTGGTGGCGGAATCGGTCAGAGCCGGCTATGTATGATACTCCTGCACAAGGCTCATATTGGTGAAACACAGGCCAGCATTTGGCCGGAAAGTATGCGAAAGGAATGCAAGGAATCGGGAATGCCACTCATATAATCAGATGGCGGCAGTTTGCCCATAAGGGTTATGCTGCCTTTGCCAGCCTGCATAAAGTCATATGCATAGGTGTCCTCAGCGTTTCCACATTGAGTGTGGCGGCTAAGGCGCAGGCGAGTCTTTCTCCCTCTTCTCGAGGAAAGATTTCTGTTCCATTGTCCTCAGAGGAGACGGAGGTGGGTAAGGAGTTGTCCGAGCTTACGGTAAGCGCTTCGATGGCTCCCCTTACCCAGTTGCAGGCGGCGCGAATAGTATGCGTGCTCAGCCGGCAGGATATTGAACAAGCGGCGGCGCAGAGCGTCAACGACCTCTTGAAGCTAGTCACCGGCGTGGATGTCCGGCAACGCGGTGGCTTTGGTATTCAGACGGACATCAGCATCGATGGCGGCACCTTCGACCAAGTCACTCTTCTGCTCAACGGCATCGATATCGGCAATCCACAAACAGGACACCTTTCTGCTGACTTTCCCGTCAGCATCAGCGACATCGAACGCATCGAGGTGCTCGAGGGCGCAGCAAGCCGTGTTTATGGCGGACAGAGTTTTGGCGGCGCCATCAATATTGTCACCAAGCACGACAGGGAATCTTGCGTTGAGCTTGCTGGCAAAGGAGGTTCCTTCGGTAATGCGGAAGGCGAGGCAAGAATTTCTCTCTCGACTGGTAGGTTCTCGAACCGTATAAGCGGCAGCGGCGGAAGGAGCGACGGCGGTACACTCAACAGCTCTTGGCAGAAGGGACAGCTCTATTATCAGGGCGACTACGAAAGCGAGGCTTTGCGGCTCGACTGGCAGCTTGGCTTCTCGAAGAAGAACTACGGAGCAAACACTTTCTACAGCGCTAACTATCCCGACCAATATGAGCGCAACCAGCGGCTGATGACAAGCATTAGCGCTGAGACTAAAGGCAAGTTCCACTTCACGCCGCAAGTCTTCTGGCACCGTTCTTGGGACAACTTCGAGCTGGTCCGCGGCACGACTTTTGGCGAGAACTTCCACCGGACAGACGTCTATGGCCTTAAGGCTGGCGGCCATGTGGATTGGAAACTCGGCAAGACGGCAGCTTCAGCACTCTTGAGGCACGATAACATCCTCAGCTCGAATATCGGCAAAGACATTCCGCAGAAAGACGGATTGGGCGTCTATACGCGTAGCGACAACCGCACGACCGTATCCTTCTGCCTTGAGCACAACATCCTGCTGCAGCATTGGACGATTTCCGCCGGCCTGATGGCAAGCATGACATCGAGCATAGACCATCGTTTCCGTTTCTACCCGGGCATCGACATCGCCTATCGCCCCTCGTCGCAATGGAAACTGCTCTTCTCCTACAACAAAGGCTTCCGTCTGCCAACCTTTACAGAACTATATTATAAGAGCCCAACACACGAAGGGAATCGCGACCTCAAGCCTGAGCACAATCACTCCTTTTCGCTCGGAACAGAGCACAAGTGGAGTGGGGTAGAGACATCGGTTCGCGGCTTCTATCACCATGGAACACAGATGATTGACTGGGTGATGTATTCGCCCGACGACATCTTCCATACCGCTTCCTTCGGCCTCGACAATGTAGGCGTGCAGGCTCAGGGGAGAGTCTCTTTCCCGGAACTTTACGGTCACGACACATGGGTACGTTCTTTCTCGGCTGGTTACACTTTCATTCATCAGGCCAAGCACGATGCAGAGGGCGTTGTGAAGAGCAATGTGGCGATGGAGTACTTGCGGCACAAGGTTGTGGCGAACCTCTCTCATCGTATTGTCAGCCGTCTCTCGATGAGTTGGGATTTCCGATGGCAAGAACGTGTGGGCAGTTATCTGAGTGGCGGCGAACTCGTCCCCTATCAGCCATACGCCATGCTCGACGCAAAGCTCCAATGGGACGCCCCTCGCTATCAGATTTACGTGCAGGCCACGAACCTCACCAACCATCGCTACTACGACCTCGGCTCTGTTCCCCAGCCCGGCACATGGGTAATGGCAGGAGCGCGATGGAGACTGAAGCTGTGATGCAATGCTGCACGCATGCCTCTCTATTCCCGCGTGCCCGGTTCTTCCTTTCAGTGTGCCTAATTCTTCCATGAGACACGCCTAATTCTTCTTTTCAGCGTGCCCAATTCTTCCTTAAGGCATGCTCAGTTTTTGAGACGCAGATTGCGTACCAACGTATGCAACTTGCGTTTCTTCATTTACAGACTGCGTTTCTTCATTTGCAGACTGTGTATTGAGATGGAAAAGACAGGAAATGAGTTGTTCTTTTGCCTGCGGGCACTTAGCAAAGCAGGCGCGATGATATATTTTTTCTTTTTTCATTTCACATTTCTCACTTTTTTTCGTACCTTTGCACGCGGAATAGAGTTTTTTAGTCTATGATAAAACGATACATTGCCGCTTTCTTGCTTCTTGCATGCAGCCTTTGTGCATTGCCATACACGCTTGTCATCGATGCCGGTCATGGCGGTAAAGACCCGGGTGCAATGGGCAATAAGGCCAAGGAGAAGAACATAAATCTGGCAGTGGCTCTTGCCTTTGGAAAGCTTGTTGAACAGAATTGCAAGGATGTTAAGGTGGTCTATACGCGCAAGACGGATGTTTTCGTTGAGTTGAACGAGCGTGCCAACATCGCCAATAAGGCAAAAGCCGACCTTTTCATCAGTATTCACACGAATGCCACCGCAGGCAAGATTGGTCCGCAAGGCACTGAAACCTACACACTTGGTATGCACAGAGCTGCTGACAACCTTGCTGTCGCAAAGCGAGAGAACTCGGTCATCACGCTCGAGAACAACTATGAGCAGAAGTATGAAGGCTTCGACCCGAATTCGAGCGAGAGCTATATCATCTTCGAGCTTATGCAAGACAAGAACATGGAAAGCAGCGTGAAGCTTGCCAGTCTCGTTCAGAAGCAGTTCCGCAACACGGCGAAACGTGTTGACAAGGGCGTGCATCAGGCTGGTTTCCTTGTGCTTAGGGCTACAAGTATGCCCAGCATCCTCATCGAGCTTGGCTACATCAATAACCCCAGCGAAGCGGCGTATCTCACATCCACTGCGGGCGTGAATGCTATGGCTAAGAGCATCTACAACGCATTCGTGGCATATAAGAAATGATGCCTCCCCGAAAAACCTCTTCCTGTAGGGAGAGGGTCTTACGAGAGGAGGATTTGAAGATTAAGGATATAAGTAATAAAAAGGAGGTCCTTTCCTTATGGAGAGGCTATAAAAGAGGCTATGCGAACAGAAGTAAAGATAGGTATAACAGGCGTCGTTGCACTCGTTGCGCTTTTTCTTGGCATTAACTTCCTGAAAGGCGTTAACCTGTTTAGTACCAGCGAGAAGTATTATATCTCTTTCAGTAATACTAAAGGTCTGACCAAGAGCAGTGCGGTCTATGCCGATGGCTATAAGGTGGGCATCGTTTCGGGCATAGAGTACGACTACAATCATCCCGGCGAGGTTGTTGTGGAGATTAGTACTGACAAGGGGCTCCGCATCCCGAAAGGCAGTTCGGCTCAGCTTGACGAAGCCGTTCTTGGCGGCTGTACGCTCAACATGCTGCTTGCCACTAACTTGCGCGAAGCCTATCATCCAGGCGACACCATCAAGGGAAGTGATGTTAGCGGCCTGATGGCAAAGGTCGGGGGAATGGTGCCGCAGCTGGAGGAGGTTGTGGCAAAGGTCGATACCCTTGTCGTAACGCTCAACACCTTGCTTTCCAACCCCAATCTTCCCCTCATCATACAGAACGCCGAACTCATCACGGAGAACCTAAACAAGAGCACAGAGCAGCTCAACACCCTGCTTCGCAACGACATACCGAAGATGACGGGCACCTTCACCAAAGCTGGCGAGAATGTCACGACACTGACCGACAAGATGAACCAGCTCGACCTCCAGGCTACGCTTGAGAATGTCAACCAGACCATCAGCAGCGTCCACGATATGATGGAACAGATGCAAAGTCCCAAGGGTACGCTCGGCAAGTTGATGAGCGACCCGTCGATTTACGACAACTTGAACCATACGGTACAGAGCGCCGACAGTCTGGTGAGCGACCTCAAGGCACATCCTAAGCGCTATGTCCATTTCTCTGTTTTTGGCAAGAAGGAAGGCAAGTGATGAAAGATACGATTGTAGGCATAGGCGAGGCTTTATGGGACTGCTTGCCGGATGGACGTAAGTTGGGCGGTGCACCAGCCAACTTCGCTTTTCATGTCGGCCAGTTCGGTTGGAAGAGCGCAGTTGTTTCGGCAGTGGGCAACGATGCTCTTGGAGACGAGATTTTGCAAGTCTTTGATAAGGTGAAGCTTCCATGCGACATTGCTCGAACAGAGCAACCAACTGGTACTGTTCAAGTTACGCTTTCCGAAGATGGCATTCCTTCCTACGAGATATGCGAGAATGTGGCTTGGGACAACATTCCTTGGACGGACGAACTCTCTGTTCTTGCCGGCCGAACAAAAGCTGTATGCTTTGGGTCGTTGGCACAGCGCTCTATGGTTAGCCGCAATACCATCATGCGTTTCATTGCAGCGATGGACGAAGACACAGAACGCATATTCGACATCAATCTTCGCCAGCATTTCTATAGCCTCGAGGTCATCGAAGAAAGCCTCCGCTGCGCCACGATGCTCAAGCTCAACGAAGAAGAGATAGCTGTCGTGTCAAAGCTTCTCGGACTTTTTGACGGCAGCTTGGAAGAGCAGTGCCGTCAGATATTGATGTGTTATCCGAAGTTGCGAATCGTTATCCTAACCTGCGGAGCCATAGGCAGTTATGTCTTCACAGCAGACGAGACATCCTATATCCCGACGCCAAAAGTCGTTGTGGCCGATACCGTTGGTGCAGGCGATAGTTTCACCGCAACCTTCGTGGCACAGATACTTGCCGGCAAAACAGTTTGCGAAGCTCATAGCAAAGCCGTAGCCGTTAGTGCTTATGTCTGCACCCAGCACGGCGCAATGCCAGTCCTTCCTTCTTTCGACTGACGGTGTAAAGGTACGAATAAGCGAGCACAACACAAACGAAAACCGTTTTTTTCTTTTCATTATCGAGCGGAAGGCCTTCGATGCACGTCAAAAAAGTACGAAAAAGCAGGCAAAACCCAAAGGGAAATGCCCGGGATTTGCATTAAATTTCCAATAAGGCAGTGCTTCAACAATTATGGCGAAGGGCAAAAAATCCCGATGAAATGGGCAATTTTTGCAACTTCGGAGTATTTTTGCATGAGAGTTACGAAAAACTTTGTGACAAATGACAAAAATGACAAAAATGACATTGTGATTTGAGAGATGTGCGAAGGCCTATATATTACTTTAATATTAATAATATATGTAATTATTGATATATAGAGAAAACGCCACCTCTCTTTTCGTGACATGTCACAGTTGTCATTTTGTCACGAGGCAAAACTCTGCGTAAAAGAAATTCCCCTGCCCAGAGCTTGGAATCGTATCCGCTCCGAAAGTATAAAACGGATGATTTTATACCTCAAAGAAACGCCGTACCTTTGCGCTGAAGAAAACAAAAATCACACCTGAAAGTGGCCAATTTCGTGTGCGACGATTGCAAACTTCAAACATTATGTTTAACCTAAAACCAAAAAGAAAATGATTAACTACAGTATCATGATCATCGGCACAAAGCCCGGCACGAAGAAAGAGAACATCACCCAGACCAAGGCCTACGGCACGGCGCAGATTCACGAGAAACTCTCGTTCGACGATTTCTGCAAGCACATCGCCGACCACAACTCGCCCTTCTCGAAGGGCACCATCAAGGGCATCCTCACCGACGCCGTGGCGTGCCTCCGCGAGCAGATGTTGGCAGGCAATTCCGTTGCGCTCGGCGACATGGGCAACTTCCATGTGGAACTCGCCACCGAAGGCGCTGTCACCACCGACGACTTCTCCACCGATAACATCAAGGCGGTGAACGTCCGCTGGACGCCCGGCAAGCGCTTCAAGAACCTCCGCGACGAAGCCACCTTCCAGCTCGTACCCAGCCGCTCAGCACAGGCCGATGCCGTCGAAGTGATCAGGAACACCGACACCATCCACGGCCTCGAATAATGAACCCGCGTGGACTCCGCAATAACAACCCGCTGAACATTCGGCGGGTTGTTGGCACCGTCTGGAAGGGGCAGACCGCAGAGCAGAACGACCCGAAGTTCGTGCAGTTCGCATCGCTCGAATGGGGCATCAGAGCCGCCTTTGCCATCCTACAGACGTACCGCAGAAAATACGACGCTACATGCATAGAGGCTATTATCGGAAGATGGGCACCAAGCACAGAAAACAATACCGCCGAATACATCAACGGTGTTTGCAGGCTCACAGGCTACGGCGGAAAAGAAAGGCTGAGCGAAAGAGACTGGCCAAATCTCGTCAGGGCAATGGCCATGATAGAATGCGGGGCGCTGCTGCCAACAGGAGTAATCGCCGACGGCTATGCGCTCTACGAAAAAATCAAAAACGAAAAATTATGAAAAGCAAGAACATCTGGGAGGTGCTGCTCAAAATGCTGGTGGCAGCCATCACGGCAGCCCTCACCGCCATCACTACGACGAGCTGCATGGGGCGCGGTCCCTTTCCCGTGCCTACATTGAGCTGATTCAACAAAGAAACATTTTCAACATTGTTGGAAAAGACAGAAAGCATCCCTTTTTGAGAAAGCCCCCAAATTTTCGCCCGTGGGGGCTTTCCTTTTATTCCGCACGCGGAGTTTGCAATTTCCCCACGCGGGGTTCACCAACTCCACAGGCGAAAATCTGCAGAAAACTACGCAGAGATTAACATTACAACACGAGTAACTTGTACTTTCTTTGCTCGGTGCTGGAAAATTCCTCTTCGCAAACCGCCTGTTGTACTAAGAAACGCGATTTAAGCCCTTATTTTGCGTTCAGGGTAGCAAAGTGCCACCCGAACAAAAATAAGCCGCCAGAAAGAGTCTGTCTGCGAAAAATCTTTACAAAAACAGTAGTGTCCGGTAGATTCGGCCTGATTCTCCCCATTCCTTCCCTTAGCGGGACCGAGAGCATAGCTTCCTCTACTTCCCTCCCTTTCTCAGAAGGAGCGGGGCAGAGCAAAGCGAAGGATAGGGTTGGAATGGAGGCTTTTAAAAGCGTGAGCCAGGCCGAATTATCCGGACGCTGCTGTCTTCAATTATTGTTTTAGGGCATTATAGGTGTCATCATTCACGGGCTCCAGCCATTCCGTGCCGCTCGGTTTCTGTTGCGGCTGGGCAGGGACGGCATTGCTCTGCTCTGTTTCCTC
>JAEEGJ010002579.1_pt1 | contig 88357 bp, 62 predicted proteins | sample 8958761 | NCBI WGS metagenome assembly JAEEGJ01 (sample SAMN16246546, study PRJNA631951) | gut metagenome | biome: gut microbiome; feature: rumen; material: RS-attached | host: Bos | place: Iran: Karaj | collected 2018-10
GCACCTCGATGTCGGCTCATCGCATCCTGGGGCTGTAGTAGGTCCCAAGGGTTGGGCTGTTCGCCCATTAAAGCGGTACGCGAGCTGGGTTCAGAACGTCGTGAGACAGTTCGGTCCCTATCCGGCGCGGGCGTAGGATATTTGAGAGGAGCTGTCCTTAGTACGAGAGGACCGGGATGGACGAACCTCTGGTGCACCGGTTGTTTTACCAAAAGCATAGCCGGGTAGCCAAGTTTGGAAGGGATAAACGCTGAAGGCATCTAAGCGTGAAGCCCCCCTCGAGATGAGATATCCCATAACACAAGTTAGTAAGGCCCCTTGAAGACGACGAGGTAGATAGGGCAGGTGTGGAAGTACGGTAACGTATGGAGCTGACTGCTACTAATAGGCCGAGGGCTTGACCTGAAGGTTTTCCGGGAGGATGTCCCTTCTTGTTCTTTATGATTAGTTTGAAAGAACATTTATAATGTGCTTTATTCCTCGATAGCTCAATGGGAGAGCGTTGCGGCGAGTTCCCTAGGTAGCGTTGATGAGTAATATATTTGCTGTATTCCTCGATAGCTCAATGGCAGAGCATTCGGCTGTTAACCGAAGGGTTGTTGGTTCGAGCCCAACTCGGGGAGTTTTTTCTTTATTATGGCGACATAGCCAAGTGGTAAGGCGTGGGTCTGCAACACCCTGATTCATCGGTTCGAATCCGATTGTCGCCTCTTATAACTCTGATTTGCTTTAATGAGCAGATCAGAGTTTTTTTCTTGACATATACGGCAATAGATATATGATCAATGAGTTTTAAGAATTATGTTTATTTAGGGAGAGACGAAGTGAAAAAGGATAAACTAAAACCCATGCTTTTTAGTGTACTTACTAAGTACAGCGGAAAGCAGTTTGCAACAGACCTTGTGGCAGGACTTATCGTTGCAGTCATAGCATTGCCTCTTTCTATAGCTCTGGCACTGGCTTCGGGGGTAGGACCTGAACAGGGTGTTTATACAGCTATAGTTGCAGGTTTCATAATTTCATTTTTGGGCGGCAGCCGTGTTCAGATTGCCGGACCTACCGCAGCTTTTGCTACTATTGTTGCAGGTATAGTTGCAAGAAACGGCATGGACGGTCTGATACTGGCTACTATCATGGCAGGAATCATTCTTATCATAATGGGCTTTTTAAGGCTCGGTTCTCTTATAAAGTTTATACCTTATACTATCACCACAGGTTTTACTTCGGGTATAGCGGTAACCATTCTTATCGGCCAGATAAAGGATTTCCTGGGACTTTCTTATCCCGCAGGTACTGAGAATATCGAGACCATGGATAAGATAAAAGCCATAGGTACAAATATAGGAAGCATCAACTGGCAGGCTGTCCTGGTCGGCGTAGTTTGTTTGGCAATCCTTATAGTATGGCCTTTTATATCGGAAAAAATCCCGGGATCGCTCATAGCTGTTATAGTCAGTATCCTGATGGTTAAGCTCTTAAATATGAATGTAAATACCATCGGTAATCTTTACAGTATAAGCAATGAGCTTCCTTCATTCAGACTTCCGGAAATATCCTGGAGTGCCATTAGAAATGTGGCACCTGATGGACTTACCATTGCGATCCTTGCAGCAATAGAATCGCTTTTATCCTGTGTTGTCGCAGACAGCATGATCAATTCGCATCACCGATCGAATATGGAGCTGGTTGCACAGGGCGCGGGAAATATCGGATCTGCTCTTTTCGGCGGTATCCCTGCTACAGGTGCTATAGCGAGAACCGCAGCAAATATTAAAAACGGCGGAAGAACTCCCATAGCCGGAATGGTACACGCGATAGTACTTGTACTGGTATTGGTATTTCTTATGCCTTATGCGGCCATGATACCCATGCCTGCCATAGCAGCGATACTTTTCATGGTTGCTTACAATATGTGCCAGTGGAGAACCTTTGTGCATCTGTGTAAAACTGCACCGAAGAGTGATATATTGGTACTGGTGCTTACATTTGTGCTTACGGTAGTATTTGATCTTGTTATAGCTATTGAAGCAGGAATGATATGTGCATGCGTACTTTTCATGAAGAAGATGAGCGATGAGACCAAGATAAGCGGATGGAAATACTACGATCCCGAGGAAGCACCGGATGGTCTTGATTATAAAGATGTACCGAGGCATGTAAGGGTATACGAGATTTCCGGTCCTATGTTCTTCGGAGATGCCGATCAGCTTTCGGGAGTTTCATTTAAGGACTTTACCAAGGCTATCGTTATAAGGATGAGGGGTGTGCCCGCTATAGATGCCACTGCCATGCATTCCTTAGAGCAGCTATATGATAGATGTGCCGCTAACAATATAACCCTGGTATTCTCGCATGTGAATGAGCAGCCGTATAAGACCATGGAGAAAAGCGGATTTGTTAAGAAGGTGGGTAAGGAAAACTTCAGGCCTCACATAGATGATGCACTTGCCTGGGCGGCAGAGATCAAATAAAACATATAGACCGGTGAACAAGGAATATCAAAGATAAGGAAACGTAAGATCATGACAAACTTCACCAAAAGAGAGATAAAGAACACATTTTTAAAAATGCTTGAAGATATGCCGCTAAACCAGATCACGGTCAAGGAGCTGGTGAAGGAGTGCGGTATAAACAGAAATTCGTTTTATTATCATTATCAGGATATACCGGCGCTGATAGAGGAGATAGTGACCGAGGACGCGGATGAGATCATACGCACGTACGGAACGATAGACTCTATGCAGACGGGCCTTAAGGCAATCTTAGAATTCGTATCGGTAAAAAGAAAAGCCATACTGCATATTTTTAATTCAGTCAACCGCGACATTTTTGAACGTGACCTGTGGAAAGTATGTGAATATGTGGTAACACAGTATCTTAAGCCTATTTTATCCCAGGGAAATATCAGCGAATTCGACCAGGAGATAATATTCAAGTTTTATAAATGCGAATGTTTCGGGTTTGCCATGGACTGGCTCAATAACGGAATGGAAGAGGAAGCCCAGGCCCAGATAGACAGGTTCTGTGAGTACCAGACCAGGTTGTTTGAGGAGCTGCTTGCTTTAAAGAGGTAAATCAATCGCAGGGACGGTTCTCTGATCGATCAAGAAAAAAGAATTAGACAGATTCAGCCACGTGCCTAAAATTTGGGCACGTGTATTTTTTTGCCTATTGTACGAGCTTTTTCTTCAATATATATTATTAGCAGTCGGACGGGCAAAGTGCTAATCGCAAGAAAGCCTGTTTGGAAGTTCGATCAAGCTAAAAGGAAGAAACGGAGGTTTTGGCAATGAAGCTGGCTAAAGCAGTGGTTAAATACCGGGTACTGATCCTCATACTTACACTGGCGCTTATGGTGCCGTCGGTATTCGGATATATTAACACAAGAGTAAATTACGATATGCTGAATTATCTGCCGGAAGATATGGAAACAGTCATCGGACAGGACGAGCTGATGAGGGATTTCGGCAAAGGTGCATTTTCTCTGATCATCCTTGAGGATATGCCGGTACGGGATATAACGGCATTAAAGGAACGAATAGAAAATGTAGAACATGTGGATACGGTAGTCTGGTACGACACGATAGCGGATGTATCGATACCGCTTGAGATGCTTCCTGACAGTATCTACAAAGTATTTAATACAGATAAATCCACCATGATGGCGGTCTTTTTTGACAGCTCCACATCGGCGGATGTGACCATGGACGCCATAAGGGAAATAAGACAGGTGGCAGGCAAGCAGTGCTTTGTATCGGGTCTGTCGGCGATGGTAACCGACTTAAAAGACCTGTGTGAGAGAGAGGAGCCTATATATGTCGGTATAGCCGTAGCACTTGCGCTTGTTGCTATGATGCTGCTTCTCGATAACTGGCTTATCCCCGTGGTATTCCTTCTTTCTATAGGAATGATGATCATCCTTAATCTGGGCACCAATCTTTTCTTAGGAGAGATATCTTATATAACAAAGGCTCTTTCGGCAGTACTCCAGCTGGCTGTCACCATGGATTATTCGATATTCCTGTGGCACAGCTACAATGAGGCATTGAAAAACAATGATGGGTCAAAGGAAGAAGCCATGGCGGAGGCCATCCATAACACACTTACCAGTGTCATAGGAAGCTCCGTGACTACCATAGCAGGTTTCATTGCATTGTGTTTCATGACATTTACGATGGGAAAAGACTTGGGCCTTGTAATGGCAAAAGGCGTAGTACTTGGAGTTATAGGCTGTGTGACCGTGCTTCCTTCGATGATACTTATATTTGATAAGCCCCTGCAGAAACTTATGCACAGGTCGCTTATCCCCGATATGGGAAAGCTTTCGGGACTTATCACCAAACGCTTCCCGATATTCCTTGTCCTTTTTGTGGTGATCACGATACCTGCATTTATCGGATATCAGAAAACCAATAATGAAGTGTACTACGATATGGCTGATTCACTTCCCCAGGATCTGGATTATGCGATAGCCAACGCGAAACTGAAAAATGATTTTGATGTAGCTGCCACCCATATGGTTCTTGCAAGCGCAGACCTTTCCGCAAAGGATACGAGAGCCATGATAAAGGAAATGGAGAACGTGGACGGCATCAAATTTGCACTCGGACTTGATTCACTTATAGGAGCCGGAGTACCTGAGGATATACTTCCGAATTCGCTACGAGCCGTTCTTAAAAGCGATAACTGGAAGCTGATACTGGTCAACTCGGAATACCGTGTGGCAAGTGACGCGGTTAATGAGCAGTTAAATAAGCTGAATACCATCCTTAAGAAATACGATCCAAAAGGAATGCTTATAGGTGAAGCACCCTGTATGAAGGACATGATAGAGACCACCGACAGGGATTTCAGGGTAGTAAACATAATCTCGATAGCAGCGATATTTATCATCATAGCACTTGTAGAGCAGAGCCTAACGCTTCCTTTCATATTGATAGCGGTCATAGAGGCGGCAATATTCATCAATCTGGGCCTGCCGCACTACTTAGGAGACAGCCTTCCGTTCATAGCACCCATATGTATAAGTACCATCCAGCTCGGAGCTACGGTTGACTATGCGATACTGATGACCACGAGATATAAGAAGGAAAGAATAGAGGGAAATGATAAGGTTCAGTCCATAAAGACAGCGCTCACGTCTTCGATACCTTCGATCATAGTATCCGGTATGGGCCTGTTCTCAGCTACATTCGGCGTAGCGGTATATTCGGATATTGATATGATCAGTTCGATGTGCATCCTTTTGGCACGCGGCGCTATCATAAGTGTAGTCATGGTAGTGTTCACACTTCCGGCTATGCTGATGTTGTTTGACAAGATCATAATCAAAACAACGGCCGGGATGAAGGCTTGCAGCGAAGAATCATAATAGTAATCTTACGGAGGTAAATATAAAATGAAAAAGATGACAGCATGCATAGCAGCGGTTGTAACAGGAGCCGCATTGCTTGTCAGCGGATTAAGTACATCATTAAATGTATCTGCTGACGAAGACGGAACAATTGATACAGTTACGATAAATACAGATGACCTTGAAGTTAACACCACAGATCCCGCCACAGGCGGTCCCGAGCAGATAGGGGCAGCGGCAGAAAGCCTGCTGAACAGCCTGCTTACCTCGGATTCTTCTGACATCGAGGGTACGGCCAAGGAAGAAACCGTATACATAGTGGCTGATGCAAACGGTTCAGCTAAAAAGGTGATAGTAAGCGACTGGCTGAAGAACGCCGGAAAAGATTCTAAGCTTAACGACGTATCGGAGCTCACCGATATCGAAAATGTTAAGGGTAACGAAACTTTCACGAAGAACGGAAGCGAGTGTGTATGGGATGCAAACGGTGCCGACATCAGCTATCAGGGCCGTACCGACAAAGAACTTCCAGTAGAAGTAAAGGTCACCTACAGTCTTGACGGCAAAGTTATGACACCTGAAGAGATAAAGGGAAGATCAGGACATGTGACCATCAGGTTTGATTATAATAACAAGGCTTACCGTGAGGTAATGATAGATGGTAAAAAGGAAAAAATGACAGTTCCTTTTATGATGCTTACCGGTGTGATCCTTGATGATGACAGATTTACAAATATTTCCGCAGCAAACGCAAAGCTTATAAATGACGGCTCAAGGACTGTAGTCATCGGATTTGCACTTCCCGGACTTCAGGATAACCTTGCGATAGACAGATCAAAATTTGAGATACCGGAATCACTCACAATAGAAGCTGATGTAACTGATTTCAGTCTTTCCATGACAGTGACAATGGCCACCAATGAGATATTCGGAAGGCTGGATAAGCTGGATATAAAGGATCTTGATAACTTAAGCGCATCCATGGAGGAGCTGACCGGTGCAATGACCAGACTCACAGAGGGTTCTGAAGCATTAAGCGACGGATTGGCACAGCTCCTTGAAAAATCAGGTGAGCTTGAAACAGGTGTGGGACAGCTTTCAGACGGAGCCGGACAGCTTAAAAACGGAATTGCCGAGCTTGATGCAGGAGCCGGAAAGCTTGCGGACGGAGCCGGAGCACTTGATACAGGTATAACACAGCTTAAGGACGGAGCTGACCAGCTTAAAGCAGGGACTGAAAGCTTAAGTGCCGGAGCAGGGGACTTAAGCGACGGTGTTGCCATGATAGATGCAGGCATGGGTTCATTAAGCGACGGAGCATCACAGCTTAAGACAGGACTTGATACCCTTGCCGGGAACAACGAAACACTTGTAGGCGGAGCGGCTACTGTATTTAATACCATGCTTGCCACAGCGACATCTGAGATTCGGGAAGGCGGAGCTTCCATACCCGATCTTACGATAGAAAACTATGGGGAAGTACTTGACGGAGTGCTTTCACAGATCGATCAGGCAGTAGCTCTTTATGAAAAATCGGATGCAAAGACTGCAGCCGTATACAAGGAAAAAGCAAAGGCAATAAAGGAGCTTAAGGCGTCACTTGACGGATACAATGCATTTTATACAGGACTTAAAACATATACCGCAGGAGTAGCGGCAGCGGCAGCAGGAGCAGGAGAGCTTAAAAACGGTGCTGATACCTTAAAAGGCGGAACAGGCGCACTTAAGGACGGGGCTGACACATTAAAGAATGGTGCAGATGCCTTAAAAGGCGGCGTAGATGCGTTAGATGACGGCGCCGTACAGGTAAAGGCCGGTGCAGATGCATTAAAGACAGGTGCCGACAGCCTTAAGGATGGTACCGGTAAGCTTGCAGACGGTGCAGGCAAGCTGGATAAGGGATTAAAGGAACTCAAAAACAACATCCCCGCATTGAAAGACGGTGTGACAAAGCTTCATGACGGTGCAGTACAGATGTCCGACGGTATCAAAGAGTTCAATGAACGCGGCATATCAAAGATTACCGAAGCGGTAGAAGGCGAACTGGAAGGTGTCATCGAAAGGATCAGAGTCATGGGTGAGATTTCCAGAGCCTACAATAACTTCTCAGGTATATCCGACGGCATGAGCGGCCAGGTCAAATTTATCTACAGAACTGACGAAATTAAATGATAATATTGAGGTCAGGTACCATTAGTTTATAATGAACACTAATAAAAACTGGGGCACGGATTGTTATTCCGTGCCCTATTCTTATGGGGTCAGACCCCGTTAACACGTTAACATAGTAAAGGGGTCAGACCCCTATAGAAAATTTTCAGAAGTTTCACTTTTAATTACTTGTTTTATAGGATATAAGTGCTATAATTATTACGTTATAAAATTCGCCTGATATAGGAGAGTATGCCTATGAACATGAAGCAGTTTAAATATGCCCTGGTGCTGGCAAATGAGAAGTCTTTCTCCAGGGCGGCGGAGTCACTCGGGATATCCCAGCCTTCGCTTTCACAGTACTTAAAGAAGATAGAGACCGAGGTCGGAGCTCGCCTGTTTGACAGGAGCGGAAGCGAGGTCAGGCTGACGGATGCGGGACGTGCATATATAGAGGCCGGTAAAAAGATACTTGATATCGAGCATCAGATGGAAGGCCGCATATCGGATATCAATAACAATATAGAAGGCAGCATCTCAGTGGGAGTATCACCGTACAGAACCATCAGTATCATGCCTGAGATCATAAAGGAGTTTTCTGTAGAGTATCCGAACTTTAAAGTGATACTTGAAGAGAGGACCGGGCGTGAGCTCTTAGACGGAGCGGAGCACGGTGAGTATGATTTCTGTATCACTACAGCCCCTGTGGACGGAAAAATATTTGATTCCGTAAAGATCATGGACGAGGAAGTGGTACTGGCAGCGCCCGCCGATAAAAAGATCAAAACTGAAATGACAGACGGAAAGAAGTATCCGACAGTCGATATCGGAGTTCTTAACGGAGAGCAGGTGATAACGCTTTCGGAGTCCCAGCTCATGCAGAAAATGCTGGAGGATATCTGCATGCAGTACGGGATATCACATAAAACATATATATCCTGCACCAGTATCGGCGCCCAGCTGGCTATGGTAAGAGCAGGTCTCGGCGTGGCACTGGTTCCTTCGGGCACTGTCAGATCTAAAGACGAAGGTATAAGGTATTATTCGTTTAAGCAGAAACTTCCGTTAAGGGAGATAGTAGTGGCATACAGAAAAGAACAATACATCTCCAAGCCCATGAAGGCTTTTGTGGAAGTAATGAAGAAACCGGGACTGTAAAGGGAAAGCAGGATAAAAGGATGAGGACAGGAAAAAAGAGTAAGTTTTTAAGTGCATTTCTTGCACTTGTTATCAGTGTAACTTTAATCGCAGGAAAAACTGATGTACACGCTGAAGAAAACGACGGAAACACAGTTGAAACAGTGGAAGCCACCGTAATTGAAACAGCCGAAGGTACAGATGAGACTGCGGACAGTGAGCTTCTCACAGTAGAAACAGTAGACGAAAAGAGTACCGATAAGGAATTCCGTGCGGTCTGGATCGCATATTACGATTTCGATGACAGTAAGGGGATGGATAAGGAAGCGTTTATTGCATATGTGGGCGAGATGTTTGACAACGTAGCCGATATAGGTATGAATGCGGTGATGGTACATGTACGTGCATTCAGTGATGCCATGTACAAGTCGAAATATTATCCCTGGTCAGTCTATGCATCGGGGCAGCAGGGCGTAAGCCCCGGATATGACCCTTTAAAGATCATGGTAAAAGAAGCACACGCAAGAGGTCTTGAGATACATGCATGGCTTAATCCTTACAGAGTAACATCTTCATGGAACGGCGGGACAGATGTGACAAAGCTTTCCAAGAAAAATCCCGCCAGAAAATGGCTTACCAATAAAAAGACATCTGATGACAGGTATGTATTATCGTATGGCAGTGCATTGTATTACAACCCTTCCATATCGGCAGTCAGAAAACTTATAGTAAACGGCGTAAAAGAAATAGTGGAAAACTATGACGTGGACGGTATCCATTTTGACGACTATTTCTATCCGGATCTGGGGACTAACTACGAGACCAATTTCGATGCACCCGAGTATGAGAAATATAAGAAGAAAGCCGCAGCTGCCGGCGAAAAGCCGATGAGTATAGCCGACTGGAGAAAAAACAATGTCAATCTCCTGGTAAAAGCAGTATATAAAGCAGTAAAGAGCATTGATCCCGACGTAACATTCGGCATCAGCCCCGGAGGTTATATCGATTATTTCGATGAGGATTTCCGCTGGTATGTGGATTACCGTACATGGATGTCTGAAAAGGGATATATCGATTATATCTGCCCCCAGCTTTACTGGTCATTTAACAGCAGGAACATATTCCCGTTCTATGAGACACTTATCAGGTGGTGTGCTGCTGCGACCAACGAAAACGTAAGGGTATATGCGGGGCTTCCGGCCTACAAAATGAATGAAAACAATAATGTAAGCTCTCTGGACAGGATTACCGATACGGAGTTCTACAACCAGTATCTGATAGCCGATATGGTACATTATATCAGGAAAAATGAGAGGGCATCCGGCTTCATAGTATTTGATTATGAGGACCTGGTAAAGGCAAAGAATGCCGAAATGACGGAGAAGCTTAAAGAGGAGATAGGATCATGACTAATGCGGAAAGAAACGAACTGCGCCGCAGATTCGTAAAAGACAATACAATATCAAGACTGGCACTCTGTTATGTGAATGCCGCAAGAGAAAAGGTAGTAGTGCAGAATGAAATGTTCTTAAGCCTGCCCGAAGAAGATATGTACAAATATCTTGATATCGCCAAGAAATCCCTTTCGGGACAGATAGGGGATAACCTTATGGAGTTCTCATATACCTCGGCACAGGAGGAGGACGAAAACTACCGTTTTATGAAGGGACTGCTTGACAGCAAGCTGAAAAACGAAAGCCTGCTCGACATCCTGTTTGACAAGATTATAGACAGCTATGTATATGACGGTAATTTCCTCATCACGGTCATAACCGACAGCTATGATGTGATGACCAAGACCACTGACAAGCAGAAGCTTGATGAATCCGAGGAAGTATTTTCATATATCATAGTGAGTATCTGTCCGGTGAACCAGACCAAGGCGGGACTCGGATATCTTCCCACGGAAAACAGGATGGGCGCGAGAGAAAAGGACTGGGTGGCAGGTGCACCCGAGGTGGCATTTATGTTCCCGTCATTTAACGGAAGAGCGACCGACATTCACCATGTCTGCTACTATACCAAAGACGCTGCCGATATCCATGATGAGATAATTGATTCAGTACTCGGATGCAGCAGGAAAAAGACCGCCACACAGTGCCGTGAGGTCCTTAAAAGTGCGGTAGTAAATGCGATAGGAAATGACAGACCCGACAAAACAGAGGACGTGGTGATCCGCATCCATGACAGCCTGAACAATATGCTTGCCGAAAGCGAAGCAGAGGGCGAGGATATAAGCGAAAAGAGCCTGGATAAGGTCGTACTTTCCGCAGCAGTAAAGGATGTGGTAAAGGACGAAGCTTATGTAAATAAGATAGTCGAATCCTGTGAGACCGAATTTGACCGTGAGCCCCCTGTAGCCGAAGCTTTCGTAGATAAAAAGACCTTAAGAAAAACCGAGGGCGAAAGAAGAGAGAAGGAGCTTGTACAGGAGATAGCGGTACTTAAGGACAAGCTTGAAAGTGTAAGCGTACAGAAGGAAGGCGTAAGCATCATAATCCCTTCTGACAGAGCAGATACCGTAAGGATCGAGACTAAGGACGGCGAGCGTTTTGTACTTATACCTCTGGATGACGGGGAAGAACCCGATATTAAAGAGGTATGATATCTGTAATGTCATTCTGAGCGAAGCGAAGAATCTTCGACACAATTATTTCACTTTACAAAAATAGGACAAAAGGCTATAATATCCTTGCTTGTGCGCTGATTACGGAGGTTTATTATGAGCTATAAAAAAGGCGTAAAACCTAATACAAATACACAAAAAGCCACGGATACTAAAGAGAAAGGCGGAAATACCGGAACAGCTAAAACTGCAAAAGCTGCGGGAAAGTTTAATCCGTATATCCTGCCGCTTCTGTTCATTCTTGGTATCCTGCCGCTTATAGTAAGGCTTAAGATAGTAAAAACCAATATGGAAGGCTTTGGTTTTTATTCCATAGCGGATAAGACCGAAGACATATTCCTGTATTACAAATCAATATTTTTCATTACCGTCTGCAGCATAATGCTGGTGCTTATCATAGCCCAGGCATTTGTACGTCACAGAGAGTTAAAGGCAGCTAAGCTCTTTATACCGCTTGCCGCTTATGCATTTTTGGCATTTTTGTCAGCAGTGTTCTCGGAGCATGCATCATTTTCGTTTACAGGTATTGTAGATCATTTTGAATCGGTCTGGGTATTGCTCGGATACGCGCTGTGCGTATACTACGCATTCCTGTTCGTATCTGAGACGAAGGATGTTGAGATACTTATGTCGGTATTCTTCCTAGGTACCGTACTGATGCTTCTCATCGGTCTGTCCCAGGCGTTTTCACAGGATATATTCCGTTCGGGACTCGGCAGATGGCTGATCCTTCCTAAGGAGTTCTACGATAATCCCAACGCCCAGCTGGAATTTGAGTTTCCTCTCGGAAGAGTATACCTCACATTGTTCAACCCGAACTACGTAGGTTCGTATGTATCGCTGATCTCACCCGTATTTCTGATGCTTGCATTTGCAAAGAAAAAGGTATGGCTTGCGGTAGTAAATATCATCGTATATATCGGCCTGCTGCTGTGTATCCTGGGTTCGGGATCGCGTGCCGGATTTATAGGTGTAGCATTCTCGCTGATACTTCTTGTTCTGGTATTCAACAAGAAGCTGGTGAAGTTTATACCCGAGGCTCTGATAGTGATAGTACTTATCGTCGGAGTTGTATATACATTCAACAATTACTCAAACGGACAGCTGCTTTCACGTGCCAAGCAGGCAATGGAGATAGAAAAGACCGAACACAATCTTAAGGCCATCGAGACCAATGATGACAATGTGGTAATCCATTACCTTGATCATGAACTGAGGCTTTCCGTATATATCAGAGATGATGGAAATGTTGAAGTAGAAGCTCTGGACGAAAACGGGAAGGCCACCAATGAAAACGGTGAACTGATCTATTCTGTGGCTTTAAATCCGGATGCTGAAAATACATATGACTTTACAACAACGGATGAACGTTTCAGCAATATAAGCTTCCAGTTCACGCTGTTCCAGGGGGCCCCTGTATTATATGTGAACATAGACAGGAAAAACTGGACATTCATCTATGACGGGACAACATATTATTATGTAAACCTTAAGGGTAGAGCCGTCAAGATGAACAATGCGGAATATGTAGAAGGCTTAAGCAATTATGGCAGGGCATTCTCGGGCAGAGGATTTATCTGGTCCAGGACATTACCGCTGCTTAAGCATTATATACTGCTCGGATCGGGACCTGACACATTTACACTGACATTCCCGAATGACGATTATGTAGCTATGTACAACGGCGGTTATGAGAATATCCTAATGACCAAGCCTCACAATATGTACCTGCAGATAGCTGTACAGACCGGTGTATTGTCACTCATATGCTTCCTGGTATTCTATATCTGGTACTTCATCACAAGCTTTAAGCTGTACGTAAGAGCTGACAGGACCAAGTCGATAGTTATGGTCGGTATCGGAATCCTGTGCGGTACATTCGGTTACATGATAGGCGGTATCATCAACGACTCGATGATAGTTATCGCACCTCTGTACTGGGTACTCATAGGTATCGGACTTGCCATTAACTCCATGATAAAGAGGGACAATGCATTTGCAGTGCTCGATACAATCGAGGCTTCTGAAATAAAGGAAGCTAAGACCGAAAAGAATGATGTAGCAGAACCTGTAGAACTTAAAGCTAAAGTAGATGATGACATCATAGTATCTTAAAACTACATATATAAAAATTTACGGGCTTCCGGAATATTCGGAAGCCCGTTTCATTGTTTGATTTCTATAAAATTGTAATGGTACCTGACTCCATAATTCTATTTAAATACTCTGATAGTATAAGCAGTGCCAAGGATGCCTGCGTTTTCAGGAGTAGAGCTGTATCCGCAGCCGTATTTGCTGTGGTATGAGTATAAAACATCGGCTATGGTGCTGTCTATGGAGGTATCTCCCTGGGTATAAATGAAGTCGAAGGTTAAGTCATATGACTTGCCGAGTACTTCATCGATACGGGAGGACATGTATTTCTTGACCTCTGCGGGGCTATACAGCTTGGTCATATCACCGTATTTATCATAGATAATACCGAGGTCCTTGCTTTTAGCTATGGGAAGGTTAGTATTCTGCGGTGTATGGTTTTTGCTCATATCCTCATCGGTTACTAAGAAGTAGCCGTATAACACACGTCCCTTTTCATCCGGAGAAGGATCGTCCCATGTTACATCGAGAGCGTACCACTTATCCTTTATCTTTACCTTGTTCCATGCATGGGTCTCAGTTTTACCTTTAGAGTTGGTAGCGTCACCGGTTACCACTATACAGTCTATACCGTTCATCCTGCAGAGGAAATAGAAGGTCTTTGCATAACCGTCACATACAGCTTTGCCTTCGCTTAAGGTGTATGCAACCGTATGAACGGCATTGCCTGAGTAGGAACTCGGATACAGTGTGTTTAATACTAAGTGGTCGTGGATATTCTTAACGGTGGCATATTCGCTCTTGCCTTTGAGTTCTTTTGCAAGTGAGCTCAGCTTCTTGTACAGTGCCAGCTCATCGGAGTTTAAATATGAAGTGTCCCCGCTGTTTATGGCATTCTCGACAGCGTATTCATCATCAAAGAGGATGGAATCTACGGACATTACCATTTCTATTTCGATAATGTTCTGGTATTTTGTAACATACGTAAACTCTATGCTCGTGATACTGGGGTACATTGCCATGTACTCTTCGTAAGAGCGGAGCAGGTTCATATCTGTGATATACAGGTAGGACTTGGAATAGGAAAATTTACTTTCGTTAAAAATGAATCTGTCCAGTACTTCCTGATTGGAAATTTCCTTAACGTTGGAAGAACCTTCTATAGTAACATTATACGGATAAACCTCAGCTTTTGAATCAAGCTCCTTGATCAGAGCCTGAGCCATCTTTTTATACTCGGCAGCGGTCGGAGCAGAAGTTTTCTTGGCTTCTTTTACTGTAAATACGGTCTTTAACTTATATGATTTACCGTTCTGCTTAACGGTAGCCTTTACGGATGCTTTCCCGACGCCTACGGGCGTTACCACACCTTTTTTGCTGACGGTCACGATCTTCTTATTGGAAGATTTATACTTTATTGTTGCTTTGTCAGCCAGATTCTTAAACTCTATCGTATAAGGATCGGAGTTGGTATAAAGGGTGACCTTTTTCTTTGTGACTGCGGGCTTTGAGGCAGCGCTTACTTTGGTGGAATCTAAAGCAGATATGCCAAGGACAAGTGCTAATGCGAAGATCAAAGATAACAACAGGCGGTTCTTTTTCATGTGGAGCTCCTTTCTTGGGAGAGTGAACGGGTTACATAACTTCGCAGGGACCATCTCCGATATCTACTACATAGAATGCGGGTACGATGCCTGTCTTTGAAGTATATACTTCTTTTGTTTTTTCTATACAAGAATTAACCGCTTCCTCACGTACGAGGGCTACAGTACATCCACCGAAGCCGCCGCCCGTCATGCGGGCACCTATGACGCCTTCAAGTGACTGCTCCGTTTCGGCCATGATATTAAGCTCGGGGCAGGTTACTTCGTAATCCTTATCCAAGGATGCATGGGATTCGTTCATGAGGCGTCCGAATGTGGCAAGCTCACCTGCGTTCAGTGCCTTTACGGCTTCTATGGTACGCAGGTTTTCGGTAACTGCGTGGCGTGCACGTCTAAAGCATACCTCATCCTTTATAGCGGAAGAGTACTTATTAAACGACTCTTCGTCAAGCTCGCCTAAGGCATTGATACTTGTCACGGTCTGCAGGTCCTTTAATGCGGTCTCGCTTTCACGTCTGCGGTCGTTATATCCTGAAGAGGTAAGCTCATGCTTTACATTTGTATTGGATATCACGATCTTTATACCTTTAAGATCTACGGGTACATATTCGTACTTTAGTGTCGCGGTATCTAAGAAAATGGCATGTCCGGCTTTTCCGAAGGCGGAAGCAAACTGGTCCATGATGCCGCAGTTCATACCGTTAAAGTTATTCTCTGAGTCCTGACCGATGAGGGCTAAGTCCTGTTTGGTGACATCAAATCCATACAGCTCCTTTAAACAATATCCGGTAAGTACTTCAATGGAAGCGGATGATGAGAGTCCCGAGCCGTTCGGTATAGTGCCGTAAAACAGGATATCAAATCCTGAATTGATCGGCATTCCGCGCTTCCTGAAGGTCTGGACTATACCTAAGGGATAATTGGCCCATTTATAGTCCGGTGAATTTATAAGATCACCTGAGGCATCGGCTTCTATCACTCCGTCTTTTTCAAAATTCATGGAGTAAAGTCTGATCTTTTTATCATTTCTTATTTTTACAGCGGCATAGGTACCGAGGCTCAAGGCGCACGGAAATACGTGCCCGCCGTTGTAATCGGTGTGCTCACCGATCAGGTTTACTCTTCCCGGAGCAAAGAAGATGCGTACATCTTCCGCGTCCCCGAATATCTTTTTAAAATCGGACAAAAGCCCGGTTTTTAAATCTGAATCCATATCAGTGTTTGTCCTTTCGACAATATTTATTTCCTGTTTTTGTAATACTTTTTTATGATTATGATAAATGCTGTAACAAACGCTGCAAGTCCGACGAGTACCATGATAAGCGTCACGGGATGGATCCCGGACTCTTTTTCGGTATCAGAGTCTGTATCGGCAGAAACTTCCGTTCCGGTCTTTCCGGGGTCAGGATTATCTGTAATCGGAGGCTCTGTTACAGTCGCATCGGGAGCGGATGTAACATCAGGTGTGACATCAGGAACTGTAGTTATATCAGGAGCAGGCGACAATTCTTCTGCTCCGTATTTTTCGGTATAGAGCTGCATCGCTACAGTATCATATTCCGGTATCAGTTTGCCGTATAAGGTAGTAGCCTTTCCGGCTTCTCCGCTAAATTCGGTACCTTCCTTAAAATCCTTTGTGGTATACCAGCCGAGCACCTTCATGCCGGGCAGTGTTGTAACGCTCGTTTCGGAAGTAAAGCTCTGACCGTTTACCAGATAAGTGATACCGGGCTTAAGAGATACCGTATCCACCTCGTATATAGTCATGTCAGGACCGTTGGAGGCGATTAATATTGACTCTACTTTAGCGGCGTTGTCTATACCGCTTCTGTTTAAGCTTTCGATCATATCCCTGTATTTGAAGTAGGAAATCTCTCCGAAATCTTTTGTCTCGTTTTTATAAGGAGCTACCGGGATAAAATCCGATCCGTCGGAATCGGAATCCTTTACAGTAAGGTAAAACATCAGATGTTCATGGGAACTGTTGGCTACAGCAATATCGTTGGAAGATACGATGTAGCTGCGTATTACAGGGATTGATAAGGGCTGTGCGTGGCTGTATATAAGACCTGCCACGGTATGGCCTTCTTTTTCTTCCCAGATCACTTTGCCGCCGATAAGGCTTGTATCTTCTTTCAGACTTTCATAAGCGAGTCTGTCGATATCGGTCTGTTCACCCCATTCGCGGACTTTGGATCCGAAAAAGAGGTTATCAACCACAGAAGGATAATTCCAGGTACAGGTCTTGCGGTTGATCCAGGCATGGCACTCGCCGCCCGAATTACCGTTATGCCCGTTATCCCAGATGATGATGGGAACACCGTATTCATAGCATTTGAGGCCCATGTATTCAGCCCATTTTTCACGTTCTTCGGTGTTGTCCTTGTTGGTGGCACTTGTTTCACCTATGACTACAGGTATATCGTTAAAAAGGAACTGCTCCTCCAAGGTGTTAAAAAGTGTATCTATCGAGCCCGTGTCAATCCTGCTGTCGGGATCGAATGTCATCTGTTCATCGCTTAAGCAGAAATTATAAGGACTGTAGCAATGAGTAGAGATAATAATATTCTTTACCGGCTCACCCTCAAAGGTGGGGATGGAGATGGATTTTAAGATGTTTTCCGAGGAAGAAGCGGCATATCCGGGGATCATAAGGCATCTTTCGGAATTGTATCCCTTACCGTTACTGCGTATAGTATATGTGAATACCTGGTTTAAATAGTTGACCGCATTGTAAGCACCCTGGAATCCGTCCCATTCGTGATCTGTACCGGGCATACGGGGTTCGTTCATAGCCTCAAAGATCAGATGCTGGTCATAATCGGCAAATTCATCGGCTATCTGTTTCCAGACTGCTTCAAGTTCTTCTGCGACCTTCAGATAATCCTTATCAAGCGTTTTGATATTTACCCAGGATTCATGATGCAGGTTAAGGATGACGAACATATCAAGATCATAAGCATAGTCGACGATCTCCTTAACTCTGGCCATAAACTTGGGGTCTATGGTATAGGTGCCGTCTTTTGATATGAAATTCATCCATGTGGTCGGTATACGAATGGTATTAAAACCCCTGTCATGTACGGCTTTTATAAGCTCGGGAGTGGTGAGGGGATTACCCCAGGAGGTCTCCTGACTTGAGACACTCGTCCTGCTTCCTCCGGTGGCATCCATGGTATTGCCGAGATTCCAGCCTATACCCATCTGTGAGGTTATCTCTTTAGCGGTCTTACCCGTGAGAGTAGCGGACTTAGCCTTGGCTGTTCCGTCGGGAGCACAGGCCGAAAGGAGTATGACCGACAGTATCAGTACTGCCGGGGCTGAAAGCGATAATAGTTTTTTTAATATCTTATGATTGTAGTACATGTTTATTCCTTTTTTTGGTAAATATAGAACGGCTTTTTACAGGTATCATGCCTAAATATAAGCCGGTCATTTACATGAGTGAAATATCTTCAAGTGCTGCGGCTATGACTTTATCCATGTCATAGTATTTATATTGTCCGAGCCTGCCTCCGAAGAATACTTTTGTCTCTTTGTCTGCAAGTGCTTTATATTTTGCATAAAGCTCGTTGTTACGGTCATTGTTTACCGGATAGTAAGGCTCGTCACCTTTTTCCCATTGCTTTGGATACTCTTTGGTGATATAGGTTACAGGCTGTTTTCCGAATTCAAAATGTTTGTGCTCGATGATACGGGTGAACTTCTCGTCGTGGCTTGTGTAGTTTACTACAGCCACGCCCTGGTAGTTCTCCGTATCCAGCTTTTCGGTTTCAAACTTTAACGACCTGTATTCAAGTTCGCCGAACTTATAATCATAGAAGCGGTCTATCATGCCCGTGTAGATGATCTTGTCTGCAAGACCGTCCAGTGTGTCACGGTGCTCGAAATAATCAGTATCGAGTCTGACATCGGTACCTTCGAGCATCTTTTCTACCATGGCTGTATATCCGCCGATGGGGATGCCCTGGTATCTGTCATTAAAATAATTGTTATCGAAGGTAAATCTTACGGGAAGACGCTTGATGATGAATGCGGGAAGCTCCTTACAGCTGCGTCCCCATTGCTTTTCGGTATATTCCTTAACAAGCTTTTCATAGACATCGCGTCCGACAAGCCTTAAGGCCTGTTCTTCGAGATTTTTCGGCTCACCTTCGAGATGCTCTGCCTCTATCTGTTCCTTTATCTTAGCTGCCGCCTCTGCCGGGGTGGTGATGCCCCAGAGCTTCGAAAAGGTATTCATGTTAAAAGGCAGATTGTAAAGCTCATTGTGGAAGCGTGCCACGGGTGAGTTTACAAAGTTGTTAAAGGAAGCAAACCGGTTCACATAATCCCAGATTTTCTTATCCGAAGTGTGGAAGATATGTGCACCGTACTTATGGATATTTATCCCGTCGGCATTCTCCGTATAGATGTTGCCTCCGATATGGCTTCTTTTATCTATTACGAGGCACTTAAAGCCTTTTTTCTTAAGCTCGTAAGCGGCTACCGCACCGTACAGTCCGGCTCCGACTATCAGGTAATCATAAGTTTTTCCCATTAGAAGATAACTCCGTATTCTTTTAAGTAGTCCTTAAGATAAGGTGCATTTTTGTCCTTCTCCGCAAGGATCGGATCGGTCTCGCCCCAGTTGACATTGATATCCGGATCGTCGAAACGGATGCTGGCTTCATGAGCGGGAGCGTAGTAGTTGTCAAGCTTGTAGATAAACTCAACATTATCCGAAAGAGTGACAAAGCCGTGTGCGAATCCTCTGGGGATCATAAGCTGGAGCTTGTTCTCTTCGGAGAGCTCCACGCCTATCCATTTAAGATATGTGGGGGACTCATGACGAAGGTCAACGGCCACATCAAGTACCGTACCTCTTACGCAGCGTACAAGCTTGGCCTGTGAATACTCGCCCTTCTGGAAGTGGAGACCGCGCAGGGTGCCTTTCTTAGCTGAAAAGCTCTGGTTGTCCTGTACGAAGTGATAGTGAAGACCTGCATTGTCGAGATCTCTCTCTGTCCAGCTTTCGTAATTCCAGCCCCTGTGGTCGCCGAACACCTTCGGCTCTATGATATATACATCCTTTAATGCTGTTTCTTTGAAATTCATTTCCTCTTTTTCCTCCTGCAAAAAAACGGTTATAGATAATAAACATTATACTTTAAAAATCATGTTTAGTCAATTTAAAAAGAGGCGGGAATAACATGTATAACAATATCCGAAGGACAGCGTATATGCGGGATAAACTGCGTATAAGATAAGAAAAATATAATGTAAATAAAAAAATAAGTTGACAAATAAAAAAAACGTGGTATTATGAACATATGAACAGTTGCTCATATGTTTGAAGGAAGTAAAATAATTGGCAAATACCCCGGGAAACGTGGGATGAAGGGAGACAACATGGCAGTAAATGATGTAGAGTGCTGTGAGATATCACATGAGCACACACATGATGAGAAGATAAAAGAATATAAGAAGATGATGCCGGATGATGACAGGCTGTATGACTTAGCAGAGCTGTTCAAATGCTTCGGTGACTCTACCAGGATCAGGATACTGTTTGCGTTGTTTGAAAGTGAGATGTGTGTATGCGATATAGCAACCACTCTTGATATGACACAGTCGGCGGTATCACATCAGCTAAAAATACTTAAGCAGGCAAAGCTTATCGCGAGCCGCAGGGACGGAAAATCAGTCATCTACATGCTGGCCGATGCACATGTAAGTTCCATGCTTTCACAGGGTATCGAGCATATCCTGGAGTAAAAAAAGTATAAAATAATATTAATATAGAAAAGAAAGGAAGCTCTCCCGGGGGCGAAAGGAAAACACCATGAAAAAGAAATTCAATTTACAGGATCTTGATTGCGCAAACTGTGCTGCCAAAATGGAAGAGGCTATCAAGAAGATTGACGGCGTAAATGACGCAAGTGTAAGCTTTATGTCACAGAAGATGACAATAGATGCGGATGATGCACGTTTTGATGCCATCATGGACGAAGTAGTAAAGGTATGCAAGAAGGTAGAACCGGACTGCATTATCAAGAGATAAAAGAAAGGTGATACTATGAGCCAAAAACAGAAAAAGCTGCTCATTAGGATAATAATCGCGGGAGTATTATACGCGGCACTTCTCATATGGTCCACCACATACTTTTATGAGGACGTGATAGAGGATAATCTGCCAGAGCCCATACTCTATTTCATCCCGTTCATCATAGCGGGTTATGATATAGTCATAAAGGCGTTAAAGAACATAGCTCACGGCCAGGTATTTGATGAAAACTTCCTGATGCTCATCGCAAGTATCGGAGCTTATGGCATAGGAGATTATTCCGAGGCGGTAGCGGTCATCATTTTCTATCAGGTAGGTGAACTCTTCCAGTCATATGCGGTAGGAAAGTCCAGAAAATCCATAGCTGATATGATGGATATCTGTCCCGAGTACGCCAATCTGGAAAAAGAAGACGGAAGCACGGAAGAAACGGATCCCGATGACGTAGAAACAGGCAGCATCATAGTGATAAAACCCGGAGAGAGGATACCGATAGACAGTGAGGTATTATCAGGTGAGTCTTACGTGGATACTTCGGCCCTTACGGGAGAATCGGTACCGAGGCGTGCTGCAGAAGGTGATATGGTATATAGCGGCTCCGTAAACGGAAACGGACTGCTCCGATGCAGGACACTTAAAGCATATGAGGACTCCGCGGTAGCCAAAATACTTGAGCTTGTGGAAAACGCATCCTCAAGGAAGAGCAAACACGAGAACTTCATACACAGATTTGCTAAATACTATACACCTATCGTTACCATAGCAGCTGTACTTCTGGCAGTGATCCCTTCACTTATCACGGGGGATTGGGCAGAGTGGATAAAGAGAGCATGTACATTCCTTGTAATATCGTGTCCTTGTGCATTGGTCATCTCCGTACCCATGGGATTTTTCAGCGGCATAGGTGCAGCCTCCTCCATAGGTGTGCTTGTTAAAGGCAGCAACTACTTAGAGGCTGTAGCAGATATAAAAACAGTATGTTTCGATAAGACAGGTACGCTCACCAAGGGCGAGTTCAAAGTAAACGGCATATATCCCGAGGGCGTGAGCGAAGAAGAACTGCTTGAAGCAGCATACAAGGCAGAGAAGAATTCTACACATCCCGTGGCCGGTGCGGTATGTAAGGCTTATAAGGAGCGTGTGGGAGAGAGTGCTAAGGGTTCCGGTACCGATACAGGAACAAATGCAGATATATCAAATTCCTTCGAAGAACTCCCCGGACAGGGTATTTCAGCCGTATGCAATGGTGAAGAGATCCTGGCAGGCAATGACAAGCTTATGAAGCTAAAAGGTGTGGACTATGTTCATTCCGATCATTCCGGTACCGTGGTATATGTGGCTAAGAACGGCAGGTTCATAGGAAGCATCCTCATCTCAGATTCGATAAAGACTGAGAGTATAGATGCATTGGTGAACCTTAAGTCAAACGGAGTGACAAAGACAGCACTTCTTACCGGTGATAAAAAAGAGCAGGCGGATAAGATATGCCGCGAGCTTAAGGAGAGTGCAAAGAGCAGCCATCCTGCATTTGCCGGCGAGATCATAGATGAGATAGCATCCGATCTTTATCCTCAGGATAAGGTTAAAGCGGTGGAAAGATTTATATCGGAGCTTTCCGGCAGGGGACAGGTAGCTTTTGCCGGTGACGGTATCAATGATTCACCCGTACTATCGAGGGCGGACATAGGTATAGCAATGGGCAGCCTTGGTTCCGATGCAGCCATAGAGGCAGCGGATGTGGTCATCATGGATGACAACCCGGCGAAGATCGCCTCGATAATGAAGATATCACGCAAGACACTAAAGATAGTCAAGGAAAACATAGTATTTGCACTCGGAGTAAAGGTGCTGGTACTGATACTCGGAGCATTGGGCATAGCTTCCATGTGGGCAGCAGTATTTGCCGACGTAGGAGTGGCAGTCATTGCAATACTCAATTCCATGAGGGCGCTGAAAGTAGATAAGTAATGACAATGGGGACGGTTCTGTTGGTCATATTTTTAGAGAATCGTGGGTTCGGTTGATACCGGGCCCACTTTTTTTGAGCGATAAACGAATGCCCTCAGTGCAAGCTTGCTTGCAAACTGAGGGCTGAGTGAACGGTCATAATTATTACAATCATATAATGGAATAAAAATGGAATAATAGGCATCAAGACCAGACCATCCGTCTTTGAAAGATACATATATACGGAATATATATGGAAAAACGCACTTGACATTTCGGATGAAATGGAGTATAATATGCTCAAATAAGGAAGAAGCGAGGTATGAATATGATGACTATAGATGAAATGATTGCTAAGAAAAAGGAGTATGGTTTTTCCTGTGATTACATATCACAGAAGTCCGGAGTACCGTTCAGCACAGTACAGAAGATATTTTCAAGATTCAGCCCTTCCCCCAGAAGGAAAACTTTAGAAGCGTTATGGAAGTTTTTTGATGAATTGGAAAAGACTACATCCGGTGCAAACGCACCGGTAAAAAGGAGCAGTTACCTGGATGATGCTGACTCGGAAGGAGCATTCGGAGTAAGTTATGTGAATGACGGAGATGCGGAGTATGGTTCTGTAGCCGGAAGCAGCGCATTAAAACCGGATAAGTATTCCACATATGGAGCTGCACCATATGAAGGCAAGAAGAGGATAAAAGCCGGAGCCAAGGGTGATAAAACTCTGGAAGATTATCTTGCATTACCTGAAGGAGTCAGAGTAGAGCTGATAGACGGTGTTTTCTATGACATGGCAGCACCGCAAGTATTACATCAATGTATTAGTGGACGCATATATAATAAGCTTTTATACTATGTTGATTCAAATAACGGACAATGCGTTCCGCTTATAGCACCAACTGATGTACAGCTTGATTGTGATGATAAAACTATTGTAGAGCCGGATGTACTTATAGTATGCGATAGGGATAAACTGAAAAATGGCGCCAGAGTATTTGGAGCTCCGGATTTTATAGTTGAAGTACTCTCTCCGTCGAATTGGCGTCATGATATGGTAAGAAAACTTAGAAAATATAAAAAAGCCGGAGTAAAGGAATATTGGATCATCGACCCGGAGGAATTATCTATTTTGGTTTATGATTTTTCCAAATCGGATTTACCTACAGAGTATAGTTTTGATGATGAGGTACCAGTGGGTATCTGGGACGGGAAATGCAAGATTGATTTTAAAGATATATATGAAAAGATAGCATTCATGCTGTAAAAAGGGACCCTTTGATTTGAACAGTTGAGTTTGTGAGGTGACGATGAATGAAAACTATTGAAGATTATTTAGCATTACCTGAGGGAACCAGAGTCGAGCTTATAGACGGTGCTTTTTATGACATGGCAGAGACTTCAGTCCCCACTACATATTTTGCTGCGGAGATATGGTCTGCTTTTAAATCATTTATTAAATCTGATAATAATGATAACATAGTTATGGCTGCGCCTCTTGATGTCCAGCTTGACTGTGATGATAAGACCGTGGTACAGCCGGATGTCGTGATTGTATGTGATCGAAGTAAGATTACTAAGCCGAGAGTAGTAGGAGCACCGGATCTGATAGTGGAAGTATTATCTCAGTCCAATTGGTACCATGATATGGTCAGAAAGCTTAAGAAGTATAAGAATGCCGGAGTAAAGGAATACTGGATTGTAAACATAGAAGAAAAATCGGTTCTGGTATATGATTTTACAAAATCTGATTTTTCGACGGAGTACAGTTTTGATGACAAAGTACCTGTGGGTATCTGGGATGGTAAATGTAAGGTTAACTTCCGAAAAATATATGAAGAGATTGAGGATATTTTACCACGAAATCATAAATCTTTGGAGGAAAGAGCCAAAGATTTTGGTGGTAAGTTGAACCTTAACGGAGAGTGGAAAACGGATTAATCTAAACTTTTGGTTGCAATTTTCAGTCAAATAACGTAAAATATATATTATAAATTAAAAATTAGGAGCCGATATATATCTTATATATGATAATATCGGCTTGCTTTATCGCGGGCTTGAATAATACGGAGAAGCGTATGGGATTTGTGGGACGTAAGAAGGTTGCCATATTTATATGCGGCAGCGTAGTAGAATATCAGGAGCAGATGGTAAGTCACCTCTCAACGGAGATGGCTAAGCTCGGTTATTATTCAATAATATATAACTGGTTCGGCGGATATGGGGAATGTGCGGACTTTGAAGCCGGAGAACTTAATGCGGCCTATTTACCCGACTATTCCGATTATGATGGCATTTTCCTGTGCCTTGACACTTTTTCTAATGCGGATGCGGCAGAAGCGGTACTTGACAGGATCAGAAAATATTGCAAGTGTCCGATTATCAGCTTAAGACGTGAGGCCGATGATTACAACACCATTCTTATCGACGATGAGAACTCAATGGAAGCGATCACCAGGCACCTTCTGGACGACCATAAGTTTACCGACCTGTTCTACGTGAGCGGCATAAAGGGACACCCCGATGCGGTAAAGAGACTTAACTGTTTCAAGCGTATCCTTAAAGAATACGGCATGGAACTTACGGAGGATAATCTGTTCCATGGTGATTTCTGGAGAAACTGCGGAGATCAGGTAGTGGATGAGATACTGGAAAGAAGGGACGGAAAACTGCCCCAGGCCATAGTATGTGCCAATGATTATATGGGCATAGCCGTATGTCATTCGCTCCAGGAGAGAGGTTTTGTGATACCCCGTGATGTAGTAGTAACAGGTTTTGACGATATAGCTGAAGCGTCTCATACCATACCCTCTTTAACCTCAGTCAGGATGGATATCCGTGAAATGGCAAGGGCCGCTGCAGATATGTTTGTAAAGCTGCGCGATGGAAAGCCTGCTAAAAAGATAGATTATATACCGACTACCGTGGTCAGAAGACAGAGCTGCGGATGTTGTGAAAGCACGCCGCAATCACTGGCTGATGCAGGCAGGAGTTATTATGAGGCATGGGCAAGACAGAGGGATGAAAACCTGCAGGCCAGCTTCATGAGCCTTGCTATGGAAACGGCTACGGATGTTGAAGAACTGAACGCTGCGTTAGAAAGATACATAAGAAACAATGATTATTACAAGGATTTCTTTGTAGTACTCAATGATTATCCCTGGGAGAGCATAGAAAATGCTGATATGGTCGGTTATACGGACAAAATGTATATACGGGCCGCGTTTGTCAATACGGAAAGACAGAGGAACGTAAATATACCTGTCGAAAGACGTCAGCTTCTTCCGGACGAGTTCATAAGTGATGAACCGAAGGCGTATTACATCATACCGCTCCATTTTGAGCGAGCGAGTTTGGGATATACCGTGATAGATTTCTATCCCGGTGGAACTATAGGAAGTTTTTATGAGTTCATGCTTATAACCATCAGCAATGCGATAGAGCATATGAGATCGTCCAAAAGAACGAATTCGCTGATAGACAAACTTTCCAACATGTATGTCACGGATGTATTGACAGGGTTAAAAAACCGTCACGGCTTTGAACTCGAATCACACAGGATGTACAACCTGGTGCAGACCGAGGGCAGGACGATGGCTGTCATCGGTATAGATATGGACGGCCTGAAGGTGATCAACGACACATACGGACACGCTGAAGGAGATTATGCTTTAAGAGTGCTGGCGGATGCCATAAGAGGGGCTTCGTTTGTGGACGAGATAGGTTTCAGGGTAGGCGGAGACGAGTTTGAAGTGCTGGCGATGGATTATTCCGAGAACTCGATACTTAAGTTCATCAGCCGTATGGAGGCATACCTTGACAATATCAACAAGGGAGCCGGGAAGCCGTACAATATATATGCAAGCTGCGGGTACTCCATATGCTGTATCAATCCGGGCATGAACTTAAATGAGTGGCTTACCTTAAGTGATAACAGGATGTATGCGGAAAAAGAGAAAATGCGCGGAGTAAGAAAGATAATAAAGGAATGAACCGGCTGATCGGTGCGGATCATCTGTAAAATCAAGTAAATATCAGGCAGATATCTTCATTAGATATCTGTCTTTTTTTACACAAGGATATAATGTTATATAATGTTATGTTGACAACAACTTTTTTTTCATTATAATTACAAAAAGATGGGGTCAAAAAACGGGAAGATACATTATACCGAAAACCCCAAATAAGAGTAATACAACAATATTACCCGGGATATCCGGGAGAAGGGAAAGTCCGGTTTCGGACAAAAGAGAATAATGGGCAAGTATTTTGGTACAGACGGTTTCAGAGGAAAGGCAGGAAAGGTATTAAGAGCAGAGCATGCTTTTAAGACAGGACAGTTCCTCGGTTGGTACTACAAGCAGAAGCACGACGGAAAGGCTGCAAAGATAGTAATTGGTAAGGACACCAGAAGGTCGTCCTATATGTATGAGAATGCACTTGCTGCAGGTATCACATCTACAGGCTCTGATGCATATCTTTTACATGTAACCACTACTCCCTGCGTAAGCTACATCACAAGGACAGAAGGTTTTGACTGCGGAGTTATGATCTCGGCATCACACAACCCTTATTTTGACAATGGTATCAAGCTCATGAACAGCGAAGGTGAGAAGATGGATGATGACCTTCAGGACGAGCTTGAGCGTTTTATAGACGGAGATCCCGAATCTCTCCCTGAGGCTACAGAGGATGCTATTGGAAGCACGGTTGATTTCTATACCGGAAGAAACCGCTACATCGGATATCTTACAGGCCTTGCTACACGTTCATTTGAAAATTATAAGATCGCACTTGACTGCTCAAACGGTGCTGCATGGATGATCGGTCCCGCAGTATTTAACGCACTCGGTGCAAAGACCTATGTTATAAACAATGCACCCGACGGATTAAACATCAACATGAAGTGCGGTTCCACACACTTAGAGGCATTAAAGGAATACGTTAAGGAAAACAAGATGGACATCGGCTTCGCATTCGACGGTGACGCTGACAGATGTCTGGCAGTAGATGAGAACGGCGAAGAGATCAACGGTGACAAAATCATGTACATCTGCGCAAAGTGGATGAAGAAGAACGGAATGCTTCCTTCAAATACGGTAGTTACCACAGTTATGTCAAACTTCGGTCTTTACAAGGCACTTGATGCGGTAGGTATCGAGTATGAGAAGACAGCAGTAGGCGACAGATACGTATATGAGAACATGAAGGAATACGATCACATGATCGGCGGCGAGCAGTCAGGTCACGTTATCTTCCGTAAGTACGCTCATACAGGTGACGGACTTATCACAGCCATCATGCTCATGTCTGTACTTATCGATACCAAGCTTCCTGTTTCGGCACTTGCTGCAGGCTGCGAGATGTATCCTCAGGTGCTTAAGAACGTAGAAGTAGATGATAAGGATGAGACTTTAAATGATGATGCTGTAAAGGCAGCAGTAGAGAAGGCTACCACAGAACTCGGAAATGACGGCCGTGTACTCTTAAGAAAATCCGGTACAGAACCCGTACTCCGTGTAATGTCAGAAGCGGGCACGATCGAAGAATGCGAGAGACAGGTTGACAATATCATAGAGTCCATGAAGGTATCCGGACATCTGCAGAAGATAAGATGATATTATAGTAACTTGGCTATGCACAGAATATTAATTGACAAGGCTTCCCCTTGAGGGGAAGCTGTCAGCGCAGCTGACTGATGAGGTGGTATTCCGCAGGTGTAATAAGACAAGACGCAGAAGAGGAGGCAAAACTTGGAAAACAAAAAACAGAGCAAACTTAATTCGGATGCGTCAAATCCTTTATACGTTCAGCTGATGCAGAAGATAAAAAACAGCATAAGCACCGGTGAGCTTAAAACCGGAGCAAGGATAGCAGCGGAACAGGAGCTCTGCTCCATGTACGGAGTAAGCCGTATCACCGTCCGCAAGGCTATCGCAGAGCTGGAAAAGGAAGGTATCCTTGAGAAAAAACAGGGCAAGGGAACATTCGTTACAGTACCGGCCATACACAGAAAACTGCATGCTGTGAACAGCTTCCATGATACCTGCCGTATGAACGGTAAGAAGCCTTCTACGAGGGTTCTGGTATCAAGATCCGGCATAGCGGGAAAACAGGATGTCGATGAACTTGGCGTGGCTCCCGGCAGCAGGATCATAGAGACTGTGAGAGTACATTTTGCAGACAGGGTACCTGTCATACTCGAGGAAAACCATTTTTCCATGGCATACTCCTACCTGCTTGAAAGCGACCTGAACGGTTCACTGTATAATCTTTTAAGTGAATGTGGTGCTGAACCTGCACAGGCCACCCACATAATATCTTTAAAAAATGCTACAAAACAGGTGGCAGGACTCCTGAAGATGGAAGAGAATGCCCCGGTCATGTACCTGCATGAGGTGATATATGATAAGAAGGGCAGACCCCTTCACACTTCAAGCCAGTACATAAGGGGAGATATATTCTCGTTCAGGATCTAGTTAACATTTATTTGCCGAAAGGGAAATGTGAAACATTTCTCGAGGTAAATTGATGATATAAAAACGTTGATAAAAGAGAGGTATTATTTAATGAAGGTAATTATCCAGGAAAACTACGAGAAAATGAGTAAGTGGGCTGCTGAACACATCATCACAGCCATCAACAACCACAAGGAGAACAGACCGTTCATCCTTGGCCTTCCTACAGGTTCATCACCTATCGGTGTATATAAGAACCTTGTAGAGGCTAACAAGGCAGGCCGTGTTACATTCAAGAATGTTGTAACATTCAACATGGACGAGTATGTAGGCTTACCTAAGGAGCACCATGAGAGCTACTGGTATTTCATGCATGACAATCTTTTCAATCACATTGATATCCCGAGAGAGAATATCAATATCTTAAACGGCTTAGCTGAGGATCCCGAGGCAGAGTGTGCCAGATATGAAGAAAAGATCAAGTCATACGGCGGAATCGACCTCTTCATGGGCGGCTGCGGTGTTGACGGACATATCGCATTCAACGAGCCCTTCACATCACTTAATTCACGTACCGGTGTAAGAGACCTTACCGAGGATACAAGAATCGTAAACTCCAGATTCTTTGACAACGATCCTAACCAGGTTCCTTCAAAGGCTCTTTCAGTTGGTGTTGGCACAGTTACCGATTCCAAGGAAGTTATGATCCTGATCAACGGACATAATAAGGCAAGAGCACTTGCTGCAGTAGTAGAAGGCGGCGTATCACAGATGTGGACCTTAAGCGCGCTCCAGCTCCATAATAACGCCATCATCGCATGCGATGAGCAGGCTTGCGGAGAATTAAAAGTAGATACTTATAAATATTTCCTTGACATTTATAAGGGTGAGAGGTTATAGTATAGTGCAAATGCAACTACATGTATTTGCAAAGGTAATATGAAACGAAGCAGGAGTTGCATTTCGCAGCTCCTGTTTTTATGATGTCAACCCACATATTTTGGGTGACAATCTGAAACAAAAACTTTATAGGTCTTAAAAAAGAAAGGACAACAAAATGGCAGAAGAAGTAAAGAAGCAGGCTGATCAACAGGACAGTAAGCTGAAAGCATTTCTTAAGAAGCAGAACATCGAGATTTCTGCAAAACGTTATTTTATTGACGCCATGGGCGCTATGGCACAGGGTTTGTTTGCATCACTCCTCATCGGTACCATAATCGGAACATTGGGCGACCAGCTCGGACTTGAGTTCCTGACCGAAATGGGCGGATATGCAAAATCCGTAGCAGGACCTGCTATGGCAGTAGCTATCGCATACGCATTAAAAGCTTCTCCGCTTGTATTATTCTCAATGCTCGCAGTCGGTACTGCAGCAAATACCCTTGGCGGAGCAGGGGGGCCTTTGGCAGTATTCTTTATTGCGATAATCGCTACAGAACTTGGCAAACTTGTTTCAAAACAGACAAAGATAGATATACTTGTTACTCCGTTGGTAGCCATCGGCTCAGGTGTCATCCTTGCAAAACTGACTGCACCTTCCATAGGTGAAGCTGCAAGCTCTATCGGCGAGGTCATTATGTGGGCAACAAAACAGCAGCCCTTCATCATGGGCATAGTAGTATCGGTGGTGGTAGGCATGGTACTTACACTTCCGATCAGTTCGGCAGCTATATGTGCGGCTCTTTCGCTTACCGGACTTGCAGGCGGAGCAGCAGTAGCAGGATGCTGTGCACAGATGATCGGTTTTGCATTTATGAGTTATAAAGAAAATAAAGTCGGCGGACTTATCTCACAGGGTCTTGGCACCAGTATGCTTCAGATGGGTAATATAGTAAAGAATCCCAGGATATGGATCCCGCCCACACTCGCAGCAGCTATTACCGGTCCCATCGCTACATGTCTTTTCAAGATGGAGATGAACGGAGCAGCTATCTCGTCCGGTATGGGTACCTGCGGACTTGTCGGTCAGATCGGTGTATATACCGGCTGGGTAAACGATGTGGCTGCCGGTGTTAAAGATGCCATCACAGCCTTTGACTGGGTAGGTATGATACTTATCTGTTTCGTACTTCCCGCAGTCCTTTCGTGTGTATTCTGCATGCTCTTAAAGAAGATCGGCTGGATTAAAGACGGCGACATGAAACTTAATTAATTGACATAATAAAAGGCTGCGGCACTTGCTGCAGCTTTTTTTATTATAGAGGAAATACAACAAAAAAGAATGTTGACGAAAAAGCGTTTACAAAAAAGAAAAATATTATAAAAATAAACGAAAAGTGTTTACAAACAGAAAAAAATATGATATTATAAACACATGAAAGGTGGTGGCTCGGATGTTTGAAAAAAACTTAAAGTATTATCGCTTAAAGAAAAAGATGAGCATGAAAGATTTAGCTGAAGCTTGTGGGATATCGTCAATGGCCATTTCTAACTACGAAAGTGGTAAAAGAAAACCGGATATGGAAACCATCAATAAGCTTTCCACTGTGTTAGGAGTATATGTTGTTGATTTTCTTGCTTCCAGAAATAGTAATCTTACATTTGACCATCGTGAGTTCAGAAAACATTCTGTCTTGACAAAAAGCCAGCAGGAATATGTTCAGGAAGCTGTAGAAGAGTATTTTAGCAGATTTTTCGATGCGGTTGAATGTCTTGGAGGAAACCCTCTTCCGGACCCACCTGAATGCAATACTCTTACCAGGACAGGGGATTGCGAAGAAGATGCAAAATCATTACGAAAAATACTTGGGCTTCAGGAAGAAGGACCGATTGATGAAATAATCGTGATACTTGAAAATAAGGGTATTATGGTCATTGAGTTGGATATTGATAACGATCATTTTTTTGGTATGAATGGTTTTGTTAATGAGTACCCTTATATCGTAATAAATAAGAATATGTCTCCTGAAAGAAAACGTACCACTATACTTCATGAGCTGGCACATCTGATGTTCAAGTGGACTGAAGACGAAGATAATGAAACAGAAGCGACTGCAATCGCGGGAGCTACACTGATTTCCAAAAAGGATTTATTAAGAGAATTAGGGGTTCATAAATCGAGATTGACTAAAGACATGATAATTGTATGTCGAGAATATGGGATATCTATGTACCTTCTTGTAAAAAGGGCTGCTTTGACAGGGATAATATCCGAATCATTGGCAAAGGACTTTTACATAAAAGCTAACGCAGCGAATTGGAAAAAAAAGGAACCTCAACGTGTAAAGAATGTTGAAAAACCGATGCTATTTGAGCAGTTGGTATATAGAGCAGTTAACGAGGAAGGAATAAGCAAACAGAGGGGAGCTGAACTTTTAAAGATTCCTATCTCGGAAATGGATAAATTTTGTGGTCTGATGGAGGTATAGCAGTGAAGTTTATAAGTAGCGATACCAACATCTGGTTGGATTTTAATGCAATATCAAAGATAAATCTGTCGTTTCTATAAGAATCATAGGTTAAGATTAGAAATTGCTTATCATCCGGAAGGGAAATTAGCAAAAGGGAAGGGTAGTGTTCTTCATTATCACGTATATAGTCCTGAGTTCAGTCAGACCAAGAATGGCAAATTTACTAGGACTACCGAAAAAATACACAAGAATTCTAAACTTTATAAACAATTTAAGAAATATTTTAAAGGAGTTGTTATATGATTAATGGTGATATTAATGAGTTTATGGATAAACTTTGGGGCGGTGAAGAATTAATTTATACCTATAATGGAAAGAAATACTTTTCACAAGGATATAATGAAAAAAGTGGTGAATATGTGTTTGAACTTCAATTATGGGAACCTGAAGTAAAAATTCTGTGGCAAGTGGTTGGAAAAGATAATCAGGATAGTTTAGACGCCTTTTTAAAGGAACCTTTATTTGATGGAAAGACTTTTTGGGAAGCGGAGAAAGAAATCGAATGGGTAGACTATTAAAAATCCCCCATTTATCTCCATTATAACTAAAACAAAAAAGCAGCCCTCGCGGCTGCTTTTTTATCCCCAATACATAAATGACCGTATTATGACCAATACGGTTTTTGCTCACTGTTAGATACGCCTTTAAGTTTTTCTTTGAACTCATCCAGGATCTCTGTATAATCCTCAGCCTTGTAGTCCTTGATCTTCTTATTTTCCACAAGAAACTTAAGCGTCTCTTCGAACTTGGCAACGTCCTGAAGAGCCGTATCCTTATAGTTATTCTGGATATTCATCTTAATTTTCTCGATAAGCAGATCCAGCTGATTTTCTTCTTTACTTTTGAAAAAGAGTCCCATTACACACCTCCGGTTAGTAATACTTATTCTCTTACAGCTTTGCTTATGCTGTCAAGAGCAAACCGCTTTCCGTGCGGAATAAATTCAAAATCTTTAAAATGCTCGTTCATCCATGCTACAGCCTCCGCATACCCTGCGTCGCTGAATTCAAATTCAGCTTTCAGTTTTTTCTCGTCGGGTGTGGCTTCGAAGCCGAACGGAGCCGGATACAGATAAGCTTCCAATCTGTCATCCTTTTTTATAAATGCAAAGCTTACGCCTTCGTAACTTCCGTAGTAAGACTGAAGCTTAATATAGTTTATTGAAATCGGCTTTTCAAACATGATATTATACCTCATTCTCTTTTCATTTTTGATTATAGCAAAAATTTAAGATTAAAAAACTGTATTTTTTTTACAAAAAGTACAGTGATGATTAATGATAATTACATGTTAAATTTGTTTTCAAAGATTTTACCCAAGTTTGTGAAAAATGTATATTGACATGCCACTTTACTTATGCTATGTTTAATTACGGACAGTGAGTTCTGACGGATGAGTGTTCGTGGAAAAAACCACGGTGAGCCCTGTCCCGGTGTTAGTTGCGGCACATATGGGCACTGGATGCCATATAATGTGTGTACGCATTGCACTTGTTATGCCGACCGTCTGGGCAGTGTTTTCGTTTGAAAGCACTGCCTTTTATATTTCTCTTTATCACGCTAACGTGGTAGTAGGATATAAAAGGCTAGATTAGTTTTGTCATTCTGAACGAAGTGAAGAATCTTATAAAGAATTCACCGGGTATGACTGTAAGAATGACATTTGGATACGTAACATTTAGAGAATAGTCAGGATTAATTGTCAGGAGGTTAGCATTATGGAAGCATGGGCAGGATTTAAAGGAGAAACCTGGAAGCAGGAGATCAATGTAAGGGATTTTATCCAGCAGAACTATACACCTTATGAGGGAGACGAGAGTTTCCTTGCGGGAGCAACAGAAAGGACAAGTGAGCTTATGCACAAGCTCTCGGGGCTGTTTGAGCTCGAGCAGCGTTTCGGCGGCGTACTTGATATCGATACCCAGCATGTTACCTCCTTGCTTAATTATAAACCCGGATACCTTGATAAAGATAAAGAACTGATAGTAGGCCTTCAGACCGATCGTCCTTTAAGACGCGGGGTTAACCCCTTCGGCGGCCTCAACATGACCAGAAAGGCATGCCAGGCATACGGCTACGAGCTTTCGGAAAAGGTAGAGGAAGAATTTTTATACCGTACCACACATAATGACGGTGTATTCCGTGTATACAGCGATGAGATCAGAAAAGCCCGCCATGTCGGCATCATCACCGGACTTCCCGATGCATACGGCCGTGGCAGGATCATTGGTGATTACAGACGTGTAGCTCTGTACGGTGTTGACCGTCTGATAGAAGAAAAGCAGAAGGATAAGGCAGAACTTGCTGCTCAGCTTCAGGATGCTGAATCCATCAGACGCTTAGAGGAGCTTTACCAGCAGATCAACTTCTTAGGAAAGCTTAAGGACATGGCTCTTCTCTACGGCATTGATATCTCAAAGCCCGCTACCAACGCACGCGAAGCAGTTCAGTGGCTGTATTTCGGTTACCTCGGAGCCATCAAGGAGCAGAACGGTGCAGCCATGAGCCTGGGACGTACATCCACATTCCTTGATATATATTTCAACAGAGATCTTGAAAACGGCACTTATACAGAGAGTGAGCTTCAGGAGATCCTTGATGATTTCGTTATGAAGCTCCGTATGGCAAGACACCTCCGTACACCCGAGTACAACGAGCTTTTCGCAGGCGATCCCATGTGGATAACCGAATCCATCGGCGGTATGGGAGAGGACGGCAGACCCTTAGTTACCAAGAATTCGTTCAGAATATTAAATACACTTTATACATTAGGACCTTCCGCAGAGCCCAATCTTACAGTTCTTTACTCAAAAGACCTGCCTAAGAATTTCAAGCGCTTTGCAGCAAAGGTTTCCTGCGACACACACGCTATCCAGTACGAAAACGACGATATTATGCGTCCTATCTACGGCGATGATTACGGTATCGCATGCTGCGTATCTGCTATGCGTCTCGGAAAGGATATGCAGTTCTTCGGAGCACGTGCGAACCTCGCTAAGCTTCTGCTAATGAGCTTAAATGGCGGAAAAGACGAGAGATATGACACTCAGGTAGGCCCCGAGATGCCCGTATATGAGGATGAATACCTTGATTATGACAAGGTAATGGAGCGTATGAGCTATTACCGCAAGTGGCTGGCAAAGACATATGTCACCGCTATGAACATGATCCACTACATGCATGACAAGTACGCATATGAGAAGACACAGATGGCACTCCATGACACCAATGTACACCGTTACATGGCATTCGGTGTGGCAGGCCTTTCAGTATTGGCAGACTCACTTTCAGCCATCAAGTATGCGAAGGTACGTGTTATCCGTGATGAAAACGGTCTGATCAAGGATTTCGAGACCACAGGCGAATTCCCCTGCTACGGAAACGATGACGACAGAGTCGACATGATAGCTAAGGAGCAGACAGAGCTCTTCTTACATGAATTACAGCAGATCCCTACTTATAGAAATGCAGAGCATACACTTTCAATCCTTACCATTACATCAAACGTAATGTATGGTAAGAAGACAGGCAACACACCTGACGGAAGACGTGCCGGCGAGCCTTTCGCACCCGGTGCCAACCCTATGCACGGAAGAGATAAGAACGGCGCGCTTGCATCACTCAACTCTGTAGCGAAATTAGAGTACAAGACCTGTAAGGACGGTATCAGCAACACCTTCTCCATCGTACCTCAGGCTTTGGGACATTCTGATGAGGAGCGTTACGAGAACCTGATCAATATCTTAGACGGATATTTTGCACAGGGTGCACATCACCTCAACGTAAACGTACTTAACCGTGAGACTCTGATCGATGCAATGAACAACCCCGAGAAGTATCCTACACTTACCATCCGTGTATCGGGATATGCAGTTATATTCAACAAGCTGACCTTAGAGCAGAAGAAGGAAGTTATCAGCCGTACATTCCACGAGGCAGTATAAAGCTGACTGATGAGGTGTCATCCTGAGCGAAGCGAAGGATCTTAAGAGAAAAGTCTAAAATTCATAAATGAATAATATAATTGAGAATATAAAAACAGAAAACACAGACCATACAATCGGATACGTTCACTCCCTCCAAAGCATGGGGGCGGTGGACGGACCCGGTATACGGTTCTGTGTTTTTTTACAAGGGTGCCCTTTGAGATGCATGTACTGCCATAACCCGGACACGTGGCTGGTAGAGGTACATGATACAGAAGATTCAGCCCAGGGAGTAGGAGATAACAATTCTTGCAAGAAGCGTCTCGGTACTCCGTATACTGCGGAAGAACTGGTGAAAAAAATCCTGCGCTACAAGCCGTATTTTTCAAACGGCGGAGGAGTAACGGTATCCGGCGGAGAACCGCTCATGCAGGCAGAGTTTGTAACAGAGCTGTTCACACTCCTGCATGAAAACGGAGTGCATACCTGCCTCGATACTTCGGGTAATTTCCCGGAGGATATTTGCGAATTAGAACATAAAAATGTGGGAGAGACCATACGCAGGGCCGACAGTTCCGATATACCTGTTACAGACTCAGATGATGGTTTTGCGGATATTGTGGAAATATATAGGAAGACATCTGTAAGAGAAAAGTATGATGCTCTTCTGGCTGTAACCGACCTTGTAATCTGCGACATAAAATTCACAACAGAAAAAGACTACCGCGAGTGTACCGGCGGCAGTCTGAAAAAAGTACAATATTTTCTTGATATGGTCACAAAGCATTCGGTTCCTTTATGGGTAAGGCATGTGGTGGTACCGGGCTATACCGATTCTGCAGAGGAAGTAGAAGCCATGGCAGATATTGCCCGTTCATATCCTACTTTAGAGAAGATAGAACTTCTTCCGTTCCATAAGCTCTGCATACCGAAATATGAGGCTCTCGGCATCCCGTTCCGCTGTGCTGACATACCTGAATGCAGCAAGGAAACTATTGAAAAACTAAACCTGTTGATCTCAATCTGATTCACTGAACTACGCATTTACTCATGTGTTTTCACATATGAAAAACGGACAGTGTAATTTCTACTTCCAATTTCCGGCCGTTTTGTTCAAACGCTCCGTAAGAGCTATGAATTCCGGCTCATTTCGAATGAAATCAAACCGATCGCTTTTCAGCTCATCCAGCATAACGGCGGTCGGATTTTTTTCTGTACTTATTCTAAAACGTCCGTATTCTGCATCGCGAAGGAACAGAGAAGTGTGTTTTTTATCTTCGTCATGCTGCAGAAATGCTTCAGCATGTGCAGCTGATGCTTCAAGGTATGACATGGTTTTTACTTTGTCCTTATCATAACGGGCAGCAATCCTTGCAATGTGAAGATTTGCTCTCTGCAGGCTATCATGGAAGAATCCGAAGTCTTTATTTTCAAACAGAACATCCAAAATATCAATGACCTTTTGGGCAAGGGCAGCTTCTTCGTGGGCGTCGTATGCGTAAGTCCCATCTGAATATTGCATATTGCCGTTATCAAGCATTACGCAGAGATTCTGGAGCAGCATGAAATATTCATGCTGCTTGCTTTCATACTTGGCATGGTCTTTACTTACGATGGAAAGGAGCCCTTCGCGGCATACTGATATAGTCGGCATCTTTTTGGCGATTTCTATGGCCTTTTCATTTTCTCCAATATTGTTATAAGCAAAACATAGTATCTGGTTTGCAGCGGCACGCAATTCCTCATCCCTGCATCCGTCCAGGATTTTCTGTGCATAGTCGATACTCTTTTGCAGGTTTTTCTCTACACGTTTCTTTCCCTGTTCTGAGCCATCGTATTCATATTCATTGGTAAGGCCAAAGTATAGATGCATCAGAGAAGACATAAGGTTATAATTATTCGGAAAACGTTTGTGTGCATCCAGAAGTAATTTTTCTGCCTTGGCAGTGTGAGCACGGTCCAACAGCCGGTTGGCTTCGTCGTTGATCCTTTTGATCTCCTCCTCGTCTTTTTCACGGTCGATCCCGAGCAGTTCATCCGAGGAAACATTGAATATATGGCAGAGTACGGGGATGGCTGAAATGTCAGGCATAGTCCTTCCGTTTTCCCATTGTGATACTGCAGAGACCGAGACACCAAGCTGCTCGGCAAGCTGGTCCTGAGTGATGTCTGATTTTTTACGAAGTCCGGCTATATTACTTCCAAGATTATTTAATGATCCCATAATTGATCCTTTCTGTAAAAGTGTTTTATGTCATGTTTGTCAGTCCGGCGCCTTGGAGATAATATACGATGTTTGTGCAGGAAAGTAAAGGGAGTATTGCTAAAGGACAACTTAAGCCAGACTTAATAAATTTAGTTAAAATACATTTTATATGATAACTTACATTAAAAAATTTTTCAATAGTACCTTGCATACGCAATAAAAATAGTAGATTTATTTTTAGAATTCTGCTATACTGTGTTCGGTGTTTTTGGAAAATGATTACAGAAGGAAAATGATATGGACATTTTTAATGTTATATCTCTTTTGGGAGGACTGGCTTTGTTCCTGTACGGAATGAAGCTCATGGGTAACAGCCTGAAGGAAGGATCCTCGGGTACATTAAAGGTAGTTATGGAGAAGGTTACGAACAATCCGGTCAAGGCCTTCTTCTTGGGCGTTATCGTTACGGCTGTCATCCAGTCGTCCACAGCGACTATAGTTATTACATCAGGTCTGGTAACAGCAGGCATTATCTCACTTAAACAATCCCTTGGTATCATAGTCGGTGCGAACGTAGGTACCACGGTTACCGGTCAGATCATAAGACTGCTCGATGTAAATGCAGAGGGCGGTTCTATATTAAAATTCTTTACACCGTCCACGCTGGCACCTCTGGCACTCATTGCGGGCGTCATCCTTATTATGTTCATAAGATTTAAAAAGTCCGATTATATAGGAAATATCCTTATGGGCTTCGGTATACTGTTCACGGGACTTATGAACATGACGGCAGCGGTAAGCACACTTACTGAAGGCGGACTCATTGAAGATATATTCTCAAGTCTCGGCGATAACCCGTTACTCGGTTACCTCGCCGGAGCGGGTGTAGCCTTCGTACTTCAAAGCTCATCAGCTTCTATCGGTATCCTGCAGGCATTTTCAATGGCAGGAGATATCCCTTTTAAAACAGTATATATCATCCTGGTCGGCATATATCTTGGCGACTGTGTGACCACAGCTATTGTATGTTCGATCGGTGCAAAAGCCGGCTCAAAGCGTGTCGGTATCGTAAATATCCTGTATAACTTAAGTAAAACTGTTCTCGTCATCATAGGTGTGACCATATTCCATAAGCTCGGGACACTTGACGGGCTTTGGGATACATCCATGACAGCAGGTACTATAGCAAATGCGAACTCGGTATTTAACCTCGTTTGTGCTGTGGCATTGCTCCCGCTGGTAGGTGTATATGAGAGACTCAGTTATAGGATAGTTAAAGACGATGCATCCGCTAAGGGAAAGTATTCGGAAAAGCTTGCGGCATTGAGTCCTGCATTCTTTGACACACCTGCTCTGGCACTGAGAAGTATCTATGATGTACTTCATACTATGCTTGAGGCAGCCATTATAAACATTGACAAAGCACTGAACCTTATCTACGACTACAGGCCCGGGATTGCAGCGGAGATAGAAAAAGAAGAAGATGCGATCGACCGGATGACGGATGCCGCCAGCAGCTATATGCTGAAGCTGAATCCTCACTTAAAAGACGAGCTCCACATAAAGATCATAGACCAGTATTATAAGGATGTAACTGAGTTCGAGCGCTTAGGTGACCATGCGGTAAACCTTATGGAAAGCGCGGAAGAGCTGTCAAGAGAAGGAAACGGCCTGACAGAAGATGCAAAGAAAGAGCTTGACATATTAAGAAGGCTTATCACCAGGATCCTTGAAAATGCGACTCTTGCTTTCGTAAAACGTGATGTTGTGGCGGCCCGACATATAGAGCCCATGGAAGAGGTAGTCGATGACCTGGTCAATTCTCTCCATGACAACCACATAGCCCGTTTAAGGGACGGAAAATGTAAGGTAAACTCCGGTATCATCTTCCTGGACATCCTTACCAATATAGAAAGAATCTCCGATATCTGTTCCAACATAGGAGTAGCTACCATAGCCCGTGCGAACCCCGGTGCAGAGACACTGGCACACTCCTACATATCCTCACTTCATCAGGGTAATGATAAGGATTATAATATGGAGTACAGCAGGATACATACCGAATTCTACAATATGTTTAAGGAAAATGAAGGATCTAAAAACTTCGACCAAAAGAAAACAGAAGCATAAAAAATAAGGGTACTTCACGAAGAAGTACCCTTTATAATTTCTGTCATATGATCATCATTCGTTTGCTAATGAGCAAAGCTCTTTGAGCATCTTGGGAAGTTCGCTTTCCATGTTCTCATCAGAGAACTGGCAGGTGCCTACTGCCTTGTGTCCGCCGCCGTTGTACTTGAGCATAAGAGCTCCGACATCAAGAGTACAGGTACGGTTAAGGATGCTGTAGCCTACTGCAGCGGAACAGCCGTGACCGCCGCGCCCCGATACGATCCATGCGGATACATTCTGCTCGGGATACAGGCTGTAGATCAGGAAACGGTTGCCTGTATAGATGGGATCAACGCCTCTTAAGTCGGAAATGATAACGTTTCCGTTGGTAGAGGTGTACTTGATGATCATCTCTTTGAACTTTAATGTCTGGTCGTTATATACCTCGATACGTTCCTGAACATCGGGGATACTCAAAATCTCGTCGATAGTCATCGTACGGCAAGCGTCTATAAGCATTTCCATCAACTGATAGTTCGAGATAGTGAACTGTCTCCAACGGCCGAGTCCTGTTCGGGGATCCATAAGGAATCCGATGAGTATCCAGCCTGTAGGATTAAGGACTTCCTCACGGGTAAGGTTACCCGAGTCAACCTTGTCTACAGCTACCATCATATCGGTAAACTGAGGGAAGCGCTCCTCGCCTCCGTAATAATCATATATGATACGGGCACATGAAGGTGCGATCCTGCTCTCACCCTTGTACTTGCCCTGAAGCTCATTCCTTTCAAACTCGCTTGAATGATGGTCGAACCACAGACCGCATCCCGGTACGAAAGGAACATTAGCCAGACAGTCATTCTCATCTACTTCTACGATACCATCCTGCAGATCCTTGGGATGTGCAAATTTCCAATTATCGATAATGCCGGCCTCTTTAAGGAGAGCACCGCATGCGAGTCCGTCAAAATCAGAACGTGTAACCAATCTCATACAAACCACCAATACCGTATTACGGTTCCTTTCAATTACATTAAGCGGCCCCATACCGCCTTTAAAAATTATAATATAGGTTCATTCTTTTTGCAAGATATTTTAATAAGATATTTTAAAAGTCTACCTGCAAAATTTCCTTGTATGGAATGAAAAATTATGGTATCATAAAATATTGGATGAGTGTAAGAATATGAAAGGAGGGACCTGCAATGGCAGTTATAGAAAGCGGACTGATCACGGAATTTTACAACCAATACCGTAGGAACCAGAACAGGTCCCGTGATATAGAGGCAGGACTTGTCAAAGCCTCCGACAGGAGCATCTGGGTAGAGAAACTGGCCGAAAAATCGGAGTTCTTAAGGAATACCTATGCTTATAATGAGGAACGCCTGAGCAAGCTTATATATCCCTTTGTGCGTGAAGGCAAAAAGCTGGACATGGAAACGGCGGATGAGTTTTTCATCAATATCTATTCCATGACGCTGGACTCTGAAAATGATTCACTGCTCACAACCGAGATGCTGCTTAAGCTGCAGGAGTTTTACAAGAGCAGGGGAGTAGAAGACAAGTGGCTTTTTACCACATATATGCTCGGACTTACATATAATGACAAATCAAATGACATTTCGATAGAAAAAGCACGTGACTGTTTTGAGACGGTTGCGAGCATGAGTGACATATATTGTGACATGCCCGATTGGGAGACGAGGCAGAGAATACTGCTTTCCACCTATTACAGTATCGAGGACAAGGACTTAAAAAATAACGGTGAGCGTATAGAACGTATCGTTATGTACGAGAACTTCAAGAAATTCCTGCAAAGGCAGGATGTGCGCTCATTGGACGAAGACAAGATTGATTTCGACGATTTTCTCCAGCGTACCAAGGAGGCTCTTATGTGGGCCCTTGTGAGATCCGATTCGAAGCCTGACAGGGCGATACTGGAATATGTAGTGCTGGAGCTGCTTCCCGACGGCATCACCAGGGAAAATCTGAACAAGCAGACGGCGGTCAATGCGGTCACATATGTCTGGTGCAACATGTATGCCGGCAATTTCAGGCCCGATACCGCGGTAACGCTGCTGTTCAGGTACTACAGGGAAAATGATGTCGAGATAGATTATCATGCGGTGCTGAATTCGCATACGACGGATGATACCTACCAGAAAAAGATTACCTGTATGCAGGAGTGCTTCAGAGCACTTTCGTTCCCGAATGTTACGCTGGAGAACAGGGAAGAACTGTTCTATGAGATGGCTGCGGAGTTCAGAAAGATATACACCTCCATGCCGCATCTTGCCAGCAATGGTTACATAAATGACGACCTCTGCCGTACGGTTCGTCTGATGCTTAGGACCGCATATGCCGAGGAAGAGTCTTTGGAGTACATTCAGGAGGTTATCCTGAACCGTAATTCCATGACACTGATACATTCCATGATGGTCGGTAAGATCGCCAGCATCATCATGAATGCGCTGATAGACAAGACTCCGGATATGTTCTTTGAGCTTTTGGGGACAAGGGACGTGCATCTGGTGCGGAACAGAAGACAGTATCTGGTCAACTACATAGACCGCTGTGCGCATCTGCATGATATCGGCAAAGCTTACATCTCGGATATCATCAACCAGCAGACGAGAAAGTTGACCGACGAGGAGTTTTACCTGATAAAACAGCATCCGACATTTGGTGCGGAGCTGCTGGCGGGTACCAAGCTTGCCGAAAAATACAGTTCGGTGATAGAGGGACATCACAAGAGCTTTGACGGAAAGACGGGTTATCCCGAGTCCTTCAGCAGCATCGGTGACAGGATGAAGATAATGGTGGATATCATCACCATCGCAGACTGTATAGATGCGGCTACCGATACGCTGGGCAGAAATTATACGAAGAGCAAGACTTGGTTGCCGGCGCTTGCAGATGAGCTTGAAAGTGACGAGAAAATGAGATATAATCAGGAAATCGTCAATATCATAAAGAACGACAAGGAAACCTGCGACAGTATTTCCTATATCACGGACGAGGGACGTACGGATATCTACTACGATATCTACAGGAAGTATATCTCGGATACGGAAGAGGATAATGCGATACAGATTGAACAGGTAATGATTAAATGAGCAAAGGCACGGTCCTGCTTGACGGGCCTCGGAGTATCGCTCCGGTTTAAAACCCGTCATCGCTCGCAGAGTATGCACATCGTCCCTATATGTATCGACGCTGCGGACGCTTGCAAGCGTATGCCCGCTTGATACCGGGCATACTTGTGCATCGCTCAAAAACCGATTCGGATAATCGGTTTTTGCCTTGCTGTGATACATATATGAACGAGGCATACAGGCTGCTCGCTTTATGGTTTTAAACCGGAGCGATAATCCGGTGCTCCCGGCAGGACCTGTGCCGGTAGAGAAGAAGAATAAGAGAAGAAGAGAATAAGAGAATAAGAGGATAAGAGAAGAAGAGAATGGATTAAGACCAAGAAAAAGCCTTCCCCTCGAGGGGAAGGGGGACCGCGAAGCGGTGGATGAGGTGTATGATACAGATAATGTATGAATAAGCCATTACAATATAAGAAAATAAGTATATAGGAGAGGACATCATTATGGAGAAAGTAATACTTACAGGAGACAGACCCACAGGAAGGCTTCACTTGGGACATTATGTGGGATCGTTAAAGAGGAGAGTGGAGCTTCAGAACTCCGGTGAATATGATAAGATTTTTATCATGATAGCTGATGCACAGGCTTTGACGGATAATGCTGACAACCCCGAGAAGGTACGTCAGAATATCGTGGAGGTAGCGCTTGATTATCTTTCGGTAGGTCTTGATCCTGCAAAGTCGACACTTTTTATACAGTCAATGGTTCCTGAGCTTACAGAGCTTACCTTTTACTATGCAAACCTGGTAACAGTTTCACGTCTGCAGAGAAATCCTACCGTTAAGTCGGAGATCCAGATGAGAAATTTTGAGACCAGTATTCCGGTAGGTTTCTTTACATATCCTATCAGCCAGGCAGCAGATATCACTGCATTTAAAGCTACCACGGTGCCTGTAGGCGAGGACCAGATGCCCATGCTGGAGCAGTGCCAGGAGATAGTTCACAAGTTTAATTCCGTATATGGTGAGGCACTTGTGGAGCCGAAGATCCTGCTTCCTGAGAACAGTGCATGCTTAAGACTTCCCGGTACTGACGGAAAGGCCAAGATGAGTAAGTCTCTCGGGAATGCCATTTATCTTGCAGATGATGAGAAAGAGCTTAAGACCAAGGTTATGTCCATGTACACAGATCCTAACCACATCAACGTATCGGATCCCGGACAGGTTGAGGGCAATACCGTATTCACTTATCTTGATGCATTCAGCAAGCCTGAGGATTTTGAAGAATTCCTGCCTGAGTACAAGAGTCTGGATGAGCTTAAGGACCACTACAAACGCGGCGGCTTAGGAGATGTTAAGGTTAAGAAGTTCCTGATAAAGGTACTTGAGAAGGAGCTTGCTCCGATAAGAGCCCGCAGAAAAGAGTGGGAGCAGAACATCCCCGGCGTATATGAGATATTAAAGAAGGGCAGCGAGGTGGCTGAAGCTGTGGCAGCGCGTACTCTTGCAGATGTAAAGACTGCCATGAAGATCAATTACTTTGATGACGGTGCACTTATAAAAGAGCAGATGGAGAAATACGGAAACAAATGATGTATTACAGGGGACGGGTATGTCAAAACGACTCGTCCCTGTTTACATATTATAACAGAAGGAGAAAGGGCCAAAATGAGGATTACGCCGATAGCACATATAAGAACCGATTTCCCTGAAAAGTTCGGGATACCGCGTCAGCCCGGTGTGGTAGAGGAGCTTAAGGGGAGGATTGTGTTTGAGCCCGAATACAGAAATCCCGACATGATAAGGGGGCTTGAGGAGTTTTCGCATATATGGCTCATATGGGAGTTTTCGGAAAATCTGGATGAGACAGGGAATGCACGCTGGTCACCGACGGTGAGACCGCCCAGACTTGGCGGAAATGACAGGTTGGGGGTTTTTGCCACGAGGTCTCCGTTCAGACCTAATCCGATAGGGTTGTCTGTTGTAAAAATAGAGAAAATCTCTGAGGATAAAGGCATTGGTCCGGTTATTCATGTGCTTGGTGCTGATATGGTTGATGGGACTCCGATATATGACATAAAGCCATATATTCCTTATGCGGATTCTATACCTGAAGCCAAAGGCGGATTTACCGATAATATGGAATATAAGACCTTAAAGGTGGAGTGGAATTGGGACAATAATGATATTCCTAAGAACACAAAAATAAGCTTGGAGAAGATACTTTCAAATGATCCCAGGCCGCATTACCAAAACGATCCGAACAGAGTGTACGGTATGTCATATGCAGGATATGAAGTGAAATTTAAGGTGACGGGTGAAGTGCTGACAGTATTAAGTGTCACAAAAAGAATAACCTGAACATCTGAAACTTGAACTTGTTGAAAAATCGAACAAATGTCTTGACTTTTTAAGGTATTAGTGCTAATCTAAATATACAAAGAGTGCTACCGTTGAACGACGGTCAGCAACCTAACAATGAGTTACGATAAAAAAATAACCGCTAGCACAAAGTTTGGGAGACTGAGAGGCGGTTATTTTTTTGTGTCTGAATTTGATTTCTTTTGCTTATGTATATCTTTGCCAATTGTGTAGAACAACATCGCAATTGCACAAAGCATAATAACAAACTAGGAGATTTCCCCTGCCTTCTTTAATGCCAGCTTCGTGATTACGGGACCGGTAAGTTCGTAGATAACGGTGCCGCAGAGAATGATGGTACGGATCCTGGGACCGTAATCAGGTACGATCGACATGGCGGTGGTAGCAAGACCGATGGCTACGCCGGCCTGGGGTATGAGTGTGAAGCCCAGGTATTTCTTTACATTCTTGTCGGTTTTTGAGATCACCGCACCGGCGAAGGAACCGAGCATTTTACCTAAGACTCTGAATATTATATATATGATGCCGATGACGCCTACCGAAGGGATGATGGAGATATCAAGTGCAGCACCCGAAAGGAAGAAGAACATCATAAATACGGGCGGTGTCATACGGTCCGTCTGCTCGAATACCACATCGGCGAAATTGGATGTGTTGGCAAGAGTAGCACCGAGTGCCATACATGCGAGCAGTGAGGAGATATCCAGCATTTCGCCGAGACCTATGCAGGCAAATACAAGAGCATATGTGATGGCGAGTCTGTTCCCGCGTCCGGTAAACCATTTTACGGCAAAACGGAAGAGCACACCTAAGATGATACCTATGGCAAGTGCTGCGATGATCTCGAGCAAAGGTTTTAATATGGTCATGATTAAGCTGTCGCCGGCACCGCCTTCTATAGTTTTGGCGATGGCTACGGAGATACCGAAGCACATAAGTGCTGTGGCATCATCAAGAGCTACTACCGGCAGCAGGGTTTCGGTCACAGGACCGTGTGCTTTATACTGTTTTACTACCATCAGAGTAGCAGCGGGAGCGGTAGCTGCGGCGATGGCACCGAGACACAGAGAAAAAGCGACATCGTTTCCTGTGACGATCAGTGCAAAATCCACTACCAGTACGGCACCGATGGATTCAAGACATGCTATGATGATGGGAGCCTTGCCGACTTTCTTCAGATAACTGAACTTGAACTCGGAGCCGATGGAGAAAGCTATAAAGCCGAGTGCGACGTCGGGGATGATACCTAGGCTGTCTACGGTCTCCTTTGGGATGATGTTAAGGACATAAGGCCCGACAAGCAGACCTACGAGCAGATACCCCGTGACATTGGGCATCTTTACGGCTTTCATGAGCTTACTTGAAAGCAGCGCGAAAGCAAGTGCTATGGATATATATATCAGAATGTTAAGTTCCATGATGATCTAAGATTATTCTCTCTCTTTCTATGATGTTTTTTACTTCCCGAGTCCTTCCACATAAGTGATAGGTACGACAAACATGATACCGGTGTTGGGCTCTTTTAAGTTGACCATCTGTTTTACGGTTTCACGGGCTTCTACGACCTGCTCGTCCCTGATGACGAACAATGCCACATGCACGGCTTCGCGGTCTTCGTCCTTCATGAGACGGCGCAGTGTGGCGAACATGGGGACATCTTCCATATTCATAAGCTCTTCTCCCATTCCTTTTCCTGAGAGAATGGTGCCGCCCTTTACGCCTTCATCAGCAAGCTTCTTCAATATCTCGTCTAAAAGTTTCTCGTTTTTAAGTATCACAACCAATAATTGCATAGCCGTCCCCTTCCTTTTTATCTATATTTCAGTATTTTGTGAATGTTCTATAAAATCGCATTATAGTGTTAATTAATAAAAAGTCAAGCAGATTTTAAAGAGGATTTTAAATTAATTGCATTTTTATTAAAAAAAGGGTATACTGTAATATTAAGGGTGTATTACTTAGAGGGGTCACAGACTCCTTTAACGCTTTAGCATCCTAAAGGGGTCAGACCCCTCTGGAAAAGGAGAAGAAAATGGAAGAAACAAGTTATGAAGGCATTCCTTCAATGGATGATTTTAAGGCGGAGCTGGAGCACAGCTTCAAGAAGATAAATCCCGGAGACGTGGTGTATGGCACGGTATGCGGAGTGTCGGATAAGGAAGTGACGGTGGACCTCAATTCGTATTCGGAGGGCATCATATCGATAGAAGAACTCAGCAACAACCCCGCATTTTCCATAAAGGCGGATATCCACGTGGGTGACAAGGTAAGCTGCGTGGTGCTCGGTGAAACCAGGGACGGGGTAATAAAGCTTTCTATGAAGGAAGCTGACGATATGCTTTCATGGGACAAGCTGATAAAAGCAAAAGCCGACGGCACCATCGAAAAAGTCAAGATAAATGAGGCGGTAAAGGCCGGAGCGGTAGCATATATTTACGGTATCAGGGCATTTATACCCGCATCACAGCTGGCACTCACCTATACCGAGGATACATCGGAGTTCGTAGGGAAAACCCTGGAGTGCAGGGTGACGGAGGTGAACCGCGAGGACAAGAAGGTAATACTTTCTGCAAAATCAGTGCTTCTTGAAAAAGCCGAAGCCGAGAAAAACCTTAAGGTATCAAAGGTACAGAAGGGCACGGTAGTGACAGGAAAAGTAGAAAAACTTATGCCTTTCGGAGCATTTGTGGATATAGGAGACGGAATCACCGGACTGGTGCACATATCACAGATAGCGTTTAAGAAGATAAAATCGCCTGCAGAAGTATTGAAGGAAGGCGAAGAGGTAACCGTAAAGGTTATAGACGTGAAGGACGGCAAGCTGTCACTTTCCATTATAGCAGTACAGGAAAAGGACGAGACCGAGACAGTTGAAGAAGCGTTAGACGAGCCGACAGAGTACAGCGACGGAGATGCACCTTCCACAGGTCTGGGCAGTTTGCTCGCTAAATTGAAGTTATAAGATAATATGAGACAAAAGTTTTAATTTCGGGAGAAGTATGACATACAGGGAACTTGCAAAAGAGCTGGGAATAAGCGGCTCCAAGCTGATGTACCTGCAGGAAGCAGGCATCACTAAGGGGCACGGAACGGCAATGCTGCTTGGGAACTTTGACGATACGGAAGTCAGAGCGATAAGGCAGTGCTGTCTTTTTGCCATGCTCGGAGTTTCCGAAAAGGATGCGGTAGCTCTCACAAAGGGAGATGCTGACCTTAAGCCTACTTTAAAGAAATATCTGGATGATATCCTTGCGGATGAGAAAAATCACACTCAGGCGGCTATAGTCATCCAGAACATCAGGCGTGAATGCCAAAATATAGAAGAACTGGATCCTGTGCCTTTCCTGCAGCACATTAACGAACTTAAGGCTTCCGGCGGTACGTTTTATGATGTAAACAGCGGCAGGCTTGAAGAAAAAAGATCTGCGGGAAATGACAGGAAGAACGGTAAGACGGGACTATTTGGCGGATTATTCGGCAGTATGATGGGAGCACGTCCTGACGATGATGAAAAACGCGGTCGTGACATAGATGTATCTAATGGAAGAAAAACGGAAGATACCGCTGAAACAGGAAGCACGGAAGCGGGTTCTGAGACAGGGAAAGCCGGAAACCTTGGTAGTGATAAGAGTACAGAAGGCTCACCTGACATAGGTAAGACAGGAAGCTATGATAGTACTGGAGTAAATGCCGACAGCACTGAAACAACTGACGGCGAAGCACAGACATCAGGGAACTCTCAAAACGAGCGTTGGAGTCCGTATACCACGCATGGTTACGGCGATTCCAATATGGGCTCGGGGAACTGGCACGGATGGTCGCCGGGATACGGAACCTATACCACAAAAGTCGGACCCAGAGAGCGTATAAATAACGGTGAGAAAACCTGTCCTCATCCGGCCAGACGTTTCTTGGCGAGGATAGTCGATACCACGATTGTGACTATTATAGGAAATGCCATATTAAAGATCGGATTCAGGATAAATACAGGTCTGTCCGTGCAGACGCTCATGTATTGCGAGATAATATTCTGGCTGTTTGAACTGATGATCGAGCCGCTTTTACTATCGACCATAGGCACAACTCCCGGAAAATGGATCATGGGCATCAAGGTCAGGGATATGAAGAGCAAGGGAAAGCTTGAGATAAAGCAGTCCTACATTAGGGCTTTGAAGCTTGCATGGCATGGATTCGGCTTTATGATACCGATATTTACGATATACAAGCGGGGCATTTCATATTTCAGATGTAAGATGAACGATACCATGCCCTGGGATGAAGGCATCGATGTTGAACTTGATGATGACAAACAGACCAGGATAGTGCTTTGTGTCGTGGCTGTCATCCTGCTCAATGTATTTGATGAGTTTGTAGCCAAGCAGGCTATGCTGCCACAGAACAGGGGCGATATCACCTATGAGCAGTTCAGGGAAAACCTCGTTGAGATCATGAAATATACCGGCTATACCGGGGACATACTTGATAATTATAACGTTACCGTAGGAAGCAACGGATATGTAAGTTCGGTATCCATTTCATTTACCGATGAGCAGGATACCGCCGACAGATATAACCAGATGTATCTTGCGTTTCTGGCATTTGCAGGTGCTTCGGATGGTTCAAACGGTCTCAATCTCATGATGACATCGGTTACAGGCAGGATGAGGGCTTATTACAACTCGTTTGAGGATAATTATTGCGGAGTGGCCATCAAAAACATATCAGACAGCAAGGTTATGGATGAAAACAGTTACAGCGCGTTGTATTCAATGCTGTACGGATCCACGCCTTCCGTGCCTGCGTTTAACCAGACATTCACTTTAACAAAAAGCAGATGAGAACATACGATCGGAAATATCTTGACTTTTTTATTATTTAGATGTATAGTAAAGATACAAAAAGGTGTTGCCCGTCAAAACGACGGTCAGCTGCCTAACTACGGGTTACAAAGAATAACCGCGAGCTTGGTGGGCTGTGGCGGTTATTTTTTTGTGCTTTTTTGGCTTAATTCTGTTTATCATTTCTCTTTCGCTTGGAAATATCCTTGCCAATTGTATAAAACAACTTGGCAATAGCGCAGAGCATGATAACCAGTTCGAAAACTTCCGAAACACTCATATCTACCTCCTTCCTGAGAAGCCCTGACACTTCTCCGGTGAGGCAGCTAACCGCCATCCGTCTGGACAACACCTTGATTATATTATAGCAAACATATGTTCGAATGTCAATGCTTTTGGAAGAAAAAACTTGATATAATTATATATATATGGTATTCTACAACGCGGATATTGTAATACTTACAAAACATAATCTTTTTGAATTATGCTGTCAATTTACTACATATCCAGGATTTTTCAATATTTAACTAACACAAGTCGGTATTATTATAATCCCGATCACGGAGGAAAAATGAGAAAAGTTATTACATACGGAACATATGACCTGCTTCATGTAGGACACATCAACTTATTAAGACGTGCCAGAGAACTCGGTGACTACCTGATAGTAGTAGTGTCTTCCGACGAATTTAATGCTATAAAAGGTAAAAAAGCATATTACAGCTTTGAAGACAGGAAGAAAATCCTTGAAGCTATACGTTATGTCGACGAAGTTCTGCCCGAATATACCTGGGAACAGAAAATCGATGATGTAGTGAACAATAACGTAGATGTATTCGTAATGGGTGATGATTGGACCGGCAAATTTGATTTCCTTAAAGAGTACTGTGAAGTTGTATATCTTCCCAGAACTGAAGGCATATCGACAACTAAGATCAAGCAGGATTTATTTGAGAAGAAATAAATTAAGATTTTTTTAATGGTACCTTACCTCTATACTAAAACTAAATATAAAAAGCATAAAAAAATAACCGCCCAAGCTCGCGGTTATTTTTTGTAACCCGTTGTTAGGCAGCTGACCGTCGTTCTACGGACAGCACCTTTTTGTATTTATATATACCATCATTTTGGATAAAAGCCAAACATATTTTTGATTGATATTTTTGTATTTTTATTAAGAAATTCTTGCATAGTCGTCTAAAATATGATATTTTATTCATGTTGTTTATAAAAAATTAATAAATTAAGAGAGAAGATATAGCCTGAAGAATTAAAAAATATAGAGTATGAGGTTATATCGAGCGAGGACTAAAAGATGAAGACACCGTTTGTGACAAAAGAGCAGATAGAAGAGATTGTGAAGAAATATCCCACACCCTTCCATATTTACGACGAAAAGGGCATCAGGGAGAATGCAAGAAAATTAAAGCAGGCATTTTCGTGGAACAAGGGATTTAAGGAGTTTTTTGCGGTAAAGGCTACACCCAATCCGTTCATCATCAACGTATTAAAAAGTGAAGGCTGCGGTGTGGACTGTGCGTCCATGCAGGAGCTTCTGATAGCTGAGGCTTGCGGAATGGGTGAGGGTGACATCATGTTCTCGTCCAATGAGACACCTGCGGGAGAGTTCACAAAGTGTAGGAGCCTGGGCGGATACATTAATCTTGATGACATTACCCTGGTTGATTTCCTTGATAAAGAGTGCGGCGTGCCCGAGACCATATTCTGCAGATTCAATCCCGGCGGAGTATACAACGTATCGAACGGTATCATGGATAACCCCGGGGATGCTAAGTACGGCATGACCAGGGCCCAGATAGCCGAGGCATTTAAGAGATTAAAGGAGCTCGGAGCCAAGAAGTTCGGTATCCATGCATTCCTGTGCAGCGGCGCTGTATCAAATGACTATTATCCGATGCTTGCAAAAGACCTGTTCAAACTCGCTGTAGAGCTTAAAGAAGAGACAGGCGCGGACGTAAAATACATCAACCTTTCAGGCGGCGTAGGCATACCCTACAGACCCGACCAGGAGGGCTGCGACATACTTAAGATCGGTGAGGGCGTAAAGAGAGCATACGAAGAAGTGATTGAGCCCGCGGGTATGGAAGTTGCCATATTTACAGAGCTCGGCAGATTCATGCTGGCTCCTTACGGCCATCTCATCGTAAAGGCTATCCATGAGAAGCATACCTATAAGGAATACATAGGTGTAGATGCCTGTGCAGCCAACCTCATGAGACCCGCTATGTACGGTGCATACCACCATCTGACCGTGCTCGGCAAGGAAAATGCGCCCAAGGACCATGTATATGATGTGGTAGGAAATCTTTGCGAAAACAACGACAAATTTGCTATCGACAGGCAGCTGCCTAAGATCGATATGGGAGATTATATCTGCATCCATGATACCGGTGCACACGGATTCTCCATGGGCTACAATTATAACGGCATGCTCCGTTCCAAGGAGCTCCTGCTCCACGAGGACGGCAGTGTAGAGATGATCCGCAGGGCCGAGACCGCCAAGGATTACTTTGCTACATTTGATTTCTGCGATATCATGAAGAAAGTACTGTAATAAAGCCTTCCCCTTGAGGGGATATATCGTGACACGAAGTGTTACGATGCCCTCCCTGGCGAAGGGAAGGTGGCACGAAGTGCCGGATGAGAAAAAGAAACAACGTACTTAGTGGTCGCAGTCAAGTGACCATAAAATACAGGAGGACAAAAAATGGACAGGAGTTTACAGGAATCGATTGCGTTTGCCATCTATCTGGTGATAGTGCTGGCGATCGGAATCATCTTCTTCCTTAAGGGAAGAAAGGAAAAAGGCGGAGACAAGTCGTACTTCCTTGGCAACCGTAACATGAACGGTCTGGTAGCGGCACTCTCTGCAGGAGCATCGGACATGAGCGCATGGGTACTCATGGGATTGCCAGGATCCATCTATCTTTGGGGTATGGGTCAGGTATGGATCGCTATAGGACTTCTTATAGGAACAATACTTGCGTGGATACTTGTGGCACCGGGACTGCGCCGTTTCTCGATCATTGCGGACGACTCTATCACTATCCCGCAGTTCCTTACCAACAGATTTAAGTCAAAGAGCCACATACTGCTCGTCATCAGTGCTATCGTATTCATCGTGGCATATTGCGTATATGCCGCATCAAGTATCGACGCATGTGGTACACTTTTTCAGACGGTATTCGGATTCTCGGATGATAAAAAGCACTGGGTAATGATCGGAGCGACAGCTATTATCCTGCTTTATACATTCCTCGGCGGATTCAACGCCGTATGCTGGACCGACTTCGTACAGGGCCTTATGATGCTCGCAGCTATCATGGCAGCACCTATCATCGCAGTCGCAGCTATGGGCAAGGCTGATTTTACTCCCATGGCACCTGTAGTCACCGACGAAAACTATTACAACCTGCTCTCATCCGGTAAATTCGACTGGAAGAGCTTATCCGATATATTGAGCGGACTGGGCTGGGGCCTCGGATATTTCGGGATGCCCCATATCTTAGTTCGTTACATGGCTATCCGTTCCGAAAAGGAAATGAGAAAATCAAGAGTGACCGGTATCATCTGGACCACACTCATCCTGGCTATGGCATGTGTAGTAGCACTTGTAGGCCATGAGTACCTCGGAAGCTTCTTAGCAGAAGGCGAGCAGAAGAAGGTCTTCATCGTAATGGTAAGAGACCTGTTCCCTGCATTTGTAGGCGGTATCCTTCTTTCGGCCATCCTTGCGGCATCCATGAGTACAGCTGATTCACAGTTGCTCGCATCATCATCCGCATTCGCATCCGATGTATATAAGAAGATGATCAGGAAAAAGGCAGACGACAAAGAAATGCTCCTTGTAGGACGTATCGTCGTAGCAGTCATCTCTGTAGTAGCACTTATCATAGCACTTAATCCCAATAACGGCGGCATCATGGCACTCGTAGAGTGTGCATGGGGAGCATTCGGTGCATCCTTCGGTCCCGTTATCCTGCTCGCACTTCACTGGAAACGATTCACCTACAAGGGTGCTGTAGCCGGCATAGCAGTAGGATTCGGCGTAGACGCATTATGGTATGCATTCCTTTCAAGTTCTACAGGACTTTATGAGATCATCCCCGGATTTATCTGCGGCATGATAGCAGCTGTAGCAGTGACCAAGCTTGACCACGAGCCCGCACAGGAAGTGCTTGATATGTTTGATAAGGCACAGAAGCCTGTTGATTGATCATAATGGCGAGGCAGCACCTAATCCGACTGCATCGCAGCCACCTTCCCCTCTTAAGGGGAAGGTTTTTTTTTATGTCAAAAAATGATAGTAAAAAACACCAAAAATTCGCGTATAAAAAAACCATGAAATTTGTTATACTATGATACAGTAAGGGGAAGTATACACTGATATATCCGCAAGGCCCCAACATATGGGGTTTGCGTGCCTATATATAGTACCAGAGAAGCAAGTGTAAGACAATTTAGTCTTACGGGGGGAAGTTTATGGAAAAATGTAAGGTTTTAGGTATTTGCCTTGCAAAAATGCAGGACAGAGTAAGAACTGAATATTTAAGTGCCATAAACAGGGCCGCTTCGCTCAGGGGTTGGAAAACCGTGGCATACAACAGCTTCCGTGACTTCAGGAAAAACGACTTGAGTCTCCAGGGAGCAAAAGCCATCTACGAGGTCATAAACTATGACGATGTGGATGTGGTCATAGTATTTCCGGAGAGCATCAACAACAGCGAAGTAGCAAACAGCCTGATCGAGAGTGCACAGGCCGCAGGCAAGCCGGTAATAAGCATCGGACCGGAGAAGCACGGATGCTATTCTATAGTACGTGATTACCGCGACGGATTCAAAAGCATGCTCAACCATGTGATCAACGAGCACAACGCCAGAAACCTGTATTTTGTGGCAGGATTTAAGAACGATGACGAAAAGAGCGCCAATTTTATAAATATCTATCGTGAGACGTTAAAGGAAAACGATATAGAGTTTACCGACAAAAAAATCTGGTACGGCGATTACAAGGATGAAGTGATAGGGAAAGCCATAGATAAAGTGCTTTCGGGCAGTGATATCCCTCAGGGCTTCATATGTATAGACGATAAAACAGCCATAGCGGTATGTGAAAAGTTGTCGGAGTACGACTTAAAAGCTCCCGATGACATCATAGTCACCGGATTCGGAGGCATACCGGCCGCATATTATTATCATCCGAGCATCACATCCTGTTCGGATGACCCGGAGCAGTTTGCCGAGCTGGTGATACAGGCATCGATGGATGCGATGGACGGCAAGGAGCCGGGATGTTATTACAACAAATTTAAGACCCGCATAAGAAGGTCCTGCGGCTGCGACATGCGTTCATTCATGTCGGCAGGCAGACGCTCATATGACTTGGAAGCTGCAAAGGCAGCAGGCATCTATGTGCCGGCGGATGAGACAGAAGAAGCCAATCTGACAGAGACTGTCGGAAAAGCGTGTGATGCCCGGAAAGTACAAGGCGGCGGAAAAGCAGATAAAGCAGGCTTTAAGATAGAACAGCCGGCCATCCATGGACTCATACCGGATGATGTAATAGAGGAAGATACGGTATTCATGCCCAGTGCGGCACAGGAGGGCACGGTACGCCTGATAAAATCCGGAGATAGCGCATTTAACTGCGGCACAGACGCTGCAGGTGAGAAGGGTGGCATAACATTCAAATCTACAGAGCAGGATGCGGATGTTGCAGCTTCGGAGATTGCAGATACCGGCACTGCGGCAGAGAACGGAAACGAATACCGGAGCTTTAGCCCGGGAGCGCAGGAAGCTCAAAACGCAGCATCCGAGGGCACAGGACAGTCCGACATCAGATATGCGGGCGACAGCGGCAGTACAGCACCTGACACCGGTAGGAACACAAGAAAGCCCCTTGCTCCTATCATGTATGACCGCAGCGGGCGCTCACAGCCGGTAGATGTAGACACCGCTGTACGAAGAGCGAATGAAGTAGCAGACGACAAGCGCTGCGCGGGACTGCACGGAGAAAAGAAATTCCGGTCGGGCAACCACGTGGCATACATATATAAGGAACTGGACGAGATAGAGCGCCGTGAGGATTCGATACTCGCATGGATCGACAGGATGCTGGAGATCACGGAACTCTCCGATATCTGCGATGAGATATCAAAAAGGATGCCTTCGGGCGGCGAGCTGTACCTGTATACCGAGCTTTTGGAATCCAACTTCGACATCGAGACCTTTGATGAGAAGCATTCGGACAAATCCAAAGGCAGTGCAAAGGAAAGGCTTAACAGCTTAAAGCTGACAAAGATCATTTCATCTAAGGACCTGCCCTCGGCAGGCCACAGGATGGGCGAGGACGGCGGCAACTGCATCACCGGCGAGGAGATCACATTAAAAGACATAGCAAGATGCTATATCGACTCCGAGTCCGATGGCCGGATGCTGGTACTGAACCCGGTATTTATAGGGGATTTCGTCTGCGGATTCTACACATTAAAAACCGCGGTAGTAAGCGAGATAAGGAGCAACACCAAGCTGCTTAACACAGGACTGAACCTGGTATTCAGGTTCTTAGCCAACCAGAACAGGCAACAGAGGATGCTCTATAATATAGAAAACTCAGTATATGTGAGCTCCATGACAGGGCTCCCGAACCTGAAAGGTTCGACCAGATGGTTTGAAAGCTTTGCGGCGGTCACGGAAAGTCATAAAAAACCGCTCAGCATAAGCGTATTCTCCATCCCGAGATACACATACATCTACGAAAATTACGGCTTAAACGAGATAGAAGAGGCTGTAAGGCTCGTAGTAGAAAATATCAGAAGCTCATGTAAGAAGTCGAGCTTCATAGGGCAGTTCGCTGAGGGCGAGTACATAGTCATCGATCATGAAAACGAGGGCGTGGACTTAGACGAAGCCCGGAACATGGACGGCTGGGACAGCGACGGAACGACAGACGAACGCGGCATCCATCGGGCGACATACGCCGACGAGATATTCGCAACGTTTGACAGGCAGATGCAGGATTACAACCGGGGCAGTACCAAGGAGTATTTCCTCGAGGTTAATTACGGTACGGCGACAGTCGAGGTAGGTTGGGATTCCACCCTCGAAAACCTCGTACGTATGGCGGTATCCGACATGTACTTAAGGAGACTCCGCCAGGGCAGGACGAACCCCGTGATCCGCGGCAGGACATTTGACAGCGAGTACTTCACGACGTTCGAGCTGCTGGTAGAGAAGAACCTCTTCCGGTACCACTTCCAGCCCATCATAGATGCGGCTACGGGTAAGATATACGCCTATGAAGCCCTGATGAGGACGGGCGGCGGCATATCGATGGCTCCATTAGATGTACTCGAGATCGCGAAGAATGCCAACAGGCTTTACGACATAGAAAAAGCAACACTTTATAATGTCTTAAAGATATATGAGGAAAACCTGGACAAATTCGGTGACAAAAAACTTTTCATCAACCTGCTCCCCGGCAACTTCCTAAAGAGCGAAGAAAGGGACGCACTGATTGAAAAGTACGGAAAGCACATAGGAAACGTAGTATTCGAGGTAACAGAGGCAGACACAGTATCTGATGAAGAGCTTGACATGCTCCGGAGTATAAACTATGACGGCAACTATGCAAGCCTGGCAGTCGATGATTACGGCACCGGACATTCGAACATAGTAAACCTGCTCAGGTACACACCGAACATCATAAAGATCGACCGGTATCTGATAAGCAACATCCAGGACGACGCCAACAAGCAGATGTTCGTAAAGAACACCATCGAGTTCGCGGAAGCCAATGGCATAAAGGTGCTCGCGGAAGGCGTAGAGACCTTCGACGAGATGAAGACGGTGATAGAGTACGGCGTGGATTACATCCAGGGCTATTACACCGCACATCCGTCAGCCGAGATAATGCAGCAGATCCCGAACAACATAAGGAACGAGATACTCTCTGAAAGCATAAAGACGGCACGTTTCAACAACGACAACCTGGTATATAATGCCAAGGCGGGCGAGACGGTAAATCTCCTCGAACTGGCATTGAAGAAATATACCACGGTAAATGTCTTAGGCGGCAAGGTAAGGCTGGTGGGTGAACCGGCCAATATCCTTGACATGGTAGTAAAGGTCATGGACGGAAAGAAAACGGACTTAACCTTCGAAAATGTCAACTTAAGAGGCGTGACCGAGACCACGGTCCAGCTGGGCAGGGATTCGGAGACGGCACTCAGCATCATAGGAGAGTGTACGCTCAACAAGGACGGTATATACGTACCGGCAGGATCCAGACTGGCAGTCGGCGGTGACGGCAACCTGCATATCATCACCAGCAGGAACTTAAGCTTCGGCGTGGGCTCCAATGCGAACGAGCCGCACGGAGACATCGTGTTCGATATGTCGGGCAACGTCAGGATAGTGGCAAACGGAGACAAGGTGGTCGGCATAGGCGGAGGCAGATGTGAAAATTCGCGTATCCGTCTTATGAACGGCAGCTTTGATATAAGCGCTAAAGCGATAAATGCAGTGGCTGTGGGCAGTAATTCCGGCAATACGGACATATACATCGGAAGAACGGCTCATTGCAGGCTTAAAAGCGACGGAAACGATTCGGTGGCATTAGGTTCCATCAACGGAAAGTCCGAGATAGTCTGCAGAGGAAAGCTGGATATCATCGGAGACGGTGAGAAGGCAGCAGGTATAGGATCGCTGAACGGGTACACAAAGACGGACCTGCTCAGCAACGATATATCGGTAGCGCTGCATTCTTACTGCGGTATCGGCATCGGGTCGCTGGCGGGACAGGCGGAACTAAAGCTTGAGGATGCAAATGTCGATATATACGCTGAGGGCACTCAGATCAACGGCTTCGGCAGCGGTGAAGATGTGGCTAAAGGCGAGATAAACGGCAGCAGACTGAGCGTGGAGATACTCGCCGGGATACCTAGGAGCTTCGGAGCGCAGAAAGGAGAAATGGTCCTTAATTACGGAAGTATTACGAGCATGCACGACACATCCGTTGAGGTACTCGACCGTCACCATCAGAGACTGAAACCCAGATACATCGAGAACGGTGTGGTGTTCGAAGCGTGACGGAATCTGTGTTAAAAAAGTAACAAAAAATTAATAATTTACTTGATATTTTTGGTAAAATATTATATAATATTCGGGTGGTATGCCCCGTATGTAGTATAAAGAACTATATGACGGGTTAAAACCATCCGCAAAGACAAGATATCAAGCCTTCCCCTTGAGGGGAAGGTGGCACGAAGTGCCGGATGAGGTGGAAAACCTCATTAATACAGTACATTATCATAACAAAAAAGGATATAGATGGAGGAACATTATGGCTATTTTTAACGACGCGAAAAGCGGAAACAACAACCAGCAGATGGCAGAGCAGGTAGTAGCAGGCATATCGGAGACAGTCTCCCGTGCCATTCAGGATGCGTTAACACCTGTATTTACAGTGTTCGCAGCAAACGTAAAGAAGTCACTTGAAGTATCCAAGGATCTTCAGGCAGATGCTATCGGCAGACTTACCCAGGCATTCATGGACAGACTTGAAGAGTCCACACAGAGCACATTCCAGGATCTTTCACGTTCTGCAGTAGAAGGCGCAAGGATGCAGAAGGAAAGTGCAGAAGCAGTTAAAGCATTAGTAGACGGTTTCTCCGGCACATTATCCGAGATGAGAGAGATCTCACAGGCACAGAAGGCCATCTTAGACGATATGAAGACAGCAACGGAAGATCTCCGTTCCACCATATCACTTGCATCAGTAGAGATGCAGAAGTCCATCAAGGACGCATCCGACGCTATGAAGACCATCACCGTAGGCGTATCGGACGGCATGAACTCACTTACTACAGACACTATCAACAGCTTGAAGAACGTATACGACGACATCTCCAAGAGCTTAAAGAACATCTCCGAGACACAGGCAAACAACCTGTCAGACCTCGGCACAGTACTCAACCGCTTAGGCGATCACTTAGCAGAAGAGAAGAAGATCCTCGAAGGACATCAGACAAGCTGGGCTCAGAACTATGTAAAGGCAGACGAGGAAGTAAACAAGAACTCCGAGGAACTCCTTGCACAGATGACCAAGTATACAAAGTCCATGACAAGCTATACAGTAGCACTGAACGAAGTATCTGCAGACATGAAGGTAAACCTTCCTTCGTTCGAGGAGATGATGGCAAAGACAATCAACGACATCTTCGAATTACTCGACAAGCAGTTAGCAGAAGTAGCTACCACTTTGGGCAAGACCACAGAAGAGATCAACGAGGCTGCAGCAAGGCTGCCTAAGGCACTTAGGGGATTAACCTGATACTAATACGATAATTAAAGCACTTTAAGCCTTCCCCTCGAGGGGAAGGGGGACCGCGCAAGCGGTGGATGAGGTGTAATACTAAAAAAAGGATGAGTGCACATGGAATATACAATGTATCAGCCTACGGTACTCGGGAATGCTGCGGAAAACCTGAAGCAGATGCGAGAGGACCGTATCAAGAGAAAGTCTGAAGAGGCTGCGGCCGGGCTGGGCGAGTGCGCTAAGATATTTGAGAAGATAGGTGAAAAGCCCATAGAGGAAATGGAGGGCATCGCGTACTGCTTAAGTGCCGATGAGAAAAACCTCTTAGTACCCTACATATTCTCTCAGATGAAAGCGGCTCATGAAGGTAAGGCTGATCCGGCAGTAGTGGAAGACCACGTAAATAAATATGTAAACATTCTTACCAACAGCAACGACAAGATGCCCGATGACGTAGTCATGGAGATATACAGAGGCTGTTCCGAGAACTTCAAGTCCCAGTCATTAAAGCCTCTGTACGTAAGACTTGAAAAAGACGATGCATTCTGCAATTCACTCCGCAGACAATGCGGCCAGGACGGAAAAGAGATCATGCGCCAGTTCGCAGCCGGCACCATAGCAGAATACTTCAACAAGTTAGCTACATCCAAGACAGGTCAGAACGGCAATTATGCCATGGCTTTGGAGATGGTAGGTGTGCTGAAAGACACCGCGTTATATAATGAATGCATGGTATACTTCATCGTTATCTGTAACGCTGAGGAGTACAGAAGGTTCAAGGAAGAAGAACTGTACGAGATGGCGAAGGATTTTGATGAGCCCATGATGAAAAAGCTTCTTATTAATATGGTAAAGAATCTGGACACCGTACAGCTCAGAAAGTATTCAAGTCTCGTAGAGCTGTTCGAACCGATCACCGGAGCCAAGGGAAGCGATAAGTACAACAAAGTAATGGAAGAGCTCTCACCCCAGTACCAGAGCAGGTATGCGGTATGGCTCAACCAGTTCCTTATAACCAAGATGCTCGGCAAGAGCAGCGTAGCCGATTTCTGGCTCTCATATGCATCGAAGATATCGGTATCCGTACATCAGTGCGGCAGCTTACTTCTCGACTTTACCAAGTTCATGGTAATAGAGGTAGTAGATGAGAACACGGCATACTTCTATGAGATGAACTACTTCAAGGAGAATGTACAGCCCAATATCATCGACTTCGAGACAGAGTCAGAGCTCAACCAGTACTTAGCAGGCAACACAGACCTTGCCGGTAACAACTGGAGAAGAGTACATATGGGCGACTGGCAGTACTCGGTACGTGATTATATATCAAGGTACAGTCAATAATATGAACAGATACCTCATCATCAAGCCTTCCCCTCGAGGGGAAGGGGGACCGCGCAAGCGGTGGATGAGGTGTAAAACTAAAACACTCACAGGACAGGGACTTTAACATGGCATTTATGAACAAAAAAGTCAGGCTCGGTGATGTAATGATGGATGAGGGCATCATCACCCTCGACCAATTGAACCAGGCGCTGACCAAACAGCAGGAGACAAAGCATAAACTCGGTGAAACTCTCGTAGAGCTGGGCTTCGCATCAGAGAGACAGATAGCTACGGCACTGTCACGTCAGCTCGGACTCGAACTTGTAGATCCCAACCGAGTAAACATCAGAGAAAGCATCCTGAACCTTATAAAGGATCATACCGTATTAAAGAGAAGCCTTGTCATCCCGTTCGATTTTGACGAATACGACTCAAGATACCTGAAGGTAGCCATGGCAGACCCCATGGATATTAAGGTTATAGATGACCTTACACTGCTCACCGGTATGCAGATATCTCCGTGTATAGCTACCACGACCGATATCTTAGCTGCTATCGATAAGTACTTCGGTAACTTAGAGAATCAGGCAGTGGCAGACCTGTTCGCTAAGGAGCGTGCGGAGGAAGAGGAGCAGTACAAGGACGAGGACATGACCGAGGCGAACGCCGCAGTCGAGAACTCACCCGTAGTTATCCTGGTAAACCGTATCATCGAGCAGGCAGCGCGTCAGAGAGCATCCGATATTCATATCGAGCCCTTTGAGACACACATCAGAGTCCGCTACCGTATCGACGGTGTGCTTAAGAACTCCGGTGATTACAAGATCAACATGTTATCCGCTATCAATACCCGTATCAAGATCATAGGCGGTATGGATATCTCGGAAAAACGTAAACCTCAGGACGGTCGTATCACTTCCATAGTAGATAAGATAGAGTATGATATCCGTGTATCTTTGCTTCCTACCGTATACGGCGAGAAAACCGTTATGCGTCTTACTCAGAAGAAAGCACTTTCCCGTGACAAGAGAAACCTCGGTTTCGATGAGCAGGAGCTTGGTACATTCGACAGGATATTCTCCAACCCGAATGGTATCATACTTGTTACCGGACCTACCGGTTCCGGTAAATCAACCACACTGTACACAGCGTTATCAGAACTTAATAAAGAAGACGTTAATATCATCACTGTAGAGGACCCTGTCGAGGCGAATATCGAAGGTATCAACCAGGTACAGACCAATGTCAAAGCCGGACTTACCTTCGCATCAGCGCTTAGATCTATCCTTCGTCAGGACCCGGATATCATCATGATCGGTGAGATCCGTGACCAGGAGACTGCATCCATAGCCGTAACGGCATCTATCACCGGTCACTTGGTCGTATCTACCCTCCATACCAACTCATCGGCAGCATCTATCACACGTCTCGCCGACATGGGACTGGAGTACTACCTTATAGCCGACTCTGTAGTAGGCGTTATCGCACAGCGACTTGTTCGTAGACTGTGTCCTGCCTGCCGTCAGGAGAGGCTCGCTACCGAGAGAGAAAAGAAGATACTCGGCTGCGAAGGCGAGGCAGAAGTAAAGGTATGGGAGCCTAAGGGATGTCCTCAGTGCGGATATAACGGATACAGAGGACGAATCGGTGTATATGAGCTTATGCCGATATCAGCACGTATCAAGAATATAATTGCAAGTAAAGGCACCACAGAACAGATAGAAAATGCAGCCTTAGCAGACGGTATGTACACCCTCCAGATGGCCTGCGCTAAGCATGTAAAGAACGCCGTAACATCCATCAACGAGCTTAAGCGTATCGTATACGCAGGCGAAGATGTGGATGATGTAGAAGCTACATCATAATACTATAAAAAGGAGACTACCATATGCTCTCAATCAACGAAATGCTGGTAATAGCAAATCAGATGCATGCATCCGACTTACACCTATCCGTAGGCGTACCTCCCAAGGTCAGAGTATTCGGTGACCTGGTAGACATCGAAGGATGCCCCATACTTACCCCTGCGGACACCGCAGAGCTCGGCTACTCCATCATACCGCCGCAGCTCGTACAGCGTTTCGAAGAGCAGGGCGAGCTCGACTTCTCATACGCCATCATGGGCGAGGGTCGTTACAGAGCGAACGTATTTCATCAGAGAGGATCGGTAGCAGCAGTACTCCGACTGATCGGTATGGATATACCTTCACCCTCGCAGCTCGGTATCCCCAATGCCGTAGTAGACCTTACATTTAAAAAGAGAGGACTGGTACTGGTAACAGGACCTACCGGATCAGGTAAGTCCACCACACTGGCATCCCTCATCAATGTCATAAATGACAGATCACCTTACCATGTTATCACACTGGAGGATCCTATCGAGTATCTGCATCCCCATAAGAGATGTATAGTTAACCAGCGTGAGATCGGTCTGGATACCAAGAGCTTCTCACAGGCACTTACATCAGCCCTCCGTGAGGACCCTGACGTAATACTTGTAGGTGAGATGCGTGACCTTGATACCATAGCTACAGCCATCACAGCAGCCGAGACAGGCCACTTGGTATTCTCAACTCTACATACCATCGGTGCTGCAGCTACCATCGACCGTATCATCGACGTATTCCCTCCTTACCAGCAGACACAGATCAGGTCACAGCTAGCCATGGTACTTGAAGGAGTTATCTCCCAGGCACTGTGCCCTATCATAGGCGGTAACGGACGTAAGGCAGCATTCGAAGTCATGCTGGCTACTCCGGCTATCCGTAACCTTATCCGTGAGAATAAGACATTCCAGATAGCAGGTACGATGCAGACCTCGCGTAAGATGGGTATGAAGACTCTAGATGATGATCTGTATGACCTGTACAACCAGCACTTCATCGACAGAGAGACTGCACTCAGCTTTGCACAGGATGCGAGCCAGTTGGCTCAGAGACTTGCATTCTAAAGCACATCAAAATTTTGAATATCCATGTCAAAAAAGTTCATGAACAAATTATGAACAAAATTTAAAAAAAGTGTTGACAAATATAAAAACGTGTGGTATATTATAATCACTGAAGGAGATAAGCCGTGCAATACAATTACGTAGCAGTCACCAGAGCCGGTGAACAAACTAAAGGTAATATTGAAGCTAAGAATGTTGAAGCAGCAAAGTTTATGCTTCAGTCCAGCGGACTTACACCTATATCGGTTAAGGCGCAGAGCATCTTCTCACAGGACATCAACATAGGTGGAGAGAAGAAGGTAACAAAGAGAGACTTGTCAGTATTCTGTAGACAGTTCACTTCCATCCTTAATGCAGGTGTTACAGTAGTAGAAGCACTGAACATGCTGGCAGACCAGACACAGAACAAGACATTGGTTAAGGCACTGAGGAAAACTTCAGAGTCGGTACAGCAGGGCGAGACCTTGGCGGTATCCATGGCCAAACATCCGAAGGTATTTCCTGAGATGTTTGTAAATATGGTCGAAGCAGGTGAGGTATCCGGTTCACTTGAAGAGTCTGTGTCTCGTATGGGCACTCAGTTCGAGAAAAGCGCTAAGCTAGCCGGCATCATCAAGAAGGCTATGATATATCCTATAGCGGTTATTACTGTTGCATTAGTTGTATTAATAGTAATGGCTGTAGCGGTTGTGCCTAAGTTTGCAGAGATGTTTGCGGATATGGGATCTGAACTTCCCGGAGCTACTAAAGCAGTTATGGCGTTGGCAGACTTCCTAATGAATAAGTGGTGGTTATTGATTATAATAGTAGTTGCCACTGTGATAGGTCTTAAAATGTTCGGACAAACAGAAAAAGGGAAAAATGTGTTTGGCACTTTAGCTGTGAAGATACCTATTATCGGCCCGGTAAATGTTAAAACTCAGTCGGCATCATTTGCCAGAACAATGAGCACACTTGTTTCATCAGGTATGGGTATCTCTCAAAGCTTGGAGATATGTGCGAAGGCTATGAAGAACATCCTGTATAAAAATGCTTTAATCAAAGCTAAACAGGAAGTAGAACAGGGTGTTAACTTATCAGTACCTATCAGAAGATCGAAAGTATATCCTACACTGGTGCCTAATATGATAGCTATAGGCGAGGAAACCGGTAACATCGAGCAGATGCTTGATAAGGTAGCAGAGTATTACGAGGAAGAAGCAGAGCTTGCCACACAGTCTATGTCAGAGCTTATGCAGCCTGTTATAATAGTAGTACTTGGTGGTATAGTAGGTTGGATGGTACTTGCAATGTATTCACCGATGATCAACATGTATGGTGATATCGGAAATCTTTAATTTAATAAGATCTTACATCCCGGGGGATTCTTTAGGCGAGTGATAAAGAAAAAGAAGGGATCAGAGATAAACAAAAACAAATAACACAAAACAAAAGGAGAAAATGTTATGAAGAAAATGAACAACAAAGGTTTTTCACTGGTAGAACTTATCGTAGTAGTTCTTATCATGGCTATCATCGCTGTAGCTCTTGCACCTCAGGTTATGAGATGGGTTGAGAATTCAAGAAAGTCAAACGACATTGAAGCTTACAATGCACTTATTAGTGCTGCTAATGTAGCTGGTACTGATGAAGCTGTTTTACAGGAAATTGGAAGTGCTACAGTTACTGTTTCTTTTGGAACAACCGGAACAACTTTCACTACAACAAGTGGAACTACAACTGCTCTTGTAGCTAACATGACAAGAACATTACCTGAATTAGCTACTGCTACAGATTACAAGACTCAGTCACAGTGGACCGGTAGTGCACATCAGCCTGCATTCACATTTACAATTGCTGTTGACAACGTAAATGGTATCAAGGTTACTAAGACTAACGCTCCTGAGAAGGATTTCTCGTAATCCAGTATTGATTTACAGAGTATTTTTTGAAATCGATTTATAGTAAAAATTCCGGCCCAGGTGGGGAGACTTGGGCCGGGGTATACGGTAAAGTTCTTACCGGAGAAAGATTTTTGTAGTTACGTAGTACAAAAATCAAACATAACAAATAATAAGCCTTTGCGTCACTCAAGACAGAGATATCCTGTTGACCCGCAAAGGCTTTTTTTGTTAAATAAAAAATTGAACAATTTATGAACAAATTGTAAATAAATCTTGCAATCATAAAAAAAAGGTGTTATACTCAAATATGGGGAGTAATACCGTTTTCTACTTATTATGAAAAAAAGGAGTGGAGTGGAACATGAAGAAAGACAATAATGGTTTTTCGTTAGTGGAAATGATTGTAGTAGTACTGATTATTGCAATAATTGCCGTGGCATTGGCGCCGCAGGTTATAAGGTGGGTTGAGAATTCTCGTATAGCGAGTGATCTTGAAACGAAAGAGGGTATTGAAAAAATGTGTCAATATGCTCTAACAGATGAAGATATATTTAAAGAAGTTAAAGATGGGGGATATACCATTACTATTGAAAAAGATTCTACAGGAACACATGTTACATGTGCATCAACTAATCCTTCTGCCAGCCCGACATTTTGGGATAAATTTTTTGAGATGGGTGGTTATGCAGATCTGAATGACTTTGAAAGTTCTGTTGTGCTTAAAAGTACTCCGGTTGCGGCTCCTAAAATAGAATTAATAGTATATGTATATGAAGATGGACATACATATAGTACTTTAACTGGATTTGCGAGTGCTGAAATCGAAGACTGAAATAATGCAATTTTCTGAATACTAGTAAATAAAAAAGGATATAAAGACTATGTTGCTTACACTTTTTTTATATTTTGTTGTTTTTATATATGGTATTATTGTAGGGAGTTTTTTAAATGTATGCATTTTAAGAATGCCCATAAAGCAGACTATTGTTTCAAAAAGATCACATTGCATGACATGCAATCATACATTGGCATGGTATGACCTTTTTCCTCTTTTTAGTTACCTTTTTTTAAGAGGAAAATGTAGATATTGTGGCACTAAGATAAGTAAGCAGTATCCGATTGTAGAGTTTATAAATGGGGCAATGGCAGTTCTTTGTTTTGCTTTTGCTGGATTTAATGGTGACACATTAAAAAATATTAATACAATTGTCAAAATATCTGAAGAACATATGGTACTTGATTGGGCAGCATCTGTTTATGATATTGGAGTTATTATACTTAGCTGTGTACTTTGCTCGGTATTGATAGTAATCTCTGTTATAGATTGGAGGACATTTGAGATACCTGTAGGAGCTAATATTGTAATACTTGTACTGGGCCTTATTAAACTTGTAGCATTGGGACTTGTAGATAGTAGATATTACAGGATATATTGTGATCTGATAGGAAAAGAACCCTCGTTATGGGAGACAATATATGCTCGAGGTCGTGTAATGGAACTTATCATAGGATTCTTTGCGGTGAGCATACCTCTGGCAATCATATACTATGCATCCAAAGGTAAGGCTATCGGAGGCGGAGATGTAAAGCTGATGGCTGTGGCTGGACTATTCCTCGGATGGAAACTTATAATAGTGGCGCTTATAGCAGGATGTCTGTATGGCAGCGTGATCCATATTATCCGAATGAAGGTGTCGGGCGAGGGCAAGCAGCTGGCTATGGGACCATATCTTTCTGCGGGTATAGTGACAGCTATATGGTTTGGAAAGGACATCATAACCTGGTATTCAGGATTCTTTAAATAAAAGGGTGTAGAAATTGTAAGGAGCGTCCGATATATCATATAGGAAATCGGATGCTACTTAAAATAAACTTTCTGACAATAGTTATTGTTGTGCATAGTGGAGAAAATTAAAGCGTTATATATAAAAATTTTATACAATTTTTTTTTAGTGGATTACGAATAAAAGCACGATTTGACAAGAAAAAATCAATAAAATCTATGTACATTTTGATAAAAATGTGATATAATTTTGATGATAAAATATCACCATTGGGGCTATAGGACTTTCCGTAGCCTTAAAAGTGTTATAAAATAACCCAGTGCTTATAAGGGATTTGGAGGAGCGTAATGGCTGTAACAAAAGTACTAAGTATTGAAGTTACGGATGTTGTTACCAGAGTCATAGAGGTAGACTATGGTAAGAAGGATCCGGTCATTCACAAGGCTATCGTATTTCCGACTCCGGAGAAGACAGTCAGTGATGGCGTAATTGAAGGCGTAGAAACCTTTGCTAAGGAGTTCCAGAGACAGATGCATGGTTTTGGAACCAAGAATGCAGTATTTGCACTTGCTTCTAACAAGGTGATGAGCCGTGAGGTGAGTATACCTGATATGAAGGATGACCAGATAGCTGACTTCATCCAGAATCAGAAGAGCGAATACTTCCCCATGGATACTTCCGGACACACCATAGTACATCGTGTGCTTGGAAGAGACAGGGACCAGAAACAGATCAAGATTATCGTCTATGCTGTACCTCAGAAGCTGGTTGCCAACTATCAGTCCTTTGCAAGCCTGGCAGGGCTTAATATTGTCAGCATAGACTATAATGGTAATGCTATCTACCAGTGGTTACAGAATGACAGCCACAGGCAGATGGACATGTACCTACAGATCAATGAGAGAAGCACGCTGTTCACAGTGCTTGAGAACAGAATGTATGCATTACAGAGAAATATCAATTTTGGTGCGTATGCATTGTCAGACCGACTTATACAGAGCGGATATTTTGATAATGAGATAGCTGATCATGCACTGACCAGAGCTGATGCACTGAAGAAGCTTACAGAGGAAGAATTTGTATTCCCTAGTTTCTCGGCTATAAAGCTCAGCGAACCGGATTCAGAAGCTGCAGAGAGACTACATAGCGCTAAGGAAATGGTAACCGAGGGCTTAAGGCAGCTTCTTGGCAATCTTTCTCGAGTACTTGAGTACTATCACTCAAGAAATCAGAATGCAGAACTTAACACTATATTCGTAGGCGGATGCGGCGCAAGGGTCAAAGGCCTTAAGGCGTTCCTTGAGAATGAATTCTCAGGGGTAGAGGTTGTAACTCTTGATCACTTGCCCGACGTTAAGATAAGTTCGGCTGTAAGTAAGTCCGGTATCAACACATCTGAACTTACCGCATGTATCGGCGCTGCTGAGAAGACACTTACATTTGTAACTGTATCTAAGGAAGCCAAGGCAAATAAGATGATATTTGTCGGTGTTATAATTGCCATAGCCGGTTTAGCAGGAGCTATTGTACTTGCGTTTATGGGTAAAGGTAAGTATAACCAGCAGGTTAATACAAGAGACAGGCTGGATGTAAAAATACAGGAAATCGAAGCATCCGGTATAGAGAAAAAAGAAGCGGAATACAATGCTGCAAGAGAATCTGCTAATAAGGTTATTGAATTCCATAATAGCACATACAGGAGCAACGAAGAATGGAATGATGTGCTTCGTCAGATTGAACAAAATACTGTAAGTTCGATGTCTGTTTCCGAAATGTCGTCGGATAAAAATAGAGTGGTTTCGTATATTTCAGTTTCATCAAAAGAAGAAGCGGCAAAACTGATATTACAATTCCAGAAAATACCCTATTTTGAATCTGGACGTTTGTCAGCTATCAAAGAAGATATATCTGAAGATACGGGTTTACCGTTTGTTACTTTTACACTTGCTAATCAGTATAAGGAACAGTATGTCAATCAGGATATTAATGGTGATGGCAAGATTGATGCCAGCGATGATAAGAATGGCGATGGCGTTATAGACAAACTTGACCTTTATGGTGATGCAAATTTTGACGGCGTAACGGATATTCGTGATATTATTGTTGCTGAAAACAAGATCAGAGCTGAGCTTCGTTCCAAGATTGAGTTTGATATCAATAACGATGGCAATGTTGATGCTGATGATGATATTAACAAGGATGGCGTTATAGATGATATCGATAGGGATCTCTTTGCTAGGATTGAATATTTAAATCTTGATGCTATCGGTGACTTCAATAATGATGGTACAGTAGATATGCTTGATGCAGTTGATTATCTAGCTATGCAGGATGAAATAGCTGCTGCAGCACAGATGGGAGGTCAGCAATAATGAAAGGAAACGAATCAAAAATACTTTTGGGTTCATTGGTAATTGCGCTCCTTTTAGTTGCAGCGTCATACAAGTTTTTCTATTCTGAAGATGTAAAAAAAGCTGAACAGCTTCAAGCCGAGATAAATCAGAAAACTGAGAGGTTAAATGAACTCAATCAGAAAAATGCTAACCGTGCACTCTATGAGTCAGGTATTGCTGATTCCAAGAACATTATAGAAACTGTACTTTCTATTTATGGTCCTGGAAATTCACCTGAAAAATCAATCATGATGATAGTTGAAATGTGTAAGATGACGGGCGTTACTGTTACAGACATTGCGTTCACTGACAGCACCAATGTTTATTCCAGTGAGAGCCTAAGTGAAAATGGAGAACCTGAAACGCAGATTTTTCAAGGCAGTCTGACATTGAACATCATTAGCGGATATACGCAGCTAAAGAAAGTAATGGACTACGTGAATTCTTATCCTGAGAGAATGAATGCCGAGAGCTTTTCTGCAGAATTTGATGCTGAGACAGGACGATTGAAAGTAACCATGAAAATCAATCTTTTTAGTGTTAAGGATGATAAACATGAATATGTAGCGCCTGTTGTTGAAGATATTGAACTCGGAAGTACTAATATTTTTAAAACATTAGAAGGTGAAACGCCTGTGGAAGGTGGAGAAGGTGAAGACGGCGTTGGAGGCGAAGAAACACAAAAATCAAATGGCCTTCCAATAGCTTCAGAGACACCTGATGAGGAATAATCATTGTCAATATACTCTGCCTGCGCACTGTAAAAAGTGCGCAGGCAAGAAGTATATATAAGTTACAGGTGCTTTTCCGGTGGAACATTAGATGGAATGGTTCAGCGGAAAGGTAATTGTTGAAACAAAGGGGAGTATAATTAGGGAGGAGAAATTATGAAGCAAAGGAGAAAACTAACAGCCATGCTTTGGGCACGTCGCTTTAGGAATGACAGAAGAGGATCAACGCTTATTGAAGTAATTGTCAGTGTACTGATTGTCGGAATTGCTTTTGTTCCATTGATGGTAGGACTTAATGCTGCATTAAAAGTAAACAAACAGACTGAAAACAATTTGAATGCTGAAAATGTGGCGGTTAATATTATAGAAGTTTGCAAGACTTATGGGACTAAAGGATTTGCTAAATTAAAAGCAGATGAGGATATTGATTCTACGACAGGTATTACAACGGTTTTTACAGGAGCTTCACTTGAATTTAATGACCCTGATCCTATAACATATACTATCAATGGAATAAAAAGTGGCACAAACGACAGAGAATATTCTGCAAGAATAGTTTTTGAAGATATAGATGAAAACCAAAATGATTTTTCCGGGTATGCTTCGGTTGATAGTTTGGAAAAAGCAATAGTTGTCAATTTGGCCGATGATAGTTTTGATTACGTAATTAATCAATTTGTCGCACAGGCCAATGCCACGGGAGTAGCAGAAGATAATGTTGATGCACTTTCTGTGGAAGACATGAAAAAGAGTTCTAATGTGCCTAAATGGTTAAGCAGAGAGATTCATATTTCAATTGTGGAAGATGAGGGTAAAGTAAAGGTAACCAGAAAAATAGTATATATAGCTAATAATAATACTATTGATGGCAAGTATCCTTTTAGAACCAGTTCTTATACACCTACACCGGTTATAACGCAACCGGACACAAAGGAATATGTTGAAGTTCCTGAAATGGCAGTACTGAATTATAAACAATTTAAGGATAAAGAAAAAAAGGATTTAAATCTTGATAATGGTCATGGAGACAAGATTATTATAGATAAGGCTGTTACAGGGGCAATGAAAGTAATTGCTCTTTCAGAAAACGGGCAAACCTTAAAAAATAAGGGATATAATTTATATTTCGATGCGCATGATTCTGTGGATGATTTAACACATGTGTATTCAAATTTGAATTTTATGGGTACATATTGTGAGGAAGACCCTTCATTTGGCAGTGCTGACGAAAAAAATACTACAATTATGAGGAATATTACGATAACTGTATCGGATGATAGAGGGGAAGTAGTAGCAACTAAAAAATCAACTCTTATTGACGCAAAATGAAAAGGAGTGTGAACAATGAACAGTAAAAACAGTGTTTTAAAAAACAACAAAGGTGCTTCGCTGGTGCTTGTAATTGTAGCCATGATGTTTGTTGCCATCATAGCGTCTATTGTGCTTACTCTTACTGTTGGCAATAACAAGTCGGCTAAAGCTACGATTGATACTTCTGACAATTTTTATGCTTCAGAAAGCGTTCTGGACGACCTTAACATGTATTTAAAAAAGTTGGGTACTGCAGCTGCAACAGAAGCATATGCGGCTACGTTGGTGGAATGTTCAGATCCGGCTGCAATGAAAACCTATTTTGAAAATCAGTATGCCGAAAAACTTGCAACGGTTATACAGACTCAGGTGTTAGATGTATATTCCGGTCCTTTGGGGGCAGATAATAAATATACTTTAGACACTGATTTTGTAAAAAATCAGGTTGCTTTTGCGGAAGTTAATGATCTTATTAAAAATGGATTAATCAGTATAAAATATGAAGAGTTTGACACAAGCTCTTATCCTGCTGTTCTTAGAGGTGTAGAAATTTCTTATATTGATGAACAAGGTTTTGAGAATACTATTAAAACAGATATTATTTTTAAAGCTAATCTTCCTAAAACGGGGGAGATAGGAAGCTTTTCACCGTTTAGTTATGGAATAGATCATTTTGTAATGATTTCAGGTGCAAGTATTAATCCGGAAAATAAATTATTAGCTCAAAACATTACGGGAAGTGTGTATGCACTAAATAATATAAATATAAAGACAAAGACGGTTATGGATGGTGCAGGTACTACTGACTGGGTTAATTTTAATTCGCAGTATGTAATTGCTGGAAAGAATATTAATGTAAATGGACGATTAAGTGTTGCACCTATATACTTGACAAATCTTAGTGAGTCAGCTGAAGTTTGGTGCGATAATATTTATGTTACTAAGAAAGATGCAGAGGTTTCAACCGGTGATTCTACTCAAGATTTGGATACGGATATTTACTTAAAAGGAAACCTTGAACTTAATGGAAAAGAAGCAAAGTTTACTGCTGTAAAGGGAGATTTTTATGGGTTTAGCAGTTCGGATGTGACATATTATAATCCCACATCAGGCACAGAAAAACCTAAGAGTAGTGCTATTGTTCTCAATGGACTGGGGGCAAAGCTTGACCTTTCAGGACTTAGCACACTGAATTTGGCAGGAACCGCTTATTCGGCATTACCTGATCCTGTAGGTACAGGAACGACTGATTTGTATAATTACTATAATGGTGTTGTTACGGATGAACCCACCAAAGTATACTATTTTTCGCAAGGTGATTCTGTAACAGTACGTTCACTTCAGGCATTATATCTTATTCCAGGAGATTTTATTAAAGGTGTAGGTCATAATCCTATGAAGGAATCAGAGTTTAGTAGCATTAGCACTGGGAATATTGATCTTGATGTTGATCCGGCGTTGATAGACGGGCTATTAAATAGTGGTATATATAAGCAGCATCATGTTAAGTATGTTAATGGAGAGCAGTATGTATATCTGTTCTGGGATTTCAAAGATACTGATAGCGCTATTACTTACTTTAACAGAGCATCAAGTTCTGGTGGAAGATATGCAGGCTTGTTTGAGAAGCAGATGAGCGCATTGGGTTCAGCAGATGGCGAAATTAAATTACCTGCGACAGTGAATACTACCGGATATGCTGTGAAATACAACAGCAGTGCCACCCCTAAGTTTGGTAAAGCAGGAAAGGTTGATACTAATCTTGATGCTTATTCCACAAAATATAATGGATTGCTTACTACATTGGATAAGGATAGTGTTTCTGGTTCCGATATTATCAGTAATATGTTTGATGATTTTAGTGGTGATCATAGTAAATATGTTAAGGAAGATTTTGACAAGAAGATGTCAGGCCCTTATACTCCTTTTGTTACATCTGAAGGAGCACAGATATCCTATACAACTAGTGACACAAAAAGGTACTATAAGCTTATTACAGGTGATAGTGTTACACTGAATAGTGCTCCCAAGGTTTTGGATGATTCCGGAGCTCCTGTAGAAGCAACTGCAATTATTATTTCATCGGGTGATGTAGAGTTGAATTATAGTGGAAGCTTTAGAGGAATGATTATAGCAGGCGGAAATATAAAGATAAACAGTGGACTTAATATGGAATGCCTTGGTATGGTTAGCCGTACACAAAAAATAACCGATGCAGCAGGGAATGAAACTACAGAAGATCAAGTGATAAGCGAATTCCAGGCACTTCTGGGTATCGCTCCTAATGATGCAGATTTAAGTAACGCTAATTCCAGATTCAGAGAGATATTTGGTGTAAGAGATAATTCATTTGAAGTAGGTGGAGATGACGGAAGTAATTTAGTTGTAAATGAGTTGACCGGATGGGCAAGAAACTGATAGGCTTTTCATAAAGATACGGGGGAGATTGAATATGAAAAACAGATTAGTAAAAAACAACAGTGGCTTTAGTTTAGTTGAACTGATAGTTGCTGTGCTGATAATTGCAATTATATCAGGCGGTGCAATGATAGCGTTTGGTTCTATTTTCTCTTCGCAAGCAGATTCTGCTGCAAGAAGTGTAGTTGATGTTTTAAAGCAGACCAGAACACTGGCCCTTGGAAAAGAAAATAAAGATGTGACTGGAGGTAGCACCGAGGTATATGCGAAATTTTATTACTCAAATTCTCTGTTGAATGTAGATATTTGTAGAAATAATGATTCTAACGTTCTACATAGCCAACAGATAAGCGGCACACCTTTTAAAGTAAAATTTTATAAGGTTTCAGGCGGAAGCGAAACTGAAGTACTGAGCATGGGTGACACGGATGTAGTGAAACTGTATTTCAAAAAGTCAACCGGTGGTGTGGCTTCGATAGGCAAATATAACTCAGCAGGCACTTTACAGGATTCGCTTGTGACAGGAGTTAATAAGTTAGCTGTATGCAGAGCATCAAATGAAAACAATTGTAAAAATCTTGTTCTCGTAGAACTAACAGGGCGTTGCTATATAGATAATTGATGAGAGGAGAGCTTATGGAAAACAAATTGAAATTGAATGATAATAAGGGCTTCTCATTAGTAGAATTAATAGTTACGGTTTTGATTACAGCGATACTTATGCTGGCCGTAGTTGCTTTTATTTCTACATCAAGGACTATGTATCAGACTGTAAATACCAGCGCTACATTACAGGAAGAAGCTATCACAGCTGAAAGAGTCTTTACAGAAGCATTCATGGAAGCAAAAGAATATAAGTTAGAAACAGGTGTAGATCTTGTTGCAGGTGTAGATACAGATGTTATTTGGATTCGAGCTATGGAAAATGACGATACAAATACAGATGACTCAATATATTGTTTTGTTATTGATAAAACAGCAAATCAAATAAGGTATTATAAAGATTTACACGATGACACAGGAATGCTTGCTGGAGGAAGTCTTTCTTCTGAAGGAAAGAATAAACTAAAAACGGAATGTTTTGGTACAAATGCAAAGTATAGCGTGATTTCAAAGAATGTTAAAAGCGTAGATTTGGATACAATACCAAGATCGGATGGTAAAGATCTTGTTTGTATGGAAATTGTATTAGAGTACATGAGTAAGGAATATACAGAGAATATTACGGTTGTGACAAGAAATCTTACACATACTCCTACAGTAACAGCTACACCCAGTCCTGCAACACCTTCACCTACTACAGGACCTTAAGAGGGTAGATGAAGCGAAGATATAATTTAGTTTTACATATAGAAACACCATGAAAGGACGGATTAATATGAAAAAGGCAGAAAGAATTGTTTCTTACTTGCTGGTACTTGCTTTGGTGACCGGATTGCTTACCGGACTTGGATATGCCAAATCTGAGGCAGTAGATGTCAAAGCAGCAGGCAATACTCTTAATGTATTGGAAATAGTACCTACAAGTGACATGGCTACTTTTGGCTATATGGTTAAGAGTTGGACTGACAGCAATTTTGCTTCTAAAGCTGGTGCTGTTAGTAATTACAACAATTTTAAAACCTATATACAAAATGCAGGACTTGGTACTGTAAATTCTTCAACACTTACAAGTACGGATTATTTTAAGACCCAGGTACTGGGTTTGGCTTCATCCGATCCGCTTACTATTAATGTTACTACCAAGACACCTAATGATTCTGACTTAATCTCAGCTGTTAACAATGCTGATTTTATCGTCATCAATCAGACTGTTCCTTCTGCTTTGCGTATAGGTACACAGAAGAAGTTCAGTGATTCGGGATATAGATTTACAACCGCTCAGGTTTTAGCTATCTTTAAGAAGGTTGCCGGTGTAGAAGGTCAGACACCCGTTCCTTACATCATCGACGGTTCTTTGTTGGATAAATCTTCATTTGTTGATGTCAGGAATCTTAATTCGGCGTTCCTGGATAATTCAGGCGGACATTCCGGTAGCGTTGGTTATACCAGAGCGGACACTCTGTACAACGGACAGCAGGGTGTTGGTGTAGGTCAAGGTCAGGCATGGTCTATTTCAACAGCTTCCAGTGATACAGCTTATAATGGTTCGGCTGCTACAAATTACAAACTGTTCAAATTATTGGCATCAATAGATCCTGCTACACTTTATGGTCTGTATTTCAGGGAAAATGATGGCGGTTACGGAATTGACAGCGAATTAAATATTATCGGTCTTGGACCTGATGCCAATGGTAATACAAATCAGGTTATGGGTTCTCTGTACAGATTGAATACCAAGATGTCTGCATGGCCCGATGTACTCTTTAGACCTAATTATCTGACTACCGCGTCAAGAAATGTCGGTACAGTAATGGGCAAGATGGGATGGTTCGAGCCCGGTTCAGGAGACTACCTCAAAGTTATAGGCGGAGCTGATGGACGAGGCGTAGCATTTAGTTCAAGTGACGGACTTTTCTATGCGACTGAAGCTATAAGCGGTTCATCTGTAGACTTAAGTTCATATACTGACATAGCAGCAAATGTTACTGTAAACTATACAGGTAATAAATGGTGGGGAGAAGTAACAATCAAGAATAATACTTCTACTGCCTACTCAACCAACTGGAAAGTTACTTTTGAAAAAGAAGGATTTACTCCGGATGGCGGAAATCTTGATGGAAATCTTGGATTGATAGATTCAGGCAGTACTATTACCTTATATGTTAAGTCTGGGAAATCATTCAGTATTCCTGCTAACAATTCTTCGTCTAAGGCAACTGCAGGATCCGGTGTTGGACCTGAATCCAATGCTACTACAGCATTGCCTACTTTAGCAGATACAGCTTCTACCGGTACAAAAGTTGGTAATGTTGTTAATTCGTTTAGAACATTAGGTTCAGCTAAGAATGACTACCGTCCTTATAGAATATTGATAGTTACAGCAAATCTTCCTGATTCATATGCAAACAGAACTGCTATAGCTGAAATGGTTAAAGTAGCAAATGATGCAGGAAAAGGTCTTGCCGGTGGAATAGTAGTTGACTCTGTAAGCAGAACCCATTTTGATGATATCTCTGTTGACCTGAATCAGACATATGATCTTATCTGTAAGGTGGGCGGTTTGGCGGCAGGCTCAGTGGGAGATTCAAAATATGATGCATACTCAGGCAGAAAACTTTCTCTTACCGCCGATAGCAGTGGCTCAATCACTTCAATTGCAAATGAGTTTAGGGATTATATATTCGGTCGGAAGATAGGCGTTGATTTTATAACCGTACCTACTGAGTATTATACCAATTTCTCGGCTGATTTCCAGGGTGAAAACGGATGGACCAGTTATAAGGGTCTTGGTTCGGAAACTGTAGCCGGAAACAAGAATTATATTAATGATGACAATCATAGTGGAAAACGTACACTTGATTTTAAGTTTAATGTAACAGGTACATCATCATATACCGCATATCTTTATGTTGATGTAGATGGCGATTGCAGGTATGAGAATGATGAAAGAGTAACACTTTCGTCCTCCAATAATACTCTTAACAGTATTCCGTTAAGCAATTCTAATTTCTTTGGTGAAGGCGGAGAGGATTATGTAGGTGGATTCTCATGGAAACTCCTTATTACAAGTGATCATGGTTCTGTAAGCAGAATTGGATATAGTGCTATACGTAATGAGACTACTAATAAAAATGTAATAAAGATTTTACAGATTTATCCTACTGATTATAAGAGTCAGTATAAGTTTGAGAATTACCCTAATCCTTTACTGATCTTACCTACTAAGTCAGAAATAGCTACTGCTGTTTCAACTAAGGGTCAGATAACCACATATCAGACCAATACCGAAGAGCAGGTTAAGACTCTGGAGAAATACTTTGATAACATTTTAAGTATCGAACAGTGTTCTGCTATATTAGATGGAAAAGCTAGCGGTGTATCAAATTATACATATAAAGCATCTGATAGTGATGATAGAGCAAAAATAGTATATAATGCTTCATTGTTATACTACTTCCTTGCTCAGTTGCAGGACTACGATATCGATGTAACTAGATACTCCGTAAATCAGTTTAATACGGCTGTAGCAAATAACCAGGTATTATATGATTCTGAAACAGGAAGACTTGCTTTAGCAGGCGCCGGCGGAGCCGGAGTCACAAATCTTGACGGATCTGACAGATATGGATATACTGCTGGACAGTTAGGATTTACCGGTGATGGCTGGAAGAGTCAGACAGTTACATGGACAGAAGGTATATTAAAGAAATACCTGGTAGTAGATGGAACTGAACTGATATATGGCGAGCGTGGTACAGCTGATGGTTCTGTTACATATTATGGAAGTACTAAAGACGGTGTATCAGGACAGCATGTGATGAAGCTTGATAAGGACAATGAGTTTGACCTTGTCATGATAGGTTTTGGTGGTACACTTGATTGGATGTCCGATAAAGCAGTTAACTTATTAAAGAATTATCTTGTTAACGGCGGACCTGCATTTGTTGGTAACGGAGCTGTTTCCAGACAAAGTTATAATACTTTTGGTGAAAATGCTGATATAAGAAATGCACTTGGTATTTCTGAGTATCCTACCACGGATTATGTATACTATGAAGAGTTTACCAAGCCCATTGTCACCACAAATGACACTATCTTCTCACATTATCCTTATACTATTAATCCGGTTATGAAGGCTACAGGAGATGGAAAGCAGCCTTATAAACTCAGATTAACAGGAACCAACGATCCCGTAGTAGCGTTCTCAAAATATGTATATAATGGCGGTGCAGGATACGGAAAATACAATAATGCAGTTGAAACGTATTATGTATATAAGAAGGGAAGCATAGTATTCTGTGGATTCGGTAACACAACCTCTACATCTGAGATAAAGCAGCAGGGCGGTGTTCTTCCTATGGCTGAGACACTGATGATCGTAAATGCTCTGGTAGCTTCATCTAGATTTGGTTCAAGTCCTGATCATAACAATCCTTATATTAATTGTAAGGATGATGACTGCAGCGTTCTTGATGTAACAGGTCTTGAAGACGATCAGGTTGAAACCAATGATGCCGGCGAGGATGTATACTACTTCAAGGATTCAGTATACACCGATTATGATGCATATGATATAGCTGCATTTAATTCGGATTCTTCGCAGACAACATTCAACAAGCCTGTACAGAATTCCGGATTAGGAATCCCCGGAGTAACTATTACGGATGATGCTTGGAAGACAAATATCAGATGGATACGTTATGAAGCAGAACTTCCTACTGAAGCAGGCGGATATGCTGAGTTTACAACAGTAACAGGTACACGCGTTAACCTTAAGGTTTGGTCTGTAGCTGATGGTGCTTTTGTAACACCTGAAGATGGTAAGTATCATATAAACAGAAATGGTGTATATTATATAGGTGTACCGTTGAATGGCGGACACAGTGCTTATTCAGGAGTAAGCGGTGTTAAGCTTGGATTCCTGATTGATAAGAATACACCTGCTAACAGTATTGATATGTTTGCTATAAGGATGACACTTTATAAGGCAAATAAGACTACGTTGTTAGAGAGACATACTATTTCAATGATCAGACGTGTTCTGTATCATGTAAAATAATCTGTAAATAATGATATTTCAGCCCTGTATCAGAATTTGATACGGGGCTGTTTTTCTTGCTTTTTTCAGTATTTTATGATATTATGAAGTTAAGTTTTTATATAGTGAGCGGTATATAATATAGTGGTTTTTATATATTGCTGTACAGAAAAGGAGATAGTAGGATGAAGAAGATTTTAGGTCTGATATTCGTATTATGTTTAGCTGTTTTGTGTATTGTTATACCGGCAGAAAAATCGTACGCAGCAGATGAGAATGAGATATCTTTCCAGGTAACCTATATGCAGTCGGATGCCAGACAGATGGTTGATATGATCAATAATTATCGTGCAGCCAACGGAAAGTATCCTGAGAGTCAGAAAGCATTATTATATGACTATGACCTTGAGCAGGTAGCTATGCAGAGAGCGGCAGAGATAGTGCTTAAGTTCGATACGGATCATTATCGTCCTGATGGCAGTAAATATTTACAGGCATTTGGAGAGAAAGGGTTTAATATATCTCCCAGAGGTGTTATGTACGGAGAAAATATCCTGTTCGGTACAGAGAACACCATGCCGCTTGATAAGGCATTCCCTAAGTTCTGTGAGGATGCAGGACTTGCAGAGAACATGACCGGATACTATTCTTATGTGGGTGTGGCTCATGTAAAAATGGAAGACAAGATAGACTTCTGGGTACAGGTATACGCCAGCAAGGGAAAGAATACCAATTATGTTGCACCTGTGGATGGATTAAAAGAAGTAACAGTCAGAATATCTCCTTCTATGGTAGAGAGTCTCGATGTGACATACAGCTCAGGTGACCATACCGTAAAAGCAGGTGAGACTAAGTCTGTACCTTCTTATATTCCAAAGGTAAAGATTATAGGATCTGAGCTTAAGGATGAACTGATACTTTCACCTCTTGTATTTGAATCTGTAGATGGAAATGTTCAGGCATCCGGAGGTACCATGACAGGTCTTAAGGAAGGTACCGGTACTATTACCGCCAAACTTCTTGGCAGGACATTCTCATATAATGTTACAGTTACAGCAGGAAGCGGAGTGATACAGCCTACCACTGCCCCTACTCCTGTACCTACAGCTGAGCCTACACCTGTAGTAACACCTGTTCCTACGGAGACACCTCAGCCTACTACAGCACCTACGAGCACACCTGTACCTACTTCTAAACCTGATAAAAAGGGTGTAAATAAGGGTGACAAGTTTGAGATAAACGGTATTAAGTATACTGCAGTATCTTCAACATCGTTTGCAGTAACAGGACTTACATCTAAGACAGCAACCTCAGTAACCATACCTGATTCTGTAAATATATCAGGTACATCGTACAAGATTACTAAGATTGGTGCCGGTGCGTTTAAAGGATATAAATCTCTTAAAGAGGTATCTATAGGTAATAATGTAACCACCATAGGTAAGAAAGCATTATACGGATGCAAAGCTTTAAAGAAAATAACTATACAAAGCAGTAATATTAAGAGTGTTGGAGCAAAGGCTTTCTATAAGGTATATAAGAAGGCAAAGATATATGTACCTGAAAAAGTAGTGACAAAATACGCAAAGCTCTTTAAGAAAGCAAAACTCAGTAGTACGGCAAGTGTATTAAAGAAGTAGTTTCTCGATAGGAGATGGAAGCTATGAGTGATTCAAAAAAGAAAAGACTTATAGGTGTGATAGCAGCGATAACTGTCATAATAGTAACAGTGACAGGATGCAATAGCTCTAATGAAGATACAAATGATCCGACAGGAAATGATAACATAACAACAACTGTTACTCCTACTATAGAGGATAGTAATCCTACTGAAAGCGTAACGCCGCAGATAACTGATGAGCCTGTTACACCTACGGATGTTATGCAGCCTGTAGAGTCTGAACCGGCAAAGGCAACTTTAGGCGCATATAAAGGGATTAAGGCTGCTTATTCACCTAAAGAGATTACTGATGAAGATATAGACGTGGAGTTGGAAAAACTTCAAAAGGAGAACTCATTTTTTAAAAATCTTCCTGACAGAGCGTTTAAGGAAAGCGACATGGCTATAGTTAGCATTAATACGTTTGCAGAAGGTAAATTCCTTCAGGACAGCTCTGTCAGATACATACAGGTAGTTCTTGGCTCTGAGGATCTGCCGGATTTTATGGCTGAAGAGATCTATGGAAAAAAGATTGGCGAGTTTGTTCAAGTATATCATGACTATCCCGAAGATTTCGAAGATCCTGAGATGGCAGGTAAAAATGTGCTGTATGACATTGAATTGGTGGACGGATTTGAGTATTATGTTCCGGACATAACAGATTCTTTTATCAAGGAAAACACCGGCTATGCTTCTCTTACAGAGTATAAGACTAAGACTAAAGAAAAACTGCAAGAAGATGAGAATAGTCGTGCTTATGACGAAATGGTAGATAAATTAAAGCAGAACTTAATCGATAATTGCAGCTATAGCGGAGATATGGATTATGAGATAAAGAAAGCCTATGTATTAAAGACTCAGAAATACAATGCAGAAGCTGAAGAGTATGGGTATCCTGATGCTGCTACTATGTATATGTATGAGTATTATATGTCCGCAGAAGAATACCAGAATATGGTAAAATCTGAAGCTGAATTTGAAGTAAAATATCAGCTTGCACTTGATGAAATCGTTACGACAGAAAAGCTGTCAGACAGCTATCCGGAGTATAGCCAGGCAGAATTAAGAAATGCTGCAGAACAGCTTGTGATAGATTCAGCTGATATAGATGGGAGTTTGAACTAATGAGATCTAAGGTTCTTAAGTTATTTACCGTGATTCTCGTACTTACTATGATACTGGGTACAGTACCGGTAAGTGCAAAAGAGAAGAAAGTAGAGGTTAAAACTAAGAAGGGACTGCTTTCTGCAGTAAAAGAAAAGAAAGCAGCAAAGATAGTATTTACTACTAAAAAAGCTGTAAAGGTGACAATACCGGCAGAAGATACAGCAGCCAACAAGACACTGATCGTAAAAGCCCCTAAAGCAAAGATTACTAACAAAGCTGTATTTAAGAGCATAGAACTTAAGTCTGCCGGGACATATACTGAAGTTGCCAAAGGAAATACTATAACAGTAAGCGGTAAGGTTAAGAAGTTTACCGATAAGTCAGCTAAGCTTACAATAAAAGCCGGATCAAGTGCGGAAACAAAACTCACTATAGCTAAGAAAACCAATCTTGAGATTACCGGCAACAAGAAAGCAGATATAGATGTTATTAATAAGGCACAAGACAGTAAGATAACTGCAAGTATCCCTGTAGAAGTAGAGACAAGCGTAAAAACAAATCTTACACTACTCAAAGGTTCTGAAGGCTCTGTAGTTAACTCTGTGGATAATGCAGCTGTAAAGATAACTAATAAGAGCGAGCAGGCACCTGTAATAGAGTATGATGGAGTAGTAGATAATACTCCTACAGTAACGCCTACACCTACGCCTACAGGAAGCGAAAGTAAGGTGACTCCTGTACCTACACCTACAAGTACGGTACAACCTACGGGTTCGGCCCAGCCTACAGGAGCTGTTGTGATAGAGATACCTACAGAAAATCCCACACAGAATCCCACCCAGGCACCCACAAGTAACCCTACCAAGACGCCTACAAGTAACCCTACTAAGACACCTACCCAGGCGCCTACAAGTAAGCCTACTCAGGCACCGACAAAGGCACCTACCCAAGCTCCCGTAAGTAAGCCTACGCAGGTACCTACAAAGACACCTACCCAAGCGCCCACAAGTAAGCCTACGCAGGTACCTACCAAGATACCTACTCAGGTACCCACAAGTAAGCCTACGCAGGCACCTACGAAGACACCTACTCAGGCGCCTACAAGTAAGCCTACGCAGGTACCTACCAAGATACCTACCCAGGTACCGACGAAGATACCTACTCAAGTACCTACCAAGATACCTACCCAGGTGCCCACAAGTATACCTACAAGTGTACCTACACCGACACCTACGACAAAGCCTACAAATATACCTACGCCGACACCTACAAGTAAGCCTACAAGTATACCCACGACGATACCTACAAGTAAGCCTACGAGTATACCGACGAAGATACCTACAAGTATACCTACGAGTACACCTACGCAAGTACCTACAAGTAAGCCTACGAGTACACCGACACCGACGCCCACAAGTATACCTACGAGCACACCGACACCGACACCAACGAGTATACCTACGAGCACACCGACACCGACACCAACGAGTATACCTACGAGCACACCGACACCGACGCCCACAAGTATACCTACGAGTACACCTACGCCGACACCTACCAGCATACCTTCGGGTAATACTACCCAGGTAACAGTAACGTATAATCAGTCCGAGGCCAGAGGTATGCTTACCTTGATCAATGATTATAGGACGAATGCAGGAAAATCCACTCTGACTTATGATTATAATCTTGAGAAAGCAGCTATGCAGAGAGCTGCGGAACTGTATGTCCGGTTTGATACCTATCGTCCAACCGGGAAAACATATTCTACTCTTTTAAAGGAATATGGATTTGATGTATCACCGAGAAAGTATTTTTACGGACAGCTTATAATGTTTGCCGATAACGGCTCTTTGAACACGGCTGAATCTGCATTTAATAGGTTCATTCAAGACTCTTCAATGGTGGATATTATCAGAGGTAATTTCTCGTCCACTGCAGTAGGTCATGTAACTATTGAAAAAGAAGATTATTGGGTAGTATTTTTCTCGAGTGCTCCCAATAACAGCAGTGCAACATCTCCTGCCAGCGGGCAGCAAACAGTAACTGTTAAAATACAGTAGATAAAAACATGAATAAAGAAGGTTCTGTGACTAAAAGCTTAAACCAAATATCATCCAGGATAACAAGGCTATGCGACAGGATAGAAGCCATACCGGGCAGAAAACCTGAACGCATAGTACTTGTGGTGTACTTGTTAAGCCGGATTCTGATGATATTGGTACATGAACCTTGGTTTGATGAGTCCCTTGCTTGGTTGATAGCAAGGGATTCATCTTTATCGGAGATACTATTTACAGCTCCTCATTATGAGGGGCATCCTTCACTGTGGCATCTGGTACTTATGCCGTTTGCTAAGTCAGGTGCTCCGTTCGAGCTGTCATTAGGATTAGTGAGTCTAATATTTTCCGGGTTAGCAATATGGATATTTATATATAAGTCACCCTTTAAACGGATCATCAGACTGCTTATGCCATTTACATACTTCATGTTCTATCAGTTCGGCGTAGTAAGCCGCCCTTACTGTATGGTGATGCTGGCTATTGTCCTTATGGCTCTTACATATGGGATGAAGGATGTACATCCGGGCAGATTCGTACTCTCCTTGTGGTTCCTGTGCATTACGTGTGCATATGGGCTGGTCATAGCAGGTGGAGTATGTATCGTATGGCTTATAGAGATGCTCTTAAAAGCTTATGAGGCATCTAAGAATAAAAACTCGGGAAACGGTGAGTACAGGGGAGCAGTCAGGATATTCATAGAGGATCATCTGGTAAGGGGTGGAAAGATAGTCTGGCTTCTGGGACTTCTCACATATGCGATATTTATCATATGTAGGATCATGCCGGCGGATGATGCATTTGCAGTTTTGAATGCTGAGGATGGGGCAAGTACTTCGGTTGCCGTAAGACTTCTGTATATGCTGTTCGGTATATTATCAGACCTGTTCATTACCAATACATACTCTTATGGGACTACAATAACGGTATCAGGACTTGGTATAATAGATGTATTGCCTTCAGTCTTGATAGGAGCAGGGATATTGGCGGCGCTGATATATATGGCAAAGAAGAAAAAGATGTTATTACTGTTTTTAGTGCCGTATAGTATGCTTATATTCGTTATGACATGGCTGTATATGTCGAGGCATCACATGGGGATAGCACTGATGTATCTTATATTCTTCATGTGGGTATATCTTGAAAAGGGTAAAAAAGATAAAGGAGAAAATACAACTCTTGAGAATAAAATAGGAAGATTGGATTTAAAAACTTCTTTAATTTTACTTTTTGCTACTGTAGGAGTGATAATTCCACTATATTGGAATATATCTTCGAGTATCGTGGATGTAGTGTTTAACTACTCCTTGGGACGTGATGAATATGCATTTCTGAAAGAGAATGGATATCTGGATAGTGCCATACTTGCAG